>Ga0334884_1001198_pt1 | contig 40409 bp, 26 predicted proteins | sample GraSluR1_MG_7_FD_207215 | JGI IMG/M metagenome (GOLD analysis project Ga0334884, IMG submission 207215) | Sludge microbial communities from methane-producing bioreactor in Wageningen University, Netherlands - Granular Sludge_12_05 R1 | ecosystem: Engineered > Bioreactor > Anaerobic >... | reverse complement strand
AGGTCGCCGCGGCCCGCTCGAGGTCTCCCGCCCGATATTGACTCCAGGCCAGGCCCGACAGCCCTTGGATTTGGTGCTGGCCGGCCTGCGCGTCGTCGGCCAGCGCGCCGAACCACTGGCTGGCCCGGCCCGCGTCGCCCGCCTCGTAGGCCGCTTCGGCGAGCTGCTCGGTGGTCGAGGAGAGCAGCTCGCGGTCGGGCGCCTTATTGACGAGTTGCTCGTAAGCCCGCTGGGCCTTTTCGAGCTGCCCCGTTTTCGCGTAGCAGACCGCCAGGTCGGCAAGATTCGTCGCGTCGTCTTGCCTCAGTTGTTCGAGCACCGCGCCGGCTTCGGCGTAGCGTGCGAGCTTCATCAGCAGCGAGGCTTCGAGGCGCCGGACGTCGGCCCGCAACTCGCCGGTGGCCGAGCCCAGCGCCGGCTGCAAGGCGTCGAGGGCTTCTTGGGTGGCGTCGAGGCCCGCGTAAGCCATCGCCAGCAGAAACCGGTCGTCGGCCGTCGGCGTCTCGGCCCGGCCCTCCACGAGCGGTTCGAGGACCTCGATCGCCCGCCGGTACTGTTTGCGGCCCAATCGCGACCGGGCCAGAAGCCGCTGGACGTCGTCGCGCAGGGGGCTTTCGGCGACCCGTCCGTCGAACTCGGCGGCCAGCCGTTCGACGGCGGCGTGGTCGTCGGCCCGAAGCGCCGCGAGCACGCGGCCGCGGAAGGCGTCGTCGATCCATTCGTTGCCCGGCGGCGCGCCGCGAATCACCGCGTCGAACTCGGCCGCCGCGGCGGGCAGGTCCCCCGCGCGCAACAGGCAGTCGCCCGCGTGGAAGCGAAGGGCCGCGGCCAGGGGATGATCGGAATGCTCGCGCACCGATTCGAGGAACGTCTGGGCGGCGGCATCCCAGTCCTTGTCGGCCTTGCGGGTCAAGCCGAGCCAATAGCGCGCCTCGACGGCCACCTGGGCGTCGGCGGCGACGCTCTCGAAGGCGCGTGCGGCCTCCTCGCGTCGTCCCAGGCGAAACAGGGCCCAGCCGCGTCCCAATTGGGCCATCGGCCGCCGGGGGCTGTCGCTCATGGTCGACTCGAACGGCTCGAAGGCCACGAGGGCTTCGTCGAACCGCTCGGCGGCATAGTGAAGCGCCCCAAGATGAAACTGGGCGTCGTCGGCCAGGGATCCACCCTTTTTGGCGGCCACGGCCAGATAGAGCCGTTGGGCTTCCTCGGTCTGGCCTTGCCGGTCGAGGGCGCGGGCCAGCCCGAAGCGGCAGTCGTCCTGCATCTTCCCTTGGGGAAATCGGCGCAAGGCGTCGCGAAAGTGCTTTTCGGCGGCCTCGTACTGCTCGTTCGACAAGAGGATCGATCCCAGGTAGGGCAAGACGAACCCGTTCAGGTCGTCGTCGGGAAAATCGGCGAGAAAGCGCTCGAGATCGCCGCGGGCCGAATCGTACTTTCCGGCAAGGTAGTCGGCCTCGGCCGCCCGGAACCGCGCCGGCCGCGCCCAGGCGCCGTCGGGCTCGCGGCGAAGGTAGTCGCGGAAGCCTTCGGCGGCCTCGTGGTGCCGCCCCAACTGCACCAGGGCCTCGGCGCCGAAGAAACGGGCCTGGTTGGCCTTGGCGTGCGTCGAGAAGCGTTCGGCAAAGGCGTGGAATTGCTCGGCGGCCAGCGCCCACCGTTGGCGCGTGTAGTGCCCGGCGGCCACGGCGTACTGGTCGTCGGCCTCGTCGGCTTGCGAAGGCGGCGCCGGCGCCACGGCGCCCAGAACCGCCCACGCGATCGTGCTGAGAGCTAAGCTGCGCGACATGAACGAAGGCGACATCCCTGTCTGGTACGGATTCCCCACGGGCAAGGTTCTTCGTCCGGCTCGACCCGACACGATACTCTCCCGAAGGACTCGGCCCGCCGTCGCGGACCCCGCGGAGGCTTCCCGGCCGGCCAGCGATCTGGGGCGGGCGCGACTCCGCCGGCGGCGGACGACGTTCGACCCTAAAAAAACCCCGGCGACATCGGCTGAGAGCGACCGTTGCCGCCGGGGTGAAATTCGGCGATCCGTTCGGGACCACTTGGCCGGCGGCCTAGTACTCGCTGTTCGCGCCGGGGTCGACATTGCCGACGATGTGGAAGTGGTTGTGGTCGATGTAGATCACTTCCTGGGCGTCGCGGTTGGTAACCGTGTGCGGGATCGGCCATCCCACGCGCGTGACCTCGGTGAAGTAGACCGTGCATTTGTAGTGGGCATGGTGCAGTTGGGCCGGGCCGATCAGCGGGTAGTTGCGGGGCGGATCGATGTAGTCGGCGATCGGCTCGACCACGATCCGCACGTTGTTCCTTTGGTACTCGTGCAGGAACGGGATGCCGCCCTCGATGGGGCGGGCCTGCTCCAACGCCCGCATGATCTCGTCGTGCGAAGGAGGATCGAGCGCCTTGACGGGCCCGCCTTCGGTGATCGGTCCGAGAATCGGTACGGTGGCGTAGCGCTCCTTGTCCCAGGCCTCGTCTTCCAGCTTGTCCTGGAGGTAAGGACTGATCGGAACCGGAATGCTCAAGAGGCCCAAGCTCGGACCGTAAGCCGTGAAGCAACCGGTCGTGGTTGCCAGCGACATCAGTACGAGTCCGAGGACGACGGAAGAACGTGTTCTGTGAAGCATGAGTGGCACCTCGACGGATCGGTCCGAGATCGACGACCGGTCCAACACCAGCCGCCATGGCAAGTCTCTTTCCCCCCTTGCCACCGTGGGGATCCATGTTTCCTTCGGCCCTTCTGGGGGCTAGAACTACTTATCGTGTCAAACTGCGCCAGACTTGCGGGTTTTTCGGGTCGCACCGGATAATCGGCGAAAAACCGCGCGGGGCGGCCCCATCGGCCCAAGGGCCACGAAAAAAGCCCCCGCACGGAAGGGTCCGTGCGAGGGCGCGTGCTGATGGGATCGCGTGCAACAAGGCGTTTTATCGGCAGGGACGGAACAAACCCGACAGGAAGCTGCCCCGGCGGGGCCCGTCGTCGAAGTCGAGGTGCCACCAGCCGTCGTGCCACTCGAGGGTCACCTTCCGCCATCCCAACGGGACCTGCGGATAGGGGTAGAACGGGCCAATGTACGGCCAGGCGGTGGGCGAGTACTGCTTCGGATAGGTCAGACCCGCGTAGTTCGGGTGCGCCGCGTAGCTGGGCCACGCGTAATTCGGCAGGTGGGGCTGGTCGTAACGGACCGGGGCCGCCCCGCCTTGCACCGGCGCGACGTACTGGGCTGCCGGGGCACTCTGGGCGATGGGGACGGGTGCCCCGTTCTCCTGGACATAACCGATCGGAATCGGCCGCGACGGTGCGGCGGCCGTGCGAATCGGCTCGCCCCCTTCGTCGAGGGGCAGGGCCATGGTCGGCTCCTGGACCGTCATGGCCGTGCGCTGGGCGGCGGCCGGGGCAAAGGTGGCAGCCACGCGATCGGCACGGCCGACCTGCCCCGCCGGAATCAGTTGCGGCACGGGTGCCGCAGCGGCCGACTCGAGCGACTGGCCGGCTTCGTCGGCAATGCTCAAGTCGTTGACCACCCGGCTGACGCCGGGAACCGCGAACACCACTTTCATGGCCGCGTTCATCTGCTCGCGGCTGCTGACTCGACCCCGCAGCCAGACGGTCCCATCCTGATACTTCACCCCGATCTTGTAGCCCTGCAACTGGCCGCTCTCGCGCAGAGACGCGGCGATTTTCTCGGCCACCTCTTGGTTCCCGGCCCATGCACGGCCCGGAAGCAGAATGGTGACTGCGGCAATTACGAGACCAACTAACAAACGTCGCATGCCTTCCCTCCTGTTAGGATCAACCCGCGGCGGGTTGCCCGCAGATCCCCACGCCCCCTGGGACGGGCGCCGTGGTCCTGCATTCACGCGCTTCCCGCTACAGTGCACCCATGCCGGCCGTTTTCAGACCTCAGGCAATCAAAAGGTTCCTGTCGTCACAACGTCAGCAACGAAACCGTTCGGAAGCCCTTCAAGGAGAGACGCTACCCCACGAAACTTCGCGGTCGACAGACCAACCAGGCGTGACCCCCCTTGCGCAACCTCCGTATCCGATGATTGCTGCCTGAATATAGATTTCGGTTCGCGATTGTGTCGAAGGGAAGCTTTTTTTCGATTTTGCGAATCTTCCCAGTCGTAACGCAAACACCGAGGGCGGGCGACTCTACGCAAGGCTTTTCAGAATAATGCTTTAAGTCATAGAAGAGGAGGCTTCGCCGTCGCGTTCGAATCGACGGCCGATGGCGGCCCGGCCCGTCGACCAAACCGCCTTCTGTGGTGAGCTTCTGCCGGTTAGGTGAAGTAGCCAAAATGACAAGCCCCCGTCCCACTGGCCGCCCGGCATTCTCCGGCCTCGCCGGCACTTGCGACGACGCGTGGATCGTAGTGCGGTCGCGTTGACCCTCGGGCCGCAACGCAACGCCGGACCGCTGCCCGCGTTGACTTCCGGCAACGTGGGGTGGGCCAGGCCCACCGGGGCAGCAACCGCGCCGGCGGTGCAGCGATACTCATAAGCGCAAGCCATGACATGTGTTATCGCGATCGGGCTGGCGGCGAACGTCGTTGCCCCGGTTGTCGGCGCGGGGTTTGCGATTCGGATGGATCAATCTCGCTTTGATGCTGCCGCTGTGGAATCTGCCCCCGCGAGGTGTCGCCCCATGCCGTCTACCCCGAGTGTATCGCTTCCTGCCCCGGGCGCGCGTTCCGACGATGTTGCCCTGCTGGAACCGGGCGGTCGGCCTGAAGAGTCGATCCTCGCCGGTTCGTCGGAATCGGCGCACGATGCCTTCGCCGCCCCCTGGACCGACAAGGCTCCTTCGGCGTCCGCCGTGGCGGCGCCCGATTTGACGACGCTCTCCTGCCCGATGTCGGTCATGTGGGAAGCGGCAAGCCGGCCGACCGGCGCCGGATGGACCGCCGGTCGCGACCGCGTGGCGGCCGCGGGCAACCCATCGCCCTGGTATCGGCACGCGAAGCGGGCGATCGACGTCGCGGGGGCGGCGGCACTGCTGGTGCTGTTTTCGCCGTTGATGCTGGCGGTCTGGGCGATCCTGATGGTGACCACGCGGGGCAGGCCGATTTTCCGTCAAGTGCGTTTGGGGCACTGTGGTCGGCCGTTTGTGATGTACAAGTTTCGCACGATGGCTCCCGACGCCTTGGCGCGGCAGCAGGAGGTAAGAAACGAACAGGAGGGGCCGGTATTCAAGAACCGCCGGGACCCGCGGATCACCCGATTCGGTCGCCTGTTGCGGCGGACGAGCATCGACGAGATGCCGCAGTTGTTCAACGTGCTTGTTGGGCAGATGTCGCTCGTCGGTCCCCGGCCGCCGCTGGCGCAGGAGGTCGCACGGTACGAACCGTGGCAGCGGCGGCGACTGTCGGTCAAGCCCGGCTTGACCTGCCTGTGGCAAGTCAGCGGCCGGTCGGAGATCGGCTTCGATGAGTGGGTGCGGATGGACTTGTGGTACGTCGAGAACCAGAGGCTGTGGACCGACTTGACCCTGCTTGCCCGAACGCCCGCGAGCGTGATCGGCCGCCGAGGGGCCTACTGAAGACTCCCCACCGGCGTGGATCCGATCGTTGGGGGGTGTTCTCCGACCGTTTCCCATACTAACATGGGAGGCAGTGCGCACGAGAGAATGGATTCGGCGGCAGTCTTCTGGGACGGGGGAACCCCTCGAAGGGGCCGGCATGCGAGAGGATGGAAGCCAACATCACCGGATCCATACTGGCCCTGACGGCCCGAGTCTTGAGTGGAGCGAGCGTCCGCTGGATCGAGAGCCAGCCGGACACTTGCCAGCGGGTCTATTTCGCCAACCACACGAGTCATCTCGACGCGGTGGTCGTCTGGTCGGCGCTACCCGGGCCCGTTCGGAACCTGACGCGGCCGGTGGCGGCGAAGGACTACTGGATGGCCGGCGCCTTGCGTCGGTACCTGGCCACCCGCGTGTTTCGGGCCGTGCTGATCGACCGCACCGACATCAAGGTGCATAACAGCCCGGTCGCCGAGATGGTGCGGCAGATTGGCGACCGCGACTCGCTGATCGTGTTTCCCGAGGGCGGCCGCACGCCCGGCCCGGAGATCGGGGAGTTCAAGAGCGGGCTGTACTACCTGTGCAAGAAGCGTCCCGAGCTGGAACTGATCCCCGTGCACATCGACAACATGAACCGCATCCTGCCCCGGGGCGAAGTCTTGCCGGTGCCGTTGTTGACCTGCATCAGCTTCGGTCCGCCGCTGTGGCTCGAAGCGGGGGAGGCCAAGACCGAGTTTCTCGAGCGGGCGCGGGACGCGGTGCGGCGGTTGAAAGACATTTGACGAGCGCAGGGAAACGGCCACGTCATGGATCGGGTCACGCTAGCACTGGTCGGCGGCGTTCTGCTGCTGTTGATCGTCGCCACCGCCGTGGCCTACGTGCTCCGGCGCGGCACCGCCGGCGGCGTCGACGCCGCCGTGCTCGAGATGTTCCGGATTCGCGTCCGCGCATGGTGGCTGCTCTTCGCCTGCCTGGCCGGGGCCTTCGTGATCGGGCAAACGGCCACGATCGTGATGTTCTGGCTGATTTCGTTCTGGGCCTTGCGGGAGTTCATCACGCTGACGCCCACCCGGCCTGGCGACCACCGCGCGTTGTTTTGGGTCTTCTTCCTCTGCACCCCCTTGCAGTTCTTTCTCGTGTGGCTGCGGCGCTACGACCTCTACAGCACGCTGATCCCCGTGTACGCCTTCCTGTTCATCCTGGCCCGAATCGCCATGTCGGGCGACGCGAAGCGGTTTCTCGAAAGGACGGCCAAGATCCAGGCGGGGCTGTTGATCTGCGTCTATTGCCTGAGCTTCGCGCCGGCCCTGTTGACGCTGGAGATCGCCGACCGCAACGCGGCCCCGGCCGATGACATCCCGGGCCCCAATCCGCCCGAGGCCAGCGGTGAAGGCCCCGACGAACCGGGGGATGCGGGCTCGGTCGACGGCGAGGCAGGCGACGTGGTGCCCGACGCGAACTTTTCCGAGACGGCGCCGCGGGTGGCAAACGGTCGCGACGCGGGAGGCACGACGCGGCTTCTGTTCTTTTTCGTGCTGGTCGTGCAGTTGAGCGATGCCTTCCAGTTTGCCTGGTCACGCCTGCCCAGTCGACACGTGATCGTGCCCACGATCAGCCCCGCGCGGACCTGGGAGGGATTTCTGGGAGGCACGGCCAGCGTGACCTTGGCGGGGGCGGCCTTGGGGTTCGCCACCCCCTTGGAGTGGTGGCAGGCGGCCGTTGCCTCCCTGGTGATCGGGCTGCTGGGGTTCGCCGGCGGGTTGACCATGTCGGCCATCAAGCGCGACCGCGGCGTCAAGGATTTCGGTACCCTCGTCGAAGGCCACGGCGGAGTGCTCGACCGGATCGACTCGATCTGCTTCGCCGCCCCGGTGTTCTTTCACCTGGCGAGGTTCTTCCTCGCGGCGTCCTAGGCTCGCCACGCCGCCTGGTAGCGCCGTCCCAGGTTGAGGATGCGCTGCAAGAGGGCCTCGTACGAGACCCCGGCGGTGTGGGCCGACTCGGCGAAGTCTTCGCCGTACTCGAGGTTGGGGTTGGGGTTGGCCTCGATGACGTAAATCCGGCCGTTGGGGGTCAGGCGGAGGTCGAGGCGGGCGTAGCCGGTCAGAGAAAGCAGCCGATAAACCCGCTTGCAAACCCGGTCGATGCGTTCCACGAGGGCCGGCGAGAGGTCGGTGGCGGCCCGGGTCGTGATCCCGTACTTCTTCTGATACCGGAAGTCCCACTTGACCTCGGCCGAGGCGATGCGGGGCATGCCTTCGGGCATCTTGGTGAAAAGCATCTCCCAGACGGGGAAGGTCACGAGCCGCTGGTTTCCGATCACGCCCACGTAAAGCTCGCGGCCTTCGATGTACTCCTCGACCATGGCGTCGCTTTCGATCTCGCGATGGACGAACTTCACCCGGTCGAAAAGCCGTTTCTCATCGTAGACGATCGAGTCTTCGGAGATGCCCAGCGAGGCATCCTCGATCGCCGACTTGACGAGCATGGGAAAGCCGAAGCGGCGCGGACGCCGGGGAGCCCGATTCCGCGGAAAGACGGTGAATCGGGGCGTCGATACGCGATGGTAGGCGAGGATTTTCTTGCTGAGGGCCTTGTCGTGGGCGATCATCAGCCCGCGCGGATTGCAGCCGGTGTAGGCCTGGCGCACGAGTTCCAGGTAGCTGACCACGTGCTGGTCGTAGATCGCCACGCCGTGGAACTCCTCGAGCAGGTTGAAGGCGACATGGGGTTTCCACTTGTGGATGGCGCGGCGCACGACGCCCAGATCGTCACTCATGCCCAGCGGCCGCACGTCGTGACCGAGGGCTTCGAGCCCGGCGACGACGTCGTACTCGGCCTTCCAGGGGGCGATCTGCTCGTCGCTGAGCCCTTCGATCGTGTCGGGGGGGATGAGGTCCTCGTGCATGAGGACCAGCACGCGGAGCTTTTTCATAACTCCCCCCGAACGTCCTCGCCAACGCGCCGCCCCGCCACCCGACGGCGCGCAACCAACCCGCGGAACTCGTTCATAGGGCCACCCGGTGACGCCCGCCGTGAAGGTAGTTCATGGTCTGGACGGTGAGCATCACCAGCGCTTCGCGTTTCGCCTGATCGCGGCGGCGGTCGAGGTGCAGGTCGAGTTCCCGGCAGCGGTCGATCATTTCGTTGAGCACCTGGTCGATCGTGTATTGATACTCGCCGGTCCACTCGGCTACGGTGCGGCGGAGTTCGGGCCCAACGCGGCGGAGGAACGTGGCCGCCGAGGGACGCCCGGCGTGTTCCGGAGCATCGGAGAAGAGGCGTCGCAGGTCGCGGTCGTGGAAGTCGGGATAGTCGATCCCGTAGCGGGCCCGCTTTTCGCGGTAGTGCTCCCCGAGGGTCTTTCGGATCTGGCGCAGGGGCACCACGTGCCGCCGGGAGACCTCCAAGGGCTTGGCGTCCTGGATTTCGGCCATGAGCCGGTCGACGAGCTCGAGCTTCTTCATGGCCGGCCAACCCTGGTACTGGGTGCGCCAGCCCGAGCGAGGCTTCAGCCAGACCGCGAAGGTCTCGGCAAAGTCCTCCGCCGGATGACTCTGGGCATACCACTGATCGAGATGGAGCACGTAGCTCTTGCTGTAGGGCTTCGGGTTGTAGTAGTCGGGGTACGGCTGGGTGTACCGGCCGAACGTCTCACGCCAACTCTGCCGCCGATGGAGCCGGTAGGCCGTGTCGATGGCGTGCCCCGCCTCGTGGCGAAGGATTCGCATGCACCACTCCCGGGTGCCCCCTTCGACCTCGAGCACCTGTTTTCGCTCGAGCCGGGCCAGGCGCGGATGGGCCAGGTAGAAAGGGATGCCGATCCCGGGAACTCCGTCGGGAGAGAACCACTCGTCCGACAGCCAATAATGCGGCCGAAAACGGATGTTCCGCGCATCGAGCTCCTCGTGGAGCCTGGCGATGCGGCGCTCCAAGGGGGTGCCCTCGATCCGCAGACCCAGGTCGCAAATCCGCACGTCGAGCAACTCGGCGTCGGTCAATTCGGCCCACTCGAACGACGCCGCGCCGATGGAAGAGCCATTGCGAGAAGCGCCGGACCGTCTCGGCCGCTCCGATTTGCCCCGTGTTGCGTTGCTAGACATGTCTCCAAGCAAGCATTCTCCAGAATCGTCCCTGCGATTGCGCGCCCAAGTATACTCGGCAACCTGGAGTGAATCCAGACACGTTCGACGCACGCGCGATGTCGCGGGGCCGCTCGATTCGCGGTTTCCAGTTCCGCCGGATCTCGAACGACTCGAACCGGTGCCGGGAGGGCGAGAAAAAGGGCGGCCAGCCCACCGGGATCGCAAGGCGTGGACCCGGAGGCGGGATCCGGGAGAGCGAACCGAGGCCGGTTGGGTCGAGGGTACGGGCCCCCTTACTGCGTGTCGGTGGTACCGTACCCTGTCCGGCGTCGCTCCAACTCGCACGCCGTCAAGCGACCTTGCCTAGCCAGAAATGGCCCCCATCCTCACGTTGCTCGTCGCCGCTACACCGGAGACTCGCCTGTCGAGGCTCGACGGTGCGGGGTCACCCATGGTCGAGCGGGCTGGCCGCCACGTGTCGCCTGCCACGCGCCCCCGCTGCAACGCGGGGATTCCGTGGCCCACAACCTCAGTCTATCACTTCGACCTGCCCCTGCAAGGGCTTTTCCCATGCGACGGCCGTTTTTTCCCCGCCAGGGCCAACGGCAGGGTCACTTGTTTCCCAGCACCCAGCGCGCCACAATTCCCGCTTGACCCCTTCGGCTGTTCCTAGCGACGAGGAGTTAATCTCGACCATGAAACTGGAGCCCCTGGGCGGAAACGTCGTCGTCAAGCGACTGGAAGCCGAGCAGACGACCGCGGGCGGCATCGTCCTGCCCGACGCGGCTCGGCAGGCACCCCAGCAGGGCCGCGTTCTGTCGGTCGGCGACGGCCGGCTGCGAAGCGACGGTTCCCGCGCGGCGAACCAGGTCGCCGAGGGGGATCGCATCCTCTTCAATCGGTATGCGGGAACCGAGGTCGTCGTCGATGGCGAGGAGTTGCTGATCATGGATGAGCAGGAGATCCTGGCCGTCGTCCACTAGCGCGGATTATTCGGGACCGTTTCGTAGGGCCGCCTTGAGACGGTCTTTTGGGTGGGTTGTTCCGGCGGAAGCCGGCACGACGAACGATGAGGAATCATCCGCCTCAGAGCCCCCCGATCGTCTGTCCGCACCCTGCCGGTAAGTTACAATGACTTATAGTGTGGCAGGCGTCCATCCGGAGGTCTTCCCGGCCCGGATGGCACGTGCCGTTTTCTGGTCACGGAACAGCCTGGAGAGACACATCATGTTCCATCCCCGAGTCGCGATCCTTGTGGGCTTTGCCGTGCTGGGTCTGACGGGCGTCGCGGTGCAAGCCGACCCCGTCGTCGATTCGACGGAGGACGCGGCCTCCGCGTATCAGGGGGCCGTCAATCGGGCGGTCGCGTTCCTCCGCACCAAGGGACAGAGCCCCGACGGGTCGTACGCCGGCTACGCGGGCCCCGGGGTGACCGCCGTGGTGACCACCGGTCTGCTTCGCAACGGGCTTCGTCCCGAGGACCCGCTCGTGGCAAGAAGCCTCGATTACCTCGAAGGTTTCGTTCAGCCCGACGGCGGGATCTACCAGCCGGGGGCTTTCTTCGACAACTACGAGACGTGCCTGGGCATCCTCTGCTTCACGGCCGCTAACCGAGACGGACGCTACGACAAGATCCTTGGCAGCGCCGAGCGATTCGTCAAACAGATCCAGTGGGACGAAGGCGAAGGCCACGACATCACGAGCGCGTCGTACGGGGGGGCCGGCTACGGCAGGCACAAACGGCCCGACCTGTCGAACACGCAGTTCCTCGTCGATGCCCTGGCCGCCCTGGGCCGCGGCCCCGAGGACGAGGCCATGCAGAAGGCCATGGTCTTCGTGTCGCGATGTCAGAACCTCGAGACCGAGCACAACACGACGAAGTTCGCCGCGAAAAACCCCGACGGAGGCTTCTACTACACCTGTGCCGCCGGCGGAAGCAGCCAGGCGGGGGAGACCCCCACCGGCGGGCTGCGAAGCTACGGCTCGATGACCTACGCCGGGCTGAAGAGCATGATCTATGCCGGCGTGGGCCCCGACGATCCGCGCGTCAAGGCGGCCTTCGACTGGATCCGCAAGTTCTACACGCTTGACGTCAACCCGGGTATGGGCCCCGACGGACTGTTCTACTACTACCACACCTTCGCCAAGGCCCTGGATGCCATGAAGGTCGACGCGGTCGAAGCCCCCGACGGCACCAAGCACGACTGGCGCCGCGAGCTGCTGGCCGAACTGATCCGGCGCCAGCGGCCCGACGGCTCGTGGATCAACGAGAGTTCCCGCTGGCTCGAAGGCGAGCCCGCCCTGGTGACCGGCTACGCCCTGTTGGCCCTTTCCTACTGCCGGCCGCTCGTCGAGCCGCGGTAGCCCACCCCAAACCTGTCCGATTCACACGTAAGCGCACAGCTCGATCAGATTGCCCTCGGGGTCGCGGCAATAGACGATCCGTTTTCGCTTCGCGGCGAACTCGACCTGGGTGGTGGGGACCTCTTGGATCGCGCTGAGCAGATCGGCCTGGGCCGCCTTCAACCCGGCCACCTGGGCGTCGAGGTCGTCGACGCGAAAGGCCAGGTGGCGGATGCCCTTGGTGTTCGCCCGATCCAGTCCTTCGGGTCGGGCGCCCTTGGGCGATCGGTAGTGAATCAACTCGAGCCCGGCGCCCGAGCCGCTTTCGAAATAGACCACGTCGGCCTCGACCCCTTCGAGGCCCGTCACCGCGGCGATCCAGTCGCCGCCGATGGCGACTTCCCGGACGACCCGCATCCCAAGCACGTCGCGATAGAAGGTGGTCATGGCGGGCAAGTGCTGCACGACGATATTCACGTGATCGATGCATTCGATCATTCGCTTCCTCCGGGACACGAGACCGAGTCAATCTCTGGGGCCGGAGGACCGCGTCGTCGCCCGGGCCACGTCGAGTCTACCCGCAAGGGTGGCCCTTGGCCAGCCGTGGGGCCATCGGAATCTCGCGGTATAATAGGCATAGGAAACCGCGCTCATGAGAGGCCGAAGCTTGGCCGTCGCACTTGCCCGCAATATCGGTGTCGAAGGAGCCTCGATGTCGCCCCGCAACATCGTTCGCCGGCGAGCCGGTTGGTTGCCCCGTCGCGGCGTGACGGGTTTCACGCTGGTCGAGATGCTGGTGGTCATCGGGATTATCGGCATCCTGCTTGCTCTGGCGATCCCGGCCGTGCAGATAGCCCGGGAGGCCGCCCGGCGGACAACCTGCCGCAACAACCTCAAGCAGATGAGCCTGGGGGTGCTGCAACACGCCGAGGCCCATCGACACCTTCCCACGGGGGGATGGGGCTGGCACTGGGTCGGCGACCCCGACCGCGGCTACGACCGGCGTCAGCCCGGGGGATGGTTCTACAACATCCTGCCCTACATCGAGCAGGAGAGTTTGCACGAGTCGGGGCGCGCGATGCCGCCCGACGAGAAACGCGCCGAGTTGAACGCGTTGACGAAGACGCCCCTTTCGATCATGAACTGTCCCAGCCGCCGGTCGAGCGTTCTCTACCCCAAGCCGGCCGCCGGAACCTACGTGGCGCGCAACGCCGCCGACAACGACCCCAGCCACAACATGGCGGCCCGGGGCGACTACGCGGCCAACTGCGGCAGCCAGAGCCACAACGAGTACGGGCCCGGCCCGATGAGCCTCGAAGAGGGCGACGATCCCGACTTTCCGTGGCACGACATCCGCGCCTGCAACGGGGTGATCTACGAGCGGAGCGAGATCCGGATGGCCCAGATCCGCGACGGCGAGTCGAACACCCTGCTTTTGGGTGAGAAATACCTCAATCCCGACGCCTATGCCACCGGACTCGACCCGTCGGACAACGAGAACCTCTATACGGGCTTCAACAGCGATCTTTATCGAAGCACGTACTACCACCGCGCGACGGGCCGCGGTTGGACCCCCATGCAAGACCGGCCCGGGCTGAGCAGCCCCTTTCATTTCGGCGGCCCCCACGTCGACGCGTGCCACTTCGCCTTCTGCGACGGCTCGGTCCGTTCGATCCACTACACGATCGACGCCGAGGTCTTTTCCTATCTCGGCAGCCGAGACGACGGCATGGCTCCCGGCGAGACAAGTCCGTAACGTTCTGTGGCGAAACGTGCTTCAGCAGGAAGGTAGCTCGATCGTGCCCCTTAAGCATTTCGTACCGGTCGCCGCGTCGGTTGGCGCATGGCTCGTCGCAAGCGGTTGTTCGCGCGGCCCCGAACGCGTTCCGCCGCCGGCGATCGAAGTCGAACACTGCGTCCAACGAGCCCTTGCCCAGTACGACACGGACGGCGACGGGATGATCGGTCCGGCCGAACTCGAGAGGTCGCCGGCTCTGCGAGCCGCGCGGGCCACGATCGACGCCGACGGCGACGGCGCCGTGAGCGGCCCCGAGATCGCCGCGCGGATCAAGGCCTGGCAGCAGTCGAAGGTCGCCCGCCAATCGCTCCTCTGCCGCGTCTACTGCCAGGATGTCCCGGTGGCCGGCGCCACGGTGCGGCTCGTGCCCGAGGCGTTTCTGGGGGCCGGGTTCCCCGCGGCCCGCGGCGTGACCGATGAATCGGGTACGGCCATGATCGACGCCGAGGGCGAGCTGCCCGGCGTCGCCTGCGGGCTCTACCGAGTCGAGATTTCCAAGATCGTCGACGGTGAAGAGATGATCCTGCCCTCCTACAATTCCCAGACGACCCTGGGCCTCGAAGTTACCCAGAACTCCCCGTCCGTCGAGGGCGGAATTCGTTTCGACGTGGAAACCGGCGCCAACCTCCCGAACACGCAGCAAGACCCGGGTTCCAGCCCCGAACCCGACTCCGCCGCACCGCCCGACGGAAAGACACCGAAAACCGACACGGAACCCGGCATTTGACACTTTGGAACATCCCGGGGATACTCCATTCAGACGCAGCAAGGATGATCGGAGTAGAGCGGTGTCCCCAAACCCGAAGGATCCCCCCGAAAAGACCGACGATGAGTTGGTCCGAGAGACGTCTCTCTCGCTGACGCGGCTGACTCCGCGCCGAGGCCTGCTTTATCGACTCAAGCGCCTCCTCCGGCGGGTCTTCTCGCGCCGCTCTTGAGGCATGGCGTCCGTAGCCGGAGCCCCACATTTCCCATGCGGCGCAACTCCGCCTCACGAGAATGGTTGCGCCTCGTGCGATGGAAGCGGCTCGGATTTGGTATTGCGTGGGCGCATGGGGGCGAGTAGGCTTCTCCGCGCCGCGAGGGACGAGGGACCGAAGGGACGCGGCGCGGACCCCGCTCCGAGGTTTCTTCCGGGTCGGGCGCCGCGAAATGGGGCCCTCCACGATTGGAAGCCGAGAGACCGTCGGGGTCGATGCGAATGGATGCGCTCGATGAATCAGACCTGTGCCGAGGAGCCGGCGGTGCCCGCCGCTGATCCTCACTCGGTGCCCATCGCACCCGCCCCGCGGCGCGCGGCCGCGCGTTGGCGAGGGCCGCTGGATCGGGCGGCCCCTCGCCCCCTATCGCTTCGGCGCAATTTCTGCTGGGCATTCGCGGGCAATTCGGTCGGCGCCGCTTGCCAGTTGGGCATGTTGATCGCGCTGGCGAAACTCGGGTCGACCGAGATGGTGGGCCAGTTCGGGCTGGGGCTGGCGCTGACGGCGCCGATCATGATGCTGGCGAACCTGCAACTTCGCGTTGTGCAGGCCACCGATGCGCGGCGGGAGTTCGCCTTTGGCCACTACTTCGGATTGCGCGTCGTGACGACGCTCGTGGCCCTTCTGGTGATCGTGGGCGTGACCCTGGGGGGCGGGTATCGTTGGGCCACCGCCCGGGTCATCCTGGCGATCGGCCTGAGCCGGGCAGCCGAAGCGGTCAGCGACGTGCTCCACGGCTGCCTCCAGCAGCACCACCGCATGGATTGCATTGCGCGGTCGCAGCTTCTCTCCGGCCCCCTCGCGCTGGGCGCGCTCTCGCTGGTCGTGTTTCTCACGCAGGACGTGTTCTGGGGATCGCTCGCCGTGGTCGGGGTCGGCCTGATTCGCGTGGCGGCCGTTGACTTTCCCAACGTCGTGTGGCTGCTCGGCTCGGAGCGTGCCTCGATGCGACCGCGGTGGGACCCGCGCGTCCTGGCAAGGCTGGCGTGGATTGCCCTGCCGCTGGCCGCCGCCGCCACCATGATCTCCCTCGAAACGAACATGCCCCGGTATTTCGTCGAGCGGTATTTTGGCGAAGCCGAGTTGGGCATCTTCGTGGCCATCGCCTATCTGGCCGTCGCCGGGCGCACGGCCGTACAGGCGATCACCCATTCGGCGGTTCCCCGCCTGGCCGAGAACTTCGCCGCGGGCAACACGGCGGGCTTTCGGCGCCTGTTGGTGAAGCTCGTCGCAATTTGCGCGACCATCGGGGGGGCGGCCGTTCTGGCGTCGATCGTGGCCGGCCGCGAGATCCTCGCGTTCCTGTACCGGCCCGAGTACACCGTCCATGCCCCCATCCTCGTCTGGCTGTTTGTTGCGGCGGCATTGCGGTTCCTGTACGAGGTGATGTACAACGCCGTGGGCGCCGCCCGGCTGTTTCGCTTCCAGATGGCGGTCCAGGCAGTCAGCCTGTGCCTGTTAGCCGCGCTCTGCGCGTGTGTGATCGAGTCGCGTGGTTTGTATGGGGTCGCCCAAGCACTGCTGATCGTCGATGGATTCAGCTTAGCTTTGTACACCGGACTAATTGCCTGGATGCTTCGCACGAAAAGCGGACAGGCGCATATATTGACGTGACCGGGCATTTTGGGCAAGATGGCGGCATGCTCAGAATCGCACGAGTCGCGCCGGATGGTGTTTCATCTGCTCAATCGCGGCGTCGGCAGAATGCAGATTACTGGCACTTCGTTCTCTGGCCGGAACGAGACGGAAGCCGAGGTTGAGGCGATCCGCCGGTGCGTGCGTCGAGGTTGCCCGTCCGGCAGCGACGATTGGGTGGCACAGACGGCCGCGCGACTCGGCCTGCAATCGACACTCGGCCCTCGCGGGCGTCCCGCGTCGAAGTCGCGGTAAGCGACTGCCCCGCACAAGCCCCCCTATCCTTTGTATTTAACCCAATATATGCGTCTGTCGCCCTTGTTCTTGTCGGCGAAAAGTCGTCTTGCCCGACGGGGGCCGCAGTTTTACAATCGATCGTTCACGGCTGGCAAGTGGTGGGAATGGAAGGTCCCGGCGTCTTGTCGACGTCGCCGGCACGGAGGTCGAATGCTTGCCGGAGTTGTTTCGCCCGTCAATCCGGGCGAAGCCCGCGGAACGATCGGGCCGATCGCCGCGGGATGCTCGAAGACTCGATTTCGACCTCAGGGTAGAGGGGCTTAGCGTCGGGGAGCGCTGGTTTGGGCTCCCGGGCAGTCCCGCGGAAAGGAGACCCACCCATGCTCGTGCTCTCGCGCCGCCAGAACGACAAGATCGTATTCCCCCATCTCGGGGTGACCGTCGAGATACTTCGGATTTCGGGCCGGGCCGTGCGGATCGGCGTCCGCGCGCCGGCCGACGTCTCGGTGCTTCGCCACGAGGTCGCCGAGCGCGAAGGTCTCACAAGCCCGACGGTCGCACATCCGCCGAAAGCGAAGAAGCTGAGGCACCGGCTCCGCAACCGGCTGAATACGGCGAATCTGGCGTTGCACCTGCTCCAGCGGCAACTCGACCTGGGGCTCGGCGACGACGCCGAAAAGACGCTGCAACGGGCCCTCGACGAATTCCGCACGATCGATCAGGAGATCGAAGGCGAGAGTCTCGCCCCCCTGGCCGACGGGGTCGACCGTCCCTGCCGGGCCCTGCTCGTCGAAGACGACGCCAACGAGAGCGAACTGCTGGCGGGGTTCCTGCGGATTTGCGGTTTCGCGGTCGACTGCGCCTCGGACGGATCGAGTGCGCTGGATCACTTGGCGACGCGGGCCCGGCCCGACGTCGTGCTGCTCGACATGCACATGCCGCGCTGCGACGGCCCGACGATGCTCTCGGCCATCCGGAGCGATCCGCAGTACGCGGGGCTGAAGGTATTTGCCGTCAGCGCCACCGCGCCCCGCGAACTGGGCGTGCCCAGCGGGCCGCAAGGGGTCGACCGCTGGTTTTCCAAGCCGGTCAATCCCCAGGTTCTGGTGGCCGAGATGCGGCGCGACTTGAACTGCCCGGCCGCCGCCCTTTGAGTCCGTGGTCGCGTGAAGGCGATCGGTACGGCAAGGTACACGTGGGCCGAAACGGTGTTCGGACTTCCAGGAAGGAAGACAAAACCACACGGACAACGATCGACTTCGCAAGGTGGAAGCGGGTGGGAGTGCGACGAGCGTATCGCCTCCCACCCCGTTTTTTCAGGGACGGTCGGGCGTCTCGTTCGGCCCGGGCCCGACGGGTCCCGATTCCTCGGCTTTTCGCGCCCGCGAGCGGTTCGACGATGGCGGCGGGGCGAGTTGGTCGAACACGCGTTTCAGGTCGTCGGGGTGGAGGGGCTTGACCAGGTGGTCGTCGAACCCGGCCCTCATGACCGCGTCGTGGTCGGCCGGGCGCCCGTAGCCGGTCAGGGCGACGAGGCGAATGGCCTGCCCGCCTTCGCTGGCGCGGATTCGGCGCGCGAGCTCGTATCCGTCGATTCCCGGCAGCCCGATGTCGACCAGGGCGACGTCGAATCGGCCACTGCGGAATGCTTCGAGTCCCTCGTTCCCGTCGTCGGCGCAGCGCACCTCGTGCCCGTCGAGCTCCAGCAACGTGCGAAGCATTCCGCGGCTGTCGGGGTTATCTTCGACGAGCAGGATCCGCCACGTGCCGGCCGAGTGCCCTGCGCCGTCGATTTCGGGCGGCGGGGTCTCGGCCGTCTCGGCCAGGGGAAGGCGCACCGTGAAGAGGCTTCCCTTGCCGGGGCCGTCGCTTGCGGCCGTCACGGTTCCTCCGTGCATCGCGACGAGCATGCGGACCAGAGTGAGCCCGACGCCCATTCCGCCGTCGGAACGGCTGATCGTCTCGTCCGACTGGACAAAGGGGTCGAAGATCCGCTCGAGCATCTCGGGAGAGATGCCCGCGCCGTGGTCGCGAACCGCGATGACGGCCCCCTCTTGCTCCCCGCGCACGGCGATCGCAATCTGCCCGCCGCGTGGCGTGTACTTCGAGGCGTTGCTGAGCAGGTTGACCTGGATCTGCTGCAAGCGGGCGGGGTCGCCGCACACGGGGATCGGGTTGTCGGGGAGTTCGACGCTCAGGTGCTGTTCGTGCTCGGCGATGACCGGCCGCATCGCCTCGACGGCATCGCGCACGGCGTCGCGTAAATCGACCACTTCCCGGCGGATTTCGATCTTCCCCTGGGTCACCCGGGCGACGTCGAGCAGGTCGGCCAACAGGTGGGCCATCTGCCGCGCTTGCCGCTTGACCACGTCGCGGGCCCGTTCGAAGTCGTTGCTTCCCGGTGGACGGCGGTCCATGACGTACGTGGCGTTGAGGATGGCTCCGAGTGGATTGCGCAACTCGTGCGAGAGCATGGCGAGAAACTGATCGCGCCGCTGGACGGCCTCCCGGGCCTCCTTCTCCGCCTCGCGCCGCACCGCGATGTGTTCGCGCAACTCGCGGTTGCTGGCCTCGAGCCGGGCGGCGTAGCGCGCGATCTCCTGCTCGGCCTGCTTGCGGGCGCTGATGTCGCGGGCCATGGTCGCCACGGCAAAGGGTTCGCCGGCCTCGTCGCTCAAGAGCGACAGGGTCAACATCACGGGAACACACTCGCCCGACCGGGTGCATCGTACCGTGTCGACGTTGCGCACGTGCTCGGCGTTGCGGCACCGCTGGCGCAGGGCTCGCGCCCGCTCGCGCAGCTCCTCGGGAATGAGCACGTCGATCGACTGGCCCAGTAACTCCTCGCGGCTCCAGCCGTAGGCCCGTTCGGCCTCGCGGTTGAGGCCGATGATCTTGCCCGAAAAGTCTTCGATGACGATGGGGTCGGCGGCGTCCATGAAGACCTTCGACATGAGCTGGAGCCGTTTTTCGGTCTGCTTGAGGACGTGGACGTCGATGAGCGTGAGCACGATCCCCTCGACCTTCGAGGCCGAACGATAGGGGCGAATGCGCAGCAAGTACCACTTGCCCTTGCGATCGCGAACCTGCTTTTCGAAGGGCGTCTCGGTCTCGAGAACGCCACCGATCGCGTCGAGCAGGCCCGGAAAGTCGATGCTGTGCGAGAAGCTGTCGACGCGGCGCCCCACGTCCTGCGGCAGGAGATGGAACGCCTCGGCGATTTGGGGGGTGAACTTGCGGATGCACAGATTGCGATCGAGGAACATCGTGCCCACGTCGGTGCTGGCCAGCAGGTTGTCCATGTCGTCGTTGAGCTGCGTCAGCTCGACGATCTTGCGCTGGTACTCGGCGTTGACCGTGTAGAGCTCTTCGTTGACCGAGTGGAGTTCTTCGTTGGTGCTTTGCAGCTCCTCGTTCGAGGCGACGAGTTCTTCGTTGGTGGCTTGGAGCTCTTCGTTGCTGGTTTCGAGTTCCTCGATGGTGGCCTGAAGGTTCTCCTTGGTGTAGCGAAGCTCCGCCTCCAACGAGCGGAGCTGCTCCCGTGACGCCTCGCCCAGGTCGATTTCGTCGGCCTCATCGACGGCGGGCTGCATGGGCGTTTGCTCCTCGAAGGTGATCAAGTAGTGGGAGCCGTCGCAGCGGCGATCGGAGACCGGCCGGACGGCGATCTTCAAGTCCTGAACTCGATCTTCCCATGCGACGCGCACCCCGCGATACACCACGGGGCCGTGTTCCTTCATCGCCCGTTGGAGGGCCCCGGCAAGGGGGATCCTCAACTGATCGTCGATCATCTCGAGGATGTCGACCGAGGGCCGCCCATCGCGGACCTGAAGGTACTTGCCCGCCCCCGAAAAGGAATGCACCAGCTCGCGGCGCTCGCTGACCAGCAGGCTGGGAGGAACGTGCTCTTCGAGCAGGGTATCATAGGCCCGAAGCAAGTGGGGGTCGGCCATCGCCGGTTGAGGATGCATCGCCCCGCCTCCCCCGGGGCGAGGGCCGACAAAACCCGACGACATGGGAAGGCGCAGGTCGGCTGAGAGACGCACGTCTCGCCGTTTGCGGTAGATCTTCCACTGGTTATCGATGGGGTCGAACTCTTCGGTCAACTCGCCCGGCGATTCGCTGGGGCCCAGGAACAAAACGCCCCCCGTCTTCAATCCGAAGTGAAACAGCGACAGCACCTTTTTCTGTGCCAGCGGCTGGAGGTAGATCAGCAGGTTCCGGCAGGCGATCAGATCGAGCTTGGTGAACGGCGCGTCGCGGATCACGTTGTGGGGGGCGAAGACGATCATCTTGCGCAGATCGGCCGCCACCTGGTAGCCGTCGCCCTTGCGCGTGAAGTAGCGGGTAAGGCGGTCGGGGGTGACCTCGGAAAGGCTCGCCTCGGAATAGACGCCGGCGCTGGCGAACTCGAGCGACGCTCGGTGAACGTCGGTCGCAAAGATCTTCACGTGGTTTTCCCGGTCCATGGCCGAGAGCTGCTCGTCGATGAGCATGGCCAGCGAGTAGGCTTCCTCGCCGGTCGCGCACCCGGCCACCCAGAGGCGCACTTCCCCCTTGGGAGGCACGCCGGCCAGAAGCCCGGGAATCACCTCGCTCTGAAGCCGCTCGAAGGCCTCGCGGTCGCGAAAGAACTTGGTCACGCCGATCAGCAAGTCGCGGTAGAGGGCGTTCAACTCGCCCGAATCGCGGGCCAGGCGCTCGACGTAATCGTCCAGATCGATCGACTGGTTCAGCAGCAGGCGCCGCTCGATCCGCCGGCTGACGGTGTTCGGCTTGTAGTGGGAGAAGTCGATGCCGTACTCCCGCCGGAGCAGCCGGAAGACGGCCTCCATGCTGGTTTCCGACGCCGGGGCGGCCGACAAGGCCGAGCGGTCCTTCGCCGCGGGATGGCGCACGTAGCGGAGCAGAACCTCGGGGATCTTCTCCGGCGGCAGCACGAAGTCGACCACGCCCGTGTCGACGGCGCTCTTGGGCATCCCGTCGAATCGGGCCGTCTCGACGTCCTGGGCGATGACCAGACCACCCGCCTCGTGGATGTCGCGGATCCCGCGCGACCCGTCGCTGCCGGTGCCCGACAGAACGATGCCGACGGCGCGGCCTCCGATGTCCTGCGCCAGCGATCGAAAGAAGGTGTCGATCGGCAGGGTCAGGCCCTGGGCGGGGTCTTTGTCGGTCAGAAGCAGGTGACCGTCGGAGATGATCATCTCCTTCTTCGGCGGGATGAGATAGATCGCGTTGGGCTCGACGGCCATGCCGTCTTCCACCCGGTGAATCGCGATCCGCGTGTGGCGAGCCAGGAGCTCGTCCATCAGACTCTTGAAGTCGGGCGAAAGGTGCTGAATCACCACGAACGCCAGGCCCGTGTCGGCGGGCATTCCGTCGAACAGACGCTCCAAGGCTTCCAGCCCCCCGGCCGACGCGCCGACGCCCACCACGTACGGCACCGTGGGAGAAGCCGTCGATCCGTTCTCGGCTGAGATCGCTTCGGCCGACGTCGACCGCTGGGCAAGGGCTTCATCCGAATCGTTCGAACGATGTGCCTTCTCCAACATGGTCTCTTCCTTAACGCAACGACCTCCTTCGAAAATCCTTATCCTTTCCGTATATTTTAGGTGAGAATTTCCGATGTTAAGTGCCCCGACCGTGGAGTGACGACTGCTGCCTTCGGGGGGCGACGCGAACGGCGTCGCCGGAAGAAGCGCGGGAACGACGCCGATGCGCTCGATCGACGGCGAATCGCGACGGGCGCGCCGGCCGGGTCTCAATACATGCCCAACTCGTCGCGGGCGTCCTCGCTCATCCGGTCGGGGGTCCAAGGCGGATCGAGAACCACCTCGACGTCGACCTCGCCCACCTCTTCCCCGAGGTCGGCAAGCACGTCTTTGACCTCCTGGACCAGTTGCGGACCGGCCGGGCAGGCCGGGCTGGTCATGGTCATCTTGACCGAGAGATCCGACTTGTCGCCGTTCCGGCGGATGTGGACCTCGTAGATCAGGCCGAGGTCGACGAGGTTCACGAAAAGCTCCGGGTCTTGAACCTGCCGCAGAGCCGCATACACCGAGTCTTCCACAATGGCCATGGTGGTGCCCCCAGTTCGGGTCTCGAGCCTTGCGACCGAAAAACCGTCAACGGACGCCGACGCCTGAACGACCGTGCACGATGGTGCGCCACCGCGGAGCGCGGGCATCTTGCCCGCATGGTGCGGCCGAGGCGGCCGCGCGCCGGAATCGTGCCCGGTCATTCAGCTACCCGATTGTATCTCCCACGCCTCGAGCTGGCGACGCGTTTCCTCGAGCGACAACGGCACCTGGGGAATCGGCGGGCCGGGATCGATCGCTTCGTCGGCGAGCCCTTGGCCCGAGCGGATCCTCTCGGCCTCGCGCTCGAGGGCTTCCAGCCAGGAGGGGACGTCGAACCCGACGCCGCTGGGCTGCTGCATGAATGAGGCGATTTCGTCTTCCAGCCGGCGAAACGACTCGGTGGGGCGCCCCGCCAGCAGCTCTTCCATGGCCGGGCGGACCAGGGCGCGGAGCCGGTCGACCTCGAGGGGGCGGACGAACCGTTCGCCCAGCTTCTCGGCGATGCTCGGCAATCGCATTCCGTAGTCCCGGGTCATGCGCTCGAATCGCGCGAGGTGCTCCTGGGCGACCGCCTCGCTGCGCTCGACCACGGCCCGTTGCCACACGCGCGCCGCCTCGCTGCGCCCGAGCCGCACCATCACGTCGTGAGCCAGGAGGACGGGCTTCAGGTTCCAGGCGATCCGATCGTAGCTGGCCCCCAGGCGCAGAAAGTCGAGCAGCGTGTAGAGCATCTCGCCGCGGTCGGATTGCGTCGTGGTGCTGTTGTAGTCGATGTATTCGGGATAGTTTTCCACCACCGCTTCGAGGATCAGCTCCAACCAGCGGCTGGCTTCCGATCGCGGGATTCGGCGATCGAGGTCCTCGACGAGACGCAAGGGCCCCCCGTCGTCGGGCTGCTCCTCGAGCGAATCGAGATACGCCCCGGGGCCTTGATGCAGAATGGCTTTCAGGTTGCCCAGGTTCATGAACGGCTGGGTGAACAGGTCGTGGCCGTACGTCTCGACGAATGACTTCAGCTTCTGCCATTGGCGCTTTTCGGCGACGAGTTCCAGGACGGAGATGCGAATGTTGCGGCTGTGGCTGACCCAGCACTTCAGCAGGTGCTCGATCGCCCGCTCGACGCAGTCGATCAGCGGCTCCTCGGGACCGCCGCGCGACGGGTCGGCCCACCCGTCGGACGACGCCACGAGGCATTCGACGATCCCCTCGCAGCCGATCGCGAAGAGCCGGTCGAACTCGGTGACGGCTCCCGCCCCGACCGGGTGGTTCCGCTCCATGTCCTGGATGGCCGCGAGCAATTCGAGCGTCTGCGTGATAAGCCCTAGTCGAGGCGCATAGCTCAGCAGCCGATGGAGCACGCGGTGAATCGACCGCGAGACGATGATCCGTTGCGGGTGGCCGCCCCGGGCCACCGGGACGTACAGCAGTGGCTGGGGCGCCAACGCCTCGAGCAACTCGGGCCAGGCGGCGCGGACGGTCTCGCGATCGCCCCGGAAAACGGCGCGGAACACGGTCTGCACCGGACGCTCCCAGACATCCAGGTCGTCGGCGGGCCGCGGGCCGTCGTCCATCGAGGCCAGCAGGAACCGGCCCGCATCGGCCGTCTCGACGCAGGTGGCGACGATCCGCTCCAGCAGCGTCTCCTTGATGCCGCGGCGCCGCTCGTACTCGATCATCGCGTCCAAGGCGGCGCTGGTCGGCGCGATGCGGTGCCGGTGGACCGCCAGGGCCAGATCGCTCAATTCGCGCCGATTGACCCGGGCTTGCGCGAGCCACGCGGCCAGCGCCGCGTCGCGGCGCGTGCCGGACACGCCGGCGTCGGCCGCCGCCGCGGCGGCAAGCTTCCAGAGCCGGGCCACCGTGCCCAGAAACGCCAGGCGCTTGTTGATCCGGTCGGCCTCCCGGGTGAGCTCGAAGTCGCTGGCCCGGCTGCCGCCTTCGAGCATCTCGCCTTCGAACCCGTCGTCGGTCGTGTCGCGGTAGGTGACGTTTTCGTAGGCCGCGCTGAACAGGTTCTCGGCGTCCGGGTCGGCTTCGCCTTCGCCGTGGTCGTGGCCGCTCGGGGCCGAACCGGCCAGGTCGAGTCGCGGCACGAGCCAATACTCGTCGGCATTGGCTTCGAGGTAGTCGAAGAACTTGCACGCGAGGGCCCATCGGGGGTCGTCGTCGGCCGCGGCGGCGTCGCCAGGGGAGCCCGGATCGGGCCGCTGCCAGAGATCGTCCATCCAGCGCAGGGCCAACCGGTGAAAGGAATGCGCCCCTTCGGCCAGCGCGATCGTCTCGGCACGGCTCAGCCAGAGCATGAGCAGGGCCATCGAGGCGACCGGGTCTCGCCGGTCGAGGAGCGCTTCGGCCAGCAGGGCGAAGGCTTCGGGCGAGTGGAACTGCTCGACGTGCTCGCGCCAGAACGCCACGTCGCCGGCGGCGGTGCCCCCCTGGTGCCAGGCGGCGATCGCACTCGAAACCTGCGCGGCCGACTCCCATGCCTGGTGCCCCGAGATCCCCTCGATTCCGCCGACCTCGGTGCTGGCGAACTGGTCCCACCAGCGGGCCAGCGCGGCCAGATCGTCGGAGACTCGCTGCCGGAGGTCCGAGCGGCCCGTGGCCGCGGCGGCCGTCTCGATCCGCGTGTGCACCTCGAAGATCTCGCCCATCAGTTCGATCAGCTCATCGACGCGATGGTCGTGGATGCTGTTCTCGACGGCGTGGAACAGGCTGAACTGGCCGCCGAAGCCGAGGATGTTCCAGGGATCGACCAGGGCGCCGCACTCGATGGCGCGGTGCAGGAAGTCGTCGACCTGGGGCAGCAACTCGGCCGCCCGGTCGAGACGCCCGTGCTCGACGTGTCCGTGGGCCGCCGAGAGCCGGCACTCGATTTCGCATCGCATGCGCGCCGAGGGCACGGCCACGGTTTGGGCCTGGCGCAGGGCGGCCTCCGCGAAGCCCATCCGCGCGAAGAGGCGGGCCAGATGGACGCGCTGAAGCTGCTCGGCGCGGCGGCGCGCCAAGCTCTGGTTGAGATGCTGGCGGGCCCCGCCGAAGGGCTGATGCAACTCCGCCGCCTCGGCTTTCAGACGCCGGGCGTGGGGCCCGGAAAGCCGTGCCAGCAAATCCTCATAAAGGGCGTCGCGGTAGGCGGCCACGATCGGCAGCAAGCTGGCCAGCGTGACCGACGAATCGTGCGAATCGGGGCCGCTGCCCGAGATGCCCGAGCCCATCAACATCGTGCCGGCCAAAACGGCGGCCTCCTCGAAGAGCAACTCATCGCGCGGCCCGCCGCCGAGAAGCCGTTCCCGCAGGGCGTCCAGCGTGACTTGCTGAATCACGAAGCGCCGGTAGTAGCCGCGATTGTCGATCCGGTGCGGATCCCATCCGCCGAAATGGTAATTGGGACGGCGGTTGACGGGATGATCGAAATCGTAGGCCCTGGGGTCGACGGCCAATTCCTCCATCAACTCGGGATCGAACCACGCCTGCTCGAGCAGGGCGGGATCGGTCGAGCGGAGCACGTCGAGCGTCGTTTCGATCAGGTCGTGATAGGGCCCGATGGCCACCCCCGCCCCCGCCACGTAAAGCGGGATCGGACGGACCCACTCGTGCGCGTAGGGCTGGAGCTTCTGTTCGGTCTGGAGCACGGCGACCGGGCGGTGGCCGATGAAGTCGTTGAGCCGTTTCAGCGCCCCCGCGACGATACGGTCCGATTCGTGCCAGGGGGGGCCTTCCGAGAGCACGGCCTCACAGGCCCGTCCGACGAAGAAGGGCTGGAACAGGAACGCGTCGGTTTGATGGAAGAGGAGGTCGCGGTGGTGTTCTCGGTAGGCGGGAAGCAGATGGTCGAAGACCAACGCGACCACGGCGTCTGCCTGCGCGGTCTGCCGAAAGGCGTCGGAAGTGCCCCGCACCCGGTCGAGCCCCACCCGGAGAACGCGCCCGACACTCTGCCAGAGCGGCGGGAGCGACCCGGCCTCGCCACTCGTGCCGCGCCCCTGCTCCACGGAGGCGAACAGCCCGTTGAGGCTGGCGAGAAACCGTGAGTCCGGCCGTCCGGAAGAGTAATTCAGGTATCCGCCGATTACCTCGATGGCGTGGCGGATATCCGGGTCGAGGTGTTCGAAATCCATCGTATGACGCTTCCTCCGAAAGCCACGATTCCCCCCATCTTAGGCCGACCGAGCAACACGGTCCAGCGGATGCCGCCACCCCCTATTTCGGCGGGCACAGGGGCACGGTCGGAGGTTCGCTCTTCGGACGGGTCGGTTTTTTGCCGTGCCTTTTCCCGCGGCGCGTATTATCATGGGAACATGGGAGCCTTCGGGGATAGGGGGGGCTCAAGGGGCCACACGACCTGCGCGCAGCGAATCGGGAGTCACCGATGACTCGATTTTGTACGTTTGTCATGGCGTGGGGCGGCCTATGGTTCGCCTGCGTTCCGTCGCTGGCGGCACGCCCCCATCCGATTATCCCCGAGACCGAGGCGGGACGGCATGGTCTGACGCGGGCTTGGTTCACCCAAATCGACATGGACCGCGCCCGCACCAGGGTCGCCGAAATGGTGCTGGATCGGGGCACTCTGTTCGTGCAGACCGACCGAGCCGCGCTGCACGCGGTCGATGCCGAGACCGGGCAGACCCTCTGGTCGGCCGAGGTGGGACGGCGCGGCCACCCCAGCCTGGCTCCCGCCGCCAACAGCGACCTGGTGGCCGTCGTGAACGGATCGTACCTCTACCTGCTCGATCGGCACAACGGGAAACTGCTCTGGAGCACCCAGTTGGAGGGAGTTCCCGGATCGGCGGCCGTTCTGAGCCAGCGCCGCGTGTACGTGCCCATGCACGCGGGCAAGGTGTTTTCTTACGTGCTCGAAAGGAGGAGGAACCCGGTCGAGGCGTCGGGCGCGACCGCGGAGGACGACGTTGCCGCGGCGGAGCCGGAGGCCGGGCCCGCGGAGGCAATCCGCTTGAGCCACGAGTCGATCGTTCCGTTGGCGTGCCAGTCGACGGGCCAGACTCTGGTCCAGCCGATCGTGATCTGGGAGTCGCCCGACAGGGAGCACATCGTTTGGCCGACCGACCGCGGGCATCTCAACCTGGGGCGCTACGAGCGTCTGAACGACCGATTCATGGTCCGCTATCGGCTGGAGACCCAGGGCCCGATTGTGTCGCGGCCCGTCCACCGGCCTTCGCCGTCGGGTGAGGAGGGGGCCGGCACTGTTTTCGCCGCGTCTCTGGACGGCTACGTGTATGCCATCCGCGCAGGGCGGGGCGAAACGCTCTGGCGATTCGCGCTGGCCGAACCCGTGTATGAGCCGTTGATCGTGGCCGGCGATCGGGTTTACGTGGTCACCCAGCCCGGCGGGTTGTACTGCCTCGACGCGGCCGACGGGACGGACCGATGGTGGACCTATGGGGTGGCGCAGTTCGTCTCGGCCAGCAAGGAGCGGGTGTACGTGGCCGATCGTCGGGGCCACATCCTGGTTCTGGCCGCCGCGACGGGGGCCCGGCTGGACACGATTTCGGCCGCGGACCTTCCCATCAAGCTCCGCAATGCGCAGAACGACCGCATCTACTTGGCGACCGGGTCGGGATTGGTCCAGTGCCTGCGAGAGACCGAGCTCTCCGAGCCGTTCGAGCACACGGTCGCTCCCGTGCCGCCGGCCGAGGCGTCGCCGACCGAAGAGCCATCGGAAGAAGAACCGGTCCCCCAACCCGGCAAGAAGCAGCCCCCGACCGCGGGTTCTTTCGAGACGAGCACCCAAGACGCCGCGTCCGAGGCGCAGCCACCCGCGTCGCTCCAGGGCGACAACCCGTTCCAGTAACGACCGACCGGCGCCGGCTTCCGCCCGTGCAGAGGCGACCGCTCCGCTGGAGCGGAGTGCCCGCCGGGGCCTATAATGGGGCGAGGCGGCCGAGCCGGTCGCCCCCCACGACGAGGTCGATACGGGACACCCCATGCTTTCCGGCGTTGGCATCATTTGCTTTGCGGCCAGCTACGCCGTGACGCTCGTCCTGGAAGTGTCGCGGCTGTTTTTTCGAAGCGGCGTGCGCGGCGCGGTCATGGTCGGGTTCGCGGGAGCAGGCCTGTTGGCGCACAGCCTGTACCTCTACCACCGCGCATCCGACGCGGGTGCCTCGTTCCTATCGAGCCGCCAGGATTGGTGCCTCCTGGCGGCCTGGGGCCTCGCGGTCGCCTATCTGGGGCTCGTCTGGCACCATCCGAAGACCTCGTTCGGCGTATTCGTCCTGCCCTGGGTGCTCGGGCTGATCGGCGCGGGCGTCTTACTTGCCGATCGGGCCCCCTTCGCCCGCGAGTCGACCTCGCAGTGGCTGCGAGCGATGCACGGAACCTCGATCCTGCTGGCCACGGTGGCCGTGCTCGTGGGGTTCGCCTCGGGGCTCATGTATCTGCAACAGGCCTATCGGCTGAAGCGCAAGCGGCCTCCCCAGCGCGGATTGCGCCTGCCCAGCCTCGAATGGCTGCATCGAACCAACGGGCGAGCCATGGGCGTGGCCTTGCTGATGACCGGAGCGGCCATCGTCTCGGGCATCCTCCTCAATCGGGTGAACCACGCCGCGCGTGCCGATGCGGTCGCCTGGAACGATCCGGTCGTGCTCAGCACGGTGGTCATGTTCGGCTGGCTGGCCCTCTCGGTCGGAATCGGGCGGTTCTACCGACCGGCGCGCGAAGGACGGCGCGTCGCCCTGCTGACCGTCCTCAGCTTTGCCCTGCTGGTGGTCGCCTTGGCGACCGTCCTGTTTCTCGACACGAGCCACGTTCGCCCCGAGCGTCGGGGGGGCGGGCCACTGGGGCGCTGCAACGTTGCGACGCCGTGTTTTGCGCTCGATCAGAGCGAGCGGGGGCTTCCTTGCTGTTGTGGTGCGATTTGCCGGTCCGATGGGCGTGGAGGGCCGGCATGACCATGCAGGTGGTGGGTTGCAGTCACCATCAGACGCCGATCGGCGTGCGGGAGCAACTGGCCTTCAGCCCCGATCAAACCCGGGCCGCGCTGGCCGAGTTTCGACGGAGGTTTCCCAGTTGCGAAGCCGTTCTCATTTCAACGTGCAATCGCGTCGAACTGTATACGGCGACCCAGAACGGCGATTTGCCCGAGCGGCTCGAGATCGTCCGGTTTCTGGCCGGATTTCACGAGTGCGACCCCGAGGCGCTCGATCGCTACGTGTACGATCGCCTCGACGAGGCGGCGGTGCGGCACCTGTTCACCGTGGCATCGAGCCTCGATAGCATGGTCGTCGGCGAGCCTCAGATCCTTGCCCAGGTGAAGGAAGCGTACCGTCTGGCGACCGAACAGAGCAGCGCGGGTCCGCTGATGCACGGCGTGTTCCAGGCCGCCCGAAAGGTAGCCCGGCGCGTGGCCAGCGAAACGGCGATTCACCATCGGCGGGTGAGCATTCCCAGCGTGGCGGTCGCCGATTTTGCCCAGCAGATCTTCGAGCGGTTCGACGACAAGCAGACCCTGGTGATCGGCGCCGGCGAGATGGCCGAAGAGACGCTGCGCTATCTCCGCGACCAGGGGGCTCGCGACGTGACCGTGGTCAATCGCAACCGCCGACGGGCGGAAGAGCTGGCGCGACGCTGGGACGGCCGCGCCCTGGAATGGGAGCGTCGGTTCGAGGGGCTGGCGGCCGCCGATCTGGTCATCAGCACCACGGGCGCGGAGGAGCCGGTGATCTCCCTGGCGGAGTACCAGTCGATCGAAGCGGAGCGTTGCGATCGCCCGCTGTTCATTCTCGATCTGGCCGTTCCCCGCGACGTCGATCCCGCGATCGGGACCCGGCCGGCGGTTTATCTCTACTCGGTCGACGATCTGCGTCAAGCGTGCGAGGAGAACCGGCGGCGGCGGGACAAGGAGTTGCCCGCCGCCATGAAGATCATCGAGCAGGAGACGGCCAGCTTCCTCGCCGATCTGCATCGCCGCGCCACCGCCCCGGTCATTCGACGGCTTCGAAGCGGCTGGACGAAATCGAAGGAAGATGAACTCCAGCGGCTGTTCCACCGCCTTCCCGAACTCGACCAGCGCGCTCGGGCCGAAATCGAGCAGTCGTTCGATCGCCTCGTGAACAAGCTGATGCATCCGCCGCTGGAGTCACTTCGCAACGAATCGCGCCAGGGCATGCCCAATACCCTGCTCGAAGCACTCTCCAGGCTCTTCCAGCTCAAGGATTGACGCACGCGCGACGGCGTGCAGACGAGCTGGGGTGTGAGGCGAGTCACTCCCAGTCGTCGTCGTCCTCGTCTTCGTCGTCCCAGTCATCCTCGTCTTCTTCTTCTTCCTCTTCCTCTTCCTCTTCGTCGTCAACTTCTTCCCAGTCGTCGTCCTCGAAGTCCTCGTCCTCGTCGTCCTCGTCGTCCTCCTGGTCTTCGTCGTCGAAGTCGTCGTCCTCGTCGTCGTCGAAATCTTCGTCCTCGTCGTCGAACTCGTCTTCGAAGTCGTCATCCGCCGCACGGACCTGCTCTTGCTCGATCATGGAGGCGGCCCTCGTTTCAACGGCGTCTTTCCCGACGCCCCGGTTGCTGGCTGAAGTCTTCACGTTTGGTACCCTCCCGCTTCTGCCGGAATCATCCAATGGGTTTGAAGTTGACGGATCAGGAATGGGTTCGGTGCTTGGGGCCGGTTGGGCATCGAGGCCGCCCGGCCACTTCGGTCGGGCGGGTCGAGGCAGCTCGTCGAGGTGGCGCAGGCCGAACACCTGAAGAAACTGCTTGGTCGTTCCGTAGAGGAACGGCCGGCCCAGTTCCTCGGAGCGGCCCACGATCCGCACCAAGTCGCGTTCCATGAGTTGGCGGAGGATCTCGCCGCACTGCACGCCCCGGATCGCTTCGATCGCGGCCCGCAAGACCGGCTGCCGATAGGCCACCACGGCCAGGGTCTCGATCGCCGGTCCCGAAAGCCGAACTTCCACCGGGACCGGATGCAACCTGCGCAACCACGGCGCGAATTTCGGCCGCGACATCAACTGGAACCCGCCCGCCACCTCGACGGCGCGAAACGCACAACCCTCGCGATTGTACAACTCGTTCAGTTGGCGAACCAGGGTGCGTGCTTCGGTTCCGTCGGTCAGGTCGGCCAATTCCGCCAGTTTTCGGCTGCCCAGCGGCTCGCGCGCCAGCAGCAGCGCGGCCTCCAACCCGGCCAGCCGGCGCGACCGTGCCGCGGGGCCTCGCACGTTCGCTTCGACCGGAGCGGGCGCGGCGCGGCCCGGCCCGGGCCGCCGAACCACGGGCATCGGCGGCCAGACCCGCCGTCCCGTGGGGCGCCGATACCGCCAGGCGACGCTCCCAAGCATCTGGCCGGGACTGCTCACGAGGACTCCGAGAGAACGGTGGGATCGATGGCCTCCATCGCGGTCGAGGAATCATTCAAGGTAAGCGATCGGCAGCACTTGGCAAGCCCGCCACGGGAGCGGGTCGATCGAAACGTCACCCGGTCGGCTCCGCGCCGCGCCATGCCTCGACCTCGGCGAGAACCTTCCGCATGGCACGCAAGGCATCGGGCTCCGTCGCTTCGAAATGGCGGGTGTAGTTCGCGTTCCCGCCCACGGCGATTCGCGTGTGGAACCGATAGAGCTCTCCGCGCACCCCCCAGGTCTCCAGGAGATAGTACGTCGCGCCCAGCTCCCGCAGACGCCGTTGGAGCTGGGTGAACTGGTCGGTCGCCCGGTCGCCGCGAAACTCCGCGACTTGGTTGATCCCCGCTTCCGCCTCGGTCCAATGGGCACGATGCCCCGCGGCAGCTCGTTCGTCGTTCAAGTTCCGGTTGCCCGCCCCTACGCCGACCGCAGCATCGCCCGGGGGCATGTCGGGTAACGCCGCCAAGGAAGCGGAGAAATCCGCCAGCCGGCCCGGACGTGAGTCGGACGGCGACGCGCCCACGCGACAGGTGCCGCTGGCGCACCCCGATCCGGCGTCGTCGGGCGCGGCGCGCGGTTGGGGCTGGTCCCATGCCTGCCCATGAGCCACCGATCCGAACGCGGGCGCTTCGACGAGCGGCTCCCGCGGCAGCAGGGACCCCAGGTCCCACTCCCGATCAAGCAGCCGGTTCGCCAGATCGGGCAATTGGGTTCCGAACAAGGCCGCCAGCGGAATCGCGATCAGGCAGACCAACATCACCAGGGCGCGACACGCCACCGTGAGGGATGATTGCATGAGCGCCTCCTTTCGCTCCACACCCCTTGAAAGGGGTCCTGAAAACTCGCCGGACCTCGTGCCCGGCACGCAGGATACGCATCATAACGGACCCCTCCCCGCGCGGGCAATGGCAATCGCGCGGCATCCGACGCAACCGGGCTTGCCTCCGGGCGGACCGATCACCATGGGCAGACGCAATCGGCGGGAAACGGGGCCCGGCCATCCAGGCAAAGCCAACCCGCCTTTTACCCATCATGGGGGAGTAAAAATAAGCATCTCGGGCCGTCCGATCGTACGAGCTGGCATTGACCTGCGGCCGCCATTCACTAAAATGTTGCGATTCCTGAGCTTAGACAAGATGGCGACTCTGCGCTTTCCTGCGAATGAACAAGGAATCAACCGGCGAGGCGGCCAGCGGAGGAGCGGGGCTCGAAGCCGCACGACGCGAGAAGCTGCGCAAGATCCGAGAACTGGGCCTGGACCCCTGGGGCGGCCGCTTCGACGGCCATCGGCCCATTGCCGAAATCCGCGCGCGCCAAACGGAAATCACCGTCGAGCCCGCCGGCGATTGTCAGACCGGCAAACCGCCCGAGCAGCGGGGGCCCAAGGTCCGAGCAGCCGGCCGGATCGTGCTCGAACGCAAGGCGGGCAAGCTGATCTTCGCCGACCTGGCCGATTGGACCGGCAGGATCCAGATCCTCATCGGCAAGAAGCAGGTCGGCGAAAAGAACTGGGCCCTGGCCCAGTGCTTCGACCTGGGCGACGTCGTCGGGGTCGACGGCGAGTTGAACCGCACGCGCACCGGCGAGCTGACCATCTTTGCCGAGGACCTGCACTTTCTGACCAAGGCGCTGGCCCCGCCGCCGGCCAAGCATAAGGGCCTGACCGACCCCGAGCTTCGCCAGCGCATGCGCTACCTCGACCTGGTGTACACCGAGGGGGTGCTCGAGCGGTTTCTCCGCCGCACGAAGATCGTCCAGTCGATCCGTGCCACCCTGGCCTCGGAAGGATTCGTCGAGGTCGAGGGGCCGACGCTGCACGCCATTGCGGGCGGGGCGGCCGCCCGGCCCTTCATCACCCATCACAACGCCCTGGACATCTCGCTCTATCTGAGGATCGCGCTGGAGCTGCACCTGAAGCGGCTTCTGGTCGGCGGCATGGAGCGCGTCTATGAGCTGGGCCGCGTCTATCGCAACGAAGGCATCAGCCCGAAGCACAACCCCGAGTTCACCATGCTCGAGGTCTACCAGGCGTACGGCGACTATCGCTCGATGATGGATCTGACCGAGAAGACCATCGTCGAGGCGATCCGGGCCTCGGGGCAGGAGTTGGAGCTGCCCTGGGGCGAAAGTCGGATCGACTTCACGCCGCCCTTCGCCCGGCGGACCTACGACGACCTGTTCGCCGAGCACACGGGCATTGCCCCCGACGATCCCGAGGCCGTCAAGCGGTTTGCCGCTGGCCATGGGATCGATCCGGCGGGCAAGCACGCCGACGTGCTCAAGAACGAGGTCTTCGAGCAGTTCGTCGAGGACAAGCTGGCCGGGCCGGTCTTCGTGCTCGACTATCCGGCCAGCATCTGCCCCTTGACCAAGCGCAAGGCCGGCCGGCCGGAGATTGCCGAGCGATTCGAGCTGTTCGTCCGGGGCATGGAGGTGGCCAACGCCTACACCGAGCTCAACGATCCCGATCTGCAGGCCGAGCTGTTCAGCCGCCAGCTCGAGGGCCTGGCCGAGGAGGACTCGATGGCCCGCACGGACCACGACTTCCTGCGGGCCCTGCGCCACGGGATGCCCCCGGCCGGCGGGCTGGGCATCGGCATCGACCGGCTGGTGATGCTGCTGACCGATACGAGGTCGATCCGCGACGTCATTCTCTTCCCCCTGTTGCGACCCGAGGCCGAACCGTAAGCGATTGTGCGGCCGGTTCACGGAGGAACCCGCGATGTACCAGCTTCTTCTCTGTTGGCGCTACCTGCGAACGCGCTACATCGCGCTGGCCTCGATCATCAGCGTCACGCTGGGCGTGGCCACGATGATCGTGGTCAACAGCGTGATGTCGGGCTTCACGACCGAGATGCAGAACCGCATCCACGGGATCCTTTCCGACGTGGTGGTCAGCGGCCCGGGGCTGAACGGTTTTCCCGACCCCGAGGCCCACATGGCCAAGATCCGCGAGGTGGCGGGCGACCAGATCGAGGCCATGACGCCGACCGTGGCGGTTCCCGCGATGCTCAGCCTCAACGTCGGCGGCGAACACCGGCACTTTCCCGTGCAGCTCATCGGCGTCGACCCCGCCACGCAGAGCCAAGTGAGCGACTTCGCCAAGTATTTGCAGCATCCGGAGAACCGCACCGGGCGGATGAGTTTCGATTTGCGCGACGAAGGATACGACGTGCGCGATCACCAGGCCGGCGCCGACGGCTTGGAGCGGCCCGGCATGGCCGTGGCCGGCTGGGAGTGGCGGCGGCGCCTGGCCGAGTTCCGCGCCATGCCGCCGCGGCAGGAGCCATCCGAAACCGGGCCCTTCGGCCGGTCCGCCGCGGCCCTCGACTCCGAACCGGACCCCAGCGCGACCGTCGATCCCTTCGCCGCGGCTCCCGACCGGGCGGAGCCCGAGTTCGACATGGCGACCCGGCAGCACACGGGCGTGGTGCTGGGCATCGCGTTGGCCAGCCATCGCCGGTCGCTCGGCGACGGCCGGTACGAAGACCAGTTCCTCGTGCTGCCGGGCGACGACGTCGCCTTGACGTTCCCCACGTCGGGTACACCTCCCAAAATGACCAACGACAAGTTCACCATCGTCGATTTCTACGAGAGCAAGATGAGCGAATACGATTCGTCCTTCGTATTCGTGCCGATCGACAAGCTCCAAGAGCTGCGCGGGATGTACGATTCGGTCACCGGCGCCGCGATGGTCAGCTCGATCCAGATCAAGCTCAAGCCGGGCGCCGACGGCGACGTCGTCCGCGACAGGCTGCGCGCCGTCTTCCCGCCGCACTATTACTCGGTGAGCACCTGGCGCGACCAGCAGGGGCCGCTGCTGGCCGCCGTCCACATGGAAAGCGCCATCCTCAACGTGCTCTTGTTCCTGATCATCGCCGTGGCCGGCTTCGGCATCCTGGCCATCTTTCTGATGATCGTCGTCGAGAAGACCCGCGACATCGGCATCCTCAAGTCGCTGGGGGCGTCGGGCTGGGGGATCCAGCGGATCTTTCTGGGGTACGGGCTGTCGCTCGGAGCGGTCGGCTCGGGCGTGGGGATGATCCTCGGCCTGCTCTTCGTCCGCTACATCAACCAGATCGCCGATGTCTTGGGATGGCTCACCGGCCAGCCCGTCTTCGACCCCGAGATTTACTACTTCTATAAGATCCCCACGATCGTCGAGTTCTGGACCGTCGCTTGGATCGTGTTCGGCGCGCTGGCCATCGCGGTGCTGGCCAGCATCCTGCCGGCGATTCGGGCCTCGCGACTGCACCCGGTGGAGGCGCTGCGCTATGTGTGACTACTCCCGACGCGACGCGTTCGATTCGCCCGTGCCGCTCCCGATCGACGGCGCCGCCGGCCCCTCGGAGGCACGCGGACCCACGGCCGTCGCGTGCGGCGGGCCCGCCGAGGCGGCGCCTCGGCGCCCCGTTCGCCATCCGGCCGCCAACCAGCTTGCCGCCGTGCATCTCTCGAAAACCTACCGCAAAGGTCAGGCGACGGTGCCCGTGCTCAAGGGGTTGAGCCTGTCGGTGCGCCGGGGCGAGTTCCTGGCGATCGTCGGGCAGAGCGGATCGGGCAAGAGCACGCTCTTGCACCTGTTGGGCACCCTCGATGCGCCCGACGGGGGCGCCGTGCACCTCGACGGCGAGCGGATCGACAACCTGCCCGGCTGGAAGCGCGACGCGCTGCGAAACAAGCAATTCGGCATGATCTTCCAGATGTACCACCTCCTGCCGGAGCTGACCGCGCTGGAGAACGTGATGGCTCCGCTGATGATCCGCCAGAGCGTCTGGCAGTTTCTGCGGCACCGCCGCGACCATCGGGCGGCGGCCACCGAGCTTCTCGAAACGGTCGGCCTGGGCCACCGCCTCAAGCACAAGCCCCGCGAGCTCTCGGGCGGCGAAATGCAGCGGGCCGCCATCGCTCGGGCCCTGGTCGCCGGGCCCCAGATCCTCCTGGCCGACGAGCCCACCGGCAATCTCGACCGCTCCTCCGGCGAGGGAATCCTCGAAATCCTCGGCTCCTTGAACCGGAAACGCAACCTCACTATAGTCATGGTAACTCACGATCAGGCCATCGCCGAAAGGGCCGATCGAGTCGTCCGCCTCGTGGATGGCCGGATCGAAGACGAGTAACCATCTCCAACCCCCCGGACGGCCATGTCCCTGAAGGTCTACGTCAACGGAAAGCTTCTCGACAAAGAGCAGGCGGCGATCAGCGTCTACGACCACGGCTTCCTTTACGGCGACGGCGTCTTCGAGGGGATTCGCAGCTACGCGGGCAAGGTGTTTCGCCTTCGCCGCCACCTCGATCGGCTCTGGTGCTCGGCCAAGGCCATCTGGCTCGAGATCCCCATGACCAAGGAGGCCCTGGCCCGGGCGATCGAAGACACGCTGGCCGTCAACGGCATCCAGGACGGCTACATCCGGGTCGTCGTCTCGCGCGGCGCCGGCACCTTGGGCCTCGATCCCGATCGGTGCAGCAATCCCCAGGTGATCGTCATCACCGATCGCATCGCGCTGTATCCCGACGAGGTCTACCGGGAGGGCCTGGAGATCATTACGGTCAGCACGGTGCGAAACCATCCGGCGGCGCTGAGCCCGCGCGTCAAGTCGCTCAACTACCTCAACAACATCCTCGCCAAGATCGAGGGCAAGCAGGCGGGCTGCGTCGAAGCCCTGATGCTCAACCACAAAGGCGAGGTCGCCGAGTGCACCGGCGACAACGTCTTTCTGGTGCGCGACGGCACGCTGCTTACCCCGCCCATCGACGCGGGCATCCTCGAGGGGGTCACCCGCGAGGCCGCCATGGAGCTGGCGCGGGAGGCCGGCATCGAGGTGCGCGAGATCGCCCTGACCAAGCACGACGTCTACATCGCCGACGAGTGCTTCCTCACCGGCACGGCCGCCGAAGTCGTGCCCGTCGTCAAGGTCGACAGCCGCACCATCGGCGACGGCACGCCCGGCCCGATCACCCGCGATTTGATCGAGCGCTTCCACAAACTCACGCGCAACGAATCGGCCTGAAGCCCCGCGTCTCCGTCCGGCGGACGCCCGGCTAATCGGCTTCGCTCGAGGGACTGAGCCACCCGGCCAGGACCTGGATCTGCTCGGCGCTAAGCAGGTTCTTCTGCGGCTCGGAATCGGACATGCGGTACGAGGGCATGCCGTGGTTGCTCCGGCCGTAGAACCGACGGGCGGTGGGGTCGCTGAGGAAATCGGCGATCCACTGGCGGGAGCCATACCCGGTCAAGTCGGGTGCGCCCGAGACGCCCAAGTCGTAGAACTGGTGGCAATCGGTGCAGGTGAAGTCTTCGAACAGGTACTTCGTGTCCTCGGCAATCGCGTCGGGGTCGGCCGGGGCGTCGCGCCGGGCCTCGGCCGCCAGCGCGGCAATGAGCTTCTGGAACTCGTCTTCGCCGATCTCGCCGACCAACTCCCGCAAGTTGCCCCGGACGAAGCCGGCCATGCTGCCCTCGGCAAAGACCGAGTTGCCGAAGTACTTGGGCCCGGCGATCTGCTGCGGGTCGAGGAAGCCGGTGATCCACGCCTCGGTGGCGAATCCGCCCAGATCGGGCGCCGACGGTTCGGTCGAGACCAGGTCGTCGCCTCGGCCGTCCGTGTACCCGTGGCAGATCACGCAGTGCTCTCGCTGGTAGAGGGCGCGGGCCTGGGCTTCGGGTGCGTCGGCGACGGGGGGCGGCGCCTCGCCTCGGCGGACGTTCCAGACGCCGGCGGCGAACATCGGATCGACGCGCGAGGCCGCACCCGCTTCGTCCGAGCCCGACGGCTCGTACCACTCCCCGCGCAGCCAATCGGCCACGAGCCCGACGTCGCGGGCGGTCATCCGGTTATTCGCCGGATCGTCGGGGAACTCGAGATAGGACGGCATCCGGTCGTTCCGCTCCCCGTAAAACCAGGGATGGGTCGGATCGATCACCACGCCCACGAGCCACTCCCACGAACCGTAGCCGGTCAAGTCGGGAGCGAACCCGGCGGGGCCCTCGTCGTGGAACCGGTGGCATCGCGTGCATCGCTTCTCGACGATCAGCCGCCTGCCCCGCTCGATCTGCTCGCGATCGGCGGCGTCTTGCGCGGCTTGGGCAGGAAGCCGGGCCTCGGCCGACAGCGCGGCGATGATCGCCGCCTGTTCGTCCTTCTCGAACTTCGAGAAATCGTCTTCGACGTAGCGCACCATGACCCCGGTGGCAAACCGGGTGTTGCCGTAGTACTCGGCACTGGCGATGCGCTTCGGGTCGAACAGGCCCGCAAGCCACTCCCGGCCAGCGAACCCGTACAGCTCGGGGGCCGACGGCTCGTCGGTCGTGAGGGCGCCTTGCGGAGAGCTGTAGTTGTGGCAGACGGCGCACTGCGCTTCGCCGATCCTGGGCCCCTGGGTCTTCGGATCGCCGCGCAACAGCGACAGGGCGCCCCCGACCGGGATGCCCGACGGCGACCGGGCAAGCTGCTTCACGCGCCGGGCCTGAAGCTCGCCCTCGGCCAAGGCGGCCTGGTGCTCGGCGCTGGCAAAGTCGTGCTGCCACGACACGGCCGAGAGCACCGCGATCCCGACCAGCAAAACCGCGAACGCAACCAGGTTGATCGCGTGGCCCTGGCGAAGCCCGGCCACGAAGGGCACGGCGAAGACGTACAGCATGACGATGCCCGGCAGCACGAAGATCGGCACGATCTTCAGGTGGCCGGGGAACAGGTTCGAGAGCTGGTACAGCCCTCGAAAGCTCCACTCGGGCCGGGCCGCGGCGTAGAAGTTGGCCGGGTCGGGGTCGGCGGGCGCCCCCAGGCCGACGCCCAGGTAGTCGCCGGGGCGATCGCCCCCATGCCCGCCCGACAAGGCGTGCTGGCCGATTAAGAGCCCCACAACGACCATGACCACGAGCCAGGCCACGGCGTTGCGGGCCATCTGGTCGGGCCAGTAGCGGCCCGGCGAAGCCTGGGGATCGGCTTCGACCGCCTCGGCGCGCCCCGCCGACCAGCCGTGCAACACCAGCAGCACCAGAAAGCTCGGCGCGAGCAACCCGACGTGCAGCGCGAAGAAGCGGGTGAGCGTGAGGTGCCCGAAGGCGGGCCCGCCGGCCACGATCTTGAACAGGTCGTCGCCGATCCACGGCAGCAGCATGAGGAACTTGACCCGCACCAGGCTCGAGGCGTAGCTGTTCTGGTCCCAGGCGAGCAGGTCGCCCGTCAGGCAGAGGCCCAGCGACACGAGCCCCATCAACACGGCGAGCCAGTAGACGCAATCGCGCCGGCCGGCGTACAGCCGCGCGACGATCAGGTAGAGGACGTAAAGGCCCGTCAGCGCCACGAGCACCTGGGCGGCGTAATGGTGCACGCCGCGCAGCAGCCAGCCGCCGGC
>Ga0334884_1001194_pt1 | contig 40486 bp, 40 predicted proteins | sample GraSluR1_MG_7_FD_207215 | JGI IMG/M metagenome (GOLD analysis project Ga0334884, IMG submission 207215) | Sludge microbial communities from methane-producing bioreactor in Wageningen University, Netherlands - Granular Sludge_12_05 R1 | ecosystem: Engineered > Bioreactor > Anaerobic >... | reverse complement strand
TTTTATAAAAGTAACGTGAGAAAAGCATTAAATTAAAAATCATGAATTCTATTCACTTATATCTAATTCACTGATATAATAAATGCTCTAACTACTATTCTAATATAATATTATATAATTAACTATCCTCTTACTGGGGCTAATGGGTAAGTCAAATACAATTAATCAATCACCTAGACGTCTTCTGAAAGATTCAGCGTGGGCATATAATCCTTCATATTCTGCTAAGGGAATCACAACATCTTTAAGACTGTTCAAGCCATCCTTTGTTATCTTCTGGAATGTTGGTTTTTTCAGGAAAGATTCAGTTGATAATCCAGAGTACATCCTGGCGCAAAATCCTGTGGGTAACACATGGTTTGTTCCGGATCCATAGTCACCAGCTGCAACTGGTGTTAAATCTCCCAGGAATATTGAAGCAGCATTTTTAATATCAGGAACTATTTTTTCAGGTTGAGCGGTCATTATCATAAGGTGTTCAGGCGCATAATCATTAGAGAAATCTATGGCTTCATGAATATCATCAACCAGGACGATTAAGCCATTATTATCAAGAGACTCTCGAATAATTTCCTCTCTTTTCATGTTGGGGAGTTCTGCATCAATCTCTAGTTTTACTTTCTCTGCGAGTTCAGAGGATGTGGTTACCAGTACCGATGCTGATTGGGGGTCGTGTTCTGCCTGTGCCAGCATATCCATTGCAATAAAATGAGGATTACCAGTTTTATCAGCAATAATAAGGACTTCAGAAGGCCCAGCAGGGAATTCAATATCCACTTGGCCGTAAACCATCTTTTTGGCAGCTGTTACGAATATATTTCCGGGTCCAACAATCTTATCCACAGGTTCAATGGTTTCCGTACCATAAGCCATGGCTGCAATGGCTTGCGCCCCTCCAACTTTATACACTTTTGTGGCACCGGCAAGATATGCTGTGGCCAAGATTACATCATCCACTTTACCATTTCTTCCGGGTGGGGTGCAGCAGATGATTTCATCGACCCCTGCAACTGTAGCAGGTATAACTGTCATCAAGATGCTTGAAGGATAAGCAGCCCTTCCTCCAGGTATATAACATCCCACTTTCTCCAGTGGACGTATTATCTGTCCAGCTGTCACACCATTATCAATTTCCATGGACCAATCCTCAGGTAACTGGGCCTGATGGAATTTTCTAATATTAGATGCAGCTTTTTTGATACTACTTGTTAATTCAGGGTCTATTTTATTCAAACTCTCTTTAAAGTCGTCTTTGCTTACCAGGAACTCCTTTAAATCAACCCCATCGAATTTTTTCGTGTAACAACGGAGTGCATTATCTTGATTATTTTTCACATCACTGACAATATCTTTCACAGTCTCCAGAACTGAGTTTGAGTCGATCTGAGAACGTTTTAATAATTCTATTCCATTCTCGTTTTTTAATTGGACGATTTTCATTTTATTACCATTAATTCTTATCTAATCTAAATTTAAGGTTACGTATACCTTTAAATTATAATATTTTCATGTTAAGGATCAGTCAAAACCTTTATTTGCAATCATGGGCAAAGAATAATTTACCCACTATGGCAAGCAAGTGAATAATACTTTATATCTTGTGTTTATGGTTGTATGGGTATAGCTTTTGGTACATAAGTTTATATATTCCTGTTGGTCGAACTTAATGACTTAATATAATTGTAGGTGTCTGATAGATATGTATAAAGATGAGCTTATACAGTTACATCAATTTTTGGTATATGTTTTAAAGCATCTGGACCATGAATATGAGGTGAAGGACGAATGTAAGGATTATTTGTGTCTAAACATTAGCCCGCATCACATTCACCGCACCAAAGCCGAACATAAATATGCTATTTTTGTATTGTCAAATTCTATTTCTGAGATCATTGCCACCAACAATGGGGGAAGTTCTTCTAATATTTCTAACGGCCTCTCAGAACTAGTTAAAAGGTCCAAAAAGGAACTCATCCGGTTCCAGAACGAAGATGCTTTAGCTACCCAAAAAATTAAGATGTAAATAACCCCTGGCTGGTGATGAGACAATGACTTCTTTATTGAAGATGGTATGCTTGATTGATGGTGAGCATTATCTCCCAGTTACCAAATCTGCATTGAACACCCTTGACAGTCTTGAACATATTGAACTGGTTGCTGCTGTTTTTATTGGTGGTACAGAAAAATTAAGAGACGCTACACCCGAATCAATAGGTGCTAAACTCGGATTAAAAGTTTATTTTGAAGCTGATCATGATAAAATTCCTTACGATCTAATTGTGAAAGTTGCTGTAGGTCACGACGCCGACGTGGTTATGGATCTCAGTGACGAACCGGTAGTAGATTATTCTAAACGTTTTAAGATCGCATCAATGATCCTGGAGAAGGGCATACTCTATGAGGGGCCTGACTTTTCATTCCAACCTCTGGATGAACACGACATTCTGGAAAAACCTTCACTTAAAATATTGGGAACAGGTAAACGTATTGGTAAAACTGCTGTATCTGCATATGCCGCACGCCTCATACACCAGGAAAAATACAATCCATGTGTGGTGGCCATGGGACGAGGTGGACCTGAGGAACCGGAAATTGTTAGAGGTGACCAGATTGAGATCACACCACAGTACCTGATGGAACAATCTAATAAAGGAGTTCACGCTGCCAGTGATCACTGGGAGGACGCTCTTATGAGCCGCATACTCACCATAGGATGTCGTCGTTGCGGCGGAGGTATGTTGGGCCAAGTATTCATCACCAACATGAAGAAAGGTGCTTTAATGGCTAATGATGTGGATGCGGACTTCGTGATAATGGAAGGTAGTGGAGCTGCCATCCCACCAGTTAAAACCAATCGACATATTGTACTTATCGGGGCGAACCAGCCCATAATTAATATTGAAAAGTTCTTCGGACCATACAGGATTAAACTGGCAGATCTGGCCATTATTACCATGTGTGAAGAACCTATGGCCAGTCCAGAGAAAGTCAAACGCATCGAAGAATTCATAAAAGAAATCAACCCGGAAGCAACAGTTATTCCCACAGTTTTCCGTCCCAAACCACTGGAATCAGTGGAGGGTAAACGTGTATTGTTTGCAACCACGGCACCAGATTCCATTAAAGATGTTCTCGTTAATCACCTGGAAGATGAATATGACTGTACCGTTGTTGGAACCACACCACACCTGTCCAACCGCCCATTACTCCAGAAAGATATCGAAAAATACATTGAAGAGGCAGATGTTATGCTCACTGAACTCAAGGCAGCAGCTGTTGATGTGGCTACCAAAGATGCATTAGAGGCAGGTTTGGAAGTTGTTTACTGTGACAACATCCCCCTGGTTATCAGGGATGAAGATAAACTTGATCCAGCTATTATTGATGTGGCAGATAAGGCCATTTTTGACTTTCAGAGTAAATAACTAATTTATACAGATTTATATTATCTTTTTATACTATTTTTTGGTGGATGGAGTGGTGATATTTTGGATAATCCTGATTACAGCAAACTTGATTATGATAAACTTAAAAAACAGCTTTCTTTTAATTTGGCTGAGAAAAAAGCCATTAAAGACCTTGATATTCAACCAGATGCATTCATTCCCGTTTTATTTTCGCTGAAGTTCGGGGGTGATTGGAGCTTCAAAACCAGAGATCTATCTGCAATGGCTGTTAAGGAGAAGATCACCCGTTACAATGAGGAGATTGGTGAGGGTTACACTCTGGAAAGAGTTACTCTATTTGTAAATCCCAAGGCTATATCTACAGAGGGTAAAGTTTTGAGACTGGAGAAATGTGGTACTAAAAATGAACGTGAGCTGGTTGAGAGACCTTTCCATGTTCAACTTAATGCGGAGGACATTATACTGGCAGAACTCAACCCCAGTAAAATGACTATAATTCTTAAAAGAATAGAAGGCCCCCTTAATTTTGAAGGATCAGCAGCATACGGAATTTCCCATGAAATAGAACACCTCACAGGCTGTGAACATACAGGAAAATTCATATGGGAATTTAAATACAAACTGGAAGACTGACTATAAAATTCTCTATAAAAATTAAAATATTCATTAATACCTGATAAAATTCATCTACATCATAAAATTCATCAAATTTAAATATTTTTTTTTATCCTGGATACAGTTTCTTCCCAAAAGCTTCTCTTTCCTGTATTTTTCCATCCTCATCATGAATGAATACTTCAACGTTATAACGTTCCCCTTCTTTTTCCGCAAACTTAATGGCTTCTTCTTTAGTTTTAAATTTTCCCGAAGCTTTCACAGCTCCGTCCCTTTTAACATCCCATCCGCCTTTTTTCCCGGTAATTACATGGATATTCGCAGCCACCTTATTCACCTCTTGTTAGTTGTTAAAAATTGATGCCAATTTCAATTAGTACTTAAGATTCAATATGTATGATGAACTTTAAATAGTTACCAGGGTTTATCGAAATGTTAAGATATATTTTTAACCTTAACCAATTGACTCATTTTGCAATGGCTTTTTTGTTGTCAGATAGGATAAGCGCAACATATTTATATAACCTCTAACCCACTGATAAATTACCAATTGAGAAAAAAAGGAGATGATTAATGTGGCACAATTAGGTGGACAAGGTGGACAAGGACAACCTATTATTATAATGCCTGAAGGTTCTTCAAGAGTGTTAGGAAGAGACGCTCAGAGAATGAACATTATGGCTGGAAAAATTCTCGCTGAGACCATAAGAACTACTCTTGGCCCTAAAGGGATGGACAAGATGTTAGTGGATGGTATGGGAGATATCGTAGTGACCAATGATGGTGTAACCATACTCAAAGAAATGGATATCGAGCACCCTGCTGCTAAAATGCTGGTGGAAGTTGCTAAAACTCAGGAAGATGAAGTGGGAGATGGAACCACCACCGCAGTTATAATTGCAGGGGAACTACTTAAAAAAGCAGAAGAGCTCTTGGAACAGGAAATACACCCAACCACGCTGGTAATGGGGTATCGAAGGGCAGCTGCGAAGGCACAAGAACTATTAAACGAAATAGCTATTGATTCCAGAGACAGTGAAACCCTTAAAATGGTTGCTATGACTGCAATGACTGGAAAAGGAACAGAAAAAGCTCGAGAACCCCTTGCAGAACTAGTGGTCAGTGCGGTGAACCAGGTGGAAGAAGATGGTAAAGTGGATAAGGACCATATAAACATCCACCGAATACAGGGAGCGACAGTTAACGACTCAAAGATCGTCAATGGAGTTGTTATTGACAAAAGCAGGGCAGATAATGCAATGCCTAAAAACATGGAAAACGCCAAAATCGCTCTGGTAAAATACCCAATCGAAGTCAAAGATCTGGAAACTGATGCCAAGATCAAACTCACCGACCCAAACCAGATGCAGGCCTTCATAGAACAAGAAGAACAGATGGTTAAGGAAATGGTTGACAAAGTCATTCAAAGCGGCGCCAACGTTCTATTCTGTCAGAAAGGAATTGACGACCTGGCTCTACACCTTCTCGCACGTGAAGGAATCATTGCTGTTAAAAGGGTTCGCAAATCCGACATGGAACGCTTGGGAAAAGCTACTGGTGGACAACTGGTCACTAACATCGATGAGTTAACCTCTGAAGATCTTGGACTTGCAGGTAAAGTATATGAGAAAAAAATCTTCGATGAAGTACTGATCTTTGTAGAAGAATGCCATGAACCAAAAGCAGTGTCCCTCATACTCCGTGGAAGCACCAGACATGTAGCTGAAGAAATTGAACGAGCAGTTGAAGATGCTATTGGTGTGGTTGCCTCTACTGTTGAAGATGGAAAAGTGGTTGCTGGTGGAGGAGCACCAGAAATAGCCATTGCTAAAGGATTAAAAGAATATGCTGACACCATCAGTGGAAGAGAACAACTAGCAATATCTGCCTTTGCCGAAGCACTGGAAGTTGTACCAAAAACCCTGGCTGAAAATGCTGGACTGGACCAGATCGATGCTCTGGTAGATCTCCGAGCAGCACACGAAAGTAATTTTTACATGGGCCTGAACGTTTTTAAGGGTGAAGTTACTGACATGAAAGATGCCCAAGTCATAGAACCACACAGGGTCAAAAAACAAGCCATTCAATCAGCAGCTGAAGCAGCCGAGATGATCCTACGTATTGATGACATGATTGCATCTACTGGACCTAGTGAACCTGATATGGGCGGTATGGAAGGTATGGGTGGAATGCCTGGTGGAATGCCACCAATGATGTAAGCCCTTAACTTACCTTCTTTTTTTTTTAAATTACTTTTTTTAAAAGATATTTATTATTCACTAAAAAATTCAGTAATTATGAATATTTATTCAAAATCCCCCAATACATTGTAAAATTCCTAAATATCATCTTAGGTTGTCCTAACTTTTAAATACTATAAAATTAACCTAGTTTTAGGTGAACCTAAATGTCATCTAAAAAAAACCAAACACCATTAAGTGAAAATGCAGAGGAATACTTGGAAGTTCTCTATAAACTCTCAATGGTAGAAAGACCAGTAAAAACAACCAAAATATCAAAAACTCTGAACATAGCTCCAGCTAGTGTTACACAGATGATTAAAAAACTTCAAAAAAGAGGCTATGTTGAATATCTACCCTATAAGGGAGTCACTTTAACAGAAGAAGGTTATAAAATTGCTTCAAACATCACCAGGAAGCATCGTCTTTTAGAAAGATTTCTTCATGATGTTCTTCATATCAAAAAAGATCGAGTGCATGATCAGGCCTGTGAAATGGAACACTCGCTTTCTGACGATGCAGAAAGGGCAATGTGTCAACTGCTTCAACAACCTGATGAGTGTCCTGATGATGAGGAACTTATCCCGGTTTGCGACTTTAAATTCAAAACATGTGAAGAGTGTCGTAAGCGAAGACATGAGGAAGTTAACCAGGTTGGTAAACGAGACAAAAATCTGGTGTCAATTACCGATATGAAAAGAAATGAGAAAGGGCGAGTATCTTTTGTCAGGGGCGATTATAAGGTTATTCGCAGGTTAATGGATATGGGAATCACTATCGGGGCTGAAGTAAGCGTTCTTGAAGTAGCGCCATTTAAAGGGCCGGTAGAACTCCTGGTCCGGGGATCGAATCTTGCTCTGGGAAGGGATATTGCCAAAAATGTGTTTGTTGAGATTATCAAGGATGAGGCACCTGAAACTGAAGGAGCTCTATCATATGGTTAGGTTACCAACCTGTATTGAAAAAGAAGAATATGAAAAGAATCTCTTAGAAAAAAAAGAGACTGGAAAACCATTTGATAGTGGTGTTTCTTCTGACACCAGTGACATTACAGTAGCCCTGGCTGGCAATGCAAATGTGGGTAAAAGTGTTATTTTCAATTATTTAACTGGTTCTGATCAGGTGGTTGGTAACTGGCCGGGGAAAACTGTTAAAAGAGCGGAAGGAAATCTTTATCACCATGGTAAAAAAATCCACATAATCGATCTACCGGGAATATACTCTTTTTCCACCTTTTCCATGGAAGAAATCGTATCCAGAGAATATATAGCTCATGATAAACCTGATGTAGTAATCAATGTATTGGATGCATCAGTACTGGAGAGGAATCTTTTTTTCACTTTACAGTTAATGGAAATGGACATTCCAATGGTAGTATGTCTAAATCAGATGGACATCGCCAGACAAAAAGGTTACCATATTGACGCCAGGAAGTTGGAAAAAGCATTGGGTGTTCCAGTTGTTCCTACTGTTGCGGTTACTGGTAAAGGGTTACGTAAACTCATTCGAAAGGCAATTAGAGTTGCTAAAACCAAAAAGCATGATTATAATGTTGATTATGGTGGTGAAGTTGAAAAAGCAATTAGAAACCTTTCAACCTTCCTGGAATCTGAAACGATAGATATTGGTTATTCCACCCGATGGGTGGCAATTAAACTTATGGAAAATGATCCGGAAATTAATAAACTTGTTCAATCTAAATCAGTCCGGGCAATTCAGTATGCCAATCACGTGGCCTTTGAACTGGAGAAAATTCATGATGAACCATCCTTTGCTATTATTGCCTCGGAAAGATATGCTCTGGCAAGTAAAATATCAGCAGGGGCTCAAAAACAAAAGAAGTTTAAAATGACATTATCTGAAAAATTGGATAAAATTTTGATTCATCCGGTGTATGGATATTTCACTTCGGCCCTGGTTATCATTGGATTGTTAGTATGGACTTTTGTTTTAGGAAATTTCATTTCAGAGTTAATCACAAACGCAATGAGTTTCTTCCAACCAGTTGATCCTGCATTATCAGGGCCTGCTATTGTTGTTTTATGGAATGGTGCTTTTGGAGGTTTGGTTGCTGGTTTAACTTTAATTGTTCCATTTGTTATTCCATTCTATATATTGTTGGCATACATCCAAAATTCTGGCCTTTTAACCAGAGTAGCTTTTATGATGGACAGTTTCATGCAAAAAATAGGGTTGCATGGTAAAGCACTGATCCCCCTTATCTTAGGATATGGTTGCAGTGTTCCGGCTATTGACAGCACAAGAATCCTTGAAACAAAAAGGGAAAGGTTGCTTGCGGCATTCGCCATAACATTTGCTCCGTGCTCTGCAAGAACAATAATAATTCTAAGTTTGGTGGCTGTTTTCGTTAGTATATGGTGGGCGCTGGCCCTTTATGTCTTGGATTTAATCATAATTTTTATAATGGGAAAGATCGCACTAAAGGCCATGCCTGGCGAGTCGACTGGACTTATAATGGAAATGCACTCTTTGCGAATTCCCTCATCATCTGTAATTCTTAAGGATACCTGGAACCGTACTAAGGCATTGGCTTATATGGTCTTCCCGGTTTTTATAGCAGGAAGTGCATTGATCCAGGTATTCTATGTTCTCGGTGTGTTAGAACCGATCAGTAGTTTTATGGCTCCTTTAACCGTTGGTTGGTTAAAACTACCCCTATTTGCAGGGGTACTGCTCATAGTGGGGGTTGTGCGTAAAGAGTTTGTGTTAGTTACATTGGTATCCTTTGTGGGCACTGACCTTTCCCTGGCACTTACTTCTACGCAGTTTATTGTCCTGGCATTAGTGGGTATGTTGTATCTGCCCTGCTTATCAACTATCAGTATATTGATTAGGGAGTTCGGATTAAAAGCTGCCAGTGCAATTTCAGCTGCTAATTTAATCACGGCGTTTTTAGTGGGAGGCATAGTTGCTCACGCACTATCTTTGTTTCTTTGATACACAACATACTTTTTTATTAAATTATAGGTGATTTGAAATGTTTAGAAGATTGGTTGAAAATTTTTCGTTTATTTGCAATGGTGATATTAAATGAGATGGGTAATGGTTTTAATAGCCATAGTGGTATTAATATTGGGTTATTCGTTTATCACAGTTTATAATGGTCCTTTTGAGCCTTTAGGAAGAACTGCATTTGTTAAATTAGCTAATCCTGATTTTTATCCAGGGCATCCTCATTCTCAACTATTGGCCAAATACGCTGAGGAAAGAAATTCAAAATGTGCATTGATATGTCATTTTGCAGGAAGTTCTAACTACCGGAGCTATCAGGATGGTGATGTTTTTATCATTGAACTGGCCTTTATTGACACCCAGGGGACTGGTGCTGAAGGAGATACTAACTACTGGGATTCACTTAGTATAGTTTTCTTTGGTGTTCCCGATGGTAGATACAAATACAAGTCTGATGGAATTGTATTTGATACTTATGAGGAAGCCATGGACCATGTCTACACCCTTGCACGTGATCATGGTCAAGAAGGTCCTATACCTATGGCCTGGCATGGAAGTGCCAGGAAAGGCAATCCCATCTTTATTCAGGGTTGTGGATTTCCTTTATATTTTCACATATTGCAAAAAACATACGGAATTATTCCTGCCTATGTGTATACTCTGTATGGTATGATTTTTCCCTATATCCATAGTCCCTATCAGAGTTTTGAGTTGAGAAATGCTACAGAACTCCAATTACTATACCGTGGGGGTAATCTGGACTATGAGTAAACATTTCTTTTATCCTTTTTTTAGAGTTCTTTAGGAATACTTTCTATAAAATTAGCTCCCAAACATTAAATCCAAATAATTATAATGATTAATCATAATCTATAATGATTAATAATAGTAATATATATATACTAAGAAGAGCTTAGTTATCATCACAGTTAAAAAGCAATTTAAATATTTAAAAAAAGGCGGGAGAAGAATGGTACGTGATACCACAGTCCTTCTTGATGAAAGAAGGATTTTCGAACCAAGTGAAGAAATTAAACAAAGAGCCCATGTCAAAGATTGGGAAGCAGAAATCGAAAAGGGCAAAGACCTGGAAAAATACTGGGCGGAAAAGGCTGAACAGTTTGAATGGTTCAAAAAATGGGATAAAGTTCTCGATGAATCCAACAAACCTTTCTACAAATGGTTCGTAGGCGGTAAGATTAATCTCACCTACAATGCTGTAGACCGTTGGATAGAAACCGAAAAACGAAATCAAGTAGCAATCCTTTACATCAATGAGCGAGGAGAAGAGGAAAAAATAACATTCTACGAGCTATACGTACAAGTTAACAAACTGGCCAATGCACTTAAAAATCTAGGAGTTAAGAAAGGAGACACTGTATCTACCTATATGCCCATGTGCCCACAACTTTTAATAGCACTACTGGCCTGTATCAAGATTGGTGCAGTCCACAGTGTCATATATTCTGGACTCAGTGTCGGGGCATTCGTGGAACGTATCAACGATGCTAAAGCCAAAGTACTCTTCACTGCCGACGGAACATACCGAAGAGGCAAAATAATCGACTTAAAATCCATTGCCGATGAAGCCATACTACAGTGTCCTACAGTTGAAACCATAGTTGTGGTCAACCACACTGGAACACCCATTGAAATATCTGAATTATCCGGTAGAGAAATCTTTTATGAAAGATTGGTGGATGGTGAACCAGCAGAATGTGAACCAGAGCCAATGGATGCAGAAGATCCTCTCTTCATCCTTTACACCTCCGGTAGTACTGGAAAACCCAAAGGAGTTATGCACACAACAGCCGGCTACATGGTAGGTGCAGCAACCACCCTCCGCAATATATTTGACATTCACAGCGATGATCTATGGTGGTGTACTGGAGACATCGGTTGGATCACCGGACACAGTTACGTGATATATGGGCCCTTATTATTGGGAACCACTACCGTAGTTTACGAAGGAGCGCCTGATTATCCAGACCCTGGAGTATGGTGGAAGATCGTGGAAAAATATGGTGTCACCAAATTTTACACAGCACCCACAGCCATCCGACACCTCATGAGATTCGGAACACGGTACACCAACCTATATAACCTGGACTCATTACGAATCCTGGGAACAGTTGGAGAACCAATAAACCCAGAAGCCTGGATGTGGTACTACAAAAACGTTGGTAAAGAACGATGCCCCATCATGGACACATGGTGGCAAACAGAAACTGGAATGCACATGATATCACCGCTACCGGTAACGCCTGTAAAACCAGGATCAGCAACCAGAGCTCTCCCTGGAATTGATGCCGCAGTGGTCGATGAAGAAGGAAATCCAGTACCTGAGGGCAAAGGAGGTTATCTGGTTATTAAAAAACCATGGCCGGCCATGTTCCGCACATTATACAAGGATGAGAAACGTTTCAAAGATGTATATTGGAACGAGTTCCCGGGATGCATTTATAAAGCAGGGGATATGGTTCGTCAGGATGAAGATGGATACTTCTGGATACAGGGACGAAGTGACGATGTTCTCAAGATTGCCGGGCACCGTATAGGCTCAGCCGAAGTTGAATCAGCCTTTGTGGGTCACCCGGCAGTTGCTGAAGCAGCAGTAATTGGGAAATCTGACCCAATTAAGGGTGAGGTCATTAAGGCTTTCATCATCCTCCGTGAAGGATATGAACTCAAGACACAGCTCATTGAAAATCTTAAAAAACATGTACGATATGAACTGGGTCCGGTAGCAGTCCTTGGTGAAATAGTGCAGGTTGATAAACTCCCCAAGACCAGGAGTGGTAAGATCATGCGAAGGATTCTCCGCGCCCAGGAAATGGGAGAGGATCTGGGTGACACATCCACTCTTGAAGAATAAACATATAAATAGGGAAAAAATAGGAGTGATTAAGTTAGAATTAAATAAATAATCCCTCTGGGGTTTGATAGTATGGAAGAAAATAAAACGTTAGTCGCAATAGATGATTTAACAGCTAACCCGGCACCTCTAGGACTTTTAGGGTTTGGATTGACTACAGTATTGTTAAACATACATAATGCTGGGCTTTTCCCAATGAATAGTATGATCCTGGCCATGGGAATAGCCTATGGGGGAATTGCTCAGATTATGGCATGTGCCATGGAATACAAGAAGGGAAATACCTTTGGAACAGTGGCCTTCGGATCATACGGACTGTTTTGGTGGAGTTTCGTCCTCCTCCTGGTACTCCCCAAAATGAACCTGGCTGCAGCCCCTGATGAACTGGCAGTGGCATCATATCTTGCTATGTGGGGATTATTTACATTGGTAATGTTCATTGGAACCTTAAAACTCAGCCGAGGACTGCAAGTAATCTTCGGAGCACTGGCAATATTGTTTTTCCTCTTGGCGATTGGGGATGTGACTGGTAATGCCACCATAACTTTGATTGCTGGTTATGAAGGAATATTCACTGGCTTTGCCGCAGTATATGTCGGGCTGGCACAGGTCCTAAATGAAACCTACGGCAGGGATTTGTTACCCACCTAAAAACGAGATATATCAAATTTATTTAAATAGCACACCGCCTCCGAAAGGGCTATTTAAATAATAATGCTTCCCTCAGCATTTATTCTGGGGGAAGTCTATTTTTTATTGTTTTTATAGTATTCAAAACAGATGTAACAATTAAATTGGTTACTAGTTCGATATTAGTATAACAAAAACTAAATTTTGATTATATATTTAGCCAACCTCTTTGCAAGGGCTAGAATAGTTAAAACTGAGGGTGCACCAGGTGCACTTGGGAAAACACTGGCGTCACACACGAAAAGACCATCTATTTCTGTTTCCAGATTCTTATCCACAACTTCACCAATGGCCGCTGTTCCCCCGGGATGAGCACCCCTAGCAGGAGTGGAAACAAAACTACCAGGATCTACTTCGGCTTCTGTCAGGATGGCCCCAGCAAGGGATGATCCTTCAGCTATTAGGCCCACATCTTGGGATGTGTTATTTTTTATTACCTGCTGGTCTGTAACACAACCAGATCGTTCATCCCTGATCTTCACCATTATACCTAGGATGTCCTTTTCACGAGTAACATTTTTCCCAATCCTGGAATTGATTAAACTGGAATAATGAGGAGCCAGTATGAATCCATCTCCATTATACAGGGCATTCATGGATATTTCTTTGTGAAAATCTATATCCTTAAGAACTCCACCTACCGTGACAAAGGTGTCCACAAAAAGATGTTCACCGGCCACCAGACCTGCAGTACCAAGTAATCGAGGTGTTTCCACAGCACCAGCACACAATATAACCATATCCGCTACATATTTTTTGGCATGACAAAAAACGCCCCTGATCTGCCCATCAGTCACCACAATCCCGGTTACTGGTGAATCTTCAATTATCTTAGCCCCAAAATTTTCAGCTTCCTCTAGATAGTTAAGTGAACTCCACTTGGCATTACGGGGACATCCAAAAGAACATTTACCACAGGGAATACACTCACGTGGGTTGATAAATTTCGGCATCTTATCCATGGACAAACCAAGAGAAGACGCAGCATCCATAATCTTTAAAGTGCCTTCACCAAAATGAGTGTCAGGAAGTGGGCCAATATTCAATTCACGCTCAAGTTCCCAATATTCATTTTCAAGGTTAATACCCCTTGATTCCAACTCTTCCTGGCAAGACCGCACAGCATTGCCAGCCGTCACCAGGGTAGTGCCCCCTAAACAGGTGGCTTTAAGGAGCTCCACACCCACATCAAGGTTGTCGTAACATTGATGTGCATTTTCTGTTTGAATAGACCTTCCCTTTTCTAAAAGGGTTACATTAATTCCATAAAAAGCAAGTTCTCTGGCAACAGCTGCTCCACCAGCACCTGATCCCACTACTATTACATTATTCATATTATCTCACGCCATTAATTAACCCTCATTGAAGGCTTCTTCTCTGAAGAGTTCTTCTTTGTGGTTTAGATTTTCGTTTAACAATTTTTTTACGGCGTTTCTGAGCTTTAGGTTTTTTCGGTTTGTCCTGTGCTTTGAATAGTTTGTCTGCGAAATATCCTCCAATGGCACCCATCAATCCATAAATCAGCAAACCTACAAAAAAACCCAATATAATGGTGAATAAACCTTCGAAAGCATAGCCCAAACCTATTACTAATGGACTGGGAAGTTGATAAGGAATATTAGGAGATGTGAATGTAGAGATTACAAAATAGATTAAGTACAGTGCGGCAGCTGCCATTGCCCCAATTTTATAGTTCGCTTCTTCATCCTTGGTCAGGAATACTGCTACAAAGCCAACCAAAACCATGGCCAATATTCCCCCAATATTTAAGAATGCCAGGATAAGACCCAGTATTATGCTGCTAAAAACGGCTAGTTCAACATCAAAGTTGAGCATATGATACATTCCTCACTGGAAACTTTTCAATTTTTATATAATGTTCACTAATCCTACATCATTTATCTATATCCGACTTTATAAGGATTTTCCATACACGGTATGCGGATGCCATTTGAAACTCGTACTGATATTATCTATCACATTTTAGCTGGAAAGATAAAATTTAATAGAATAAAAAAAACAAATTTAATATGATGACTGTTAATTCACCAAAAATCACTCGTAGTGTGGAAGATTACCTGGAAACTATGTATTATCTGGAGCAGGAAAAGGGGACCATTCGGGTGAAAGATGTAGCAAAAAGTTTAGGAGTGAAACCTCCCAGTGTTGTTGAAGCAGTTAAAAAACTTTCCAAGATGGACATGGTTTCTTATGAGCGTTACGGCACCATCCAATTAAAAGATGAGGGACTAAGGATTGGTGAGATTGTTAGTTATCGACATCAACTTCTTAAAGATTTCCTGATACTTCTAGGGGTGGAAGAAGAGGTGGCTGAAAAGGATGCTTGTTCCATGGAACATGTCATGGATGTTTCCACTTTAGGTAAGTTTAAAAAATTCGTTGAATTTATTGATGTTTATCCTGATGCTCAGGATTTTCTTGAGAAATATAGAGAATATTCAAAATAGTAAAAAAGGGTAAGTATTGATTGAAGGATTAAAAATGGTGGAAGGGGGTATAAAGTATGAGTATCTTTGATAGAAGTTTCAACCCGGACGTGGAAAAACTTGAAAAAGAAAAAGATCTAGGGGGACTTATCAAGACCCTGAAAAAGGGCAATAAAAAAAATCGGGCCTTATCAGCCCGGGCATTGGGAAGATTCAAAGAAGAAAAAGTAGTTCAGGCATTAATAGGTTCATTGGAAGATGATGATCCGGATGTTAGGTGGAACTCTGCCAGTTCTCTTGGAAAAATAGGCATTGTTGATGCTACTCCATTCCTTCTAAATACACTTAGGGATGAGAAATGGTACGTACGTCAACATGCTGCTGAGGCACTGGGTGAAATCGGAGATGAAAGGGCGTTAATACCACTTTTAGAATCATTGCAAGATATTAAAATTAGAAACAATGTGGCAATTGCTCTTGGTCATTTAGGGGATCCCCGAGCAGTTGATCATTTAATAGAAGCTCTTAAAGATTGGGACCTAGGTTTTCGCAGCTCTGCTGAAGAAGCACTGGGCATGATTGGTGATGAGAAAGCGGTTCCAGCGCTTATCGAAGCATTGAAGGACAGTGATGTTAGTGTACGCAGGCATGCAGCAGGAGCCCTGGGTAAAATAGGTGATGAACGCGCTATTAAACCTCTACTAGCGGCTATGGATGACGAAAAATGGTACGTTCGCCTGCAGGTAGAAGAGGCCATACAGGAGCTCAATGAACGTTTGAAAGAAGAAGAATAATATCCCTTTTTTTTAATCCATTATTTTATTTTCAATACTTTTTTTTATTAAAATTCCTATATTCCATCAATACTCATCTATACTCAAATTCCCATTAATACTCATCTATACTCAATATATGAGGATCTCATTAAAGAAATTCTCTAATCTTCTCAGCTATTTTATTGCGAACGTCTTCTGAGAGATTTTTAGGTGGACGGGGGCGCATGTAACCAAAGTGAGGATCCTCAAAGGTATGGCCCGCAAATTTTACTGGATGATTGTATCTGGGAATGAAATGCCAGTGGAGGTGAGGATCTAAAGAATCTTCCAGGTAAAAAGTGTTCATAAGGCAACCCCAATTAAATAATGTGGCGTCAAATGCAGTTTTTACTGCTTTTTCCATACGCCCGAGAAGTTGGATGAAATCCTGCCATTCCACATCTTCAAGACCTGATAAAGTCTTTTGGCTGCGTTTTAAGGCAACCACGCATGTTGCCAGGTTGCTCTGATTGGGAGCCAGGAAAACTATCCAGTGTTCAGTCTGGATAAGTGGATCTCCAAAGTTATAATCTTCCAATTTTTCACAGTAAGGACATTCAATACTCATAATCATTTCACCAATACATCGTGATTTAATGAGGGGATATTAATTATATTGCACTCTTTATCCATATTGTTTATTGAATTATTTATGTTATTATCTTCCATAATTTGTGTTCTTGAATTATTCATATAATTAACATCTACCAAAAACAGTGTTGAAAATTTATCCGTGAAGATTCTTTTTTACCAATCAATATAGGTCTGTATCACGCAAATACTATATTTCATGAATAAATAATTATAGTTTAGTGTATAGAATCTGGCAGAATTAAATGGGAGAATTTTATGGTCACTGGAGCAGTCAAAACAGCATCAGCAGAATCAGTCCAAAAATTGAGTCTTATCCTGGTGGCTGTAAGCTCCTTTTTAATTCCATTCATGGGGTCATCCCTCAGCTTAGCCCTTCCACTTATCCAGAATGACCTTACCGTTGATATTCTAATACTGGGATGGATTCCAACAGCATTTGTCCTGGCTAACGCCGCCCTGGTCTTACCATTCGGTCGACTGGCCGATATCCACGGCAGGAAGAAAGTTTTCACCTACGGTGTAACCATTTATACCATTGCATCTTTACTAGCTGGTTTTTCGAGCACAGGTTTGATGCTCATTTTTTTCAGCTTCCTGCAAGGTGTGGGGTGTTCAATGATCTTTGCCACAGGAGTAGCCCTTCTTATTTCCATTTTCCCCCAAAAACGTAGAGGGGAGGTACTGGGAATTTATCTGACTGCTGTTTATGTAGGTTTGTTTCTGGGACCTCTTTTAGGTGGCTTTCTGGCACAGAATTTAGGATGGGAAAGCATATTCCTGGCCAATGTTCCAATTGGCTTATTCTTATTAGCATTGATCCTGGCCAGGTTTCCCGGGGAGTGGAAAAGCGCTGATGGAGAAAAATTTGACATATTAGGAACGATAATCTATATATTTTCCCTTTCTGTATTGATGTATGGTATATCAACCTTGAATGATGTTTCCGGAAAAATAATGAGTATTATGGGTTTAGTAGGTGTTCTGTTATTTTTTATCATAGAAATACGTTGTCCGAGTCCGGTTATTCCTCTGGATATATTTAAAAATAGAACCACCAGTTTTTCAGGGGCTGCGCTATTTCTGGTCACTGTTTCCACTTCCGCCATGTGGACACTGTTAAGTCTCTACCTGCAGGATCTGCGAGGCCTGGACCCACTGACAACGGCACTTATCCTGGCTGTACAACCCCTGGCTGTGGCACTTTTATCACCCTTAGTGGGACGTATGGCAGATAAAGATGATAAAAAACTTCTAAATATTATGGGTGCAGTGGTCTGTTCTGCCGGGCTTCTGCTACTTGCATTTTTAGGTGAAAGATCATCATTAGTCCTTATTATAACTGGTTTGTTAATGGTTGGTGTTGGTGTCGGATTATTCTCAGCCCCAACTAACCGTAATTTTCTGGAATCTTTATCCAGTAAATTTTATGGTGTTGGTTCAGCAACTCTTTCCACAATGGTTTATGTAGGTCAGACAGTGAGTCTGGGGATTTTACTTTCCATATTAACTGGGTATATGGGTACAGTTCAATTATTACCCAATACCTATCCTCTTTTTATGGAAGGAATGCATGTTTCATTTTTAATATTTGCAGTTTCCAGTGCAATGGGAGCTGTGGTTACACTGATGATGAGGGGAAACTAAGATTGAAAATATAATTCTTGGAAAATATTAAGAAAAAAATATACAATAAAACCACCATAAAAATTATGGTTGATGATATGACTGAAACATCTGAAGATGGCAACAATCAGAATAAAATAAAAGATTTTTTGAAAAAAATATTTGAAGAAAAAGATGTCAGTAAATCTGAATTTATAGTGGCTGTTATAGGTAATATAATCATTTTATACATTGTTAACAGTTTGCTATCCTGGGATCTTGGCTTCATCACATCTGCCTTCCAGGATGTTTTATGGATCTTTAATATCTCTATCTGTGCAACAATCATTGCCAATCTAATGTTTTTAGCCTATCATCCAGGCTGGTTCCGCAGTCTGGTGAAGATAATATTGAATACATTGTCCTTTTTGGTGTGTTACTATCTCTACACCATATTCCCCTTCATTTTCAGCCAAGCAGCCTACACAATAATTTTGAAAATTATCCTTATTTTTGGAATGGTAGCCCTCATAATAGCCAGTCTAGTTGAAGTATTAAGACTGATTTTTAAGATTATAAAAATATGAACCATCCAATCAATTACATCATATTCCGAATCCCTTATTGAATGTGTTTAATATTTTTTTAAAGCATTCCAAAAAAATTCACTATTCTAAAAGAGCCTGAGCATGGTATTTAACTTCGATTTTGATAGCTTTAAGAAGCTCCTCTAATGGTTCGTCTTCCCATGGTTCTTCAGTATTTAAAAAACAATCGAAATATAAGTTAGAACCCTCTAAACTAATAATAAAATCTTCAAACCTATCAAATAACTCAATATTTAATCTTGAAAGTTCTTCAGCCGATAAATTCACGTTAAGACGCACCTTCCATCCATCACCTGATTTATTCACAAAATCAACGCCCACTTGCATTGTCATTTCTCCATTTGATTTGCTGTTTCCTATGATTTTGATGCTTACTTCACATATTCTAAAATATCTATGCCCACATTCTTCTACAACCCTTTATTCTTTTTGGGAATATTAATTTATTTAATTCTAAGGGAACGTTTAAAACCTCTGAAGACATCTTTAATTGATCTTAATAGGGGGTCTTTTACTTTTAAGGGTGTTTTCATGTTCTCAAGACGATCGATACGGAAATAGATAGGAGGATGAGGATCGAAATTAATCCAGGTTGGAAATCGGGTTGGTGAAATCCTTTCAGTAAGGAGACGGTTATAACCTATTTTGCGCAGTGCCTCGGCTAAAACCTGGGGCTGACCAATTTTCATGGCCGATAAAAGATCCGCCCTGGTTTCAAAGAACTTGGCAATGAAAAATATAAGCCCCAATGCCACAATAAGATAGAGTAAAGGAGATAAAGCTACTACCGGATACAGTATGCTGAATCTGAGTATAAATTCCAATGAAATTATACTGAAAAGTATGAGGGGATCTCTTCCAGATAGGTGACCCATTTCATGACCTATAACTGATAGTATCTCATCTTCCTCCAACTGTACTAAAAGTCCGGTTGTTATAAGCACCAGGCCTCTGTTTGGGCTGGGTCCAGTTGCTGCTGCATTCGCTATCATCGTGTTACTTAGTGCAACTTTAGGCATGGTTATATTGAATTTACTGGCAGCTTCTTTAACTATGCTGTAAACATCAACCACCTTGGAAACCCTCAGATCGGCATTGCATTGGAATCCATATTCGGTGAACACATCCTCCCCTATCTCACATGTTGGCTCCAGGCCCACAGCAAGACTCTTCTGGTAAATTTTTTCTTTCATCTGGATAATCATATCTTTACCAAACTTTTCCTGAAATTTAAGATAATCATCCAGGGGGAGCTGGTACTCAAGTATATGAACCCGGGGATTTTCAGGAGTGATGTTCCAATCACTGGCACGGAGCAATATCTTATCTGAGAAAAGTACAACAACCAGCTGCACAGCTAATATTGCAATGATTGCCATTACAATACCCAAAGAAAGAAACAGCACAATGTTAACCGCGAAAAAGAGTAGGTAAATCAGGATCATGTTACTCCCAAAGATACGGAATGAAAATTTTTTCCTACGGGTGGGTGGTGCTTCTGGAATGTTTTCTTCCCCTTCAACCCAGGCAAAGTAAAGTGTGGCCTGGCGGATTGTGTCCTCGTAAACCTGAATAGCAATAAGCAGTTCTTCTTCTATAATGTCCATCTTGTGGGTGATATTGATATTATGCTGGTTATTTACTGGTGTCATTTTCACCCTGAAGGGGTTTGTTGCCTGAAGTTCCACCAGAACTTCCCATTTCTCTTTTTCATTAATTGCAGTGAAATTTAGTTGTGCCACACCATCTAGAATGCTCTTATTGACACTATGATAATATTCCCCTTGGGGTCTTAGAAAATATTCCTCAATAAAATCCAGTGTTTCTTCCAAGTGGATGTCTGAAAGTTCCGTGGTTATGCTGTAATGTTTAGATGACATTTTCTTTCCCAATGATATTTTATCTGAGATAAAAACTACATTCAATCTTATTTTTTGTATATCCTAATTAAAGAAATTAATTGAAGTGAAAAATACCGGTGCTAATTAAATTTAAATCCAAAATTTAGATTATCTATCGCCTTTTTTACCTTAGCTTACTGTTTGAATAGTTTTTTTTGGATGTAATTGCCCTCTTAATTTGTAGAAAAACCCATATTAATATGCTTAATATTAATTATAGTTCTTAAATTATGATAATAGTGAATTATTTTTATTATAAGCTCTGAAATTCATATCATGAAACTGGTTGAAGAAAAAAAACCTGACATGGAACGTCTATTGGAGATTATTACCGAAGGATTATCAAAAAGGGCTTTTATAACAATTATGGCCTCCTGTCGTGTTTATTATGATGGAAGAGCCATCAGTCGACTGGATTTGGGGGACAGGATTATTATCATAAAGTCCGATGGTTCGTTTATAATTCATCAGGACCGGAATCTGGAACCGGTTAATTGGCAACCACCCAAAACAAAGGTCAGTGCCAAAATCCACCAGGGAATGGTAAAAATTAAAGGTATAAGGAGAAACCCCCACGAATCACTGGAAGTGGAAATATTACACACTCATATGATATCTTATTTCATTGGGGAGGATTCAGAAAGTCTTGAACTGGCAGGATATGAAGCAGATATGGGAGACCTTATATTTAAGGACCCTGAGGTTATTGAAAAAGGGTTCAGGCCCACCTCAAGAGAGTATCACACGCCTCAGGGATTTATTGATATAATGGGCAAAGACATGGATGGGAATATCACTATTCTGGAACTGAAAAGCAGAAAAGCAGGTACCAATGCAGTTAAACAACTGAGAAGGTATGTGGACTGTTTCAGTGACCATAAAGAAAAAGTAAGGGGAGTATTGGTTGCACCATCTGCTACTGATGATGCTTTGGAGTTACTGGAAGAGCAGGGAATGGAATTTAAGGCTCTTGAACCTCCCCGGGAGTTAGGAAACGATAAAGTGGTTACACTGGAAAACTACTTTGGTAGTAGTAGTTCTTAATATTCAGATTAAATATGTAAGAAAAAAAGCAAATGATTATTATTAAAGGTCAGGGGGGGATGTTTTAGAATTACCACTTCTGGGTGTTGCTAACTGTAACCGACATCCATGGAAACATGGGTATTTATCAAAAGATTATAGAAATCTGACAGGATTTATCAACCAGCAAGGAGCATCTTAATTTAACTGGGGATTTCATGCACGCCAGGGGGACTTAAATCATAACTATTAAATATCCCTAACCATCATGGCCAACTGGTTTAGATTCCTCACTTCACGGATCTCTGCCCCAGCATCCCGGTAATGTGAAACGCAACTATCCACAACATCCCATTTCTTTCTATCCTCTGGATTGAAAACCATAACTTTCCGGCATTTAATGGCCATATTCTCAATTAACTCAGCACTCCTTGGTATCCCCTCATTTTTAGGACCACCCCAATCACGACAATCAGTGAGGATCATTAGAGTGGTTCTTCGGTTTAGTTGTACTTTATCCAGAAATGATTCGAATGCCTGATACATGTTACTGGTCCCATGGATCATCAGATTCTTCTGGCGTATATCCCTCACTTTGATAAAAGCATCCATCATATTGGGTTCATCCATAGCAATGGTTGTTTCTACCGATTTATTATCATAATCAAAAACACGCACTCTTCTGAAAGAATTTTGAGCTGCATAAACCAGGCAGAAGAACCAGTTACTTATCCAGTCACAGGAACCACTGACATCATTTAAGAAGAAGTGATGATTCTTTTTCACTTTAGGCTTGCTTTTAACCAGATCAATCAGAGCACCACCATACTGCAGATTCTTACGAATGGTTCTACGGACATCAGGGCGCATAATACGTGCCTGCCTCTGGCGCCTGCTGCGAACCATGGCGATCTTTTTACCCATCTTTTGACATAAACCGAAAAGTTCAGGTTCAAAAGAATTTAAGGTATTTATATCTCTGGAAAGAAGTTCAGCCTCGTTCGGTGTTTTGCTGTACTCATCCAATGGGGGATGGTAATTTATCTCATTGGAATTAATTTCCCGTGCCTTATAATCAGAATCATCTTCCCGGTTTGAAATAGTCCATTTTTTGGAGCTTTTAGTTGACCAGACACTCTTTTTGTGTGTTTCAGATGATTCCACCTCATATTTCCCATCATCGTTTTCATTAGAACCATGGAAAAATTCATCAAAAAGACGGTCAAAAGTCTCCCACTGTTTGTGTTCCTTGATATAAACAGAAGCCATAGCTTTTTTAAAGTAAGGATCATCCTCACTAATTAATTTCTGCACCTGCTGACCGGCATAGGTGCTTCTTATACTTACCGGGATCCCATTTTTTCGTAATAATCCCGAAAAATTGACTACGTTGTCCATAATTTTTTCCATGAACCTTTAATAACATCTTTTATATTCATTTGGATGACTTAAATATCGTGGATTGGACCTTCTTGCGATCTTCCTCCGACTTTAAAACCACTTGAACCGTTCTTTTAAGAGATTCATCACTGGCTTCCAAATCTCCAGTGGTGATCAGGGTTCTGACCCAGTCCACAGTTGCCCTTATTGATGGTTTTTTAATTAGATCAAGTTTTCGGATCCTCTGAATAAGACCCACCACTTTCTCAACCAGCAAATGAGGTGCATCGGGAATCAATGACTTGATTATTTCAATTTCTCTTTCAGGTGTTGGATAATCAATATAAAGGAAAAGACACCTGTCCCTTGTCTCGTCAAGGAGCATTCTCTGGGAATTAGAGGTTAAAACAACCACCAGATCATTTTCAAGGTTAAATGTTCCCAGATCATTGACAGTTATCTCCTTTTCTCCAAGTGCCTGGAGGAGGAAGCTTTCAACCTCTTCATCTGCCTTGTCCAGTTCATCAATAAGCATTACTGAGGGGGAAGGATTAATAAATGCCTGGAGTAATGGTCTTTTAATGAAGAATTCCTCGCTAAAAACATCCATATCAACATCTCCAGGAAGATGAGTTTCTTTAAGACGGGACATCTCCAGGTGCAATAATTGCTTCTGATAATTCCACTCACCAACCATCTGTTCAAAGGTGATTCCCTCATAGCATTGCACTCGGAAAAAATCCCGGTCCAAAGCCCGTGCAACAGATTTGGAAAGTTCAGTTTTACCGGTTCCCGGTGGTCCCTCAACCAGGATGGGTTTTCCCAGTTCAAGGGATAAAAAAAGGGAGACAATTATATTATCATCAGGAATATAATTGGCATCAATTAAGGCTCGTTTGAGTTCTTCTTTAGTATAAAAAGGTTTTTTGATAGACTCTGATTTATTGGGTTTGATGATTAAACCCTCCGTTAACCATTAAACAGATCTTATATGTTACAATATATACTTAACGAGTAATGATTTAAAAATTAAATCCAGAACAGTTCGGATAAAAAAAAATTTTATGGATTACGTCAATGATAAAGTGGGGTATGATCAGAAAGTACAATATAGTGCTGTTATTAAAATTATAATATGTTTTAGTCTATCTTATACTACGAGCTTATATATTTTGGATTTTTATTACTCTTTTGCTGATTAAAATCGGTTGATAGGGAAAAAGCTTAAATGAATCTTTCATTCTATAGTATATAGATTATTATGCCTTACTTGATTTGCCAAAGATGTGGTGGCTACTACGAGCTGGGGGAAGATGAATCCCCTGACGACTTTGATACATGTCGTTGTGGAGGGAGACTGGTCTATTCATATTCCCTTGATTTCACTCCCAAAAGGCGCAGCAGGAAAGGGTTAGCCTGGGTGTCACTGTTATTAGTAGCGGTGATCATGGTTATAGGATTTATAGCCTTTACCATGCCTGATCTTGTGGGGAATTCAGGATCACCATCAACATTGGATTCTGATTACCGTGGAATAGTTACTAAAGAAGTTTTTGCCGCATCTAATTCTTCATCAGGGGATAAAAAGACCATTGCCATTATAACTGGAATGCATCCCCGAGAAAAACTTTCCATAAAAACAGTTGACGATGTAATAGGCCAGTATAGTTTATCCGCCCATAACGAAATTATACACTATCGGGTTAACGTCACCAATAATCCCAACAATTTTTATGTGGGCCGTACCAATGGTGAAGGACTTGTAGCCAATTACATAATTCCGGATATCAAGAAATCCAATGTTGATCTGGTTATAATATGTCACGACCATTCTCCGGGTTATGGGAAGGGATACTATGTTGCCACTCCTAAAATGGACTCCCCATCTGTTGCTCTGGGTGAAAAAATAGAAAAGAATCTTCCTGAATTCACATATTACCGGGCCACTGCCTATTCCAAGCACGGATCATCTACCTTCCCTGTTTCATATCCTTTAGCCAAAGCTGGTATTCGTACATTGGTATATGAGATGCCCGAATGGGCAACATACACTCAGGCCTATCAGGAGAATAAGAAACTTATTGCCACTTGTTTCCAGGAAATATAGAAAAAACATGTTATTTTTTGGAAGCAATACTCGCTTTTCATAAATTTTAGGTTTATTTATATTTTAAACAGGATAATCAGAATGGAAAAAAATCCATTAAAAAAAATTGTTTTTAAATTACTTTATATGCTTTGAAAAACAATAGAATATTGCCTATTAGGCAAAAATTGGAAGTGATAAGTTTGTTTGGAAGTAGTAACAGTAATGATAGAGGAAATTCTTCTCCTATTAATGAAGGCGGAGAATACGACGTGAAGATTGAAGATACTGGTAGAGATGGAGACGGAATTGCCCGAATTGAAGGATTTGTGGTTTTTGTTTCAGGTGCTAAAGAAGGTGAAGAAGTTAAAATCAGAGTAAATTCTGTTCGCAGAAATTTTGCCTTTGCTGAAGTAGTAGATTAAGCGTCTTAAAAATTAGAAAGGATATGTAAACATCCGGTATAAAATCCGGGTTATCTTTTCATTTTACTAAAATTAATAATTTCTTCTTCTTTTTATTGTAATGTTCCAACCATTTCTTTAATGATCACTAAAATTCTAATTATTTAAAGACTTAAAACTATAAATAAAGAATATAATATCATTATTATCCAGCTTATAGATATTTTTTTATGGAAGGTGGCAGTTATTCTAAAAAGACTAGGAAAAACCACACAATTCATTATATTGTTCTTGTTTTTTATTTTAATATTGATGATTATAGAGTTTATCCAGTTAGCTGTAAAATTATTCAATTAGTCAACTTATAAATGAATATTCCCTATTCCGGATAAAAAGAAAAAACTGGATTGATAATTTTTTTTGTTTATTAATTGTCTGTAAAGACATTTTTTTTAAAATCACAATAAAAACTCGATTTATAATTAGTTTGCTTGATTGATAACTGAAATTATCAAATTTCTAAAAATATATGTTGTTATTGTTCTATTTTTCACTTTAATGTTTAAATGCATGTGAATAAACATAAAATATTTGTAAATAACTAGAATCATTGTTACTAAACAGGAGGCAGTAATGATGTTAAGAAAGTTTTTGGTTTTAAATTGTTCAATTACCCGTCCTGTTGTTAGATTGAGTACCAACCCTTCAGGAAAAACCTGCCCTAAATGTGGTTCAAATGACATAGCATTCAAATCATCAAATGAAGATTTTACCACTAACGAATGTAAAACTTGCAAAATCCTCTTTAATGTACCAATAAAGAAATAAATGCCCAGTATTTAACTGATAACAGTCAAAAGTTCATCCATTAACAAAATTATTTTATGAATTAGGGTTATAGATCTCATTAAACTTATTCGATATGATTGCATTGTTAAATAGATTAATATGTAATCTTTCTTCAAGTATCTATTTTTTTATGAAATAACCCTAAAAGTCTTTTAAAAAACAAATATCATTAGAAACATAATTAATTATTAGTTAGATTATTTGGATAGGTGGGGGAAATGACTGGATTTGAAGATGAAGCAGGACCACTGGTTGACTTGGCAAAGAGCTACCTGGATGCCCTTTTGAATGTTCAAAAAGATGAAGCAAGCAGGATGATATTAGAAGCGGTTGAGAATGGCACAAAAATCAAAGATATTTACATCCATGTTTTTGAATCATCACAACACGAAATAGGCCGCCTGTGGCAGAACAACCAGATAAACGTTGCCCAGGAACACTATTGCACTGCTGCCACTCAACTGATAATGTCACAACTATATCCCCACATTTTCCGAACTAAAAAAAATGGCCGACGCTTAGTAGCAGCATGTGCCGCTGGGGAAATGCACGAAATAGGCGTACGTATGGTTGCAGATTTTTTTGAAATGGAAGGATGGGACACCTATTATCTGGGAGCCAACACACCTAATGAAAGCATTCTTGAAACAATAATAGAACTAAAACCAGACATTGTGGCATTATCTGCTTCTATCCCTTCCAATGTGCGGTTTTTGATGGATTTAATTACTTCTATTCGCAAATCACCAGAGATAACTGAAGTTAAGGTTATGGTGGGTGGTCGTTCTTTCATGCTGGCACCGGAACTGTACAAAAAAGTCGGTGCAGACGGATGCCCATCAAATGCCCAGGAAGCTGTTTCTCTTGCCAATGAATTAATATCACCACAAGTAAGCTGAGGAATACCATGCCCACCGAAACATCCGGAAAGCAGGAAAAAGAATTGCCAATGATATCTAAAGAGGCCCTGACATCATTCCAGGAAAACAAACAAAAGATTATCAAAGAAACAGTCAACAGGTCCTTAAAACGCCAGGAAGAAGTGGAACATCATGGCCAAAAGGCTCGAGAAATCCTCATCGCTGGTTTAGGATTCATGACTCAGAACCTGGAAGTAGCCATGACACTAGGTGAAGTCACATTTTTACATGATCAATTAAACTGGGCCAGGGACCGTTTACCACATGATGGAGTATCAATGGAACACCTCCTCAGTCGTTTTCAAATATATCGTGACGTGGTTAAAGAAACAATGTCCAGAAAACATTCCCCGGAAGTTATAAAATATATTGACTGGATGATTGAACATCAACAAAAAAATATAGAAAAATAACACGGATCAATTTTCAAAAAAAAATAAAGGGTGTTTAAGTGTCAATTAACAATAAAACGGAAGGTTTTGGATTATCATGTGATCAGGATGGAATGATTGTTAAATTGTTTTATGATAATTATGGTATTGATAGTATTGAAACAGGAAAATTATTTCTTGATATGGTGGACGAGGGGAGCATAAAAAAAGCATCTAACTTTCTGAAAAAAATCAAAGATGAATACGCTGTTTATGATTGGGAATTAGACTTAATATGTAACCATAAATTAAAAATTATGCACCTATCAGGATTTTCAGTAGATGGGGATATAATAATTTTTGGAGCACCATCCCTGGAGGATATTGTTGAAATCCTAAAAGAGTTAACCAGAACAAAAAATGAACCAAATGCGATATTTTCAGTAATGCAAAGTTTAACCAGCTACATCCAGGAAGAAAAGGGTAAAAAATCTTTAAAAAGCAACGATATCACCTTGTACCATGAACTCGGACGCCTGAACAATGAACTAACCAATACCAAACGAGAATTAACTAAAAAAAATATTGAACTCACTGAATTAAACCAACAGAAAGAAATGTTATTGAAAGAAATTCATCACCGGGTTAAAAATAATTTAATGATTATCTCCAGCCTTCTGAACCTGCAGTCCAGGTACATTAAAGATAAAGAATCCCAGGAAATATTCAAAGAAAGCCAAAACCGTGCACAATCAATGGCTTTAATCCATCAAAGACTTTATCAATCTACAGATCTGAAAAATATAGATTTTAAAGAATACATCACCACCCTGGCCAATGACCTCTACCGGACCTATGTGGATGATACCAGCCGTGTGAGTCTAACACTCAACATTGACGAATGCCGCATTGATATTAACACTGCCATTCCCTTAGGCCTGATATTAAATGAATTAATCACCAACTCCATGAAACACGCATTCCCGGGTAACGAAAAAGGGACAATCAACATAGATTTTAAGAAAAATGATGATAAATATATTCTAATAGTGTCCGATGATGGGGTTGGTTTTCCTGAAGATTTAGACTACCAAAAAACGGACTCATTAGGATTACAACTGGTAAATAACCTGACTGATCAGATCAGTGGTGAATTAGAACTGGATACAACCAGGGGCACAACTTTTAAAATCACATTCAAAGAGAATAAAATCTGAATTAGAAATTTCCCTTGTTCTCACCAATTCTGTCAGTAAGATAAAAAAATTACCCTATTGATAAAAGAAGGGAATAAAATCCCTTAATATCTTTTTCTGGTGCTGATTAATCCGCTGAGTACCATTATGATTGCCAGTACCATCCCTGCCAGTGGTATTCCTGTATTTTGCATTCCGATGGTTAGTTTATTAGTTGATGTGGATGTTTTTGATGCACCCAGTATAGTTACCATTGTCTGCACTGTCTGGTAATCGGTTGCTGTTACTGTGGCAATACCGTGACCTTCATCCCCTCTTAAAATTGCAGTAGCAAGGCCATTAATCCAGTGGACTGTTACTGATTTACTGCCCACATTCCCCAAGTTGGTGGTAAACTTTACTTTAGGGCCGCTGAAAAACATTGCTGCATTTGCACGATGATCACCACCAGCCACATCATGATAAACATCAGCAGTAAGGGTAGAAGTTTGACCTGCTGATATTGTAGATGGGTTGGCATTAATCTTTAAAACCAGCCATGGATAATAGTTTAAAGTTCCATTTCCTTCAAAGAATTTAGAATCATCTGGTCGGTTGGTACCATACCAATTGTAGTTGGCAGTGGTGTTACTGTTTTCCAGATCATGGAAGAGTTTATCCAGATCATCTCTTATTGGCTTTAAAATAGGTTCCAGTTCAGGATGGTTCTTAATTGCATCATCAATGGGCTTAAGCATTTCATCGATACTGGGTCCGAAGTTGGAGAATAAAAAGTTCTGGATGTAGGATTCGAAGTTTGCAATCCGATTATAGTTTATGGTTCCATTAGATGAACATATTACCATACCGATTCCATCACCATTTCCTTCCATGTTATTTCCTTTGACTGTGGTGGTGTTAAAACCTGCAGTTACCATTGCCACATCATTATCTCCATTTACTCCCCTAACTGTATTATGTAAAATGTTAAGATGATCCAGGGCTGTGCCAACAATTCCTGCTGCTATACTGGGAGAGGTAATATCAGCGACAATGTTACTGGTTAGGGTTGCGTTTTTGAGTAATCCCACACCCAGCATTCCCACTGATGCCTTGGCATTGCTGATATGGGTGACCTGGTTATTATCCATTATTAGATCACCTAAAGCCACAGTAACAATACCCACGGCCTGTTCATCTGCAATTACCTCAGAAATAGTATTTTTAGAAACATGAACCGATCCGTTCCCAATAATGGCAACTTCAAGAGCATAAACAGAACTACCCGCGCCTGCTTGTAGTTGGGAAATGTTATTCTCATTGATCAATGCTTCTATACTGCTGGTTACTAATTCCATCCCCATAATGGCACTGGCTGCACGGATATCCTTGATTATATTTTTTGTTACCACCAGACTGGTGACGTTGGCCACTTCGGGATTTCCATCGGCACCTTTACTCTTACCAACCTGGATTCCAAAAACAGTACCATTAATTCCAAGTGCGTTTATGTGGGATATGATGTTTCCAGCAACATTCAACTCATTTAAACTCCCGTTAATTGAAACAGTAATGCCTTTTGCTAATTCCCCTCCGATTATGTTGGATATTAAGTTTCCAGAAACAGTGAAGAAACCTCTGGAAAGGTTTCCCAGAACACCGGTTTCTGATTGGCCAGAAATAATATTATCCAGTATTGTGGTGTTCCCTCCAGAGACTGTAATTCCTGTTTTACCCCCAGTGATTACATTATTTTTCACAGTACAGTTCGCAGCGCTGATGTTAACACCAGTTCCTCCAGGTGAATTTGTTATTTGAAAACCATCTATGGTACTTCCACTCCCATCACCAGTGCCATCATTAACCACGGTAAATCCAGTATTAACCGGTTTTAATTCTACATCGTCACCCTTGTTGGCCTGTATCATCAGTTTTTTATATATAATAACGTCTTCAGCGTAGTTTCCACTGTGAACATTGATAATATCATCATCAAGGGTGTTTGCATTATCAACTGCGGATTGGATAGTGGTGTAAGTCTGCCCAGTTCCAACTTCCCATTGAGCAGCCGAAACCGGTGTAAAACTAAAAAATATAATACTAATAAGAAATATTACTTTAATAGATGTATTTTTTTTATTCATTTTCAAATCCACACCCTCAACACAATACAATGTTAATAATACTCATATTTAGTTTATAATATTATTTCCTATTTCTGATATGGGTTTGATATTAATACAACCCGTATGCCGCTGATGGATAAGACCAAAGGCAGTCATGGTGCTTCTTCTAGTATTCACAGCCGGAACATGTAATTTAATTCTCCTAATATTTCGAAATAAATCAAGGTGTCAAGTCTAATGACTATGCCCTTACCATCCTTCTATCTTTTTTACTTCTTCCAGTATTTCAATACATTCAGTTATTTCATTATTAGGTTCTAAATCCTCTAATATGCCTATAACTTGGTCAATTCGTGCTATACTTCCAACGTTCATAATTTTTTCTTTTTTTAGTTCTACATTGTCAAAACCTTTCAGTTTTACCATTTTAATTCCCCTTCACTTTATTATTTTTTTTAGTTATCCGTTTGAACTACTGTATATTCCATTTATTGGGACTTTTTTCGCTGCTTCTGCTGGTAAATGTCAACGGAAACTGCTATAAATACACATAAAATTACTGCTAAAACTACATTTAGTTCCATGTTAGGCCTCCGATACTTTTTCGAACATGTAAATTTAATATCCATTAATCAAGTTTAATATACATACTTTATCGTATAGTCTTTTTCATCACACTAAAATTATATATACTACTAATTTTTCGTGTTAATACATTATTAGCTTGATTTATCTTTTAATATCAAAAGATAAGGGTGAAACTTACTAGTTTCTCAAATTATTAACACTAGGCCCTTATACTAGGCCCTTTCTATACGTCAATGGTTTACCTAATTTGTATTTAAAATAAAAAAAAGTAAGTGGAGTACTAATAGTACTCAATAATTGTTAGGGGATTAAATTTACGCTGATCCATGCATCATCTAGTTCTCCTCCGGTGGATTCAACGGCACTATCTCCCTCTTGAATGGTTTCAGTTCCTCGCATTAAAGATAATTTCAGAGTTTCATTGCTTGATTCCTTTTTTTCAACTTTAATTGTTAAACCTCCTGTAATGGTGCCCAAATCAATTGTTTGATCACCAGTGCCCTCTATAGTACGGGGTCCTGATGAGTCAGTTGTTATTGTACCATTCCAACTTCCAGGATAGCTTACAACAAGTTTGAGTGGAGATGACATACATCCAGATGAAGCCACCACAAAACATACAAATAGTATTAGTATACCAATTTTTATTTTTGACATCTTTACCCTCCTAGATAACCAAATAATTATTAAACTAACCATTAACTTAAATTTTTTGGGGTGACATGTTAAATAACTTCATTTTTCAATGAAGGCTATGATAATGAAATCATTAAACAATTGAAAGGGGGACATGCGGTTAAAAAAATTAAACACAGAGATGGAGGGTATGAAAGCATTGTTGGGGCTTCCATCTCAGGATAACTGTTGCTTTTTCATACTTTTTTTATAATAAATTTTTAATTATTAATACAACAACTCTCTAATTTACTGCTTTTTTTTAAAATAAAAGATGGAAAATCACACATTTGTTATAGATTCTACAAAAGACACTTTTGATAAGTCAATGATTAATCTAATTTTAATTTAAATAAAAAAAAAGGGGGAAAAGGGATACACTATCCCTTTTATTGTTTTTTACAGGTACCAATAAATCCGCCGATTAACATCATGATGGCTAAGACTATTCCTACGAGTGGTATTCCTGTTTTTTGCATTCCTATTGTGTTTGTGGTTGCAGCGTTAACTTGTGGTTGAGCGTTAATGGAGAGGGAGTTTACTCCTCTGCTGTTGAGGTTGAATGTGTTTGAGCTGATTGATGCAGTGAATATGTAGTTTCCTGCTGCGGTTGTCCATCCTGTGATGTAGAGGTAGGGGTCTCCTACTTTTACGTTGTTGAATGTCCAGATAATGTTGTTTTCAACGATGTTCCAGGTTCCATCACCGGTAATGCTTGAAATATGGAAGCCTTCGGGTATTGGTATAGTTATGGTAACGTTAGTTGCATCGTCTGGTCCGTTGTTTCCCAATTTGTAGGTTAAGGTGAATGTTTCACCTACTCTTGGATTGTTTTTGTCACTGGTTATTTGGATGTAGAGGTCTGCTTGGGGCACGTAGATAGTACAGTTAGTTGTTGAATTATACGGATATTCGGTATGGGTTTCATTTACCACGTTGGTGACATTTGTACCTGCTAGAATGGTTGAATTTACCAGTGCAGTGAGATAATAAGTCACATTCGCACCATTTAAAACAACAGAGGATCGCCAGGTAACAGTACGGGTTACAGGATCCCATACACCTCCATCAGTGCAACTGACAAAGTCTAAACCAGTTGGTAGTGTGTCGGTTACCACTAGATTATTTGCAGTGCCTGGTCCATTATTGTTGGCTACAATGGTAAAAACTACCGTTTCACCAACATTAGGCCGAATGTGGTCAGCTGTTTTGGTAATAGTTACGTTTACTTCTGGATTCACCTCTAGATCAGCGGAGGCGGTGTCAAATCCTTCATCATCAATAGGGTCCTGTTCTGTTGTGCTGACGGTGTTGGTTATAATGGTGTTACTGGCGTTAACTGTTGCTCCAAAAACAACCAAACACACATCACTTACATCTAGAGGTCCATCGTACGTTGGATACAGGTTAAATGATCCTTGTGCTAAATATGAATCTAGAATCCAGTTTGCTCCGTCAAAGGTATGCCAAACATCACCGGTACCAGTCAATTCACTGGGCCAGTCTTCACGTAATACCAGATCTGTGACAGGGTTAGGGCCCATGTTGGTTGCGGTAAACACAACGATTACATGGTCAAGGTAGTTTACCGGGCCTGTGATGGGTACAATGTTGTGGTTGTTGTTTATGAATTCATCATAATCAGCGTAGAATGTATCCAGATCAACATGAGCAGCCAGGATAGTTATACTGGCAGTGACGTTTTGGTAATCAAGGGTTCCATTAACAACCTGAACACCAACATTGGATGCAGTGAATATTATGGATGCTATTCCACTGAGAGTATTTACTGTGAGTGGTGCTGTTAACGTTCCGAAAGGTCCGTTAGTTAAACTGAAAGTCACTGGAGTACCATCAGGAATATACTCCCCAACACCAGGAATATACGGAGTAATTGTGGTTCCATTGTAGCGGTTGTTGAAACTAACTGTTACTAAACTGTTTTCGGTGTTATTGATGGTGCTTGGTGTGGCATTGATGGTCATATACAACCAATTAGTTGGAGGAGACACCCCTGACAGTAAACTGCCAAAGACCGGTTCATTAGAACCCCACCAATTGTATTCGATATTAACTGTACCTCCTTCATTACGTATAGCATTGGGTGAATTATCAATTATTCTATTGAAATTCGCCGTTACTAATCCAGAATAACAAAAGATTCCTCCACCAAAATCATTAGGATTTGGATCATTACAGATAAAGGTGTTGTTTTCTAAAGTACATCCAGTTATATTCAATATACTCGTGGTGTAGATTCCTCCGCCACCATAGTTCCAATGACTATTACTTGAACTTGTACAAATGGCAAGGTTGTTTTTTATATTACCTCCACTTATGTTCAGTACACCTTCGTTGAAGATTCCTCCACCACTAAGATCATAACGCCACCAATTTGTGGAGACAATATTGTTCTCAACATTACAATTTGCCATATTTATTGTGCCACTGTTGTAGATTCCTCCACCATTCGCGTTTGCATCTTCACCATAAGTTAACATGGTGGCATCGGCAGTGTTGTTTTTTACATTACAATTTGCCATATTAATTATACCGCTGTTGTAGATTCCTCCACCGTTGGATCTTGAATGTTCACCGAAATCGATGGCTCTATTTTTTTCTACATTACAATTGGTCATGTATAATGTACCGCTGTTGTAGATTCCCCCACCTTCAGACTGACCATCGGCTGTGTTGTTTTCTACATTACAATTAGTCATATTTAATGTGCCGCTGTTGTAGATTCCTGCACCTGGAGCAGACCAAGTAACAATACCAAAGAAACAGTATCCGTTGATTATTGAGAAATTAGTCAAGTTAACAGATAATCCTGAAGTAATAGTTAGTGGTCGTCCGTTATTTGTTCCGTCAATTATGGTGCCTGTTGTGCTTTGTCCTATGAGACTCAAGTTTTTACTAATGGTTATATGTTCTTGGTAGGTTCCATCAGCAACGTATACTGTTCCCGAGTTATCGACGGTGTTGGTTCCGTTTTGTATGGTTGCTTTAGGGCCCACAGTAAGACTAATAACTGTGGCGCTGGTTCCATCATAGTCGTCATTTCCAGTTGCATTGTTAACATAAATAGTGGTGGCTGCACTGGAAGAAGAAATAGTCGCTGCTGTTAATAATAGTAATGCTAAAAGGAAAATAATTCGGTAATTTGTGTAAGTTGATTTTTGTTTTCGTATATTTTCACCCCCTTTATGCCCAATTTATTCCATTATGCTTATTATGAAATATTGTTTACATGTTATTATATAATAAACTAAGCACTTTATTGGCAAATAGAAAAATATAAGTATTTAATTTAAATTCCAAAAATATAGTGTAAATGAAAAATATAGGTTAATTATTATTTAATTGAATAAAAACATGCTAAAAAACTTTATTCTTCTTCTAAAGATTCCTGGATCCGTTCTACAATACACACCCTATTCCATCCCACCACACCCTTTGCTATTTTTTCTAACTCGCCTGGGACTTCTTCCAGGCCATAAGGGCGAATAAGAACGATGGGTTTGTTTAACTGGCGGGCTAAATCCACATGGGTTTTTATTAAATCAGGGTGTTTGTTATAAAGACCACTTAGTATGATTACAACTTCAGCATTCTGGACCTGTTGCCTGAGTTCATCAGGACTGTTTTTCCCTGGAATTCCATGATCTTTCCATTCAAAATCAGGGGCTTCGATAAGTCTCCTGATAAATCCAAGATATTCCTCATCACCTTCCCCATTATGGCTTATGAATAAGTTATATTCTTTCAAATCATCCAGGTAGTCGTCTTCAAACATGGAAATCCCCTCTTTATTTATTTTAAGATGATGTGTTATTTTGTGCTAAACAATGGTGAGTTATAATATTTTTTTCAATTCAACAATTGATAATGGATAGTGTAAATTAATAAATATATCAAATGGATTTTTTTCAAACAGGATTTTTTTACTATCCTATTATGGGATCGAATGTTTATTTGATAAAATTTTAGTTAATAAATAAAAATTTGTTCATTATATGGTCATAGAATATATAATACAAGGATCTATATATTAATACAGGATTGCATAACTAAATGTTTACATCCTGTCGGGGGGAATGTTTTTTAATGAAAAAACGACCATCCTTACGTCCCAAGAAAAGAACGGGGACTGGTCCTAAAATCATAATTGTGAAGAAACGATTCTTGATATTGGGAGTATTAATTCTCATGCTTTCCGGCATTTTTATTTTTGAAAATTTTAAAAAACCAGAATCTGCTGAAACCACCAAAACCCCTCCTCTTAATGAATCAGTTGCACAGGCATCACTAGAATATAAAATATCCATTATAGATAATTCAACAGGTGGAGATATAACCAACAACACGGTCCTGATGGATAGGATCAATCAATCACCACTGATAACTGAACTTATAGCGGCCTCGGAAAATGGAACACCAATGATAACTATTGGTAATGGAAGCCGCCCCAGGGTCATGATCGTCGCTGGTGTTCACGGAGGAGAGTTACCACCCCAAATAGCTGCCACGAAACTGATAAACACCTTAAATGGTAAAAAGATTAATGGAACCATCTATATCATACCCTTTGCCATTCCCCGTGACACAGCAACCAGTACCAGAATTCACAATAAAACCGATCCCAATAGAGTGGCAAATATCCCTGGAACCCCAGTTAACAAAATCATCCGCACCTCAAAAAATAAAAATATAACCCTGCTGTTGGATTGCCATTCTACCCGCCCCCATGATATTCCCGGGAAAAATTGCATCATTTATGATCCTAAAAACCAGAAAAGCTTGAAACTAGCTCTTTATATAAATAATAAGACCAACTCGCCAGTGATGAAAGTGGGTAACTATTCTGGAGTTCTCACAACGGTTTGCAACCGCAACAACATCACTTCAGTTGTTTGTGAAGTATTATCCCCTCACGGTAAACTGCAACCTAAAAGCGACCATCTCGCCTACCAGTACATGATATCCTTTTTAGACTATGTCGGTATTTACAGTAATGATACTAAAAAACCATAATAATAAGATTAAAATAGGGGAGAAACAGGTGGATTGATTAATTTTTTAACTTTTCGGTTAATAATTTCTTTTTATCCTCATCCTGCAGCCATACCTTCACTTCTTTCCAGACAACATTGCATTTATCTCCTGTTTTCATCCCCACTACCTTCCTTATTGTTAAATCTACTTCTTTACGCTCAGCACGACCTTCAGGATGCAAATTTGCTTCCTCAAGAACGTCTTTCATATATCTCAGGTAACAGCTCATAGTATCATACTCCCATCATTATTAACTCAACATTCACCTATTCCAATGCTATATCAATAACCTACTAAAATTATATGATTATCGGGTAATATTATTATGATGGTGGCAAAATGAAAGATAAATTTAAATTAGCACTCTGCCAGATGCAGGTTGTGGAAGATAAAAATGATAATGTGGCCCATGCTCTGGATATGATCAAAAAAGCAGCACAAAAGGCTGATATTATAATATTACCAGAGATGTGGAACTGCCCCTATCAAACTGAACTTTTTCCATTATATGCCGAGCAAATGGATAATAGTCCCACTCTCAACGCAATCAGTAATGCTGCAAAAAGGGAAGGAACCTACATTTTAGCTGGTTCCATCCCTGAAAAATATGAAGGCAAAACCTATAACTCCAGCTTCTTTATTAACCCTGAAGGAGAGATAATAGGAGTCCACCGTAAAATTCACCTGTTTGATATTGATGTGCCAGATGCCATCAGCTTCAAGGAGTCTTTAACCCTGGCTGCAGGTAACAAAGTCACAGTTGTGGACACTGAGCTTGGGAAAATAGGGATATGTATTTGTTATGACATCCGTTTCCCTGAACTCCTGCGCTTAATGGCACTGGAAGGGGCAGAATTGATTGTTGTTCCCGGAGCATTTAACATGACCACAGGTCCAGCCCATTGGAAATCCCTCATAAAAGTACGTGCGGTTGATAACCAGGTTTATGTGGCTGCTGCATCACCAGCAAGAGATGAAAATGCTTCTTATGTTGCTTACGGCCATTCAATGGTTGCAGATCCCTGGGGAAACATCCTTAACGAGGCAGGAACGGGTGAAGAAATAATTTACACTCAGATTAACCTTCCTGAAATTAAAAAGATTAGGAAAGAACTCCCCCTACTTGAAAACCGGCGAACAGACCTCTATCAACTAAAGAGAAAATAATTCCCTTACAAATAATGAAATTTGGTAAGATTTCTAGTTGTACTTGATGTTATGTTAAAAACTATTTACTGGGTAAGTTTTAAAATTTAAAATTAGTAGAGTAATGGGCAACCATGATTAAAGAATTGGAATATCATGAAATTAAGGATATAATGAGCATTTGGTTAAAGACCAATATTTCTGCCCACAGTTTCATACCTGAAAATTATTGGATTGAAAATTATAATGTAGTAGTCGAGGATTATTTGCCCAGTTCGACTACTTTTACCTATAAAGAAGATGGGATGATTAGGGGATTTATTAGTGCTATGGATAATTCGTTTATTGGTGCTTTATTTGTTTTAGAAGATTACCAAGGGAAAGGCATTGGAAAAAAACTGTTAAATCACTGTAAATCTTTATATTCACATTTAGAATTAGATGTTTATGTAAAAAACGAGAATGCGGTAAAATTTTATAAAAAATGTGGCTTTGTGATTAAATCAGAACAACCCAATGGAAATTCGGGATTTATGGAATATACCATGTTGTGGGCAAAAAAATAAGAAAAAATTAAGAAATAATCTATAAAATGATAATTGATCCTATGAATTAATTAGGATCATACTCACATTTCATCCATCTTATTTGCAATAAGATTAGATGATTTGTGAGTTTATTTCTGAATCTTCTTCAAGGCTTTGTTGCATGCTTTTTTAAATTCTTTATCTCCAGTGGCAGCTCGACGTGCTTTTTTAATAGGATCAATGCCATTTTCATCACCTATATCTCCAAGAGCTTTAACTGCTGCCACCCTCACACCCCAATCTTCATCAGTAAGGGTGTCAATAAGGGGGTCCACTGCAGTATTGTTCCCTATTTCGCCCAGAGCTTTGGATGCGAACTTGCGAACACTCCAATCACCATCATTAAGTGATTCAACCAGTTGATCCACCACTTTATCACTTTTGATATCCTTCAGTGCAAGAGTAGCATACCTGCGGATGTTTCCTTCCTCATTTTTGAGTATCAGTACCAGGGGGTCAATAGCGGGTTCTCCGATTTTACCCAGGGCTTTTGCAGCTGCAAACCTAACCTGGGGTTTTTCATCAGTTAATACACCTAAAAGCGGTTTCACACCAGCACTATCACTGATTTCCCCCATCTTGTCTGCTGCTTCTTTCCTCTTATCAGGATCATCATCTTTCAGATTCTCTATTAAAATATCTAAATCTTTATTATCAGTCAAAATTATCCCTCTTACTATTTCTCAGGAATATTTTCATTTTAATGAGTTATTAAACTAACCAACATAATAAATATGATAGTGTATTCTCAAAAGATAAAAATTTTTATGCATAAAATAATAAGAGCGAACGGATAGTCACTATTTTAATGCATATTTTTAGATTTATTTATAGAAGGGCAGTTGTATAGCCGGGTGCTCTCCCGTTAGTGTTCATGTAACTATTAACCTTATTGGCGATTGAAATGTACTCAATTTTAACCATGCTCCTAGTCTTCATTTTATCTTGTGATTTAGAGGGAGCATAGTAAATCTGCGACTTTAAAAGGGTTTTTAAATCGTTTTTTTCGATTTGAAGAACACTGGTTACTATTAGTTTAAGGAAGGTTGGCATGTTAATTATGTTCACACCTATATTCACTGAGGAAGGAAGCTTATGATTAGAGTCAACAAATTTTTTAACTTCCTTTGCTGCATCTACTACTTGTTTAACGGTGACGGGAGTAATTCCTGGCTTTGCAGTTACACTAGACCATGAATTTACAGTTACACTAAATGGTAGTGTTCCGGTTTTGTTGTAGTTGTCGAGGATTTTGCTGTAGGTGTAGATGAGGTTTTCGTATCCGAAGTATTTTCCGAGTGGGGAGTATGATGAGTATGGTGGTGCTTTTTGGT
>Ga0334884_1001178_pt1 | contig 40884 bp, 37 predicted proteins | sample GraSluR1_MG_7_FD_207215 | JGI IMG/M metagenome (GOLD analysis project Ga0334884, IMG submission 207215) | Sludge microbial communities from methane-producing bioreactor in Wageningen University, Netherlands - Granular Sludge_12_05 R1 | ecosystem: Engineered > Bioreactor > Anaerobic >... | reverse complement strand
TGAGAGGATAGAGGTAAGAAAACCAAGATCTCCTTCTCGTGAAAATGGGGACTGACGGGCTCCTGACGTTCTTCTCACTGTCATCCCGTAGTGCTCTTATACGGGATCTCGTTCTTACCAGACCCCAAACCCCATACCCGTCTCGTCGTCTCTCCTTCTCTCTTAATCTCGTGCTCTCTCTGCTCCTTAACCAAGAACCTGGACGCGAAGCGTCGGAACGAACAACCGCTCTTTTCGCTCTTCCGAAGGACGGGTCCATGCTCTTGGACGAAGGACCAAGGACGGCTATTCCGCTTTTCATGATCTTCTCGGAGGATGGAGAACATCTCTCGATCTTACTCTCAAAATGCTATAATGACGTTAAGGAGGTGTCTATGCCAGACAGATCTTTGGATTGGTTTCGTCAAGCAGAAAGAGATCTGGAACATTCGCGGGAGTCTTCAGTAAACAAGAAGCACGAATGGGCATGCTTTGCGGCGCAGCAAGCAGCTGAAAAAGCTATGAGGGCACTTCATCTATCACTTGGTCAGGAAGCCTGGGGACATATGGTCAGTAAACTGATGCAGGAACTTCCAGATTCCATTCTCCTACCTGGCGAGCTTCTTGATAAGGCCAGGATTCTTGACAACTATTATGTTCCAGCCAGATATCCAAATGGTCATCCTGAGGGTTCCCCCTTTGAATTCTTTGGTAAGAAGCAAAGTGAGGAGGCTATAACATATGCCAGTGAGATCGTTGAATTCGCCGGTAATGAAATGGCCAGGCAAAAAGGCAGTAGTTGATTCGCTTGAAGAGTGGGCAAGTGATCTGATAAAAGATCAAAACGATATACTGGGTATAGGTTTTTTCGGTTCCTATGCGCGTGGAGATAGTGGAGTGGGAAGCGATCTTGATGTGATAGTTATACTGAAAGATTCAGATGCTCCTTTCGAAAAGCGTGGACTGAAATGGGATCTGTCGAAATTGCCTGTTCCTGTCGATCTCTTGATCTACACAATTGATGAGTGGATTCGGCTCAAGGAAGAATCTTCTTACTTTATAAAGAGACTGAGAAGAGAAGTCAAATGGATTTTCATAATCGATAGCACTTTGAACTTATAGGAGAGCACTGGATATTTCTCAGAAGAAGACCGAACGTAAGGCTATTCTTGTTTGACTTGCAATCTGGAACTAAGAATCTGGAAGAGCCCGATGCAAGTTTAGAAAAAGAGCAACTAGAGTCTCACAGAGACAGAGCTCTGCGTGAAGAGAGAAATCGATGTCCGAGTTTTAAAGAGAATTGAGAGCCGTTTACCTGCATCTTAACCGTGAAGAGCCAGGATAGGACCGGGAGGTGGTTCGCTTTGAAGAGAAAATCTGGAAGTTCAGAACTTGTTGCTATCGCTGTGCTCAGTCTATCTGTTTCGATATTCGCCCTCCTCTGTTATCTCTTCCCTTTGAACCACATTCCAGCTCCATCCGGACCTTTTGGCGTCGGATTCAAAACTTTCGAAATAGTCAATTCGAGTCCCGGTTTGATTGAGAAAATGGATCTCTTCGATTCCGATCTGATCCGTCTCGATATCTGGTATCCCGCAATAAACACAGATGAATCTGAAATGAAACCGTGGATAGATGACGATCCGGTATTCTTCAACGGATTCGGGATGGTAACCGGCTATCCTTCATGGCTGTTTGAACACCTTCATCTTGTGAAAACAAATTCCTTTATTGACGCGGCACCTTTGAATCAAAGTTCCAGATGGCCTGTCGTAATAATCCTTCTCGGGTGGTCTTCTATTTCAGAGCTGCACACCTCGCTCGCCGAAGAATTGGCCAGCAATGGCTATGTTGTAGCCTGCATAGAGCATCCAGGAGCCTGTACTGTTGTCTCTTTCTCGAACGGTGAGACACATTACTTTCTCGGAAACGATCTCATCGAGAGGTTTTCTGATTTCGAAAGAGAAAACATGGTATCTCTAATTGCATCTTATCTTGCAAACGACATTGATTACGCCATAGACTTCTTGCGCATGCTAACCGATGATAAGTACTCTGAATTCTATGGGAGACTTGATCTTGAGAATGTTTCTCTCTACGGTCACTCCGGCGGCGGAGCGGTTGCGCTTGAATACGCTCAAAGACAGAGAGTCAACTCAATAGTTCTTGCCGATCCAACGGTTGACGCTTTTTGCGTAGATAATCACTCTTGGGCTTTCGAAACTCCCTTACTACTTATGAGAACTGCTGAATGGACGTCTCATATGGGAGAGACTGGTATTGAATCTCTCTTTCGTTATTCTGCTTTGCCTTCCTTTGATCTAAGAATAGAGGAAATGAGACACGTAGAATTTGCGATGATAAGGAATCTCTCCCCTCTTACTTACTTCTTTGGAGAAACCGGACGTTTCATGAACAAGAGGGATAGCATGAAGATACTCGACAGGACTGTGCTTATGTTCCTTGAGACTGTTAACGGAAGTAGATCCATTGATTCTCTTGCGGACTTCTCGGAAGGAATTCCCGAGTTAGATCTGAGAGTTTTAGACTAATCTCGTCGGACTTGCAGATCCAGAATGCACTTCGCCAGTGCAATGTCATTCGGTTCGGTAATCTTGAGATTTCTGGTGTGTGACTCAACAGTCAGTACTCTTCCTCCAGATCTGATGAATAGTCCTGCGTCATCGGTTGAGTTTTCGATACCTTCGCTCAAAGCGAGCCTGTGAGAAAGCAGGATCTCATCATAATAGAATGTTTGAGGTGTCTGTGCTGCCTTCAAGAGGCTTCTATCCGGTATTTCCTTCACAAATCCTTCTTGAGTTATATAGATTGTGTCTCTGAGGCTCTCTACCACAACAACCCCTGTTCCCCTCTGTAAAGACTTCAGTATTTCGGGGATCTGTCTCCGTGAGAAGAGAGGCCGCGCAGCATCGTGTATCATAACGATATCGGTCTGAGAATCTTTAAGATACTCCAGAGCATTTCTTACTGATTCCTGCCTTGTGCTACCACCTTCGACTATGTTCAGCCGATTTATGCTCTCTCTGTCAAGAACTTTTCGGGCTTCATCGATCCATTCTTCGTGCATGACAAGAACTGTATTGTCAACAAAATCAGACCCGCAGAAGACCTCTACGGATCTGACAAATATCTCTCTTCCCTCCAAAAGCATGAACTGTTTTGGTATAGAAGCCCGCATTCGACTTCCCGTTCCGCCAGCCACAACAACAGCTGTTACTTTCATCAAATAAGGTGTAATACCAGTCCACTTCGAAGCTTAGGTTCGAACCATGTGGATTTCGGAGGCATTATCATGTCGTTATCGGCAACGGCAAGAAGCTCTTCCATAGAAGTTGGGAACATGGAAAAAGCGACGGCCCAGCCATTAGCGATTCTGTTCTCAAGTGCTTTGAGTCCTCTTATTCCGCCCACGAAGTCTATTCTAGAATCCTTTCTCGGGTTCTCTATTCCCAGAATAGGCTCAAGCAGGTTTTTCTGGAGTATGTCAACATCCAGAGACCTCACCGGATGGCTATTATCGAAAATACTCTCTTTAGCATTGAGAACATACCATTTTCCCTCCAGGCACATACCAAATTCATGTCTCTTTTCCGGTGCATAGGGTTTCTCCGGAGCTTCTGCAATTTCGAAATTCTCCCCGACTCTTTTCAGAAACTGTTCGGTATCCATTCCATTCAGGTCCTTTACTACCCTGTTATAATCCATTATTCGTAACTGTGAATGGGGATATGTGACGGCCATGAAGTAGTTATACTCTTCTTGGCCAGTATGTCTTTCATTTTCAGATTTTAGCAATTCTCTTACTCTGGAAGAAGAAGCGGCGCGGTGATGTCCATCTGCAATGTACATGCATTCAATACCGGAGAGTTCTCTTCTCAGTTCTTCAATTTTCTCCTCAGTCTTCACACCGTATAGTCTGTGCTCTACATCATTTTCGTCGACTACGCGCATCGAAACGGGGAGCTCTGCGACGTATTGAGACAGAAGTTCCTCTAGCTTTTCAGTAGATCTGAAGGTCAGGTACACGAGTCCTGTATTGGCTCGGGTAGTGTGAATGTGCCTGACTCTGTCTTCCTCTTTGTCCTGTCTCGTGAGTTCGTGTCTCTTTATCTTACTCTGCTGGTATTCATCTACACTGGCACATCCTACAATCCCCATCTGTATATGGCTTTTCATCTTCTGCCAGTATACGTAATACATGGGTTGATCTTCCTGAATAAGGATAGACTCAGCCAGCATTCTCTTCAGGTTTTCTGAAGCTTTCTGATAGACGACTTCGTCGTAGTGGTCTACTTCTTCGGGAAGATCTATCTCTGCCCTGATTACATGTACAAAGCTTTCCGGGTTTCGACCAATCTCTTTTGCCTCCTCATATGATATTACGTCATAGGGTGGGCAATTCACTTTCTGCTCTAGACCGGAAACCGGCCTTACTGCTCTAAACGGTCTGAAATCAGACAACTCTATCCCTCCTCAAAATACCGCTGGAAGTATTCTTTCTGAATTGCGAAGATCTCTTCTTCGCCGGTATCGTCACCTTGATGTTCGTAACCGAGAATATGAAGAATTCCATGTATGAGTATATAACTCAGTTCTTCCTCAAAGGAGTATCCGAACTCTTCAGATTGCTCAGCGATTCTCTCCAGCGATAAGACTATATCACCGATTATCTCTTCTTCCAAACCGTACTCAAAGGAGAGTATGTCCGTTGGCTCTGCTTTTCCCCTGAATTGCTCGTTTATTCTTGTGATTTCTTTGTCGTCTGTAAGCTTTATGTTCAGTATGCCTACTTCTCTGTCTCCCAATTCTGACTCTAGTATTTTGATCGCAAGGTCAATCAGTTTCTTCTGATTTATCTGTCTTTCCGTCGCGTTTTGTATCGTTATCTCCATTAGCTTTCACCACTTTCTCTATGTTTTCTTTTGGATACTCTATTCTGGGCTGGTTCATGCTCATTAATACTCTAGTGAAGGCCTCTATGATTTTTTCTAGATCATCCAACTCCAGTCCACTTTTATCTAGTTGTCTTTCGTTGTAGATTCCATTCACGACTTCTTCCACCAGTTCCTGAGTCTTGGCAGGCGTCGGCTTCTTAAGGCTCTTATATGCAGCTTCAACTGAATCGGCCAGCATGATTATTCCCGACTCTTTGAACCGAGGTTTTGGCCCGGGATACTGGAACTCCTCTTGCCTTTCCTCCATTCCGCCACTCTTCGCCTTGTGAAAGAAAAATTTCTTAACTCTGGTGCCGTGGTGTTCTTTAACAACGTCTTCTATAAGCAGAGGCAATCTGTACTTCCTGGCTTGCTCAATTCCCTGCTTAACGTGCTCGTTTACCACGAGGTTCGACATGGAAGGAGTAATATTGTCGTGAGGGTTCACTCCGTCTTGCTGGTTTTCCGTGAAGTACTGAGGCCTCTTTGCCTTACCGATATCATGAAAGTATGAGGCAACTCTCGATAGTATGGGATTGGCACCTATCCTTTCTGCTGCTGCTTCCGAAAGATTTGCCAGAGAGATGCTGTGGTAATAGGTCCCGGGCGCGTATATAGAAAGCGTTTTGAGAAGAGGATGCGAAAGGTTCCCGAGTTCAAGAAGCCCGGTATCCGAGTAGATTCTGCTTATATACTCGATATACGGAACTATACCAATAACTATCACTGATGACAGGATTGGATTAGCAAAGGCTATCAGCAGCTCTACGGGCTTTACAGGTTCACTCTGGAGTAACATGCGAATAGCATTTATGGCCATGAAAACTAAACTTACCTCGAATCCCGCTCTGGCAATCTCTATTCTTCTCTCAATGTGTCTTGTTGTAAGAGCCGTAGATAGTACGACAACAGACAGCAGAATAAAGGTCTCAAGTGAATTGTCAAGATTGGATGAGGCAAGAAACGACATGAAAAGACCGCTTCCAATACCTTCCTGATACCCGATAAGTACTGTAACCATCGAAACGCTTAAGAAGATTGGAGTCATCTTTATGAAAAGACTCGGATCTCCAAGAGATGGTAGAAAGGAATTTGCAAAGACACCAAAAGCCACAACAGAGAAAAAGGTTATCCTGTAAGCGCTATGCAGATGAAAATATCTATTACTCCTGACTACTCGCTCGGCAAATACATACCACAGGATCGCGGATCCCACAAAGTAGAGAAAGGGTTTTGTCGGGAGAGAAAGAAACGGAACTCTGTTCAGGAGAGCCAAAAAAGTTGGGAATAGAACGAAATTTGTGAGATCTACGATGTTGAAGAATCTCTCAAACGGGAATTGAGCCCTAACTTTTCGGCTAGTCTTTAGTTTCTTTTTCTCTTTCATACTTATCGTATGCCTTTACAATCTCTTTGACAATCGGGTTCCTTACTACGTCCTGATCTGTAAGATAGGCGAATCCAATCGAACCTATGTTTTCAAGAATTCTCTGTATTACGACAAGACCAGATCCGGTATCTCTGGGAAGATCTATTTGAGTTATATCACCGGTAACCACGACTCTGGAGTTGAAACCAATCCTGGTAAGGAACATCTTCATCTGCTGATAAGTTGTATTCTGAGCCTCGTCCAGAATTATGAAAGAATTGTTCAGAGTCCTCCCCCTCATGTAAGCAAGGGGCACCACTTCAACGATCGAATTCTCTCTATAGTAACTGAGTTTGTCGATCGGCATCATTTCCATCAAAGCGTCGTACAAAGGGCGCAGGTATGGATCGACTTTGTCCAGCAAGGTTCCTGGAAGATAACCTAATTTTTCTCCGGCTTCAACGGCCGGTCTGGTCAGAATGATTCTCTGGACTCTTCCCGACTTTAGAAAGTCAACAGCCATCGCTACCGCCAGATAGGTCTTCCCGGTACCGGCAGGTCCTATAGAGAAGACTATTTCCTTATCCTTCATAGTCGCCATGTAATCTTTTTGGCCAATGGTCTTGGGGCGGACCCTATTAGAGAGAAGAGAAGTGTCTCTGACTTCGCTATATACACCTTTGAAATCTTCTTTGCTTTCAGTATGTTGCAGGTGTTGTTCGACTATATACTCGAATTCTCGCCACTCAACGAAGTGACCGTCCTTACTCATCTGAATCAGTTCATCTATGATATTTCCGGCTATTTCTGTTCCGTTGCCTTCTTCCCCTTTTATCCATACCTCGTTTCCAATAATCGATATCCTAACATCAAGCTTCTTCTGAACGAACTTCGCCTTTCTATCATACTCTCCGAATAACTCGGCGACTTCAATACCTTCAGGAAGACTGAGTTTTCTAACAGTCAAAAGAACACCTCCCAATGGAAGATTATACAATAATTATCTTTACGGGGTCATTTTGCGAAGATTCTGAAAGGACTCGTACCGGTCTATCGGTTCACCGTGTCAGCCTTCTTCATCTACAGGTTCGGCCAGTTCAGAGAGAAGATCCCTTATTCTTCTTGATGTCAATCCAAATTCGGTGGCAAGAGCATTGATGTCACCGCCTAGAATTCTGGACCTCTGGAGAAGCAATTCGCTGAAGACTCCCTTGTAAATATCCTGCAAAAAGTCTTTGTAAGTTATACCCCTGATTATCCTTGCAACGAGCGCCTCTTCGGCAAGAGTTTTAATGTTTTTCGACTTTGATGAACTGACGCTGGCCTGAACAACGTCGTTAAGCGCAAGGTACTCTTCAATCATATTCAGGAGTTCTCTTATGTTTCCCGGATAGTCGTAAGAGAGAAAGCATTCTTTCAGGTCTCTGGGAATATTCTCGAATCTTACCAGGTAACCTTTCTCCTCTAGAATTCTATCGAAGATCAAGGGTATATCCGTCTTTCTCTCTCTGAGAGGGGGCAGGTCGATCTTTACGGCCGAAAGTCTGTATCTCAGATCATTTCTCATGGCCGAATCTTCATACCTATTCGTGGCGGTTATGAACCTAACATCAACCTTTATTGGTTTCGTAGAGCCAATTTTGAAAAACTCTCTATTCTCAGTTATCGCCAGTATTTTAGCCTGAAGGTTCATCGGCATATCTCCGATTTCATCCAAAAACAGCGTTCCATTATTCGCCTGCTCGATCAGACCTATCTTTTCGCCGGTGGCACCGGTAAAGGCTCCTTTCTTATATCCGAAAAGCTCACTCTCCAGGAGGTTGTCAGGAATAGCCGCGCAGTTGATTGAGTAGAAAGGTTTGTCTCCTCGCGGTGAAAGTCTTGCAAGAGTCTCTGCAAGCAGATTCTTACCCGAACCGGTTTCCCCGAGAATCATCGTCGAGCCGTCGTAGAACATGGACAGTACGATCATCCTCTTCATTTGCATAACCCGATCGCTTTCACCGATAATCTTCTCAAGGCTTTTGTCGATTCTTTCTACAAGGTCCTGAAGGATCTGTCTCGGGCTTTTGTAGCTGCCTACTATTCTGTAATAACCCTTGAATTCATGATACTCCTCAGAGTATCCCTTTATGATGAAGGCCCTTATCGGATTGTTGTTTATAAGTATTATATTTGTGAAGGCAAATATCCAGTCATTAAGGATCTCCTTGCTATAACTTCCTCCGTCAATGAAAAGTATAGTTGGGAGTTCCTTCCCGAGGTTAACCAGAAAATCGAAATCAACATCAAAAAGGCTCTGGAAATGTCTTTCACAGGAAATAGACTCCATACTCTCTCCGACCGTAATACTTCTGTAAAACAATGTGTCACCTCCGGCGGCATAGAAGACACTGCTTTTGAGATTATACAACTATCCGGTAGAATCTAGAAGTATCTGACTGACTAGCTAACTATAAGACCGCTGTCATAGCCCAGAGTATCCCGAGTGAAGCTCATGGAAATTGCTGAGTGATACTAGTCGCTTCAAAGATTGATTCATGAGTTAGAATTGATTCTAAGAACTACATGAAGATCTACTGATCATTGGAGAGACTTGTTCGCTGCAGGTAGATTTTCTGAAATAGTGACTCCTGCTACATCGATTATCCGGGTGAAAGTGATGGAATCTAAAGAAAACGAGAAGCTCTACATCAAGACCAGAAGACTGTCTTTAATGGACACATTCTTCTACAATGGCTTTTTCATAATTACTCAAGGGTTTATCCTTACGGGTCTCGCTCTGGAGTACGGCGCAAACGAACTGACGCTTTCTATTATCGGAGTGCTCCCGGTCCTTTCACAGCTCGTACAATTGCTTGTGCCGTTCGTCATTAACAGGACCGGCACAAGAAGAAAGGCCTTGCTTCTGATGGCGCTTACTGCAAGAATAACGGTAGCTCTAGTATCGGTCACTCTTGCATTCGGCATAGTCCATCAGTCGATCCTTCTGATTCTCCTGTCGATCGTTGCCATCTGCAATAGTTTTGCATCGAACTTCTGGATTTCGATAATGAAAGACATAGTCCCCGCAACGATCAGCGGAAGGTTTTACGGACGGCGAAATCTAGTCAGTTCTCTTACGGCTCTGTCTATGACATTTGCATATTCAAGAATACTTGACAGTATTCAGGGTAGACGCGGTTTCTTGATAGTCTCTTCGATAGCGGCAGTCTTTGCACTTATGGATTTTCTGATTCTTGCTCTTCACCATGTACCTCCAAGAAAGGAACCATCATACAGTGTGGGGATTTTTCTGAGACCCTTCAAAGATATACAGTTCAGGAAGTTTATCGTGTTCTCCTTTGTATGGAATTTCGCTCTTGCCATTTCGAGTCCTTTCTTTGCATATCACCAGATAATCAACCTCGGTCTCGACTACTCCTTCATGAGCATTATGACCATAGTAAACGGTCTCACGCTTATGGCTTTCTATCTTCTCTGGGGTAAGATCACTGATGAAATAGGCGGTCTGGACGTAGCAAATTACACCATCGGCATCACTATCTTTCTGCCTCTGACATGGGCCTTTACAAACTCCGGCACGATATTTCTGATTCCGGTGAACCAGGTGATTAGTGGCTTCGCATGGAGCGGTGTTAACTTAACGCTTTTCACGACGATGATGAGTCTCTTCCCATCGGATAAGTCAGAGGCTTACTTTGCACTACTTTCCTTCGCAAACGGTACAGGAGCTCTCGCCGGTTCTGTACTCGGAGGAGTTCTGGCTACACTTTTGAGGACTATGAAGTTTGAGATTTTCGGTTTCGATTTCTTCGGGATACAACTGCTGTTTGTTCTCTCGTCACTTTTCCGCTTTCTGGCATGGAAAATGCTGAAGAAGGTCAAGGTCGGTATGAAGAGGTCAATTCCCAGAATTATCTATGACACTACCGCAAGTATTGCACACAGATCTGTGGCCCGGATATTCGAATTTCCGTCCGTATACAACTCCTTGAAGGATAAGATACATAATCGATTGGACAGGCCCAATAGATAGCGCACCTTATAAGAATACTTGCACTTGCGGTAATGGATATAGGCTATAATCTATAAAAGGAGGTAAGAAAATGGATCCTTTTATCAGATATACTAGATGGCTTGAGTCAGAATACACAGAAAGAGAAACAAAGCTGGAACTGGAATCAATCAAGGATGATCCTGAAGAAATCAGGGACCGTTTTTACAGGGAGCTGGAGTTCGGAACGGCAGGCCTTAGAGGCAAGCTAGGTGCCGGAGATAATAGAATGAACACATATAATGTTGCCAGAGTAACCCAGGGACTTGCAAATTTCATCATATCCAAGGGCGTCTTTGCCTGCAATAGAGGGGTCGTGATTGCCAGAGACTCCCGTCACAAATCTAGAGAGTTTGCGGAGACCGCCGCTTCAGTTCTGGCTGCCAATGGAATCAAAGTCTTCCTCTTTGACGATATTAGACCAACGCCCGAGCTCTCATATGCGATTATCGAGCTGTCTGCAATCTCAGGCATTATGATCACTGCGAGCCATAATCCAAAGGATTACAACGGTTATAAGCTTTACTGGGAAGATGGGGCACAGGTTTTGCCCGAAATAGCTGATTCCATTTACAGCAAGATCCAGCTCGTTGATCTCTTTGGCGGTGCCAGAAGAATCTCTTTTGAAGAGGCACTGGGAGAGAATCTCATAGAATCTATTGGCAAAGCGATAGACGATTCGTATATTTCGAAAGTTAAGAGTCTGTCTCTTAGAGACTCTCCAGATGAACTAGATAAGAACATAAGGATCGTATATACCCCTTTGAACGGAACTGGAAATGTTCTGGTTAAAAGAGTCTTCAGAGAGAGAGGATTCAATAATCTCTTTGTCGTTCCGGAACAGGAGGCACCTGATCCAGACTTCTCCACAGTCGAATATCCTAATCCAGAAGATCCCAGAGCGTTCAGATTGGCAATCGAGTACGGTCATTCGGTAAATGCCGATATTCTCATGGCAACCGATCCAGATGCGGATCGACTGGCAGTGATGGTTAGAGACGGTGGCAATTACGTCTTCCTTAATGGAAACCAAACCGGTGCGTTGCTGGTATATTATATTCTTCTTTCGATGAAGGAGAAAGAGCGAATGCCTGAGAATGGTTTCATAGTGAAATCTATAGTAACTGGCGATATGGCAAAGGTTATAGCCAGCGACTTCGGTGTAAAGACCTATGAATCGCTCACCGGATTTAAGAATATCTGTGGAAAAGCATTGCAGATCGAGAGTGAGGGCGAGGGCAACTTCATTTTCGGCTACGAAGAGAGTATAGGTTATGTCACCGGCAACTTTGTGAGAGATAAAGATGCTATATCCTCTTCTATGCTCGTGGGTGAGATGGCCGCCTACTTCCGTAGAAGGAATCTTTCCCTTTTGGATGTACTGAACCATCTCTTCGATAAATACGGAGTCTTTTCAGAGAAGCAAATCTCACTTGTACTGGAGGGTGTCATTGGACAGGAGAGAATCGGCAGGATTATGAAGGAGTTAAGAGAAAGGCATCCACGATTAGTAGGGGATCTCAGTCTCTCTGCATACACGGACTATCTATCAGGAGAAACGAAGACCTCTGAAAACACAACTAATTTCGAAACGGGAATCCCGAAATCCGATGTTATCAAATTCCTTTTTGACGACGGTTCATGGTATGCGATAAGGCCTTCAGGGACCGAACCAAAACTGAAGATATATATATACTCAAGGGGAAGCGAGGCAGAAAAGACAGAAAATAAAGTAAGCACTTTTGAGAGAGAGATTCTCAGCATAGTTAATTCAATCGAATAGTGTTTTTTGACCTTGTACAGTATCAATACTTTCAGTAGCAAATAGGGGGGTTGTCCATGAAGAGTATTTCAAAGAACTTCATATTTGGTTGCCTCGCGATCTGGACCGTTGCCTACATTGCCGGTATACTCATATCCAGTACTCTAGACTCTCAGTTCGGCGGATATTTCGGTGTTTCAACTGCGCGGAGTCTCGTGTGGATCCTTTTACTCGTCACTCAGTTCTTCTTTGTCAGAAATCTCAAAAAGACGCAATCTGAAAGATTCTATCTCGTCTCACTTTATATAGCTTTCGCAGTATGGATACTTTTCGCGGCAGTGGGCACGCGGTCCATACCTCTCATAGTCTCGATTCCTCTGGTCTTCCTTTCATGGCAATTTTACAGAGAGTCCGACCCAACCTCTGGAAAAGTCTTCAAACAGGTCAAGAATATGCTGACCCCAGGTCTTTTATTCTCCTGGAGTCTTGTGGCTCTTCTGGCAAGCCTCTCATCTTTTTGGTACTCGGACACTGTAACGGTAATCCTTCTCTTTTCCATGGTCTTTGTTGCCGCAGTTCTCGCTCACTTAAAAGCCGACGCCGTGACAAGTTTAGTCTTTTCTTATGCTTCGTTTATGGTTGGGATTAACAACACCGGCACTTCCTATTCAGTTGCAACAGCAGGTTTTTCGATTGGCACCATTTTGCTAATCAATTGCCTTTTCGCTCTGCTAATAAGCACCGAGGATCCGTCGAAAAGAGTCTTCGCACAGGTTAACCCTCCAAAACAGGAAGAGGTTGACTTAAAGATAAAGCTCGAGAAGAAAACTACTAGAAAGAGAGGTAACCTCTGAGAACGGTCACGGCCTTTCCGATTATGCAGACTCTGTCATTTTCGAGTATTCTGAGATTTATTTCTCCCCCTCTTCTTGAAGCTTGATAGGCTTTTAGTGAGTTCTTACCAAGTTTTCGAGACCAATAAGGCCCAAGTATGGTGTGCGCTGAGCCGGTCACAGGGTCTTCATTTATCCCCACCCACGGAGCGAAATATCTGGACATGAAATCGTAATCATGAGATCCTTTCCTGGTAACAATCAGACCCTTGACCTCAAGACCGAAGTCTAGTCTCTTAAGTGAAGAAAAATCAGGAGAAATATCCTCAAGATTCTCTCCGTGAGCCAGCTCGAACAGTATCTTTTTGGATAAAGGGGCATAATATGAACTTCCATCGCAACCAATCGCGCGTTTTACAATCAAATCATTGTCAAACTTACTCAGATTCTCGGCAGGGAAGTTCATCTCAATTCTTTCACCGTCCCTTGAGACGTTGAGACGTCCACTCAGAGTGTTATAGATGATCTCTCCTGACATTCCAAGTTCTGTGTATTGTATCCAGGCAGTTGCAAGTGTTGCGTGGCCACATAATCTTACCTCGGTCTCGGGTGTAAACCATCTCAATCTAGATTCACCTTCGGTCGCTCCCGGAATCAAGAAAGCGGTTTCAGAGAGGTTCATTTCTCTAGATATCTCCAGATACAGTCTTTCATCGAGCTCTCTCTCCAACAAACATACAGCGGCGGGATTGCCGCGAAATGCTTCCCCGGTAAATGAGTCAACCTGGAATATTTTCGTCATCCACATACACCTCCATCTCAACTATAAGCAATCTTCCGAAGATTTTCTACTCCAATGCATTTCTCTGGTACTGATCCAGTTTGATGTTTTTTCCTTATGCGTGCTGAAAAGTATGAGGATTGGTGGTACAATCTTATTGATACAAATTCTCAATAAGGATAAGGATAATGCTTATGGTAGTTCCTTTGTCAAGAATGTGTGAAGGAGAAAGGGGAACGATTAGAAGTCTCGAACTTCCCGGAGATATATCTGAGAGATTGTGCGGAATGGGTTTCGTCAACGGAGAGGAAGTACAGCTTCTAAAGGTAGCTCCTTTCGGAGATCCTAAGGTTTTCAGGGTTAAGGGAACCAACATAACTCTCCGCAATGATATTGCAATGTGGATCCTTGTTGAGACTTCATCAACGTCTCTTTCCAGTGCCAGAGAAGGAAGTTACACAGTCAGTGCTATAAATGGCGGCTGGGGGTTTAGAGAGAGATTGAAGCAAGCTGGTATCGAAGAAGGCATTTCTATAAGAGTGAAAGAAAATACCGGTAGAAGAGTTCAGTTGGAAGTCCGTGGCAGAATTCTTTACTTGCCACGAGGGCAAGCAATGAGAGTCATAATTAAGGAGAGATAGAGAATACAAAAAAACGCTGACGATAGAGCCTCTTCAAAAAAAACAACAGTTGCACTTCTTGGAAATCCAAACGTAGGTAAGACTAGCATCTTCAATTGCTTGACCGGGTCAAGGCAGGTAGTTGCAAACTGGCCGGGCGTCACAGTAGAGAAGCGAGTCGGGACTATGAAAAGCGATAACATTGTCTTAGACATAGTTGATCTTCCCGGCACTTATACTATTGGCTCAAGAAGTCTTGATGAGAAGATTGCCAGGGATTACCTTCTGTACGACCACCCGGACATAGTAGTCGTAGTTGCCGATGCAGTCAATCTCGAAAGAAGTCTTTATCTTCTTTTTCAGGTTCTTGAACTCAGGGGCGATGTCGTTCTCGTTGTAAACGCTCTTGACGAGGCTACTAAGGCCGGTATTGATATCGACAGAAATGAGTTGAGCAAGCAACTCGGTATTCCCGTTGTTAAGACTTCGGCGGCTACCGGCGATGGAATCGAAGAGCTGAAGGAAATGCTTGCAAAGATCTCACGTGGTTCCAGCCATGTGCATTACCTTTTCTCTGAAGAGGTTGAAAAGAAGATAAGCTCTCTTACAGAAAGCTTCATGCTTAATACTGCTCTTGATGGATTCGACTATAGATGGCTTGCCATAAAAGTTCTTGAGCGAGACACCTCGATAGAAACCCTGACAGGAGCAAAAGCAGACAGGGATTTTTCCAGTGAATTGGCCGGGACAAGATACCAGTATATCAGGAGAATTCTCTCTACCTCAGTAAAAGGGGTTGAAAAGAGAGGCTGGGATTTTTCAGATGCTATTGACCACGTGATAACGCATAGATTTCTCGGAATCTTGATCTTTCTTGCAGTCATATATATCGTTTTTCAGCTGACTTTCACAGTGTCGGGTCCCCTATCACTGTTGATAGAAGATGGTCTTGGAGCTTTGGGAATGGCCGTCGGCAATCTGATAAGCGTTGAATGGCTCCGTTCTCTTTTGGTTGAAGGAATAGTGGGTGGTGTTGGGGCAATTCTGGTCTTCGTTCCAAACATCTTTATCCTGTTCATGGCTCTTGGAGTGCTTGAAGAAACAGGTTATTTGCCCAGAGCGGCTTTTGTTATAGACCGTTTAATGTACTCAATGAAACTCAGTGGTAGATCCTTCATTTCGATGCTGCTCGGGTTCGGTTGCAACGTTTCCTCGATAATGTCAACCAGAGCTATATCAGAACCTAAAGAGAGAATTGTCACCATTCTAGTCTCTCCGTTCATATCATGCAGTGCCAGACTACCCGTCTTTCTGCTCATAGCCGGTACTTTCTTTGGGTCAAGAGCCGGAATGATCGTGTTCTTTCTTTATTTGCTAAGTATAGTCGTTACTGTGCTTTCCGCTCTCATACTCAACAGGCTCCTCTTCAAAGGAGAACCTTCAGCGATGATTATGGAGCTTCCAAGGTACAGAAAGCCTAGATTGAAATCTATTCTAATATATACCTGGAACAAAGGGAAGCATTTTCTTGAAAAGGCAGGAACCATAATACTTGCCGCATCGATAGTTATCTGGCTTTTGAGTTACTTTCCTTCAGAAGGTGCTGGTAGTTATGCTGCAATGATCGGCAGATATCTTGAACCCCTCTTCAGACCTCTGGGCTTCACCTGGGAAATGATATCCAGTCTTGTATTTGGAGTAGCTGCCAAAGAAGTTATAGTTTCTTCACTAACGACCTTCTATGGAGACTACGCGTTACTAGGATCCTCTGTAGAGGCTATAAGAACCTTTATATCGCCAACCACTGCTTTTGCCTTCCTTGTGTTCGTTCTGCTATATGTGCCATGTCTTCCGGCTCTTGCAGTTATGAAGAACGAAACCGGCAGCTACAAATATGTCTTTCTTTCCGTTTTCTACAGTCTCGCTGTGGCCTATTTAGTGTCAATGATAGCCGTACTAATCGGAGGATTGCTATGAAGGACAGATCTCAGTCTATCTGGCTTTTTGTAATGGGTACCCTGTACCTCCTTCTAGCAATAAACACGACCCTTGGCATTTTTTTTAGCGAGAGTGATCCTCTGATTGGAGCTGTTATCCTTATCAACAGCCTTATTTACTATCTCGGTCTTCTTGAGAGGAAGGAAGATATCAGAAAGAGAGCTTCCCATCTCCTTGTGGGGAGCTTTTTCTCGTATTCAATTTCTATTTATCAGGTCATTATGATCTTTAGTGTCTGGCTCGAAGGGCTACTATCGAAAACTTGCTTCCTTTCTTTGCAGCTCTTCAACCCTCCGATAATCGTTGCGGGATTAGTAGCTTCTTTCATAGTAGATTTGGCCAAAAAAAGCTTCGAATGAGGTGTTTGCAGCTTCTTCTTCAACTTCAAAATAGACTAGTCTTTCTTTTCTTTCTAATCCGTCCAATATAAACTCAGGAACATTATTTGCAGTTAATGTGGTAATATGATTTGTGTCGTGGAGGTGATTACATGGCTCTCGTCTACGTGGTTGACGACGAACTGAATGTCAGACGAATTGTGAAACAGACCATGGAAAACGAAGAAAACGAAGTTCATACATTTGCGACTGCTGAAGAAGCACTTGAGGCAATAGACAAGAGACAACCCGATCTTATCTTCATGGATCTTACCTTACCTCTAATGGCAGGAATTCATCTTCTACAGGAACTCCAGAAGAAAGCCTATGCGATTCCCGTCATAGTTGTATCGGCGATTACTTCTCCGGAAGCTATCAGAACTGCTTTTAAGCTTGGCATTACTGATTTTCTAACCAAACCATTCACTCCACAGGAGTTGCGACAGGCAGCAGATCTGGCTTTGAAAGATGAAGAAAGTCTTTCCAAGAGATCCAGAGAAATCAGGCGTCTTATAGAAGCCGGGGAAATGAGAAAAGCTCAGGCTTTGTTGAGGGATTTTTTTGCGGACTTTCCCAGTTCTCCTCAACCGCATTTTCTTTATGCGTTGTTAATTGAGAGCACAAATCCAAGAGTTGCAGCCAAGCATCTCCGGGCGAGTCTGTGTATGGATGAAGACTTCAAAGACGCCTCTTCCCTGCTGAAGAAACTGGAGGAATAATCTATGCCTTTCATGAAAGGGGCCATAAAGAAGGAAGAATACTATGTAGTTATCTTTGGTTGCGGAAGGCTTGGGTCTCGAATAGCAAACTGGCTGTCTTCTATGGGAAGTAGTGTCGTAGTTGTCGATAGAAACGAACAATCCTTTCAGGCGCTTTCCTTCGAATTCACTGGATTTCAGGTTCTCGGTAATGCAACTGAGCTCGACACACTTAAGGAAGCCAAGGTTGACAAGGCTGATGTTGTGCTTGTTCTGACACCTGATGACAACACAAATCTGATGATTGCAATGTCGGCTAAGGAGTACTTTAGCGTACCTAGAGTCGTTGCGCGAGCTTATGATCCAAATAACATAGAAATGTTCTCTGACTTTGGAGTGGAGGTTATCTGCCCAACTTTGCTGGCTGTGGAAAACATTAAGAATGTCCTTTATTTCATTGGTGGTGACGAACGGTGAAGATTGTTCTTGTGGGCGGAGAGCAGATAGCTTATCATTTGACCAGAAGGTTTCTGAATAAAGGGTACCAGGTAATGATAGTAAATAAAGACGAACGGTTCTGTGAGCATATAGCTAAAAAGCTACGGGCTATTGTGATTAGGGGAGATGGGAGCAGAAGATATCTACTAGAGCAACTCGAGTTGAACAAGAACGATCTCTTCGTAGCTCTGACTCCTAATGATCAGGACAATCTTGTCGCATGCCTTACAGCCGCCAAGATATACGAGATTGAGAGGCCGGTCGCCCTGGTTAACGATCCGGACAACAAAGTGATTTTCCAGAAGATGGGAATCAAAAACGTTGTCAGTCCTACAGAAATACTTGGATCGGCATTAGAAGACAGCCTTTTCAGGGAACAGATTACGAACCTTCTCCCTTCATCGGAAAAGATATCGATACTCAGAATAGAAGTGTCTGAAGGCGCTCCGGTTATTGCACAGTCTATAAGAGATATTCCTCTGCCGGAGGAGAGTGTAATTGGTGCAATAATGAGAAGAGACGAAGTTGTTATTCCAAGAGGAAATACGGTTGTTGAAGAAGGTGATGTCCTGCTTGTTCTAAGCAGTCCAGCTGTCCAGACTGCCGTCTTTGAAGTGATTCTGGGAGAGGCTTAATGCACATAAACTTGCTAAAACATCGATACAGATTGGTGTTTGGGTATATTGGGAATCTCTTTGTCTTCTTTCCCATAATCCTTCTTTTACCTTTGATCTACTGCTTCTGGAACCCCGAACTCTTTCTTGAGAGCCTGTCTTTCATAGTCGCAGCAGTTATAAGCTTCTTGTTTGGCATGCTTTTCAAGATCACTATGAAGGTTAAGCCGGGTTCACCTATCACCGTTCAGGAAGGTGCGATCATTGTTCTCTTCGCATGGATCTTTGCGATCATATTCTCGGCTATCCCTTTCATATTCGGCGGTTATTTGAACTTCACTCAAGCCATCTTTGAAGCGACAAGCGGCTGGACCACAACTGGATTGACTCTTGTCGATGTTTCTACGATCTTGAAAACGTATCTTATATGGCGGAGTATAATGCAGTTCCTCGGGGGCGCGGGGTTTGCCATAATAATGATGTCTGCGATACTTGGACCTGCGGGTCTTGGTCTTTACAGGGCCGAAGGCAGGATGGATAATCTTGTGCCCAATATTAGAAGCTCTACACGGGTGATTGCTGGAATATACTCCTCTTATGCTCTGGCCGGGGTTTTGATGTACAAGTTTGCTGGAATGGATTGGTTTGATTCTATAAACCATTCGCTAACCGCTCTTGCGACGGGAGGCTTTTCAACACGCCTGGGATCGATTGGCGAGTTCAAGAGCGTTACGATTGAAGTGATAACGATAGTGTTGATGATCCTTGGTGCAACGGGATTTGGGATTCACTATACAATCTGGAAGAGAAACTTCAAAGCATTCTGGAAGAACGGTGAGCCTAAACTCATGTTTCTTACCCTTGCATTCTTCACCCCGTTGATAATGGCCGGGACTCTATCAAAATTTTACGAGTCTAGCGGGACTCAGTTTAGACACGGCCTTTTTCAATCGGTCTCGGCAATTACGGGAACCGGTTTTTCCACAGTGGATTTTGTACCCTGGAATCATTTTGGTCTTTATTTAATAACACTTCTGATGATCTTTGGTGGTTGCATGGATTCGACTTCTGGCGGTTTGAAGCAGTACAGACTTTTTGCCCTGATAAAGCTTTTGTGGATGGAAATAAGAATGTACTTTCTTCCCAGAGATGTCGTTCTTAAGGAAGAGATATGGAAGGGAGAAACAAAGAGGTATTTGGACCATATAGTTGTGAAAGAGATACTGCTCGTCTTCGGTCTGTACTTCCTGACCTTCGCCATCGGAGTTGGAGTTATTTCATCGTACGGGCATTCTCTAGCGTTTTCGGCCTTCGAATTCGCTTCAGCGCTGAGTACCGTAGGTCTTTCCACTGGTATCACCACGCCATCAGCTCCTTTAGGATTCCTGTGGGCTCAAACCTTCGGTATGTTCGTGGGAAGGCTCGAGTTTTTGGTCGTGATATTTGCTGTAACCAAACTGCTAAGGGACGGGAAGCTGTTCCTGGAAATACGGAGGAATAATAAAAGACGATGATTACAAGAATTAAGGGAACGCAGGACATATCATTTGATAGTATTGATTACTGGCAGTATATCGAAGAAGCTATCAGGAAAATCACCAGACAGTACTCTTATACCGAAATTAGGACTCCAGTATTTGAAGCTACTGAGCTCTTTAAGAGAAGCGTTGGAGAATCAACAGACGTCGTTCAGAAAGAGATGTACACATTCGACGATAAAGGTGGGAGATCTATTACACTGAGACCTGAAGGTACCGCCAGTGTCGCCAGAGCTTTTGTCGAAAACTCTTTTATCAATCTTGGTTCTCCTACGAAGTTGTACTATGTGGGGCCAATGTTCAGGTACGAGAAGCCTCAAGCCGGAAGACTAAGACAGTTTCACCAGTTTGGAGCGGAAATCCTCGGTTCTGAAAGCGCCCTTGCAGATTTCGAGATAATTGAAATGGCTTACAGTTTCCTGAAGGAGTTGCGGATTGGCAATACCAGACTATTCATAAACTCCATAGGGTGTCCTACCTGTCGTGAGAAATACAAAGAAGCCCTTAGGGCCTACTATAGCGAAAAGGTCACAACACTTTGCGAAGATTGCAGGAGACGATATGACACCAATGTAATGAGACTTCTAGACTGCAAAATCGATAAAGAAATAGCCGGAAACGCACCCATGACTTTAGACTTTCTTGATGATGATTGTAAGGAACATTTCGAAGAGTTGAAGATGTATCTGGAGCGGGCCAATATCGACTACGATATAGACGGTCACATGGTAAGGGGTCTTGATTATTACTCCAGAACCGCCTTTGAGATCAAATCATCCTCCCTTGGAAGTCAGGATCAGATAGTAGGCGGTGGGAGATATGATGGACTGGTTGAGATTGTTGGAGGAAAGCACTGCCCGGCGGTAGGTTTTGCTACGGGCATTGAAAGAATAGTTATGCTTCTCAAATCGGAAGAGATTTCGATCAGTTCGAGCAAACCGGATGTAGCTATTCTTGCAACTGGAAAGAATGAGGCTATAGTCGGTTTCGAATATGCCAGAAGGCTCCGAAAGGCCGGAATATCTACATACGTTGACGTTATGGAGAGAAATATAAGAAACAAGATGAAGCATGCTTCAAGAACCGGCGCCAGAATATCTCTGATAATAGGTGGCGAGGAAATCGAAAAGGGAATTGTAACCGTCAGGATCATGCGTGATGGTTCTCAGTACAGAGTCAACGGTGACTATATGACCAACTACATTGTTGACAAGCTGCGTAATGCATAGAAATTACTTGATTAGTGTTGTAGGAAAGAGAAAAAAGACAATAAACAGTTATATGTTCTCATAATGGTTGAATTTGACCCCTCAGGTGTGGTATATTACGTTCGAGAGATACATACCCGGGAGGTATTTTTATGAGGAAAGAGGAAATACACGACTTTCTAAAGTCGGAACCATCGATTCAGGAACTTCGAAGATTTGCAAAGATGCTTGGAGTAAGACTGAGAAGAAGTATGAAAAAGAGAGACATAACGAAGGCGATAATCAAGACTTCTGAAAGCAGAAGACCCAGTAGTGAAAACACTACCGCAAACTCGACAGAAAAGATGCGGCCATCAAAGCCGGTAAACGCCGACCTTCCTTCCAGATATTTTAGAGACTATGTAGTGGTTCATCCAGTTAATCCCTATTGGATTCATACTATGTGGGATCTGTCAATCAGGACGGCTGAGTCTCTTTCCAGAATCGACGCAAAACTCTTCGTGAGAGTCAGCGACATTACGAACATAATCTACGATGGAAAAAACGCCCACAGATTCAAAGAAGCCCAGATAGATTTGGAGCAGGGTAGCTGGTACTTCCAGGTAGATTTTCCAGATGCTGACTATATAGGAGAGCTTGGTTATTATAGCGGTGAAGTCTTCGTTAGTATATTGAAGTCAAGGATTACGCGAACGCCAAGGAACTCACCAAAGTTCACTGAATTTGAGACATGGATAAACCGGGTAAAGGGTGGCCGGCAGGAAATAGCAGCATCAAGCGAAGAAGCGGGAATGGCTTTCGTCCCGAAATCATCTGGACCTTCTTCAAGTCCTTCTTCTGAAGAGTTTATAAAGACAATATCCAAGTCTAAGAGCGGGAGATGAGAGTATGTCAAGAGGAAAACTAGTTCTGATGCTCCATGCACATTTGCCGTTCATAAACCATCCTGATTTCCCGAGTTTCATGGAAGAGAGGTGGCTGTTTGAAGCTATTACGGAAACGTATATACCTCTAATAATGGCATTTCACCGCCTTAAGAATGATGGAATCTACTTCAGAATAACGATGAGCATTACCCCTCCACTTATGGAAATGTTTGCAAACAAAGATCTTCAGAAAAAATATGTGGACTACCTGGGCAGAAACATCGAACTCTGCCACAAGGAAATCGAAAGAACTATAAATGAAGTTCCTGGAAGCCAAAGGCTCGCAAAGCGCTATCTTAAAGAACTGGAAGAAATCAGGGAACTATATTTGTCCTGTGATGGAAATCTGGTTGGGGAGTTTGCAAAGTTTCAGGACTCGGGTAACCTCGAGATAGTCACCTGCAATGCTACACATGGATTCTTGCCGCTGATGACTCACTATCCAGAAGCGATAAACGCACAGATCTCTATCGGCGTGGACACTTACAGAAAAGACGTCGGACGCTTGCCAAAAGGTATTTGGCTTGCTGAGTGTGGTTACGTTCCCGGTATCGACTCCTATCTCAGAGAATATGGATTATCTTTCTTCTTCGTCGATTCTCATGCTCTCTGGTACGGAGACCCGGCTCCCCGTTACGGCGTTTACAGACCGGTTATCACACCAGAGAACGTCTTCGTCTTCGCAAGAGACCCAGAATCAAGCCAGCAAGTCTGGAGCGCTGAGGTTGGATATCCCGGTGATTCCAGATACAGAGAGTTTTACAGGGATGTGGGTTTTGACAGAGAAGAAGACTATATAAGACCCTACATAGACCCGAGCGGCGAGCGCTGCAATACAGGTATCAAGTACTACAAGATAACGGGAAAGGACGTCCCCCTAAACGAGAAGAGCCTCTACGATTTCGACGACGCAAAGAAGGCCACAAAGGAACACGCCAGAGACTTCTCGCAAAGAAAACGTGAACAGGTAAGAAGACTGTCCGAGCAATTCGGGGGAGTTGAACCTGTGATTGTAGCTCCCTTCGATGCAGAGCTCTTCGGACACTGGTGGTATGAAGGACCGCTGTTTATTGAAGAGCTTTTCAGAGAACTAAATGGAGACAGCGAGGTTGTTCCAGCTACACCTCCGGAGGTAATCGACTCCATGGAACAGGTTCAACAGATAACACCAAACATGTCAACCTGGGGAGCGAACGGTTATAACGAAGTCTGGTTAAACGGTAGGAACGACTGGATCTATAGACACCTTGATGAAGGTACCAGATTGATGATCGAGCTTGCAAGAAAGTATGAAAGAACTGAAGAAAAGCTGAAGATAAGAGCTCTCAATCAAATGGCAAGAGAGCTTCTTCTGGCACAGTCCAGCGATTGGGCCTTTATAGTAACAACCAATACCACGGTTGAATATGCAGTTAATCGCACGAGGTCGCACTTGGAAAGACTTCTGTCGCTTTACAGAGAGATAGAGAGCAATAATATCGATGAAGAACGACTTAACACTCTTGAATGGATTGACAGCATCTTTCAAGGGATTGATTTTAGAGTATACGCAAAACAAGTTGGCTAGAAAAGTCTGCCTTTTTCAGCAACACACATTAACAAGTCAACAGCGCCTATGGTATAATTCCTGAAGACGGGGGAGGGGTCTCACCTCCCCCTATTGGTTGTGAGTATTTGGTGCGTGGAGGGAGTTGAAAATTAGATGCCAGCAAGAAGAACGAGAAAGAACAGAAACTTCATGAAATCGATTCAGGGTCCTGTTGTCTGGGCTATAGCTATTCTCTTTGGAGTCGGAATAATTTGGTGGTCGGTAGCACAATATCTGGGTGGAGATTCACGAAATGATCCACAAAGCGGTTCCGTTGATCTTCAGTTCAGTGAGACTGCCGGTGGTTTGACGAAAGATGGAACTCCTATGTCCGATCAGAGATACTGGGTAACGTATTCAGAGTATGAAACATCAGTTAGAGATACTCTAACCAACTTGAGAAGCCAGGGCTACAGTCTGGACCCATATTTTGAGATTGATAATAATCCCAGCGAGATGGGAATAAGATACGAGATATTCAAATCTCTTTTCGAGCAGAAGGTATTGCTTTACTATGCAACGGAAAATGATGTTGTCCCCTCTCAGGAAGCCATTAAGGCAGAGACCGATAGGATAGTGAATCAATACACAAGCGACGAGAACACAAAGTCTTCCATAATATATCAGTATGGTTCGGTTGACGCTTTTTCGAAGTTAGTGGGTAATTACGTCGCAACGCAGCTTCTCGCAATGAATGTAAGAGATAAAGCAATTCCAGATATCGACAGGCTTTTCGAAGCATTCGTTACAGAAAATCTGGCCGACCTTAAGTATAGATATGAAAAGGTTGATGCCAGCCACATTCTGGTTACAGAAGCAGCGAGTGCTCTGGAAATAAAGACATTGATAGAAACCGGAGAGATGGAGTTTTCAAAGGCTGCAAGCGAATTTTCTATAGATACCGGTACGGCTTCTATTGGCGGAAGTCTTGGAATGTTTGGCCGTGGTCAGATGGTCATGGAGTTTGAAGAGGCTTCTTTCAGCGCCACTCCGGGGTTGATTGTCGGTCCCGTAAAGTCCCAGTTTGGCTACCATCTAATCAAAGTAGACTCGAAACTTGCGTTCGATAACTACGAAGAGTTCAAAACCATTACTGAATTTGAAACAGAAAGGACTCAGTTTGAGGACAATCAATTTGAAATTTGGCTCAATAAGCTTAAGGATGAGCAGAGACTTTCCTATATCATAAATGATCCCGACCTGAAAATGTACGATGCCTATGAAATGAGCAAAAACAATCCCGAGAAATCCAAAGCCTTTATTGAGAACATTCAGAGAGACTACTTCGATTCCGAAGGTAACATTTTGCTTGGAGACTCGTATCTTCCCATAGTGCTCTATACAGGACTTGCGGATAGTCGTATTTCAACTTTGAGTAGTCAGGTTCTCGACCTGGAGGAACTGAAGGACATTTTTGAGACATTACCGGCGACCATTTCTACACTTGCGGCAACAGAAGTAGCAAGTATGCTAGAGACCACTCCGGCAACGGATCTGGAAATGAGGGCACATCTGAACAATGCCAGGATAATGCAGGACTACCTTGACAGGTATGACCTTGCAAGTCCAGCAGAAGTCGATCAGATGCTTATACCCCTGAGCGATACATTCAGTACATTGAACAAATACTTCGAGAGTTCTGTAAGGTTCTTGTACTCAATAATGCCTAATTCTACACAGGTAATAAACTACATGTATAGAATAGATGGGAGCAATCCCCAGATAGTCTACATGTACAACGAGAACCTTTATAACAGGAATGTAAGGCCCTTGCTTGAGAACCCCGCGCTGCTCGATAGTTACTTGCAGTACTACGGACAGTTTTTTGGGCCACAGGCTGTATCTTTCCTCATAGATTCTCCAGTACAGAGTATAGAGAGCGATCTCAACAGGAAGATACTCAGCCGGGAAGACGTTCCCGTTGACGTTAAGGTAAGTACCCTCTACCTTCTGGTAGATATTTACGAAAAACTGGCTAATGTGCAGACTGACAATCTCATGATGCAGATGTATCTTATGGGGCAGAAGAATTATCTGGAGATGCTTCAGGCGCTGTATCCAGAAGACGCTGCGATAAAGACAATGATAGAAACAGTTGTTTTCCAGATCTCCGAGCTTGAGATAAGAGAAAGCCCGGAGGCCACTGAAACGGTAGATTAATAAAAAGAGAAAAAGGGTGGCCTGGGCCACCCTTTTTTTGGCTGGGGCGGCAGGATTCGAACCTACGGATGTCAGAGCCAAAATCTGATGCCTTACCAACTTGGCTACGCCCCACAGCTAGTAAATTCTAACATCGACGCTTTAGGGTGTCAACGATTTGAGGTGACGAGTATGCTTGAAAGAAACAGGGTCTTCTTAAGCGATACAAAGAAATGGATAGAGATCTCACCCGGTATGACCTTCAACGACCTCGCAATGACATGCCACCCGGGGAGTGATATTCCTGTTCTGGCTGCCAAATCGGAGAACTCTTTGATAGAGCTTTGCAGAACAATCGATAATTCTTTCTATGAGAAGAGAATAGAGTTCGTTGATCTTCGAAGCCTTGATGGATTGAGAATTTATACGCGTGGAGCTCTCTTCATACTCTTCATGGCAATCAGAGACCTTTTCGGCAAGGTAGTACTGGGAGTCCATCATTCTAGAGGTACAGGGCTCGTATGCGAGATTGATGGAGTGAAAATGGACGGAAATATCCTCAATTCCATCGAGAAGAGAATGCAGGAGATAGTTGAGGAAGACCGTGTGTTCGTTAAGGATACAATCGGTAAGTTCGAGGCTATTCGACTTTTCTATGAAGATGGACAAAAAGACAAGGCCCTTCTATTTAAGTACAGGAAGAAATCCACCGTAAACATATACAGATGTGGTGATTACGTGAACTACTTCTATGGATACATGCCGCACTCAACAGGTCCAGTCCGGAACTTCTCGCTTATTCCTTATGGTGACTACTTTGTTCTAAACCTTCCTTCAATATCAAACCCGGCTGAATTACCAAAGTTTATCGATCAGCCGAAGATATCCAGCATCTTTTTGGAACATGAGAGATGGGGAAAGATCCTCGGTGCCAAGACAATCGGTGAGATGAACGAGATAATCAGCAAGGGACCGAAAGACATAAGAGAAATAGTTAATGTCGCCGAAGCACTTCATGAGAAGAAGATTGCTCAAATTGCCGATCAAATAGCTGAGAAGGAAGCAACTCGTCTGATACTGATCTCTGGTCCTTCGAGTTCGGGAAAGACGACTTTTTCAAAGCGTCTTATGTTGCAGCTGAAGGTTCTCGGAATGAATCCCGTACAGATCTCACTTGACGATTACTTTGTCGATAGGGAAAACACTCCCAGAGATGAAAATGGGAACTACGATTTCGAATCTATATATGCATTGAATATTGATTTGTTCAATAGACATATGGGTGAATTGCTTGAAGGAAAAGAAGTCTTGATGCCAAAATTCGACTTCATACTCGGTAAGAGCAGCCTTCAAGAAGCTCCTATAAGAATAACGCATGAGCAACCGATAATAATCGAAGGAATTCATGGGCTCAATGAATTGCTCACAAGCTCAGTTCCAAGAGAGAGCAAGTTCAAAATCTATATAAGCGCATTAACGCAGATGAACATAGATAACATGAACAGAATCCCTACAACCGATGTCAGATTGTTGCGTAGAATAGTTAGAGATAACAGGTTTAGAGGACACTCGGCTCTTGATACAATAAGAATGTGGAATAATGTAAGAAGGGGAGAAGATAAGTACATATTTCCCTTTCAGGAAGAGGCCGATACCATGTTCAATTCATCTTTAGTCTATGAATTGGCCGTTCTTAAGAGTTTCGCAGAACCTCTTCTGGTACAGATAGATGATTCCACACAGGAGTATCTCGAGGCAAAGAGACTTCTAAGGTTCATAGACTACTTCCTTCCAATGACGAACCTGGAAGATATACCGAGGACTTCAATCATAAAGGAGTTTATAGGTGGAAGCGTATTCAGTTACTGAAGGAGAGAAGAGATGCATGGAGTAGATGACGATACAAGAAAAGCCGTTATAAACCGTCTAAGAAGAATAGAAGGGCAAATCAGAGGCCTTCAGAAGATGGTCGAGAATGAACGGGTTTGTGGTGATATTTTGACGCAGGTTTCGGCCGTGAACTCTGCTCTATCAAGAGTATCGGAAATGATTATAAAGGGTTACGCGAGAAAGTGCGTTATTGAGGCCAATGAAGCCGGGAATACTGAAGAACTGGATGCGCTTATCGAGAACATAATCAAACTGAGAGGAATCTGATGATACGATCTGGCGAAAGAGTACTGATTCTTCTGGACGATGAAGAGACGAGTTACATTGCCGAAGTAGTCGAAGGCGGTGTTCTAACAACCCATTATGGAAATCTTGTGCTGAGTTCCCTTGTTGGAAAAGCCTATGGGTCTTCCATTTCGCTAGGATTTAAGAAAGCGTATTTGCTCAAGCCCTCCATAGTCGATGGGATCTTTTCATTGAAACGTTCTACTCAAATTGTCTATCCAAAAGACATAGCCTTTATTACTCTATATCTCGACATAAAAGAGGGCGATACAGTCTATGAAGCAGGTACCGGAACTGGAGTAATGACTTCTATCTTCTCAAGGTTAGTAGGATCCTGTGGGAAGGTTGTTACTTACGAGAAGAGAAAGGAATTCGTCGAAAGGGCAAGAAAGAACGTAGAACTGCTGGGAAACGTCGAAAGAGTAGTCTTTGTAGCTGATGATATCGCCAACTGCAGAGATACCCAGGTTGCCGACGTCTTCTTTCTGGATGTACCGGAAACTCTCTCAGTTATTAAAGAAGTAGTAATGACACTTAAAGGAGGCGGCAGGATTTGTGTGCTGTGTCCAACTACGAATCAGGTCCAGGAGACAATAAGCCTATTGGAGGAAATGAACATAGTTAGTATCCAAATGTGGGAAACCATGGTCCGTAGCTACAAGACAAATCCCGAAAGACTACGTCCGGAGGATCGAATGATTGGACATACGGCTTACATGGTTTTTGGAATCAAAGTAGAAGGGAGGAACAATCGTGAAAAGAAATAAAGTATTGAAGGCTCTGGCAATAGTAGCCATACTCGTTGGGGTCTTCTTCATGGGCGCATTCACTTCACTTTCTTATGACCAAATGCTAAAGAAGTTCGGTCCAATTTTTGAGATACTTACCTATATTGATAGAAACTACTATGATATAGAGAAAGTCGACTACGATAAGATATTGGACGAAGCTTTGAAAGGCACTATGAAAGGATTAGATGATCCATTTGCATGGTATTTCGATCCAATTCAGACCAGGGAAAATGAGATCGATACCAGTTCTAAGTACGGTGGCATCGGGTCTGTAGTTCAGTATAACACTGAATTCGATTGCCTTCAGGTTGTCGCTCCAATGGCAGGCAGTCCTTCAGAGCGAGTGGGACTGAAATCGGGTGATCTGATAGTCACTATCGACGGAACACCGGTTTCGTCCGTCGGTTACTACCAGTCGGTGAATATGCTCAGAGGACAGCCCGGCACAAACGTAATCCTTGAGGTATATAGAGACAATAATCCCGAACCTCTTTACTTCGAGATAACCAGAGAGATCATCGAACTCAAGAGCGTTAAGAGCGAAGTAATAGAATTCGAAGACAATCTGATCTCCTATATACAGATAACCGGTTTCAATGCACCCACTTATGAGGAGTTCCAATCAGCTCTGGATAATACCAGAAATAGCGAAGCTTACATCATCGATCTCAGGAATAACCCCGGAGGCTTGCTCCAGAGTGTACTGAACATTTCTTCTCTCATTCTTCCAAAAGGACAGCGGGTAATAACGATAAGATACAGAGACGGTCAGGAAGAGGTTTACAATTCGTGGGGATCCCGGTACAACAGCTATTTCAAAGAGAAACCCGTTGTCATCTTGATAAATGAAGGCAGTGCCTCCGCGTCGGAGATTCTTACTGGAGCTCTGAAGGATCACGGAATTGCAACGGTCATCGGGACAAAGACCTTCGGCAAAGCCGCCGTCCAGACTGTTTACAATCTCTCGAATGGCGGAGAGATCTGGCTTCCAACGGCACATTATTATACTCCGAACGGCGACAATATCCATCTTAGAGGGATAGAACCAAACATAACGGTGGAAGCGACTGTGACGGCCGAAGGAGAAGGCAGCAGGGCTTTAACCCTTTCCACCTCATCCGTTAATCTTGAAAGTGATATTCAGTTGTTGAAAGCGCTTGAAGTTGTACTGGAAAAGCTGGGGGTTGGAGTAGCAAATTGAGGCCAGGAAGGTTAGTTATAGCCCTCTCAATTCTTGCACTGCTCAGCGGGCTGGGTGTCATTGTCTACACTATTGATCAAGATACGCAAACAATCGGGAGCAGAAAGGCCGCTCCCGGTTTTTCGTTGAGGAATCGTTTCTATCCGTATATCCTTCAGTTCAAGGAACATCTTAAAAGTACTGCGGAGTTCAGTTCCATTCTCATTGAACTTGAAAGGGAGAATGCGGGGGCCTGGTTGATGTCTATGGAGAATGGCGAAAAGAGATTTATAAGCCCTTATTTAGATCTCCACGAAAGGCTTAAGACTCTACTGCTGATTGAGACAGGAAATAGCGGGGTCAAAAAGGCCGCCAGCAAAGAATTCTTTGGAGGCACGGTGCTGATCCGTGAATCTGTAGACTACGGCAACTTCTTCTTAGACTATATCCCGTCGTATTCGTTGATAATGGAGAGTGACTATAACAAAATACTTGAAGACGGTTATACTCTCAACAGAGTGTACGTCAGCAGTTTCAGTCTCGGAAGGTTTGTCTCGGATGTTTTCTCGGGTATGGGGCCTGTAATTGTTCTGAAAGAGGGATCGGCCGTGCCTGAAAAGCTTTTCGAAATAACCGAGCGCTATTCAATATCGTTCATGCCTGTTAGGTACTTTTTGAAAAGAACTTGAATAAGTGGAAGTAGCTGTCTCTCAAATGGTCTCTCTGGGAACAGCTTAATAGTCCGGTGAAGCTTCCGTCTTTTCATATATCGAATTGGTTGAGTGGTGATTTCGTGAGAAGATTAAGTGAGTTTGTTATCAAGTACAGGCTGGCAGTAATAGTCTTTTTTGGAGTACTGGGTCTTTTTGGAGCCTTTCTCTCATCGAAATTATCTATAGACTCAGACTTGATGAAGATTCTTCCAGAAGACGACCCCATAATAAAACAATATGAAAGCTTTATAAGCAGTGGTACTTCCAGAGAAGTAACTTACATAGCTCTCAAAACATATGATAAATCGCCAGACGGTTCTGATTCTCTCCTGAAGGCCGCAAGAGCCATATTTGATAACTCTAATCAGATGAGCAATATAGAGGCCTTTGTGAGATTTGATCTCTTATCCGACCTCGGTCCTCTCGGATTACTCCTTCTAGATTCCTCAGAGCTTAGCTCAATAAATGCCGGGAGTCAGGATCTGTCGAGAACTATGCAGCGACTTATAAATTACGATTTTTCTGCAATTCGCAGTATAGGAGAAACGCTGGGAAGTTTCGAGAAATTGAAGGATATGATAAATGTAGGAGATAGTTCTTTAGGGCTGGAAAGTTACATCAGGATTCCTGATAAGTCCCCTCAGAATGATCCATTAATACTAGTAATGGGTTTCAAACTTGATGGACCCTCTTCAGATATCGCTTATGTTGCCAGAGTTATACCGAAACTACGCAACTGGATAAGTGAAACCATTAGACCCTTCGGAGTAACTTATGGAATGACGGGCGATCACTTTGGAACCTACGATTCTCACAGACAGGCAACCGATGATTTCATGTTAACCACAATAATCTCGCTTACGGGCATCTCTCTACTCTTTCTCTTTGCGTATTCCAGTTTCAAGATAACTCTTTTTGTCTTTTCTGCTCTTGCTACATCAATGTTCATAACTCTCGGCATAGCGTATGTGGTGTTCGGTTCTTTAAACATAATCACTTCTTTTGTAACAGCCATAACGTTGGGTCTTGGAATCGACTACGGCATACATATAGTGACCCGCTTGTCTGACGGTGCAAAGACCATAGCAGAACCCGCCAGGCTTTTGAGAGAGACTTACAGTAGTCTCTTCAAACCCCTGATAACCAGCATGCTGACAACCGCGGTTGTGTTTGTAATTCTTTCGCTTATAGACGCTCCGGCAGTCAGAGAGCTGGGAATACTAACATCTTTTGGAATAATTGTGTTCTTCATCGTGATGTTTCTTTTCCTTCCCGCCCTGAGTATAAAGACCATAATCAAAGGTAGTAAGTCAGCGAACATCCATCTTCTTGATAAATCGTTTTTCAATCTATCAAGAATCGTGAGAAGGCTGGGAGTTATCTCCGGTGGGGTTGTATTCGCTATAATACTTGTCTTAAGCTATCTAGGTTACTCAAACATCAGGAACTTCTCTTATACGCCTCCGGGATTGATGGCAGTTGATTCAGAACAGATCGCAGTACCGAGACTTATAGAGAGAGCCTTTGGAGGAAGCATAATGAACACTGTCCCATTTATGGTTCCGGATATAGACTCTCTCAGGCAGGCGCACAAAAGTCTTCAGAACAATCAGAATGTCAGAAGCGTATTCTCAATCTTATCAATTCTCGAAGCAAGCGACGGTGATCAGATGAGTCAACTACAACAAGTCACAAGACAAATCGATTCAATGAGAAACTCACCGCTGGTCGAGGCTATTCTCAAGAAAGCGCAATACTACGATTTCATGATCGAGCTGCTCGACAGAGCCGAGACTGTAAAGGACTCCGATGAACTAATAGGTCTTGTCGCCGATGTAATACCCGATAGCTTAAAGGAACGAGTCCTGTACGAAGACGAGAACGGGAAGAAATACTTCGTTATAAATGCCGAGACGACTTCAATGGTTTACAGGAATAATGTGATAAAGATTCTTTTCGACAGCGTTGGTGAAGATCTGAAGAATGCAGCCGGCGGGTATCCCAGAGTATTCTATCACCTCATGGAAGAAGTAAGAAAAGTGGCTATACCTGTTTCGCTGCTGGCTCTGGCGGCAGTCTTCGTGATCGTATCTCTTGAGAGAAGAAATCTACTTGACGGCTTAAAGATAGCTCTGTTGCTAACCGGAATACTACTTACCATGTTTGGCTTGATGGAGATCTTTGGGATTGAGACGACTTTTATTACTGTTATTTCTGCCCCCTTGATCATAGGAATTGGTGTCGATGCTCTGGTTTATGTAGTTCACGGATCCGGTAAGACCGATGATAAAGAGCTTTCCAGAATTCTTAAGTCCATTACGATGTCGTCTGCGACCACTATGTTCGCATTCTTCTCGTTTGCTTTTGCGAAGGGGAAGCTAATAAGCAATTTTGGACTCAGTATCGTTTTTGGCGTTTTTATGGCGCTGGTTGTTGCAAGCTTTCTCGTTCCTGTGCTACCATGGAGCAGTAAAGGGAAAAATGGAGGTTAGAATATGCCGCTTCACCTTTTGGTTGCCTACTATGTAGTGGACCACGCTTTTGTAAATAACACGAAGCTTTCAAAGATCGATGACAGGAAGTTGTGGATTCATTTCTTCTGGGTAGTATTGGTTTTCCTGGCTTTCACGTTCGATGTCTTCCTCAGTCGTCCACTTGGAATACTGATCCTGATACTTTCGATTGGAATCACTGTTACTCTTGACATGGGGCGTAAAAAGCTGCCCAATAGTCTTATAGAAGTTCTCGCTTTCTTCATTCTACTTCTGTTGACACTTCTGGGAAGAACCTATCTTGAGAATTCATTCGTAACTCCGGAATTCTCCTGGTATCTTCTCGGCATGCTCCTCACAACCGTCGGAGTAACTTATTTTCTCAGAAGGATAGTTATTCCAGAAGGTGCCACAGACTCTATTGGAATAGCCGAGAGAATGTCCATATTCATATTCATACTCGCAGGTCAATGGATATGGGCTTTAGTTGCCGTGGCAGCCGCTCTGCTCTTCAGAATAGTCTTCTCGAAAGATGGAAAGAAGGAGTGGCTTATCAGTCCGGCGGCCGGTTTTGGTCTGTCTCTGGTCTGGCAGCTTATAATGAAGGGTCTCTGGGTTTGACCTATGCAATCGGCGACATTCACGGTTGCCTCGCAACACTTAAAAAACTTGTGAGTTCTCTCGAACTTCTGGCTTCAGATAAGCTTATATTCATAGGTGACTATGTTGATAGAGGTCCCAATTCCAGGGGAGTAATTGACTTTCTAATCGCGATATCCACAAGATATGAGTCTCAATTTATCAGAGGCAACCACGAGCAGATGTTCCTTGACTATATTTCGGGTACTCCCGGTTCGACTATCTGGGCATATAACGGCATGGAAACCACTATTCGCAGTTATGGGAGTGTGAGAATCGTTCCTGATTATCATATAGATTTCCTTATGGAGACTGTTACCCACTACCAGATGGGTAAGTATCTGTTTGTGCACGCGGGAGTAAGACCGGGTGTTGCCTTGAAGAAACAACAAGACAGTGATTTGATGTGGATTCGAGAACCATTTCTGAGCACTCCGGTGCCGATGAAGGGAAGAAAAGTCGTATACGGGCACACCCCGGTTTTCGGAGGACCTCTCGACACAAAAGGCAAGTTGGGAATCGACACAGGATGCGTATATGGCGGCCATCTAACTGCATATAGAGTGGAGGACGGCTTCCATATTTCCCAAGCATATTCAGACTAGAAAAAAATGCAAAAGGCGGAAGATCTTCTTCCGCCTTTTATAAAGCATTGGGTCTAATCAGGGATATATTCCTCTGAGTTTTGTCGCGTGAGCAACCTTCTCTATTGAATCGACATAAGCAGCCGTTCTCATATCGATCTTGTATTTATTCATGGTAGAGGCTACCGAGCTGAAGGCTTCCTTCATTATCTTATGCAGGGCTCTTCTCACATCTTCAATATCCCAGAAGTAATGCTGCAAACCCTGTACCCATTCAAAGTATGATACAGTAACTCCACCGGCGTTGGCAAGGAAGTCCGGGACTACGAAGATGTCTTTGGATAGAATGATCTCATCTGCTTCCGGAGTCATGGGACCGTTTGCACCTTCGACAATTATCTTTGCCTTTACGTTTTCGGCGTTTTTAACAGTTATGGCATTCTCAAGAGCAGCCGGTACAAGAATATCAACATCAAGTGCAAGCAGTTCATCGTTAGTTATCTTCTGACCCTTTGGGTATCCTTCAATGATTCCGTTGTTCTGATCTCTGTACGCTATTACCTCATCTATGTCGAAACCGTCAGGATTGTACAGACCTCCTGAAACATCGCTTATAGCAACTATTTTTGAACCCATCTCTTCTTGTATCAGCTTCGCTGCAAAGGAACCTACATTCCCGAATCCCTGGACTGCTATGGTGGCGGTCTTTGGATCCATTCCCTTGTACTTTGCGGCTTCTTCTGCAACAACCCTAACGCCTCTTCCAGTAGCTTCAGGCCTTCCTTTTGATCCGCCAATTTCCAGCGGTTTGCCTGTTACAATCCCCAGTACTGAGTGACCGACATTCATCGAATACGTATCCATATACCAGGCCATAATTTGCGCATTCGTGTTTACATCGGGTGCGGGAATATCTTCGCCTTCTCCTATTATTATCTGGATCTCGGAGAAGAACCTTCTGGAAAGCCTCTCAAGCTCACCCATAGACAGATCCTGCGGATTGACACAGACGCCGCCTTTGCCTCCACCGTAGGGAATACCTACGACGGCAGACTTCCACGTCATCCAGAAAGCAAGAGCCTTTACCTCGTCCAGGTTAACGTTCTGATGGTATCTTATTCCACCTTTTGCGGGACCTCTCGCGACATTGTGTTGAACCCTGTGCCCTGTGAAGACCTTTATCTCGCCATTATCCATTCGCACCGGGAAATTAACTGTAAGTTCCCTTCTAGGATAAGACAGTACCTGCCGCATACTTTCGCTAAGATCCATAACATCGGCAGCTTTGTTGAATTGCTTCAATGCATTTTGAAAAAGACTCATTTCCGCCACAAAAAATACCTCCTCAGTTTTTGGTGTCGTTCTACTTGGATTCTATGTCGAGGTCGAGATTTAAACAAACCCCCACATCGGTAAAAGGCACCATTTACAGACAATTAGAGCTCTCTACGTTTCCTTTTCAATGCGGGTTTTCTTTATGCTATAAGTATCCAGAAAAAGAGCGAGGCAAGCCCCGCTCTGGTACCCCCAGAAGGAATCGAACCTTCATCTGCGGATTAGGAATCCGCCGTTCTATCCGTTGAACTATAGGGGCACAACGGGGAAATTATAGCATCGTGAGACACTCTTTTCAATATCTTCTCTGCTACAATTAATGTGATTGATGCCTGAATTGCAGAAGAGGAGTCTGCTTATGATTCCTATAAGAGATACTATTCCGAGTTCGAGAATACCTTTTGTCACATGGTCGATTGTGATAGCAAATACGCTCTTCTTTTTTATTGAAGTGTCGTTACCGGATTTGGAAGTTGCCAGTTTGCTTTTCACATATGGACTGGTACCATCACTCGTGATTTCCGGAGAAGCCTCTCTCTTGACCTTTGTTTCATCTACCTTCCTTCACGGTAGCTGGATGCATTTAATAGGGAATATGTGGATTCTCTTCATCTTTGGAGATAATGTTGAAGATATCCTCGGGCATTTTCGGTTTGCTATCTATTACATTCTTTGGGGGATTATGGCCAATCTAATGCAGTTCATATTTATGATGAGATTTGGTGGACCAATCATTGGAGCTTCCGGAGCAATAGCAGGCGTTATGGGAGCTTACCTCTGGTTTTTCCCCTCAAGCAGGATTCTGACTCTTATTCCTCTGCTGTTTATCTATATTCCGTTGTACATACCGGCTTACATTTATCTGATAATCTGGTTTTTCCTTCAGTTTTTCAACGGAATCACAACCGCTCTTGGCAGAGCTTTCTCCAGTGTCGCCTGGTGGGCGCACGTAGGAGGTTTCATAGCGGGGTATAATATGGCAAGATTGTTTGAGAGTAGAAAAAGGAGTGTAAAGTGATGGACAGACGAGTAGCTCTGGAATCGACAGTTATTGCTCATGGGCTCCCCTTTCCCAGAAACATAGAAATCGCTGCCGAAATGGAAAGAGAGGTTCAAGAAAAAGGAGGAATACCGAAGACGATTGCCATTATAAACGGAAGGATTTCGGTCGGTCTCAGCCCTGAGGAGATTTCGCTCCTTGGGAGGTCTGAAAACGTAATGAAGGTCGGTACCGCAGAAATCGCTTATGCGACCGCGCTGAAGAAGAACGCGGCAACAACTGTGAGCGCAACGATGGCGATCGCGAAAATGAACGGAATCTCTGTCTTCTCCACCGGCGGAATCGGCGGTGTTCACAGAGACATAGATTGGGACGTTTCTCAGGACATTATCGAGCTCTCGAAGACCGATATTGTTGTTATCTCGGCCGGGGTCAAGAGCATTTTGGATGTCCAGAAAACCCTTGAGTTTCTCGAAACCTTTCAGGTAACTGTTGTCGGCTACAAAACAGATTACTTCCCGCTTTTTCATTGCAAAGACAGCCCTTACAGATTGAATCTCAGAGTAGATTCGCCTGAAGAAGTCGAAGCGATCCTGAAAGAGAAGAGAAGACTTGGCCTTAGTGGTGGCATATTACTGGCGAACCCTATTCCCGCTACTTCATCGATCGAGTTTGAAACTCTTGAAAGTCTCGTAAGTAAGGCTATCACAATTGCAAAGAGAGACAATGTCTCAGGTAAGGCCTTGACTCCGTACCTTCTCGAAAAACTCAGTTCACTGTCTGAAGGAAGGACGCTAGAGGCAAATATCGCCCTTCTCAAAAACAACGCTGCCCTCGGTGGAGAGATAGCATCAAGAATGGGACGTGAGAGATGAACTTTTTACTGCGTAATGGACAGGTCTACTCAGTAGTGTCAAGAAGCTTTTCGAAGAGAGATATAAGTATAGTCGATGGAAGGCTCGCGCCGTTACCCGCAAGAGACTCCCGGATTATCGACCTTGATGGAGCTTACGTGTATCCGGGGCTGGTAGATTCTCACGCTCACTTCCTCGGAACTGGCCTTCAGGAGATTGTAGTTAATCTTGAAGAATGCTCTTCATTAAGTAATCTCGAAGCTCTTCTTAAGCAAGACAGAGAGATCGTCAGGGCCAGGGGCTGGGATCAGGAACTGCTCGGTTTTATGCCCGTTAGAAGCCTGCTCGACGGAATCACATCACGACCCGCGATCATAGTAAGAAGGTGTGGCCACATTGCTACTGTAAATACGGAAGCGATTAGGCGTTTTGACCTTGAAGAGCTGCACGGTCTTGACGGAACCGATGTCGAGCTCGGGATATTTAAAGAGAGGGCACTCGATGAGCTAAACTCCCGGGCCGCTCTTACCAAAGAGGAGACCGATATTGCGTTGAGAAAGGCCTCAGAACGTTTTCTGAAACACGGCGTAACGAGTGTACACAGTGATGATCTTCATGGGGTAGAACTGGAAACTCTACTGGACATTATGAATAAGGTCGATGATATCCGAGTCTTCGAGAAGATTCGTGTGACTTCTCCCGAAGAACTGTCAATGATTGAAGAATCCAGGACCCGTGAGACAGATTTTTTCAAAGTTATCTCTGCGAAGATATATCTTGACGGCTCACTCGGAGCTCGAACAGCTGCCCTTATATCACCTTATAGCGACTCAGTAGATACTTCTGGCATTCTTTACATGAATTCGAACGAGCTAAAGAGAATCGTCCAAAAGGCAGATATAATGGGGATACAGCTATGTGTACACGTTATTGGAGATAGAGCCCTAGATGTAGCTCTAGATGCTTTCGAAGGCTCTCTGTCCAGAGAATTGCTACACAGATTGATCCACGTTCAGATAGCCTCAGCCAGACAGATTGACACAATAGCAGAAATAGGTATGGCTGCATCTATTCAACCTATATTCAGTAACTCTGACAGACTGATAGCTCCTTTGCGTTTAGGTCCAACAAGAATAAAAGACGCCTATCCATTTAGAGAAATGAAGGAAGCAGGCATTAAGATTGCGTTTTCTACAGATTCGCCTGTGGAAAGCACCGCAACAATTCCGAATTTCGTAGCAGCAGATGAGTTCTTTTCCAGAGGAGACAGCATCTATATGTATTCAATAGCCGGTCATGTTCTGGCGAAAAGCGATTGTCAATGTTCTCTGCTGCCCGGAGAAGTGGCAGACCTTTTCGTCTCAAAACAGAATCTTCTAGAAGAGATCAGGAAGAAGGATTATCTTTCCGAGCTGACTTTTGTTGATGGAAGAATAGTTCACAATGTCTTCACAAACCGAGAAATCTAGAACAGGTGTTATTTTACATAAACTGAAGGCAGATTTTGTAAATCAGATATTTCTTATAAGTAACTTTTGAGAAAACTATCTTGAATAATTCCGACGAAACTGCTAGAATTAAAGAAAGGCGGCATAAAGCCGCCGCCTGGTGGGCTCGGGTGGAGTCGAACCACCGACCGCCCGGTTATGAGCCGGAAGCTCTAACCAAACTGAGCTACGAGCCCAGACACAGATTTGATTATAATATCCCTCATGGCTTATGTCAAGAGGTTTAGGAGATGATCAAATGCTTGATAGCAGTCCAGCGGTGCTTCAGACGTCTGTCGATCCCGTTCAGGAAATGGCGGTAAGATATCCCAGAATCCTAGTAATTAAGGCCGCTTTCGCTCTTCTAAAAGACGGCAAATCTATTGAACAAAGTGATCTGGAAAAAACTCTGCAGATGTTTCTTTCTAGATAGACCATCAAATAACGAATCCGTTGATACAAGATTCTTATTATCTGTTTCGAGACGCACTACCAGTTTTCCCTCTTGTGCGAATATAGAAAGAAAGACTCAATATATCTGAAGGCGTAATGCCCGGTATACGCATTGCCTGTCCGACTGAAGTCGGTCTTGTCCTCTTGAGTTTTTCTCTGCCTTCCGTAGATATATTGGCAACCGTATCGAAATTGATGTCCAAAGAGATTAGTTCGTTTTCAAGTTCATTGAGCTTCATGACTTCTTCCTTCAATCTCTTTATGTAGCCCCCATACTTCATCTCTATCTCCAGTTGCTCAATAACTTCTCTGTCCGATATTTGATGGGGATCTAGAAACGAAATGTCAGCATAATCGATATCCGATCTCTTCAGAAGAGATGAGAAGGTCGTGGTAGTCTTCAAAGGAGAACTGTTGTTTCTTGTCAAAACCTCGTTCAGTCTTTCGGAAGGTTTTACAGAAAGCGAATTCAGTCTCGTCATCTGTGAAGATACGTCTTCTCCGATCTTTCTAACTTTCTCATAGAACCATGCTGGAACTAGGCCATACTCGTAACCATACCTTGCAAGCCTCAGACTCGCGTTATCATGTCGCAGCATGAGACGGTATTCAGCCCTCGATGTCAACAACCTGTAAGGTTCATCAACTCCTTTTGTCACGAGATCGTCTATCATGACACCTATATACGCTTCGCTTCTGGACAAAACTAATGACTTCTGTCCGGTAAGTTTTGCCGCAGCGTTTATTCCTGCAATCAAACCCTGACCGGCCGCCTCTTCATAACCGCTTGTTCCATTTATCTGCCCGGCAAAGAAGAGGTTTTCCACCAGTTTACTCTCAAGAGTTGGAAGTAGTTGAAGCGGATCGATATAGTCATATTCGACGGCGTAAGCCGGTCTGATTATTTCTGCTCTTTCCAGACCGTTGATCGTTCTGATCATCTCGAGTTGAGTGCTGTACGGAAGGCTCGTTGAGAGACCGTTCAGATAGAACTCGTTGCTTAAAGAACTCTCCGGTTCTACAAAAAGCTGATGGCTCTCTTTAGAAGTGAACTTCGTCACTTTGTCTTCTATTGAAGGGCAATACCGCGGACCTCTCGAGTTGATTAATTTAACGTCTCCATAGAGAGGCGAGAAGTGCAAATCTCTTTTTATAATGTTGTGTGTCGCTTCGTTTGTCCTCGTAAGCCAGCATGGATGATCATCTCTAAGTACAACGGGCGCTGTGAAATGTGAGAAAGC
>Ga0334884_1001176_pt1 | contig 40930 bp, 29 predicted proteins | sample GraSluR1_MG_7_FD_207215 | JGI IMG/M metagenome (GOLD analysis project Ga0334884, IMG submission 207215) | Sludge microbial communities from methane-producing bioreactor in Wageningen University, Netherlands - Granular Sludge_12_05 R1 | ecosystem: Engineered > Bioreactor > Anaerobic >... | reverse complement strand
ATTCCTGCTGATCTGCCTGGGCGCGACGTTCGTATTCGCTCCTTGGCAGACGGCGGCCTCGCATCCGGTGGTCCCGGTGCGATCCGGCTCGGCCGATGGCTTGCTGGATTCGACCTCCTCGTAGAAGTTCGAGCCGGTCCATCGACACGTTCGTGCGGGGCCCGCGGCACCGTGGAGTTCGCGGGTCGAGCGGGTTTCCGGCGCCCGTCGCAGGGCGATACAATCGATCGTCATGCCGAATTCCATTTCGTCACGCGTCGTGCGATTGACGCCTCCGGGCCGAGGCGCCATCGCGAGTTTGCGCATCGAGAGCCCCGACGTGGTGGGGCTGCTTGCGCCGTTGTTTTGTCCGGCCGGTGCGCGGCCGTTGTCGGCGTATGCGCTCGACCGGATCGTCTTCGGCACGTTTCGCCTCGGCTCGCATCCCGGCGAGGAGGTGGTCGTGAGCCGCCGCACGCCGGAGGCCGTCGAGTTGCATTGTCACGGAGGACGGGCCGCCGTTGCCCGCATCGAAGAGGCCCTGGCCGAACGGGGATGCCCCGCGGTCTCGTGGCAAGCATGGCTTGCCGAGCGCCACGGGCATTCGATCGTCGCGGCCGCCCGAATCGCCCTGGCCGGCGCGCGCACCGCGCGAACCGCCGCGATTCTGCTCGACCAGCACAACGGCGCCCTCGGGCGGGCCGCGACGGAGATCGACCGGTGGCTTTGTGCCGGCGAAGCGGCGCGCGCCGCGGAGGGCCTCGCTCTTCTCCTCTCCCGAGCCGGCGTCGGGAGGCATCTGGTCGAGCCGTGGCGGGTCGTTTTGGCGGGGCCGCCCAACGTGGGCAAGAGCAGTCTCATCAACGCGCTGGTCGGCTACGCGAGGGCGATCGTCGATCCGCGGGCCGGCACGACGCGCGACGTGGTCTCGGCCGCCACGGCGATCGAGGGTTGGCCCGTGGCCTTATCCGACACGGCCGGGCTCCGCGAAAGCGGCCGTGCGCTCGAGCGGGCGGGCATCGAGTTGGCCCGGCGTCGGGTTGCCTCAGCCGATCTGCTGCTGCTCGTGTTCGACTTGAGCCGGCCTTGGTCGTCGGAGCAACATGCGTTGGTCGAGGCCCATCCTCGAGCGTTGATCGTGCTGAACAAGTGCGACCTGCCCCCGCGCCCCGATTCGCGTCGCCCCGACGGCCCGGTCGTCAGCGCATTGACCGGTCAGGGGCTCGACCGGCTGACCGCCGCCATCGCCCGGCATCTGGTGGGCGATCCCCCGCCGCCCGGGGCCGCGGTTCCCTTCACCCCCGATCAGATCGAGGCTCTCGAAGTCGCGGCCGCGGCGGTCGCGCGCGGCGATTTGGAGGCTGCGCGTGGGAGCGTGCGCCGTTTGTCGAATCGTTGACCGCAGACGCGCCCGGCGAACGGTCGGCGACGCGCGGGGTCGACCCTCGCCGCGCCCGGGACCGTCTACCGCAGGGCCTTGTCGGAAATGTCCTTGCGGCACCAGGCGCCGGGCCAGCGGATGCTTTTCACGGCCGTGTAGGCGCGGGCCTTGGCCTTGGCGATGTTGTCGTCCAGGGCGGTAACGCCCAGGACGCGACCGCCCGCGGTGACGACTCGGCCCTCGACGAGCTTGGTGCCGGCGTGAAACACCTTGACGTCGTCGAGCTTGCCGGCCTCGTCGAGCCCGCGGATCGGGAGCCCCTTTTTGTAGCTTCCCGGGTAGCCCTCGCTGGCCATGACGACGCAGACGGCCGGCCTGGGATCCCACTCCAGGGAGCTGATTTCCTCGAGCCGGCCGTCGACGGTTGCTTCGAGCACGTCGACCAGGTCGGTCTTGAGCCGCATCAGCAGGGGCTGGCACTCGGGGTCGCCGAACCGGACGTTGTATTCGAGCACCTTGGGGCCCTGGTTCGTGATCATCAGCCCCGCGTAGAGCACGCCGCGGAACGGCCGCCGCGCCCGTTTCATGGCGTGCACCGTGGGAACGAGCACGTGCTCTTCGATCCAGTGGAGCATCGCGTCGTCGACCAGCGGGGCGGGGCAGTAGGCGCCCATGCCGCCGGTGTTGGGGCCCGTGTCGTCGTCGTGGGCCGGCTTGTGGTCCTGGGCGGGTTGCAGGGTGACGATCGTCCGGCCGTCGGTGACGGCCAGGACGCTCGCCTCCTCGCCGTGGAGGCGCTCTTCGAGCAGCAGCCGGTCGCCCGCCCCGCCGAACTCCTTCTGGCGGGCGATGCGGTTGACCGCCTCGACGGCCTGCACGCGGTTGTCGCACACGATCACGCCCTTGCCCGCGGCCAGGCCGTCGGCCTTGACCACGATCGGAATGTCTTCCCGCTCGTTCAGGAACTTCTCGGCGCCCTCGGCGTCGCGGAAGCTCCAATACTCGGCACTGGGCACGTCGGCGCTTCGCAGCAGGTCGCGGCAGAAGACCTTGCTCGCCTCCAATGCCGCGGCCGCCCTGGTCGGGCCGAAAACGCGGAGTTGCTCGGTTTGAAAGGCGTCGACGATGCCGGCGGCCAGGGGAGCCTCGGGCCCCACGACGGTCAGTGCCACCTGGTTCTGCTTGGCGAATCGGATCAAGGCGGGAAAATCGTCGGCGCCAAGATCGACGTTCTCGGCGTCGGCGCCCGTGCCCGCATTGCCGGGGGCCACAAACACCCGCTCGACCCGGGGGCTCTGCGCGATCTTCCAAGCCAGGGCGTGCTCGCGTCCGCCGCTGCCTACCACCAGCACCTTCATTGCGTCGATCCCTCTGGTTCGCCGAGTGCGAGTTCCGCCCAACGCGCGTTGGAAGACGGCGATTCTAGCAGGGCGGGCGCGGGCGTGCCAGGGTCCGAGCGTTGCCCGTTGCGACGCCGTGGCGTGGTCCAAAGCACGGCCGGCGGCAAGCAGGAAAGGGGATAGGTCAGACGGCCCCCGCCATGTCCGCCCGGCGCTTGGCCTCGACCTTCCCCACGGGTGCCAGGTAGATGGTGAACTCGTCGCTTCCGTCGACGCGGAGCAGTCGGTCCATGCGCTGTTGATCGTAGGCGGCCACGGCGCACGTGCCCGCGCCGATCGCCTCGCACGCCAGGTAGAGGTTCTGGCACACGTGGCCGGCGTCGACGGCGATGACCTTGTGGGCGGCCAGATCGTAGCGCCATTCCATGCGGGAGGGGACGGCGGTCCAGAGGAAGGTCACGGCCGAGCGCCCGACAAACGACTGCCCCAACGCGGCCTCGGCGATCTTCTCGGCGGCGCGATCTTCCTCGAAGAGGAACAAGAGTTCGTGCTCCAGCGGCAGGTAGCGATAGAAACCGGCATCGAGCCCCGCGACCCGGAACGCGCACAAATAGGTCTCCAGCGCGTGCCGGGCACCGGCCGACGGCACGGTCCGCAGGGCCGTGAAACGGTCGATCCGCTCGCGCACGCCCTGCGTCGCCCAGAGCAGGAACGCGAGCTCATCGAGCGTCAGCGCCTCGCGCTGGAAGCTCCGCCGGCTCTTGCGGCGAGCCACCGCGGTCGCCAAGTCGATCGGGGCAATGCCCTGCCACGCGCCCGGGCGCGCCAGACCGACGCGCCGGGCGTCGGACGCGAAAGGCTTCTCGATCGGGGGCGGCGCGACGCCGCGACTCTGCCCGGTTTGCGAGAAGTCGATCGTCCGCCGGATCGTGTCCTTGAGAAAGAAACGATACTGCTCGAGCGGCGTCGGTTGCGTCATGACACTCTCGCGTGGGTGTTTTCACCTCGCAGGACGGATTGCCCATCCGTTCTACGAGGCAATTCCGGCAACGTTGGGATTCACTCGGCCGAACGACTACGGTTCGCCCAGGAGCCGCTCGCGGTACGCCGGCTCGAGTCCCGCTTGGGCGATGATCGCGGCCCCCGACTGCTTGACCGCGTCGGGGTGGCCGAAGTGGTTGTCGCGCCAGGTGTGCCAGTCGCGCTGGCACTGGTTGAATCGGACGTGCTCGTCCGCCGTATTGTAGATGACGTTCCGCTCGAACAAGTAGCCCTTGCTCCCCTGGTCGATGAACATGCCGTTGTTCGGGGCGCCCTGGGCCATGAAGCTGCGGTGGACGGCGTGCAGATGGTTGGCGCGGATCACCGTGCCCGGCTGCAGGCCCAGCGTATAGATGCAGCCGCCGTCGCAGAGCCGCTTCATCACGTCGTAGACGTGGTTCGCCTCGACGAGGTTCTCGCGGCACGCGGTGGGCCGGTCGTTCCATTCCCAGCCCACCGAGATGCCGCTGTACGGCAGGTCATGGACCAGGTTATGCGCCACCCGGATGCCCTGAGCGAATCCCACCCAAATGCCGATCGCCCCGTAGTATTCGAGCCCGCAGCCGTGGACGTGGTTGTTGCTCACCTCGTTCGCTTTGGGCACGTCGGCCTCGTCGCGCGGCCCGCCGACCATGATGCCGTTGGCGCTGATCTCGAACAGGCGGTTGCCGCGGATCGCGCCGTCGCGGCAGCGGTCGGCCAGCTCGACGCCCGAGCCGCACAACCGGGCGAGCACGCCGTCTTCGACGCGGCACCCTTGGGCGTCGGTCAAGCAGACGGCGGCCGGCACGTGCAGCCATCGCCGGCCCCGGTGCGGGTGCCGGCCGTAGTGACACGCCTGGATGCCCATGTAGCCTTCGTCGGGAAGCCGCCAGTCGGTGTGCTCGAACCGGATGCCCAGGAAGTGCAAGTTGCGAACCGGCTCTTCCCGCGTGCCCGCGACCACGACGAGCTGCTCGAGCACGGGGGCCACGACCTCGGCCGAGGTCATGTCTTCGCCCTCGCGCGGAAGGTAGCTCACGATCCCGGTGGTGCGGTCGAGATACCACTCGCCCGGCTGGTCGAGCAGCTCCCGCGCGTTTTCGACGTGGTACCACCGCCCCGCGCTGGGGAAGATGTAGGCCGGCCCGTGCTGGTGCGGCGGGGCGAGGGTCGCCACGTTGGCCACGTGGTCGATCCGCTCGACGCGCTTCCGGTTGATGGCCCAGTTGCCGGCGATCATCAGCTCGACGTCGGAAGGGTTCTTCCAGTCGCCCAGCACGCCGGGCTCGAGGGTCACCGTGAAGCGGGCCCGGTCCTTGGTCATCTCGACGGCTTTGAGCTGGCGGCCGTTGGGCTCGGCGTCGACGTTGGGCGTGCGCGCGCGAACGGCCCGGCGCCCGTCGACGAACAAGTTGCGGAACGTCCAGCCTTTTGTGACGCCCGGCACGGTCGCGCTCCAGACCTCGCCGTCGCTCTTCCGCCAACCGGTGATGGGCCGTCCGCCGCTCAGGGTGACCTTCGCGCCGGCACACGCCCGATAGGCTACGGCGAACTGCTCGGTGCCCGAGTCCTCGGGTCCGAACACGAGCGTCTCGTCGAGCCGATAGGTGCCCTCGCCGATCCACACCACGACGTCGGAGGTCAGCCCCGCGGCAATCCGCTCCCGCACGGCCTGCTTGGCCCTGCCGACCGTGGCCAAGGGCTTCTCTCGGGTGCCCGGGTCGGCGTCGTCGCCCGACGTGGCGACGTAAAGCTCGGTCGCGGCCTGCACGTCGGCGCAGAGCGACCCAAGGCCGAGTAACATGGCGGCAAGCGCAGTCGCGACGGATCGCATGGTCGACCTCCTTCGGGAATCCTGGCTGGGTTGCTGTTTTTTCGCTTCCTTCGGTGAAGGATCCGAAACGCGAGCGTGTCCATAGGACAGCACCCGGCGGCGTCGATCAGGCATCGGCGCCGCTCGATTTTCGGGGCCTTGCCCGGTGCCTCCCGCCTCGCCGCGCGCGATCCCCTCGTCGCCATACTTCAGGCCCGTCACTCGGCAAACATGGCGTTGATCGCCTCGACGGTCCGCTCGACGAGCATTTGACCTCCCTCGGGCCCGACGAGGTTGCTTTCGACGATGGCGCTGTATCCACCGCCTCGAGCGGCTCGGTCGGTCGGCACGTAGATGCCCGAGGCGCAGGCCAACTGGATGACGAACGTCTGCACCGCCTTGCTTCGCGCCTTCATCTGGATGCCGAAGTCGACGAACAGCTCGAAGGGGTTCGTGGCCAGGGCCACGTCGCCGAGTCGGATGACGTGCAGTTCCATCGGGTAGAAGGGATCGGCGTCCTGCCTCTCGTAGCGATCGACGACCGCCTGGTGCCACTGGGCGCGTCGCAAGTCGCCCGAGCTGGGCTTTTCCTTGCTTCGATAGCGCTCGGCATTCGCCTTGGCCCGCTTCATTTCGTCTTCGGTGACCTTGCGGACCGGCAGTTCGATCTGCTCGACCCGGTGGACCAGGGGCACGTCGTAGCGGACGTCGGTTCTGGCCAGCTCGACCGCGTCGTCGACGGCGGCCACGATGCGCCGGGCGATCTCCTGGGTGCGCGTCAGGCCCCGCAAGTTGCGCATCCGCTCCTCGGCCCGTTTGCGGTACATGAGGTGGGGCGACTGGTCGCCCGCCGCGCTCGGCAGGCCCGCGACCAGCAAATGCTCGCCGTACCGTTGCCGAAGCTCCTCGCGCACGTCGTGCCAGAAGTCGGCGTTGACGGCCGATCGGCCTTCGACCTCCTGGGCGGGGCACGCGAGGTTGATCACCACCGCGGTGACTTGCCTCTCTTTGTCCCAGAAGAAGAGCATCTCGACTCCGTGGTCCTCGTAACCTTCGATGCCGCGGAAGCTGGGCTTGTCGGTCGCCCCGTACATGACGGCCGTCCCGTCGGCATAGACCGCCCGGCGATTGTACCCTACCACGGCATGTCCCAGAGCCCAACTCACGCCACCGGGCTTGCGCGCCTCCCAGGCGTTGACCACCACGTCGGCGAGCCGGTCGAGCAGAAACTCGACGTACTCGCTCGGTTGCATGACGCCTTCCTCGGGAATATCGTACCGGCCTTCCAGCATGACCGGCGCGGTATGGGTGTGCGTGGCCGCAAGGAAGAGCTTCTTGAGGTCGAAGTCGGGCAGGCGTCCGGCGAGCCGCTCGCGGAGCTGATCCTGGATCGTCCCGCGAATCGCCACCAGGTCGCACGACACCACGATCGCCTGGTCGAGGGCTTTCTCGCCGTCGCGGGTCTCCAGGGCAATGGCGGTCGCGGTGCACGGGGCTTCGACGTTTCGCGCGATTCGCGTGTGAAACTGCCCCGACAACGCCACCGGCTCGTCGGGCGTGATGCTCACGGTCGCTCCGCCCACCAGAAGCTCAGCGCCCTCGAGGCGGGCCGACGCAAGGGCGCCAAGCAGCGTGCAGACCGCAATCCATAGGATGCTCGTTCGCGCGGTCGATCGCATGGGATTCCTCCTCCGTTTGGATTCCGACACAGCAGGCCAATCGTTCCAGACCGCAAGATACCACGGTTGGCACGACGGTGCAAAACTCACGGTCGCGGCCAATGGAGAACAAAACCCCCCCGCAACGATTCGCCCAACACGGCCAACGCCACGCGCAGCACGACAGGGCGTTGCCCGAGAGCATTGCCTCAGGTCGTAGTCCTGGTGCCGGCGCCGGTCCAGGTCGGCACGACGAACGGACTTGCTTCCCAAACGGCCTTGGGCGCGATACCATGAACGCCCTGAATCGTGCGAGGCACTCCCTCGGTTAGGGGTTATTGTTCCGTCCAAGCTGAGTATGAGGCACCCCCGATGTTTTCTGGGATTGTGGAAGCGCTGGGCCGCGTGGCCGAGATCATCGACGAACCGCCCGGCTGTCGATTGGTCGTTCGCGAGCCCAGAATCGCCCGCGAGACCAAGGTGGCCGACAGCATCTCGGTCAACGGTTGCTGCCTGACCGTGATCGAGACGGACAACGAAACCATGGCCTTCCAGGCCGGCCCCGAGACTCTCTCGCGAACCAACCTTGGGGATCTCGCGGCGGGAAGCCCCGTGAATCTCGAGCGGGCCCTGGCCGTGGGCGATCGCCTCGGGGGGCATTTCGTCACCGGCCACGTCGACGGGACGGGTACCCTGCTCGAGCGACGCGACCACGGCGAATGGTCGGACTTCTGGTTCCAGTTGCCCAGGACGCTCAGCATGCAAATGGCCTCGAAGGGCTCGATCGCCGTGGACGGCGTGAGCCTGACGATCGTCGACAGCGATCCCGACCGCTTCAGCGTCGCGCTCATTCCGTACACGCTGGCCGTGACCACGTTGGGGCCCATGAAAGTCGGCGACAAGGTGAACCTCGAGACCGACTTGTTGGCCAAGTACGTCGAGCGACTGCTCGAGGCAAGAGACTGGCAATAGTGTCGACCGGATCATCGCGCAACCAGACGCTCTCGTACCTGATGCGGCGCTTCGACGAGGCCGGCGTCGCGCCCCGCACCAAGCTGGGGCAGAACTTTCTCATCGACCTGAACCTTCAGAAGCTGCTGCTCGCCACGGCCGAGCTGGCGCCCGACGACGTGGTGCTCGAAGTGGGCACGGGCACGGGCTCGCTCACGGCCCTGATCGCCCCGCAAGTCGCCGCCGTCGTGACCGTCGAGATCGATCGAGACTTGTTCCGGCTGGCGGGCGAGGAGTTGCACGGCCTCGACAACGTCACCCGGCTTCCATGCGACGCCCTGGCCGGCAAGCATCGTTTGGCTCCCGAGGTGCTCGAGGCGGTAGCGGGGCACCTGGACGCCGACCCCGTCCGGCAGTTCAAGCTCGTGGCGAACCTGCCCTACGTGGTGGCCACGCCGATCGTCAGCAACCTGTTGGCCCTGGACCGCCCGCCGCGCTCGATGACCGTGACCATCCAGAAGGAGTTGGCCGATCGGATCGTGGCCCGGCCCTCGACCAAGGACTACGGGGCGCTAAGCGTGTGGCTGCAGAGCCAGTGCCGGGTCGAGACGATCCGGCTCATGCCGCCGGCCGCCTTTTGGCCCCGGCCCAAAGTCACCTCGGCGATCGTCCACTTGGCGGTCGACGACCGGCTCCGCGCGCGGATCCCCGACCGGGCGTTCTTCCACGAGTTCGTGCGCGCCATGTTCTTCCACCGGCGCAAGTTCATCCGGTCGGAGCTGCTCAGCGCGTTCAAGAAGCGGCTCGACAAGCCCCAGGTCGACGCGATCCTCGCGCAAGTGGGCATCAAGGGCTCGACCCGGGCCGAGCAACTCGACGTCGAAACCATGCTGGCCCTGGCCGAGACCGTCCGGGCTCGGCTGGGCGGGTGAAAAAGGCGAGCCGGTTGCGTTGTCGTCGGGAGCATGGTTACCCGAATCTGCATGAGCCCGACCTCCCCGGGTTTGCGGCGAGCGAGCTGAGGTGCCGGCATTCTGCTACGCAACCGATCCCCGCGCCAGCGGGTTGCCGGTCGGAAAACGGTGAAAAGCAATTTCCCGACGGCCCGTCGAGACGTATTCCGCGGAAGACGAGCAACCCATTGCGGGGAATCGTTTTGGAACCTCGACGTGACCCGGAGCACCTACGACGACCTGCTCGAGGTCGACGTGGCCGCCGGATTCCGGCGCCAGCGCGGGTTGACGCTCGAGACCTGCCCCAAACACACGATTCCGCTCCTGGAGGACGTGCTGCGCCTCGTGATGGGACAGGAGAAGACGCGGGTGTCGATCCAGCCCAAGACGGACTGCGTGCCCGACGCCGTCGGCCTGGTGCAGCGTCTGGGCGCCGAGCGATGGGTCGGGTTCAACGACGGCCATCTCGAGTGGATGACGCAGGTCAAGCGGCTCGCGCCGCAGATTCCCGTCTTCTGGGATCGGTCCGACTCCGACCTCGACGAAGACTTGCGCATCGCCCGCGACCGCGGATTCGAGGCCCTGGTGCTGCACCACAGCGTCGTGACGAAGGAGAAGGTCGACAAGATTCACCGGGCGGGCAAGGAGGCCGGCGCGTGGACCGTGAACGACGAGGCCCGGATGCGGTGGTTGCTGGATCTGGGCGTCGATCGCATCTACACCGACGATCCCCGGCGGCTTCTCGCCCTGAAGCGCTGAGGCGCCCTGAGGTCGTCGACGACGGGGCCGTCTCGCCAGCCCGTGGGCTGATCGGGGTTCCGTGCATGCCGTTTGCGACGGTTGCCCCGGGTGTACCGGTCTCGGCCGCTCGAAATCGGGTCCCCTTGGCCGCCGCGGTGTTGGGCTTGGGCAATACTAGTAATGCTTGACAAGGTTCTGCCAACGAGCGTTTGACCGTGCCGAGCCCGCCTGGGGCGGCACCCTGAAGGAAGGCGGCTTCTTCTTGGACAAGGGGCTGAAGACCACGTTCCGAGTGCTGTCCCAGACGCAGAACGTGGCGGCGGTCCGCGTTCTGCTCCTGGGGCTCGACTCGCCCGACGCGGCGATTCGCGAAGGGGCGCTGCGCGCGCTGCTCGTGCGCCGCGATTTGGCGGGCCATCGCGAGATCGTCCGGCGCTGGGACCGGCTCGACGACGCGACGCGGCAAATCGTCGACGCCCATCGCGACCGGCTCACGCACGCCGTGCGCGACGCCGTGCTTTCGACCGACCGGCGACTGGCGGTCAACGGCTGCTCGGCGGCGGTTCGCTTTCGCGAGTACGATCTGATTCCCGCCCTGGTCAACGCCCTGGAAGCCCCCTCGAATCCCGAGGTCGAGTTGACCGGAGCGACCCTGCTCGCCCTGGTCGGCGCCCTCGGCGCCGAACTGGGCTCGCCGGTCCAGGACCATCTGCGGCGCGATCCCGATCTGGTACGGCAGCACGCGGTCGCCGTGCTCGAGCGATCGGTCGATCGGTACGCGAAGCACCGCCGTCGCGAGGTCCTCGAGGCGTTCTTGTTGCTCGTGCGGCGCGACCACGAGGGACTGGGGCGGTTTCTCCGCGACGCCCATCACCCCGCGCACCTGCCGCTGTTCGATTTGCTGTCGAAGAGCACGGCGCCGGGCGTCATGGAGCTGCTGCTGTCGTTCCTGGATGACCCCGGGGCGCCCCTGGGCGTGTTGTCGCTGGCCGCCAGGCGCACCGACCCCGAGTTTCTCGGCGGCCTGTTCCGCAAGATTGCCGACCGGCCGGGCAGGGTGCTCCAGCAGAACGTCAAGCGAATCGAGTCGCTGGCGTGGCTCGAGGAGGAACCCTGGTTGGTCGAGGCGCTCGACGGCGCCTGCCAGCAAGCGGCGCTATGGCTGGTGATGCACTCGGCCGTGCCGCGCACGCAGGCGTTCAAGATGGTCAGACGCCTGCTTCTGTACGGAGCGCGCGAGGGCCGCCGCGCCGCCGCCGAGGCATTAAACGATTTCTACGGCGCCGAGGCCAATGCCTTGGTCGAGATGGCGCTGAACGATCCCGACGCCGAGGTCCAAGCGAAGGCCGCGGCCCAGCTTCGCGGCCGGGGCATCTGCGGTTCGCTCACTCGGCTGGTCGACCTGGTCGACAGCCCGCACCCGATGGTTCGCGAGGCGGCCCGCGCCAGCCTGGCGGAGTTCACCTTCGACCGCTTCCTGGTCGCCTTCGACGGGCTGGACGACCACGTGCGACGGAGCACCGGGGCGCTGGTCGGCAAAGTCGATCGGGAGACGATTCCTCGGCTCAGGGCCGAATTGACCTCGCGGATCGTCTCGCGGCGGGCGAGAGCCCTGGCGATCGCCGAGGCGATCGACGTCGTGGAACCCTTGGAGGACGTGATCGTGGGGCTGCTCGAGACGGACCACGACGAGGGGGTGCGCGCCCGGGCTGCCTACACCCTCGGCTTCGCCACGTCGCCGCGAAGCCGCGGGGCCCTCGAACGAGCCCTCGACGACTTCAGCCCGGACGTCCAGGAGGCGGCCGCCGAAAGCCTTTGCCTGCGCGTCGCGGGCGCACCTTTCCACGCGCCGGACGTACCACTCGAATCCCGGGAGACGCCGCGATGAGCCCCTGGCCGAAGCTCGCGCCGTGGGCGCAAACCAATCTCCTCGAGCCCTTCGCCCGGGAGATCCAACAACGCGAGGGCCGGATCGAGTCGGGGTACTTCCTCACGGGGCTGAGCGTCGTGGCGGCGCTGGCGCTGGGCGTCTGGCTCCTGGCCCGATTGCTCGAACGTTGCGACGGGCGTCGTCCGACCGACAGTCGCTGGATGCTGTTCGTCAGGCTCTGCGGCGCGCACGGCCTGCGGTGGCGCGAGCGGTGGCTTCTGTGGCGGATCGCCAGAGAACAGCGGCTCGATGAGCCCGCCTGGCTTTTCCTCGACCCGCGCCGGCTCGAGGCCGCCGCGGGCGGGCCGTTTCAAGGACGGTCGGCCTCGCAGCTCGAGGCACTTCGCCGACGGCTGTTTGCGGGCATCGACGCGCCCGCCGGCTGAGCGCGGCGGCGATTCGTCAGTACGCCGTGCGGCTCGTGGGACGTGGCGGACGTCGCTCCTGGAACAGCGGCGAGACCGTGCCCGTCGACCGGGGCGGGATTCCCTCGGGCGGCAGGGCGCGGAAGTCGGCCGCATCGCCGGCTCCTCCGAACGTCGTCACCGGGGCATGCTCGCGCCAGCCCATCTTGTTGAGCAATTCGGGCAGGTTCATGCGGGTGAGGCCCCGCTCGTCGGCGGCTCGCTCGATCTCGGTGCGGGCGTTTTGAGCCTCCTTGCTGTCGGTGGGCTCGGTCGGCCGTCCGACGATGAGGAAACGGGTCTCGGGCGTCATCTCGCCGTACGCGTTGCCCTCGTCGTCGATCCAGTAGTCGACCACGCCGCCATTCATGCGGATGATGCTCAGAACGCGATCCAGGTCGCTCTTCCCGTTGTTGTTGATGTCGAGGCCGTTGGTCAGGGCGAAGTGCTCCCGCGCGCCGGGCGCCCAGACCGGCGTGTAGATCACGTCGCCCGCCATGACGGGATTGCTGGGGTCGTCCTCGATCAGGCGGGCCTCGGCCAGATGGGCGCCGAGCAGCTTGGTGACCTCGATGCTCGCCTTCCCTCCGACCTGGCTGACGTCGCTCGTGTCGGCCGGATACACGCTGAACGTGACGAGCCGCCGCAACGCGTCGCCGTGCCCCAGGTCGATCCACACGGTTCGGAATCGCTGGTCGACCCACAGGATTTTGCCGTCGGGCGTTTCGAAGGTCGGCGTGAGGATCTCGTTGATCTTCCTGCTGTTATCCCGGTTCCTCTGGCCGAGTTCCTCGATCCGGGCGTTGGCCGAAGCCAACTGCGTTTGGAGCTGCTGCTGGTCGGCCTGGGCCTTCTCGCGCTGCTGCTGCAACTGGGCCTGCAACTGCTGCTGCTGCTCGACGATGGCGGCCCGGTCCTGCTGGAACTTGTTCGTCTCCTGCATCAACGTCGCGCTGGCCTGGTCGGCCCGCTGCTGCTGCTGGGCGACCAGGGGCTCCTTGGCCTTCTCGAGGCCTTCGATCTTCGCCGTCAGATCCTTGATCGTGTCGTTCGCGGTGCTCAACGAGCTGCTCCGCTCGTTGAGCGTGTTATAGAGGTAGCGCAGCGCTTCGGTGTAGGTCTGGCTTCCCTCGGGCAGGCTGGCCGCGAACTCCTTGATCTGGTTGTTGAACTGCTCGGTCAGCGCCTCCATCGACTCGGTGGCGGCCCCGCCGATGAGCGCTCGCAGCTTCATGTTCTCTTCGGTGGTGTTGCGGGCCGCCGTCTCGGCTTCCTGCTTTTCGGTGCGAGCCGTGTCGCGCTCGGTGGCGGCCTCTCGGTATTGGCTCACAAAGATGAACGTGGTCACCATGAAGAGGATGGTGAAGATCACACACACGATCAACGCGATTTGTAGTCCCTGACTCTCGCGCGCCATGACTGAGGTACTCCTTTCCGGCAGGGAGATCCGGTCTTCGGGCCGCATCGCCCGGCTAGTACGAAACGTGCCTCTTCCACGGCATCGTTGCCCGAGAAGCCGGACGGATGCCGAACGAGTGGGTAAGCTTTTCGGAGAAAAGAACCTACGTCGATTGTAAACTGGGCAAAATCGAGTGTCAACGAAAAGCTCTCCAGATAGGCCTCCCCTCACGGGCCCCCGACGGGCTCTCCCTGGGTCTGGAAACGCAAGTCGTTGGCAGGAAACGACCTGCATGATGCAAGCAAGCGCCGAGCGATCGCCCGCGGGCACGAACCGTGTGCCCATCGGGCCGGAGTCGGCTCGCGGCGCCACCCCGTCGAACGGCCCCAACACCCCGCTTTCGTGTCATACACTTGTTGAGAATCGCCCACCCACGACCTTCCGACGAAAGGGATAACCCGCATGAAGAGTCTCCTTTTCAACAACGCGGTCCTTGTGACGGTCTTTGCCGCCGCGACGTGTCTGTTCGTGATGGCGTCGTTCGGCATCCTCTGGTCGGAATCCGACGGGCCCGGCCCCGGCCCGGCGCCCGTCCTTGGGGGCATCGAGCTTGTCGCGCCAACGCCGCCGACGGGGCCGGCTTGCGCGTCGAACGGGCTCACGCCGATCAACGAGCAAGCGTTCGAGGGGGCCCACCCGTGGTGCGTCGAGCAACTGCGGCGCAGTCCCCCCGGCACGCGAGTTCCCCTGTTCCCGCCCGGCGACATGCGCCAGCAGTGGTACGGCATCACCGTGGATCATCGAGGCGTGGGGTTCTTTCCGAACGGCCAACCCGTGCCCGAGACGTGGGTGCACGCCGGCTGGCAGTCGATCGCCGCGGCGGGGCGTCTCTCCGACACGATCACGCAGAACGGCAACGAGTTTCTCGCGATCCAGAAGGCGTCGGCCGATTACCGCGAGGCCGTCGAGAGCCGGGCCGCCCACGAATTCTCGGATGCGATTCGGGGGGTCGGCCATTTCGTCTTCCACGGCGAGGAGTACGAGGTCGATTCGCGGTACACCTACGCCGTGGGCCCCGACGACAAAATCTATCGCGCCGACGGGCCGGGCTGTTTCAACAGCAACTACCGAATTATTCGGCTCCGTTGAGGGCCGGGGGCGGCGTCCACCGCGTCAGGCAGACGTGCGTCACGTTGTCGATGCCGTTGAAGTAGTAGATCGTCGCCAGGGTTCCGTCGGCCAGGCGCTGGGTGATCGGGTAGCCGAGGTCGCTGCCGCTGCCGAATCCGTCGGCCCGCAGCACGATCTCGCGCTCGACGTCCCAGCTCTTCCCGCCGTCGCGGCTCAGGCAGGCGCGGATCCCCATGGGAGCCCGGCGATAGCCGTAGGTCGCCAGCAGGCGCCCGTCGGGCAGGCGCAGCAGATGGGCCGGGTAGCCCCAGATGCGCGTATTGACCGGCCGTGACCACGTCGTGCCGCCGTCGGTCGAAGTCACCTGGTACAGGTAGCCGGCCTCGCCCTTGTCGGTCGATTCGGCGGTCCGCAGCAGGGCGATCACGTGGCCCTCGGCGTTGGCGGCCAGGGCGGTCTCGTTGTAGGCCATGCGCTCGTCGCCCAAGGCCATGGGCAGGCACGCCCACGTGTCGCCGTCGTCGTGGGTCCGCAGCACGTAGGCGCTGCGCCGGTTCTCGGGCCCGGTGCCGTAGATGGCCACCAGGCGCACGCCGCCGCCCAGGTTCAGGTAGGCGGCCTGGTGGAAGGTCATCATCCCGCCGCCGGGTGGCACCTCGATCTCCGTCCACGGACGAACCACCTCGCCGTCGAGGGTGCGAACCATCGAGCGAGCCCCACTGAGGTAGGCGACCGTGCCCGGGCGCACGGCGCGCATCGTCCGGCCCTCGGCCTTGAGTCGCTCGGCCTCGCCCTCGTCGACGTAACGCCAGCCGATCGCGCCGGCAATCGCCAAGTGGCCGTCGGCGCGGATTGCGGCCGGGTTGTAGCTGGGCACGTCGGCACCGGCCTTCTCCCAAGTGATGCCGCCGTCGCGGCTGACCATGCGCGCCGACCCGCCCGTGTTGTCGATGTGGCTCCGCCGCACCCGCGTCCCGAAGCTCGTGACCAGCATGCCGTCGTCGTATGAATAAAGGCTTGGGAAGCAAGCGTAAACGTCCTCCTCCTTGAAGACGACATGATGCTCGGCGTTCGCGTAGACCTCGACCTCGGGCGGCTCGGCCGACCAGGTCACCCGATCCCACCAAGCCTCGCCCGTGGCCGCCGAGCTGAGGCTCCCGAAGCCGACCAGGTTGCGCCCGGCGTGGGCGTCCCACGTCGACTTGCCCGTCAGATCGAGCACCGTCGTGCCGTCGACCTTGACGAGGGCGTCGTCGCCGATCATCTCGAGTCGGACCACGCGGAAGTCGCCGGCCAGATCGACCTCGGCGCTCGCCTCGAGGCGGCCGACCTCGATTCGGTCGGGATAGAGCGTCAAGCCGACCTCCCGCACGCCATCGGCCGCAATCAGGATGACGCCCGCCTGGCCCGAGCAGCTCCCGACCTTGACCCGGGCCTCGACGCTGTGGGGCCGGTCGGCGATCGCTCCCCACGGGTAGCTGATGAATTGCAGCTCGCCCTGCGCGGTGCCCTCGTCGCGCACGTGGAGCACGCCGCCGTCGACGACGGCCGAGCAGTTTTCGACCTCGCGGAACGACCACGGCGGCCGGGCCCGGTCGGGCATCACCTCGGCGTCGTACGTGATCGTGTGCGTCAAGGCCAACGCGACGGACATGGCAAGCAGGTTCATGGTCTGGCGCTCCCGGGGACGTGCGTCGAGAAACGGAGGAGCCGGTCATTGTACCAGACGGGCGCGACCTCGGGCATCGCCCGGCCGCAATCCGTCGCGACGAGGGCGGCCGGCGCAAGTCATTCCCCTTCGATCACCACCCGGAACCCCACGTTGAATACCCGCTGGTACGGCGGATAGGCCAGGCGGAACGACGAGCGGCATCGCATGGGGCGGTCGTACCATGATCCGCCGCGCACCACGCGCGGGCCCGGCGCGCCCGGCTCGTTGCGCCCGTCGTGGGCGTCGTAGGGATAGGGCCGCAAGGCCGATCGCGTCCACTCCCAGACGTTGCCGTGCACGTCGTGAAGTCCCCACGGGTTGGGCGCGTAGCGGCCCACCTCGGTCGAGACGAATCCGCCGTCGTTGAAGCGATCGTCTTTCGGCACCCAATCGTCGTAGGGGTTCGGATTGTCGATCAAGCGGACCTGGATGTACGTATCCAGCGCGAACTCCTGGAGCTTCGCGTCGCCCAGGTTCGCCCGCCGCGAGAAGTCGGCGTCGAGGTCGCCGTACCACATCGCCGTCGCCGTGCCCGCGCGGCAGGCGTACTCCCACTGTGCCTCGGTCGGGAGGCGGAACCGCCGGCCCGTCCTCTCGCTGAGCCAATCGCAGAAGGCCGTGGCGTCATCCCACGAGACTCGCACCACGGGCTGGTCGGGCCGATTGACCGGATAGCCGCGGATGCCGAACTGGTAGCCGTGCATCGGCTCGACCCGGCTGTCGTGCCCGGGATCGAACCGGGCGAACTGCCGGTTGGTCACTTCGCAGCGGCCCATCCAGAAGGGCCGATCGATGGCGACCACCGACGGGGGGCGTTCGTCGGCGTGCCCGTGAGCGTCGCCCATGACGAATCGGCCCGCCGGAATGCGCACCAGCGCAAGCTTCATCCCGTCGCCCAGGTCGACCTCGTCCTCGAACGGGCCCGCCTCGGCCTGGCGTCGCCGGGCCTCGCCGACGTCAAAAGGCCAGCCCTCGCAGGCCGGCGGCTCCGGCGGCGCCTCGGGAAGCGGCTCGGGCAGAATCGGCTCGATCGGCTCAGCGGACGACGGGAGAATGACCTCCGGCTCTTCGTCCATGCCCGTGTAACGCTTGCGCATCGCGCGGGCCCGCGCGGCCAGGGGTTCGACCTGATCGCGGCCCACGATCTCGCTCCAGGTGCCGTGATAGGGGGCGTTCAGGTCGATCCAGGTGATCAGGCGGTCCCACGCCTCGGCGTCGAGCGCGACGTTGTGATGGCCCTTGCGGAGCATCTGGATCAGCTCGGTCGTGCCGGCGTGGAACTCCAGCGGCGTAAGCAGGCGGATGTCGCTCTCGATGCCCGGGCGGCGCACGAAACGGTGCAGCTCGACGTACGAGCGCGAGAACTTGCCCCCGACGGCCGGGCTGACGTGGCCGGCGATGTTCGACTTCCAGTCGTCGATGATCTCGCCGCCGCGCAGGTCGATCGGGGCCGGGCCCGCGTCGCCCGCGCCGCCGTCGTGGCAGCCCACGCAGTAACGGTCGAGCACGGGCTGCACCTCGCGGGCGAAGGCGAACCCGCGCGTGGGGCCGTGCCAGGGCGTGATCTCCGCCGCGGGCTGCCGGGCCGCGATCGTCGGGCGGTTGGGCGTGACCGTGTTCTGCTTCTCGTGGCAGCCCACGCACGAGAGCACTTCGCCCGGCATGGCCGTGAACCAGCTCCGCATGAGCTGCAGCGCCTGGCCGTCTTCGTCGAGCGGCTGCACCGCGATGGGCGTATAGGCGGGCACGCGGAACTTGGCCGATCCGTCGGGCTCGACCGGCACCGTGCCCAGCACCTTCTTGACGTCCCAGGGCCCGTCCATGCCGATCGCCCCCAGCAGGCCACCCATGCCGCGGTAGCTGAACTGGTAGGTGAACAGCCGCAGCTTCTTGACCGTGCCCCGCGGAACGCCCTTCAACCCGTCGCCCACGTGGACGTCGGTCATGTAGACCACCGCGTCGCGGCGTTCGGGGTCGACGCGGTCTTGGATCACCGGCGGCCGCGAGGTCGGTCGCAGCGGCACCGGCTCGAGCAGGGCGTGGCCGTCGACCTGCTTGATGAGCGTCATGTTGTCGAACGCGTCGACCAGATAGATTCCCCAAAGCGCGTCGGGCGCCGGCCTGGCCGAGACGAGCACGTACTTGTCGCTCAGCGGGTAGGGGTGGAGGAACTGCGGCCACACGCCGTCGACCAGCGGATCGAGGATGATCGGCTCGACCCGCCGGTTCCAGCCGGGGATCTCCCGCACGACGCCGTCGGCCTCGTGGCGGCCCAGGGCCGGATCGACGACCAGCAGGCGCCCGGCCCTGGCCACGCCGTGGTGCCCCGTGGCCACGCCCACGACCTTGGTCGGGTGCCCCGGGACGGGACGGGCGTAGAAGAACGAGTTGACGAAGAAGGAGTTGCTGCCGTAATACTCCATCTGCCCCGTCCCGTCGGGGTTCATGTGGAAGAGGATCCGCGAGTTCGAGTGGGGCAGGTCGGTGTATTCCCACCGCAGGTAGATGATCCGGCCGTTGTGGGCCACCGTGGGGCACCAGTTGTGCTCCTGATCGACCGTGAGCTGGCGGATCGAGCCGCCGCGATCCCACCGGTACAGGTTGGTCACGTGCGAGTTGCCGTAGACGCAGGGCACGCCCACGAACGGGGCCGTCGAGGTGAAGGCCACCTGTCCGTCGGGCAGGTAGCAGGCGTCGTAGTTGTCGACGTCGGGCTCGTTGATCAGGGGCAGCTCGCGAAGGCCCGATCCGTCGACGTTCATCTCGAACACCTGCCACCGCCCGTGGCTGCCGGCCATCGAGAAGAGCAGGCGCCGCGCGTCGAAATCGAGATCGACGTCGCCCACGAATCGCCCGTCGTCGGGCCGGTATAGCGTGGTCAGCTCGCCCTCGGGATCAACCGGCGAGAGCACGGCCAGCCGGTTGTCGTAGCCCGTGGTCGGCAGGCTCGAGTTGCTTTGCCAGTTGGCCGGCAGCCCCAGCCGCTTCGGGCTCCGCTCGACGAGCAGCAGACGGTCAAAATCCACGAGCGGGTTCGATAGAAGCGCCTCGCGCTGAAGATCGTCGAACCGCTCGACCGCGGCCTCGGGTGTCAACTCCCGGGCGTCGCATGCACGGCGAAGGGCGCGCAGACGTTCGAGGTACCGCCTTCCGTTCGGATAGCGCTCGCCGAACGTGTCGGTCAGATCGCGAATCGCCATCTCGAGCGATTGCCATTTCGGCTTGGCGACTCCCGTTTCGGCTTGCGAGGTCGCCGCGGTTTCGGAGAGCACGACGGGCTGCCATTGGCGCGGATCGCCGAGATAACCGAGCACGTTGGCCGTCAGGCGTTCGAGGTTTCGCCGGTGGGCGTTCGGCGCCAGGCCGTAGTGGGCAAGACGCCATCCGAGCACGATCAGGCGTCCGCCGGCGACTTCGTATTCGACGAGCGGATTCTCGTCGCCCGCCGCGGCCCGGGCCAGCAGCATGCCGCGATGGGGCCCACCCGATCCGAGAAAATCGGCATAGGCCGGATAGCCCCCGCTGGTGATCGGCACGGCGCAAACCCGCGGATTGCCCCCGACGCTCTCGTCGAGGTCGACTCCGCGTTTCTCGAGCCCGGCGAAGATGGGATGCCTTGCGGCCGGGATCAACTGGGCCACGTACTGATCGCGGCCTCCCCGGCCGAGCCTCGGCCGGGCCGTCTCGATTCCCGAAGAATGCACCAGGGCCAGGGCCGCCCCCGAGAGAAACAGGCTGCGGCCTTCGCCGAGATACGCCTTCAGCGCGTCGAGCGAGCCGGCCTCGTAGAGCGGTCCGGCCAGGGTGTTCGAATCGCCCTGGTGATGCCACACGACGCGGAACCGCTCGAGCGCCACCTCGCGACCGCCCGCGTCGACGAAGCGCCCCCCGCCCGCGGGCATCACCAGCGTGGCCGAGGCGATCTGCCGGGCCAGTTCCAGCGCGGCCGCCGACTCGGACTCCAGCGCGTCGGCCGAAGCCTCCGCGGCGAGGTAGGCCACCCCCGAGTCGCCGGCCGCAGACGCGGCACGGCAGAGCACCACCGCCGCGAGCCCCAGACCGATCGTCAGCCGTCGAGCGCATCGAGCCGTGTTCATGGCGATTCCTCAGCGCGCGTTTTTGGGGTACGTTCGTGGGGTACGTTTCCAGCGTGCCGACAATCCGAAGGCACGTTGGAAACGTGCCCCACAACGATTCGTCCACCCCATTTGCCGGTGCGCCCCTACCGCCGGCCCAGATAGCCCGCGCTCGACTGGAAGTACCTGCGGCGTCGGGTCTCGGCGGCGTCGGGGGCCTCGGCCTGGCGGGTGCGCAGATCGGCCAGATTGGCCTGGCAATAGCGGCAGCCGATCGTCTCCAGATGAAACGCGACGTACTGGGCTAACTCTTCGGGCAGGGCGCCGAGCAGGTAGCTGCCGAGCTGTTCGCGGGTCGGGCAGCTCACGCGGTGGCGGCGCCAGATCGCGCCCAGCGAATGGAGCCCCGCGTCGCGCCGAGCCGCGATCGCCGCCAACTGACGCCGCAACTCGGCGCTCTTGCGAAGCGCCTTCTCGATGCGGGCCATCTCCTCGGGCGGAAGCGCCTCGTCGAGGTAGGCGTCGAGATCGGATTGGCGGATCGTCTTCGGCATCGTCACGAGCTTTCGTACAGTTCGGGAAAGACTTCCTCGGGCAGGCCCTGCCCGCGAACGGCCGCGCGAAGCTTCGACAAAAACTCGTACTTGTAATTGGCCACCGCCTGCTCGGTGAGGCCCATCTGGGCGGCCACGTCCTTGTTCGCCCAGCCCCGCACAAAGAGCAGTTCGGCGCAGCGAATCTTGTCCCAATCGCCGCGCGTGCGCCAATGCTCGATCTGGTGGCGCATCGCGGCGGCCAGGGCTCGCTCCTCGAGATGGCGCCGCTCGCCGCTGCGGGCGATGCTGCTGGCCACGCGGACCCGACTCGACGGCTCCCAACTGCTCTGGGCGCTGCTCGACGCCGGCGACAGGGGCAGCGTCGGGCGGCGCCCCTCGCGGCGGAGCTGATCGGTGATCTTGTGGGCCGCGATCGAAAACAGATACCCCTCGAGCGGCCGCTGCGCGTCGTAGTTCGGCAGGCTGGTCAGAAAGCCGATAAACGTCTCCTGGACGACGTCCTCGGCCGTGGCTCGGCTTCGCATCCGGCTTTGCACGAAGGCCAGAAGCCGCCCTTCGAAGCGCGCGATCAAATCGGTCCAGGCTTCGGCTTCTCCGGAGCGGATGCGTTGGATCAGCAGACTGTCGGACTGGCCGGATATCGTCATGGCTCGGCAAAACGCCGCCGGGCGCCCCGGAACGGACGACAAGATGAACGACGCCGCTCGCGCGGCCCCCCATCACCCCCCTCGGCCGCGGCTGACATCGCTTATTATGATCGATCGGGCCGCAGGCTGCAACGTCGGGGTGGCCGGTGTCAACCGCAGCGAGCCCCCAGTCCGTCAGCTTCTGGGGGCTCGTTGCTCGTACCTCGCAACGCGACCCCAGCCACCCCCGTCCTCTTCAGCCACCCATGACGCGCACCAGCACGACCCCGTGAGGCCGGACCTCGGCCGTGAACCCCTCGGCGTGGATGCCGAGGTCCTTCTGCCGCCAAAGGTCGCGCACCTTCTGCTTGCCCTGGAGGCCCAGCTTGCCCCAGTCGACCGAGACGGCGGCCGGCTCGTCGCCCGGGTTGAACAGCCCGACGGCCTTCGAGCCGTCTTCCAGCTCCTTGACCACTGCCTCGCCGCCGCGGGCCTCGGTTCGCCGGCCCTGCTTGCCGAGCGGGTCCTGGTTGATTTCCAGAACCTCGTCGTTCGACAGCAGCGACAACGTGAACTCGTCGAGCCGCTCGATCGGCGTGCCGATGATCATGGGCGAGCCCCAGAGGCACCACAGGCTGATGTGGCTGTATTGCTCGTCGGCGGTGAGGCGGGAAGGCGTCAGCGGCTGGTTCCGCCACCCGCCCAGCAGGCCGACGCGCAGATTGCAGGCGTGATTCCAGTGGCCGGGGCGCTGGTACGGGGCCCAGGCGTCGTGGGCGAGCCACACCTCGCGGATGCCGACGGCCCAGCGCGCCAGGCCGGGGTCCATCTGCGACCGGTCCCAGAGGTCGACCAGGTCGCCGGTCGTGCGCGACAGGTGGGCCAATCGCGTCAACTCGGCCGCCTGGTCCAGGGGCACGGAATTCGACAATTCGAGCACGATGTCGCGATCGCAGGCGGCCAGGGCGTCGGCCATGCGCCGGGTGACCTCGACGCTGTCGACGGCCCAATCGTACTTGGCGTAGTCGAATCCCCAGGCGGCCCACTGCCGCGCGTCGGCCGTCTCGAAGAAGTGCTTGCCGTAGCGCCAGCCGTCGCGCCGGTTTGTCGGGGGCTCCCACGCGCCGCGGGGATCGTCGCTCGAGCCGCCGACGAACCCGGCGTAGCTGGTGATCCAAGGGGTCGAGTAGATGCCCGCCTTGAGGCCCAGATCGTGGATGAAGTCGCACAAGCCTTTCATGTCGCCGAATTTCTCGTTGGGCTGGATGGCGTTGTAGGGCCCGCCGCGCCGGCCCTGCCAGCCGTCGTCGATGTTGACGTACTGCCACCCGTGCTCGATGAGGCCCGAGTCGACCATTGCCTTGGCGGCCGCCCGGAGGTTCTCGTCGGTCACCCGCGGTCCCCAACCGCCCCACGTGTTGCAGCCCAGCAGCGGCGTGAGCAGGATCTCGTCGCCGACGACGATCCGCAGTTCCCGCTCGGCGCGGCCCAGCGCGTTTTCGGCCCGGAGCAGCACGCGGTAGGTCCCGCGCTCGGCCAGCGATCCGCGGATCCGGCCGGTGGGGCGGTCGAGTTCCAGCCCGTCGGGCAGATCCGCGGCCGAAAACTCCATGGGCCGCCGGCCCGTCGCCGCGATCGTGTAAAGCACCGGACGGCCCGGCCGCACCCCGAACACCTTGGCCCCGTTGATCCGCGGCTGCGGAGCGGGCGGCGGCGTGAGGATCTCGGGCACGTCGCCGGCCCCGGCCGTGCCCGTCGGGCCCGGAAAACACACGGCCTTTATCACAAGGGCCGTCGCGGTCGCAAGCAAGAACCTTGGCATCGCCGTCGTACCTTGGGGTGAATATTGGAAGTGCTGGAATGGCGGAATGCGCCGCGGCCCGGCAGGTCAGAATTCGGGCGGCTCGGCTCTCGTTCGAAGGTCATACACCGCCCGTCCCTTCGCATTCTCCCCACGATCGAGCCGATACCGGCAACCGAGAACCGGGGAGTATTGATATCCCTCGTCGTCTGGGGTGGTTGGCTCGTAGGCGGCGGGGCCGCGGCGCGCAATGCGGAATGCGATCGTGTCGCCGCGGGCGTCGATCAGCCAGTATTCGTCGACGCCGGCCCGGTAATAGGCCGCCGGCAGGTACTCGGTGTCTTTGCGGACCGAGGCGTCGCTCACAATTTCGACCACGAGATCGGGAGGCCCCTCCAACTCGATATACCGGCCGGGAGCCGCGCCCGCTTTGGGCACGAGGCGAACGCGGCCCGAATCGAGCGACCTCTCGGATACGAAAACCACGTCGGGCTCGGCCGACAAATCGGCGCCGGGACAGGTGACCCGCGCTCGATCGGTGTAGAGTTCGCCGAGTCCCGCCTGCTTGATCCGCTGGCCCAGGACGACGATCAACTCGGTCTTCACCTTCCCGTGGGTGTGCAGGTCTTCGGGCGACATGTCGACGAGGATCCGGCCTGTCACGTAGTCGATTCGCCCACGCTCGGGGAAAGCGTCCGACGCGGCCCACGAGCGGAAGTCGGGCAACGAACGAAGATCCATCGGCACCTCGACCAGATCTTCGAGCACCAGCGTGATTGCCATGATACCCATCTCCATGCCGCAACAAAACCCCGGCCGAATCGGTCCGCCGAGCGGAGGTTGCTCCTGCCCATGATACGCAAAACGGCCAATTCGGGCGAGACGGCCCGAACTGGGGGCAGCGAAGGCTTGCGCCGACGGGGCGATCACTCGCGCGCGATGCGACGGGTGGCACTGCGGACGGCGGATGATTTCGGGTGCCACTGCTGGCTTGTCCAGCAGTGCTGTTCGGAGTTGGTTAAGGGGATTCGTTCAGCCATTCGGACGGCAGGCTATGGACGGTCGGCAAGCCGGGGTATTGTTGCGGAGGATCGACCAAACAGTATCGGGCACTCGACCATTTCCAGTCCACGGCCCTGTCGACAAGTCCACGTCGAACCGGATTATGGTGCAAGTAGTCGATGGCAGCCACCGCCGTGCCGGGCCGGGTGATGTTCCGGTCGTAACCAGGACCTTCCTGCCAGTAACGGAAGGTCGTCACCCCCGGACGCTGGCGAATCGTCAGGCGCTCCAACAGGCGGCTTTGAGATTGCACCAGCAATTGTTTGACGCGATAGGAAAATGGCCGTTTGACGGCTTTGAGCAGAGCATCGATCGTGTCTGCTTCGGGAAGCGGATAGACCATCACGTGAATATGCTCGGGCATGAAAACAAAGGCGGTCAGGCGATAACGATGGCCTTCCATCGCACGATCCATGCTCTCGGCCAGCATCCCACGCCATATGTCGTTGGTCAACAGTGGCCAGCGATGATAACAGGAAAACGTCAGCTCGTGGATGTGGCCGGGATCATGGTAATGCCGTATTCGCTTTCGATGTTTCGGAATCCGCTTCATGCCAACCATCGTAACAACGACGGGCACTGCTGGACAAGCCAGCAGTGGCACCCTCGCGCACGATGCGCACGGCCCAGGTGCCCTGCGACTGGGGCTCGTGGGCCTTCAGCAGGATGCGCCGCAGCTTCGGCCCCCACATCTCGGCCAGTTTGGCATCGTCCAGCTCGATCGTTTCGATCTCGACGCGCAACGGCGCCGGATCGTAGACGACGACCAGACGGGTTTCGGCGCCCGGGTCGCGAAGGCGCAGTCGGCCCTCCCCCAGGGCTTCGACCTCGCAGGGCGTCATCAGGTGTTGCACCACGTCGGCCGAGGGCTCGCGCAGGCGGAAGGCGTCGGCGACCTCGACCGAGTCGCCGCGCACGAGCCGGATCGTGCGAAGCCAGGTTTCGATTCCCGTGTCGCGCGGGTAGGCCCCCGCCAGGTCGAGCGTCAGCTCGGCGGCGCGGTCGTCGGCCCGGTAGCGCACCTCGCGCGCGGCGTACTGCGCGCCCGCGGGCTGCATATGCCCGTTGATCGAGGGCAGGTTGTGGTAGGCCGACTGCATGGCCCAGATCTTGTAGCGATCGCGGCTGAACGTCTGCCGCGTGTACGTGGGACGTCCCACGTCGATCAGCACGGGCCGGCCGTCGTAGTACACGAGGTAGTTGCCCACGTCGTTGTGGTTGTGGCTCTGGCCGTTGTGGGCGCCCCAGGCCGCCAGATAGAATCCGTCGGCGGTGCCGGCGGCGTCGCGCGCGACCATGAGCTGCATGTCGGGGTCGCCCAGCCACACGTCGCGCACCAGCGGCGGCGACGCGTCGGCCGACCGCAGCTCCGCCAGGTTGAACAGGGCGTAGAGGATGCGCATCAGCGACCACGGGCCTCGGCCCTCGCTCCAGAGCTCGTGGCCGATGGAGGGCGATCGGCCGAGGTCCTGCATCGGGGCGTCGTCGATCCGCTTGCCGTAACGGTAGATCAAGTCGCGCGGCTGGTCGGGCCGGGCGTCGCAATCGCCCACGCACACGAAGGCGTCGCCGGCGACGTGCATGCGCACGATATACCGGCCGATCTCGCGCACGACCCCGTCGTCGTAGACGTCGAACTTGCCCTGGGTGGCGCCGTAGAGCAGCTCGAGATTATCGAACAGGCTGGCCCCGGCCCGGCCCCAATAGCTCGGGCCTTCGTCGCAGCTTCCGTCGGGCGGATAAGGCACGAAAAAGCGGTCGAGGCAGCGGAGGACCTTTTCGACCAGCGCGGTGCGCCGCTCGTCGTCCTGCTCCAGCAGAAGCGTGGCGGCCAGCACGTTCGAGTTGATCCAGGGGTTCCAGTTGTTGGGCCGGCCCGCGCGGCGAAGCCCCATCCACCCGAAGTCGTCGCGTTCGAGAAACGGGGCGAGAATGCGCCGGTCGATCTCCCGGCGAATCCGCCGGCCGATCAAGGGCGAAACCTCGTCGAGCCGGTCCTCGAGCAGGTAAACCACCCAGGCCAGGGAGCTTGCCGTCTCAGCGGAGAAGAGCGCAACGATCGGCTCGTCGGCGTCGGGCAGGCCCACGCCGGCCTTTTGCACGCCGACGTGGGCGGGCCAGGTCCACGACGATTCCTCGCAGATCGCCCAGGCCACGTCGGCCAGCGGATCCAGGAATCGCCCTTTTCCCTCGACGCATTCGGCCAGAGCCAGGCCGCCCAGCATGGCGCGGCGCTCGATCCATACGTCCTGGTATCGGCTCCGATTGCCTTCGCGGCGGAACTCGAGGTACCGCGTCGCGGGAAGACGGGGAACCTCCCGGCCGGCGTACTCCTCGCCCAAGGCCACGATGCGCTGGCGAGCGTCTTCGGGCAACGCCTCCCATGCCGCGCGCTCGCCGGCGCGGGGGAAGGGACGCCAGTCGGGCGCCTTCCGCAGGGCCGAGGCCCCACCTTGCCCGGCGAACCGCTCGGCCAGCGAGGCGTTTTCGGCCTCGGCTGTCCGAAGCGAGCCCAGCACGCACACGACGATCAACCACGCGCAACCACGGGGAACGATTCGGAGCTTCATCGCGGGTTCCTCACGAAAGTGGCCTAATTAAATAGCCCAATCACGCCTCGACAGGGCACTCGGGGCGCCAACGGCTTGCGCGGGCACCAGTCTAACGCATCCGGGCAAGGGAGACAAACGCCGCCGTTCATTCGCTCTTTTCGACGGCAAGGCGATACGAGAACCGCCGGCTCTTGCCGGACTGGTCGGTCGCCTCGATGACGACGGCGAAGCTTCCCGCTCGCTGCGGGACGCCGCCGACGGCGTTTTCGGCCGCATCGAGCGACAGACCTTCCGGCAAGCCCGCGGCGGCGAGTTCGACCTGTTCGTGGTCCCAGAAGGCGGCGTTGTACGACGACTTGGCGCTGGGCCGGCATCGCAGGTCGCCGAGCGACCGGATTACGGTTAGTTCCTGGCGGAAAGGCTTGCCGAGCGTTGCCCGCCACTCCGGAGCGGCCACCACGAAGGGGCGGGGCACCTCGGCGTAATCCGAGGGCCCGCTCTCGATGCCCTCGGCGTCGACGGCCGCCACGCGGTAGTAGGCCGTGTTCGCGTTCGGAAGATCGAGCCCCGGGCCCACCACGCGCAGGCGCGGTTCGTCGGTCCGGGCGATCAGGTTGGCGGGCGTCTTGACCATGCCGGCGTCGGGCGCGTCGGCGGGCTTATTCTCGTACTCCTCGATGGTCCGGCAGAACCCCTTACCCCGGTTCACGAGATACGCGACGTCGCTGGCAGTGAATCCTCGTTCGTCGCTCCCGTAGACCTTGTAGGCGACCGGCGCCGTGCCCTCGGGGTTGCGACGCCACTGGAGGGCGAAGCCGGCCCCGTCTTCGACCAGCGTCACGTCGAGCGGAACGCCCGGGGATGCGGCCTGGAATCGGAACGTCGCGCTCCACGGCCCCCACACACCCGTAGCGTCGCGGGCGCGCACGCGCCAGTAGTACGTCATCGCTGGGTTCAAAAGCCCCACGTAGGGCACGGTCCATTCGGGCCTGCCGCGCGACGCGGTGCGCGAGGTCAGCTTCTCGAAGTTGGGCGAGAGGGGCCACCGCATGTCGGCGTGCTCGGAAAGCTCGAAATGGTAGTCGACGATCTCGTCGCCGTCGGGGTCGTCGGCCGGGCTCCAGCGAAAGGCGACCCGGGTGCCCGGCACCGTCGCGCCGTCGGGCGGAGCGATCGGCGCCGCCGGGGCCCCGGGCGGATGCCACGCCGCCCGCTCGAGCCAGCGGTGCGTGATGCGGACTCGCCGCGCCTCGCCGTTCGCGTCGGTATAGCGGACCGGGTTATCGCCGACCTCGAGTTCCGGGAAGCCGAGGGCCGAGGTCTGCACGTCGTGGTCGAATGCCACGTCGCGTGCCCGGGCATCGCCGGCAAGCACCAGTTGCATCCAGAAACCGTAGGTCGGGCGCCGGCGCGGTGACACGATCGCGTCGATCGAGCCCTCGAGCGTCGTGTCGCCCGGCTGGGAAGCCGTCGCCACGGTCTGCCAGTCGTTCCCGTCGGCCGAGTATCGCCACTCGGCCGAGGCGTTCGGGCCGAGGCGCACGGCGGCCGTCGCCTTTCCGCCCACGAACACGTAGGGGCTGGCGTGCCGCCACGCGACCTTGCCCGGGGCGTCGGCGCGGGCGGGCCCGATGGTTGCCGACGCGCGATCGAGCCGCGCGCCGTCGACCGAGTCGATGCCTCGCTCGGCCGACGGGCTCGACAGGTCGGGCCGGTAGCGAAGCTTGCCGTTGCGGAGCAGGCGGTAGGCCCGGGGGCCCCACCGCGCCAGGCTCCCCAAGCCATCGCGCATGGGCTCGCCCTGTTTGGGGGCCTCGGCGGCTGAATACTCCTTGCCGACGTGATCGCAGCGCAGCTCGAGCGACTCGCCGGGCCGCAGGGTCAGGTCCATCGAGTGCTTCGTGCTGTTGCCGAAGTCGCCCTCGCGCTTGCCCTCGTAGACGTAAAGCGAGGCCGAGAACTCGTCGGTCTTGCGGTCGTCGGCATGCAGGATGCCGTAAGTGTGGGTCCGCTTGATCAGGTCGTGATCGCGAACGACCTCGGCGCACGAGGCGATCGTGCGGTTGTCGCGCTCGAGGCAGACGACGTGCTCGTCGCTGTCGAGCAGGTGGAAGTCGGAATCGTAGAAGACCTCGCAAACCACGTGCCCAACGGGCCGGCCCCGGCGGGTAACCAGTCCGGCCGCTTTCCACAGGTCGTTGATCACGTGGGCCTCGTTGCCGCAGAGCGTGTAGCCGTAAACGTTGAGCACCTTGACCGCGTCGCTGCATTCGGCGTCCCAGGTGCAGGCGTGGAATCGCTGCCGGCGCTGGTGCTCCCAGATCGCGCGGGCTCGCTCGCCCGGCGCCGTGTATGCGCGGGTAGCCTCGGCCACGACGTCGTCGAGGGTTCGCCCGTTGCGGCGGCCGCCCACGACGATCCACGGATTGTGCACGTCGGTCGTGCCCACGTTCTCGATCGTCACCGAGCGGTTCGGCTGCCAGCCCTGCTCGAAGGCGGCGTATCCGACCGGCATGCGCGTCATCGCGCCGTCGACGGTCCCCCGGAAGGCGATTTCGTAGGCCGCGGGGCTCTCCGTGACGATCACCACGTGTTCGCGCGGCCGGTCGTCGGGCCGATCGTCGTAGGGCGGCATCGGGTCGCCGATGACCGCCGCGAAAACGCGGGCCGAAAGCCCCAGGCCCAGGCCGATCGTGCCGATCGCAAGCAGCGTCTTCATGGCGATTTCCCGCAGACGGCAGACTCGGAGACGGGTTTTCGAGCGTAGAATAGCAGCAGCGCAACGCGAGAACAAGCTGCCCGTCTCAAGATCGGGGCGCGGCCGTCTAGCCGCGGCGCTGCGCGATCGAGCGGTAGTATTCGATCGATCGGCGGAGCCCTTCGCGAAAGGGAACTTGGGGCTCGTAACCCAGCGATGCGCGGGCGAGGGTGATGTCGGCCAGACTCTCGCGAATGTCGCCGGGGCGCGGCGGCTCGAAGGCCGGCTGGATCCGCGTTCCCAGCACCTCGTTCAACGCCTCGACGAGCTCGAGCAGGGTGATGCTCCGCCCGTTGGCCGCGTTGAACACGCGCCCCGACACACCGGGGGCGTCGGCGGCCAGCAGGTTCGCCTGCACGACGTCGGCGACGTAAGTGAAGTCGCGCGATTGCCGGCCGTCGCCGTAGATGGTCGGCTGCCTCCCCGACAGCATGGCCGTGATGAACAGCGGAATGACCGCGGAGTAGGGGCTGTTGGGATCTTGGCGCGGGCCGAAGACGTTGAAGTAGCGAATGGCCACCGTCTCCAGCCCGAACGTGGCGGCAAAGGCCTGGCAGTAGAGTTCGGCCGCCAGCTTGGCGGCGCCGTAGGGCGAGATGGGGGCCGGCAGGTCGCACTCCCGTTTCGAGCAGTAGGGCCGATCGCCGTAGGCGCTCGACGACGCCGCGTACACGACCCGGCGCACGCCGGCGCGCCGTGCCGCGTCGAGAAGGGTCACCGTGGCCGTCACGCAGTTGGCATGGGTGTCCAGGGGCCGTTCGACGCTCAGCGGCACCGACGGGAGGGCCGCCTCGTGGAACACGCAATCGACGCCCTCGACGACCCGGGCCGCCAAGTCGCGGTCGACCAGGTCGCCTTCGACGAACTCGACCGCGTCGCGCACCCCGTCCAGGTTCGACCGCCGGCCGGTGATCAGGTTGTCGACGACGCGCACCCGGTCACCGCGCGCCACCAACGCCTCGACGATGTGGGAGCCGATAAACCCCGCCCCCCCGGTGACCAGATATGCTCGCATCGGCCATTACCTCATACGGATCGCGTTGCCACACCCCGCCTGCGTGAGGGTGATTCTAAGAAAGTCGCCGTTGCGAGGAAAGGGCAAAGGGCCGTTCATCTGTCCGGCCCGAACGGGTCGCGATCGGGCCACGTCGCGACCTCGGCGCCCGCGTTCGCAATCGCCTGGTCGAGTTCTTGCCGGAAGGGCTTGTCGTCATTGGGCGAAGCTCGATATGGTGCCGATGTAGAACATGGCCAGGCGGAAGATGAACAGGATGATGATCGCCGCCACGATGAGCCAGATGCCGAATCCGCCCGCCACGGTCAGGGCCTTGAAGCCCGCCTCGGCCTGCTCGCGATACTGGCGCGAGAGCAGCTCCATCGACTCGGCCAGTCGGCCCGACTGTTCGCCCACGCGCATGCTGTCGAGAAAATGGTGGGGAAAGGCGCCCGTCGCCAGAAACGCCTCGTAAATCGTGTCGCCCGCCTCGACCCGGGCGTCGATCGACGCGACGTGATCGGTGTATTGGGCGTTTCGGGCGCTTTCGAGGCTCAGTCGCAGGGCGCGGCGAAGCTCCATTCCCGTTTCGAGGGTCAGGTGCATGGCCCACGACAATCGCGAGAGGGCCACGCATTCGAGGGGCTTTCCCAGGACGGGCACGCGCAACAGCAGACGCTGAATGGGCCGCGTCCAGACCACCCCGCGCCGGATGGCGTACACCACGGCAACGATCCCCGCGGCGATGATCGCCAAGTAAGTCACGTAGACGGCCACGCCGCCGGCCCCGACCAGGCCGAACCCGAGAGGATCGATGGGTTCCGCGCTTCCCCGGTTCACGACCCCCATGAACCCGATCAGGAAGCCGATCACGAACAGCGCCAATCCCAACTCGATCATGGGCCAGGTGCTCGCCGAAACGAGGATGCGGCGCAACTTGAGCTGCTCTTCGTAGTGATCGGCCAGTTGCGAGAAGGTCTCGGCCAGATGGCCCGTCTCTTCGCCGATTCGGGCCAGGGCACGAAAGGTCTCGGGAAAGTAGTCGCCGGTCCGGTCGATGGCCTCGCAGAGGCTCTCCCCCTCGTTGACCGCCTCGCTGATCTGGCGGAAGCGGCTGCGGGCGATGGGGCCGTGGGCTTGTTGGGTTTCGCGGGTCCAAACGGTCCGCACATCGATCCCCGCCTGAAGGCTCATGCCGAGCCGCCGGCAGAGGGCGGCCAGCGCCTTGGTCGAGATCCGCGGCGAAAAGAGCATGGCTGGGCTCTCGGGGTGAAGACCTTTCCTCGCGTCCATCTCACACGAAACCTCCGTGGTGCGGGCGTCTCGCGTGCCCCAGAATAGCGAGCGAGATGCCTGTGCCACAACCGTCAATCCCCCGGTTGATTCCTGGGCGCACCAACGTGAGGCACGTTTCCAACGTGCCCACAACCCCAAGGCTCGTTGGAAACGTGCCCCACGCCGTACGCGCACGACGCGCGGACGTTACGAACGAAGTCGGTCACCTAAATCGGCTCGCCGTCCCAGCGGACGAAGGCTTCCATGGCGTAGTATTCGGGCAGGCCGAACTGGTTGTAGACGTCGGCCGTGTGCCGGTTGCGATCCTCCGCTCGCTGCCAGAACTCGCGGGGATCGTCGGGGCCGGGAAACAGGGCCGAGTCTTTCTGCGACTCGTGCCGGAAGATCGCCACCTTCTTCTGTTTGACGTCGGCCGGGCTCAACGGCACGGCCACGTCGATGACGTGGGGAGCCCATTCCTGCCAGGCGCCCCGGTAGAGCAACACCTCGGGCCGGGCACCCGTCTCTTCTTCGATTTGCCGGAGGGCCTCGAAGATCATCTGCGCGCACACCCGGTGGGTCCCGTGGGGGTCGGAGAGGTCGCCGGCCACGTAGATCTGCCCCGGCTGCACCTGCTCGATGCACTGGCGGACGATCGCCACGTCGTCGGAGCCCGAGGGTCGCTTGTGGATCGTTCCCGTGCGGTAGAAGGGAAGGTCGAGAAAGTGCAGGTGCTCTTCCTTGCAGCCGCAGACCATGGCCGCCGACTTCGCCTCGCTCCACCGGATCAGGCCCTTCAATTCGAGCACGGCGTCGATGTCGGGGTCGCCCGGCTGCTTCGACGCCAGCGCCTCGAGCACTTCGGTTTCGAGCCCCGGCGACTTTTCGACGTCGATGCCGAAGCGGCGGTTCAGCTCGGCCACGAGGTCGGCAAGGCGCCGGACATCGTGGTCGAACACGGCGATATTGCCGCTGGTCATGTAGGCCACGTGCAACTCGTGCTCGTCCTCGACGAGGCGGATCATGGTGCCCCCCATGCTGATCACGTCGTCGTCGGGATGGGGGCTGAAGACCAGAACGCGTTGCGGATCGCGTCCGGCCGGGTGGTATTCGATCGTGTCGATCAACCAGCGGAAGACGCGGTGGGCCAATCGCTGCGACGGGCCGTGGTGCCGCAGAAGCCGGTGGAGGTTGTGGTTGCGGAAGTCGTCGCCGTCGAGCTTCAGCAGGGCCTTGCCCGTCTGCTCGCTGAGCCACAGCACGGCCCGCTTGATCAGCGGATCGGTCCACTCGACCATGCCCAGCATCCAAGGGGTGGCGATGGCGGTCAGGTCGGCCGCCGCCGCCGCGTCGAGGAGGAACTTGACGTCGGGGTGCTCTCGCAGCAGGCTCGCCGGCACCCGGTCCGACAGGGGGCCCTCGGTCGCCTCGCGCACGATGTGCGCGTGGTCTTCGCCGAAGGCCGTCAGAATCAGTTCCCGCGCCTCGAAGAGGGTGCCGATGCCCATCGTCAATGCGTGGGCCGGCACGTTCTCTTCATGGTAGAAGTCGGCCGCCAGGTCGCGGCGGGTCACCGGATCGAGGGTGACCATCCGCGTGCGGGTGTTGCGCAAGGCGAAGGGCTCGTTGAACCCGATGCGCCCGTTGGGGCCGATGTTCAGCAACTGGAAGTCGATTCCCCCCACCCGGCGGATCGCGTCTTCGAACTGCCGGCAATGCTCTTCGACGGCATCGAGCGGGACGGTCCCGTCGAGAAAGTGGATGTTCTCGGGAGGGATGTTCACGTGCTTGAAGAAGACGTCGTCCATCCAGCGGCGACAGCTCTGCGGACGCTGCCGATCGAGCCCGTAGAACTCGCTGAAGTTGAACGTCACCACGCGCGACAGGTCGAGCCCTTCCTCGCGGTGCATGCGGATCAGCTCGCGGTAGACGTCCATCTGGTTCGATCCGGTCGCCAGGCCGAGGACGGCCCGCTGCCCGAACGAATTGCGCTCGCGGATCGTGTTGGCCGCCATCTGGGCCACGTGCCGGGCCACGTCGGCGCTGGACTCGAAGAGGAAACAAGGAATCGCCGTGCCCGGTACGGGTTGTGCCGTGGAGTACATCACGCCCCCCAAAATCTTCTACGTCGTCACAATCATATTGTCGCGGTGGATGACCTCGTCGTATCGCGAGTGGCCCAGGGCCTCGGCGATCTCGGTGGTCTTCAGCCCCCGAATCCGCCGCACGTCGTCGGCGCCGTAGTTGGTCAGTCCGCGCGCGAACTCGGCTCCGCTGGGATCGTCCAGGGCAACCACGTCGCCTTTGACGAACGCCCCGGTCACCTTGACGACGCCGATCGGCAGCAGGCTGCGCCCTTCGCGCTCGACGGCTTCGCGGGCTCCCGCGTCGACGACGAGGCGCCCGCGGGGCTGCACCGCGAACCCGATCCAGCGTTTCCGCGCGGCGACCAGGCCGCCCTGGGCCAGGACGAGGGTTCCCACCGGCTGGCCACCCAGGATGGCGGCCAGGATGCCCGGCTTGCGCCCGCTGGCAATGATCACGTTTTCGCCGGCCAGGGTCGCCTGCTGGGCCGCCCGGAGCTTGCTGGCCATGCCCCCCCGGCTGAGCCCCGTGGCCCGATCGCGCACCAGGTCGAAAACCGACAGATCGAGACGTTTCACCGTGGGGATCAGCCGCGACCGGGAATCGGACGGATCGCCGTCGTACAGTCCGTCGACGTCGGAGAGGAGCACCAACAGCGGGGCCTGGATCAGGTTGGTCACGATCGCCGCCAGCCGATCGTTGTCGCCAAACGACATCTGCAGTTCGTCGACCGCGACCGTGTCGTTCTCGTTGATGATGGGCACGGCCCCGTAATGGAGCAAGGCGCGGATCGTGTTGCGGGCGTTGAGATACCGCGTTCGGTTCTCCATGTCGTCGGCCGTGAGCAGGATCTGCGCCGCATGCCGCCCGAACGACTCGAGCGACCGCTCGTAGGCCTCGACGAGCAGGCTTTGCCCGACGGCGGCGACCGCCTGCAATCGAGCCAGGTCGGTGGGGCGCCGGCGCAGGCCGAGACGTCCCATGCCGGCCCCCACCGCTCCCGAGCTGACCAAGGCCACCTTGCGGCCGGACTCGAGCACCGAGTTGACCTCGCCGGCAAGCAGGGCAATCCGCTGCTGATCGAGCACGCCGTCGTCGCGCGTGAGCACGCGCGTGCCGACCTTGACCACGATCGTCGTGGCGGCCGTGGCAATTTCCTGGCGCAAAAGGTCGGTCATCATAGCGGGAAAGGGGGGAACACAGAGACACCGGCTCGGTAATCTTATCAGCATATCGTTCCGCCCGGGAATGCGGAAGGCTCCCTTGGCACCCTTTCGGCGGGCGGCGACGGCTTTCGGTCCGGCGGAAAAGTGTCCGTCCCGGACGGGGCGTCTCCGGACCGCCTCGGTTGAGAAACGCGCCGCCACGCGCTAGAATGGAATGGGTAAGGCGCGGCGCCGAATCAAGGGATGCCGCGCCCCGGAACGATCCGTTCGCGTCGCCGGGTTTCTTCTGCAACGCCCTTTCCTGGGAGCTTTCGTGAGCGACATGCATGACGAGTGCGGCGTGGCGGCCGTGTACCACCTGCCGGGCAGGGGCGTCAGCCGCCTCTGTCCGGAGCAAGGCCCCGAGCAGACCTCCCGTCTCATGCCGCGGATGCTGCTCGATATCCAGAACCGCGGGCAGTTGGCGGCCGGCATGACGACCTTCAGCCCCCACCGGCGGCAGTTGATCGACACCTACAAAGAGGTGGGAAGCGTCACCGAAGCCTTTCGCCTGAGCCATCGCGCCAAGGCCGACAGCCTGATGCGAAGGTACGCGGGCCGGGCGGCCATCGGGCACGTGCGCTACGCCACGTGCGGGCAGGACGACCGAAGCCACGCCCAGCCCTTCGAGCGCCACCACATCAAGAAGCACAAGTGGTTCAGCTTCGCCTTCAACGGGCAGTTGGCCAACTACGACGAGCTGCGCCAGACGCTGCTCTCCGACCGCGACAACTACCTGGCCCGCGAGACCGACACCGAGATCATCATGCACCTGATCTGCACGGCCCTGAGCCGGCAGGACGAGCCCTCGCTGGCCGCCGTGTGCCGCGAGCTGGCCGAACGCACGGACGGCGCGTACAGCCTGGTGTATCTCGACGCTTTGGGGCGGATGCTCGTCGCCCGCGACCCCTTGGGCATCAAGCCGCTGAGCTACGCCGTCGAGGGGGCGATGTTCGCCGCGGCCAGCGAGAGCGTGGCCCTCGTGAACCTGGGCTTCTCGCCCGAGAGCATCCATTCCCTGCTGCCGGGCCAGGCCGTGACCATCGTCGACGGGGCCCTCGAAGTGCAGCAGTACGCGAACTCGCCCCGCCGGGCTCATTGTTTCTTCGAGTGGGTCTATTTCTCGAACGTGGCCAGCACGCTCGATGGGCGCAGCGTCTACATGGCCCGCAAGGCGTTGGGCGAGGAACTGGCCCGGCTCGAAACGGTCGCCCTCGACGAAGACACCGTGGTCGTGCCCGTCCCCGACACGAGCAAGGCCGCCGCCGACGCCATGGCCTACAAGCTCGGCGTGCCCTGCCTCGAGGGATTGATCCGCAACCGGTACAGCGGCCGCACCTTCATCGAGGGAAGCGGCAGCCGAGAGAAAAAGGCCCGAACCAAGTACACCCCCCTGCGCGAAGTGCTCGAGGGCAAGCGAGTCCTCCTCGTCGAGGACTCGATCGTCCGCTCGACGACCATGCGCGTGCTGATCGAGCGGATCCGCAGCCTGGGGCTGCCCAAGGAGATCCACGTGCGCGTGGCCTGCCCGCCGATCCTCTCGCCCTGCTTCTATGGAATCGACATGTCGACGGTCAGCGAGCTGTTCGCCCCGAAGTTCTTGCGCGGGGGCCCCCTGACCGAGGAGATCGAGGCGCAGATGGCCGGCCACCTCCGCGCCGATTCGCTTCGCTATCTGCCCGTCGAGTCGGTCGCCCGGGCCGTGGGGCTCGACGCCGATCAGCTCTGCCGGGCGTGCATTACGGGCGAGTATCCCACCCCGTGCGGCCAGAAACTCGCGAACGTCGCCATCGACAACGCGCGCAACGGCGTGGCCGGGCGAACCTACGAACCCACAACGGGGTCGGGAGTGTTGAACTCGGTTGGGGGCTGACTCGCGTTGCGGCGCTCGCTGCCGTCCTTGCCGCGGCAACGACCAACGGTTACGCGCGGCCGGGGTCTTCGACCGGGACGAGGTCGAATGCGAGTCCGTACTCTTCGGCCAGGGTTTTCAGCTCGGCAATCGTCTCGTCGCCGACGGCGATGCCCTGCTCGCGGTTTTGCCGGGCCTTGCGGCTTTCGGGTTCGCCGGGCACGAGGATCTCGTCGACCCCGGGACGGCGGCGGCATGCCTTGATGCGGTCGATCATCCGGTCGACCCGAGCGATCAGCTCGGTGGGGTCGAGGAAGGCGGCCACGTCGATCAGGCAGAAGAAATGCCCGACGTTCTGCTCGCGATCCATGTGCTTGTACATCGAGCCGACTTCGCTCCCGACGGCCGCTCCGGAGAGCACGCCCGCGAACAGCTCGACCATCGTGGCCAGCGCGGCCCCCTTGTGCCCGGCCATGGCGAGCACGGTGCCCGCCAGGGCGGCGCCCGCGTCGGTGGTCGGGTTGCCGTTGGGGTCGAGGGCCCAACCCTCGGGGATCGGCCTGCCCGCCTTGTGCGCGGCGATGATGTTGCCGCGGGCGACCAGCGAGGTGGCCAGGTCGATCTTCAGCGGAAAGCCCTTGCCGGTGGGAAACGACGCGGCGATCGGATTCGTGCCGAAAAAGGCCTCGCACGCGCCGGCCGGCGACATGGCCGGCTCGCAGTTCGTCATGGCGATGAGCACCATGTTTTGCGCCGCCGCCCGGTTGCAGTAGTACGACAGCGCGCCGAAGTGCTGCGAGCGCCGGATCGTGGCCGAGGCCACGCCGTACTCGCGGGCCAGCGGCGCGAGCAGATCGAGCGTCTTGACGGCCTGAACCTGCCCCAGCCCGCCGCAGGCGTCGACCGCAAGCACGGCCGGACGCCGCTTTTCGACCCGAAGCTCCGCGGCCGGATCGATCAATCCCCGCTCGATCCGGCGGATGTAGATGTTCAACCGCGACACGCCGTGGGTCGACGTGCCGTAGAGATCGGCGTCGACCAGGGCGTCGGCCAGGATCGCGGCGTCGGCCGGGGCCACGCCCGCCGCCGAGGCCACGTCGACGACGAGCCGGTAGACTTCATCGGGTGAGTAGCGCGCCATGGGGTTCGTTTCCTTCCGTGCGTCGAAAATGCCACGCCTCGCCGTGCTGGAGGAGTTCGCGCCCCATCCAGACGTCGTGCCTGGTGATCATCCACCGCCGAACCGAATCGACCGGTTCGGCCTTCCAGCCCGAGGTCTGCCACAACGCCGCGGAGCCGAACGCGCCGGCCAGCCGGGCGCCCAGGACGACGTAGTGCCGCACCGACGGCGTGCCCAGCACCAGGGCATCGACGCGCGCGTCGATCGGCACGAAACAGCCCAGCACGACTGCGGGCCGATAGCGGCCGAGGGCTTCGGCTGCCGAGGCCGCCACGACCGCCGAGCCGGGCGGCGGCGCGGCGTCGGTGGCGACGACGGGCGTTCCGGCCGCTTGCAGCAACCCGGCCAGCTCGCCCCGGCCGGCGCACACTTCGAGCACGCCCTGCCCGCCGAGAGATCGCAGGTGCGCGGCCAGCGACGCCACGAACTCGCGGGTCGGCACCAGGTACCGGCCCGCGTCGTCGCAGACGCTCAACCAGCCCTCGCCGCGCTCGGCCGAGGCGATCGTCGCCCGGAGCGACTCGAAGGGCCGAGGCTCCCATGTGCGGGACGTCACTTCTGGAGGATCTCAATGTCCTTGAACAGGACGTGCATCACGCAACCGGCGTGCATTTGCAGGGCGAAATGGCCCTTGGGCCGGCTGGGGTCGTCCTTCAGCTCGGCGGTCTTCGTGCCGTTGACGTGCACCACGATGTCACCGCCCTGGGCCTCGATGATCATCTCGTTCCAGGCGTCGGTCTTGGTGTACTTCTTTTCGTCCTCGGGATCGGGCTTGGCGACCCAGGCCCGGCCGTAGCTCTCGTAGATTCCGCCCACGCCGCTGCCGGGCAGGCCCACCTGCACTTGCAGTCCGTGGGCCTTCTCGGGCGGCTTGATGATCGTGCGGATGTAGAACCCGCTGTCGCCCGAATGGCACTTGAACTGGAAGCGCACCTTGAAATCGCCGAACGGCTCGTCGCTGACCAGCAGGCCGTAGAGTTTCTCGTTGTTGGCCCGGCCGACGAACGCGCCGTCTTCGACGGTCCACTGGCCGTCGCCCACCGGGTGCCAGCCCTTGAGAGTCTTGCCGTCCATGAGAGGCTTCCACTCGCCTTCTTCCGCGGCCGGCAGGAAGCCGGGCACCGCCAGTAGGCACGCCAGGGCCAGAATCGCCGTCATCTTCCGTCGAGGATGCATGCTTGTCGCTCCTTGGTCTGCTGAACGGAGTTTGCGTGAAAGACACCAATACACAGGTATGTGGCGGGGCGGCGATTCATCGCTTGTTCTTGGGCGCCTTCGGCGCCGGAATCTGCCATCGCGGCGAGGGCACGTGGGCCTCGCCCATGATCGCCTTCATCCTCGCCACCACTTCGGGATGATCGCCGGCCACGTCGCGCTGTTCGGCCAGGTCGCTGCTCAGGTCGTAAAGCTCGATCGGACCGGTGAGCATGGGCTGGCGAACCGCCTTCCACTTGCCCATGCGGACCGCCTGTTTCGAGCCCCGCTCGTAGAACTCCCAGTACAGATACTCATGCTGCTTCTGCTGGTGCTTCCGGCCGAGCAGCGTGGGCAGGAAGCTGATACTGTCGATCCCCTCGGGCGGGGTCACGCCGGCCAGGTCGGCGGCCGTGGCGAGAAAATCGCCGAAGTAGCCCACGTGGTCGCTCACGGTGCCCGGCGCGATCTTGCCGGGCCAGCGGGCGATCGTGGGCACGCGGATCCCACCTTCGTATAGGTCGCGTTTCATGCCCCGCAGCGGCCCGTTCGGGTCGAATCGATCGACGTCGTGCCCGCCCTCGTCGTGGTGGCCGTTGTCGGAGCTGAAGATCACGAGCGTGTCGTCGTCGATGCCCAGCTTCTTCAGCCGGGTGAAGAGCCGGCCGACGTCGGCGTCCATGCGAGTAATCATGGCGGCCTGGCCCTTGTCGGGATTGGGCCAGTCGCGGTCGGCATAGATCCCGTAGTCGGGCACTTCCTGGCCGTCGCCGACCAGGCGGGTCGCCTCGTTGTTCGCGTGGGGGATGGTCAGCGCCAGGTACAGGAAGAAGGGCCGATCCTGGTTTTCCTCGACATACTTCAACGCCTCGGCGGCAAACAGGTCGTGGCTGTAATCGACCTTCTGGATCGACACGCCCGCGCCCCTTTCCTCGTAGGGCTTGCCGTCGCGGCGCAGCACGTTGCGGAGCTTGACCCGATCGTTATTCCGCCACAGGAACTCGGGATAGTAGTTGTGGGCGTGGCCCTGATTCAGGTAGCCGAAAAAGTAGTCGAATCCCTGGTCGTTGGGCAGGCCCGGGGTCTCCTCCTCGCCGAGGCCCCACTTGCCGATCAGGGCGGTGGCGTACCCCGCGTCGCGAAACACCTCGGCCACGGTCACGTCGGCGTCGGTGAGCGACTGCCGTTGCGGGTCGGCATTGCCGCGGACCGTGCAGCGTCCGGTGTGCCGCCCGGTCATCAGCACGCAGCGCGACGGGGCGCACACGGTCGCGCCGGCATAGAAGTCGGTAAACCGCA
>Ga0334884_1001174_pt1 | contig 40952 bp, 38 predicted proteins | sample GraSluR1_MG_7_FD_207215 | JGI IMG/M metagenome (GOLD analysis project Ga0334884, IMG submission 207215) | Sludge microbial communities from methane-producing bioreactor in Wageningen University, Netherlands - Granular Sludge_12_05 R1 | ecosystem: Engineered > Bioreactor > Anaerobic >... | reverse complement strand
TCATGTTCCTCTCACCTCTCAAGTGATGTTTTGTGAGGTGATCTAATACCACAATTAGGCTTAAATTACAATAAGTTAAAATTGTAGATTCAGAGAGATGCCATATGTACACTCACGGATTCAGGTTTTCTCCATCGGGTTCCAGAGCTTCGGAATCTTAATGCGAGCGTTTGGAGGCCCGTTTCGTAAGAGCTCTTGTCAAAAACAATGAGACCCTGATGCTGAGATGCCTGTTTGTGAAACAAGCGTGCGAGAAACATGTCAAATCTGCTGGCAAGATCTTCAAAAGCCAATTCAATAGGGTCTCGACCCGGATAGGATGCTTTGCGCACTGCGCATGCAAAAGCCACAGTGTCTTGATTAGCTTTTTCCAATAATTTCAATACATTTCTGATAATGTCGATTCGTTCGTCTTTGGAAAATCTGTTCCACGGCTCATCGCGTCCGCCAAAAATGTCGGATGCATGGAATTCGACCCTCCGAGGGTCTGACGGACATATCTGACCCGCAAGCAATTCCAACTGGTTTGTTAGCCAATAGATGGATCTCTCCGGAACACAAATTCCTCCAAGGACTATGAAATTCTCTTTTGGATTCCTGGCGGATCCGGAGTCATCGAGGTAAAGAACATACATTCCTGTAGCTTCTCATCGGGCGAATAACAAAAACCCCCCAAGCGGATTGCCTGGGGGGCATTGTTAACGAGGCCGGGAGGATCTTCATCCTGTGAACTGCGCCTATGCAGCCCCCCCAACCCAAAAGACGCAGCAAAGTGGACTTTACCCCAGCGAACCGCCAAATGCGGCTCTCTCAACTGCAACTCCATTACAAGCCCATATTCTCTCCTGTGTCAAGCCAAAAACATAATCGGCACAGAGGGGAGGTATGATGAACTTTTTCTACAGAGCTTTCAGGGCACTCTATCCAGCTGAGCTATGGGCACAGCGTCTGAACGTTTTTGTTTAGCAGATCACGCCAAGGTGTGCAAGGAGAAAAGTGATTGCGGTCGGAGCGGTTTTGAGGGATAGTTTCTTTCTTTCAGACGAGAAGGAATCCAGCAGGGAAAACAGATGGGGAGCCTGGACGTTTCATGTCCTTTTGGAAGCACCGCCAGCAGATGGGAATCGCCGCCCTGATCATGGGAGGCAGCATCTTTCTTTCCCGATTCATGGGACTCATCCGGGACAAGATAATCTCGTTTCTGTTCGGAGCCACCCGGGAATCGGACCTGTATTTCGCCGCCTTTGTCATTCCGGATTTCATCAATTATCTCCTGGCCGGTGCGTACTTTTCCATCACCCTGATCCCTCTTCTCGCCGACTATTTCGAAAAGAATGAACAGGATGGATGGCGGTTCTTTTCCGCCGTTTTCACCTGGGTCGGAATCGCCATATCGAGCATCACTGCCCTGGCCATGATCCTGGCTCCTGAACTGGCGCGCCTTGCCGCGCCGGGCCTCGATTCCGAATCCCTGGTTCGCCTTGCCTTCTTTCTGCGCATCATCCTGCCGGCCCAGGTGTGCTTCCTCCTGGGCTCCTGCCTCACCGCCCTGCTCTACCTGAGAAAACAGTTCTTCGTGCCGGCCCTCACGCCGCTCATCTATAACCTGTTCATCATCGCCGGAGGCGTTCTGCTCAGAGACCGGGGAATGGAGGGCTTCTGCTGGGGGGTCCTCGCGGGGGCGCTGACGGGAAACCTGATCCTCCCATACCTGGCCGTGCGTCGAGGAGACGGCCTGCAGCTGCAGCCTGTTCTCTTCCACTCCGGCCTCAAACGCTTCCTGTACATGGCCCTGCCCCTCATGATAGGGCAGTCCATCGTGGTGCTGGACGAACAGCTTGTCCGGATATTCGGGTCGCTGGCCGGAGAAGGTGTCGTCAGCCGGCTGAACTATGCCCGGCGCATCATGCTGGTTCCCGTGGGAGTCGTGGCCCAGGCCGCGGGAGTGGCATCCTACCCCTTCCTGGCCGAACTCAGTGCAAAGAAGGCTTTCTCGAAACTCCACGAAACCCTCCACAGCGCACTCAGGAATGTTCTGACCCTGCTCATCCCCCTGTCCGTTTGGATGATGACCGTATCGGAACCTACCATCACGCTTATTTTCCAGCAGGGCCGATTCGGCGCTGAAGATACCGGCCAGACGTCCTTTCTTCTGAGGATCATGCTGATCACCGTATTCTGCTGGGGTTTTCAACAGATCGTGGGCCGCGCCTTCTACGCCCGGCAGGACACTCTTACTCCCGCGGTGATCGGAACCATCACCACGGTGCTCTCCGTTCCACTCTATATCTGCCTCACCACCCGCTGTGGCGCCGTGGGTGTAGCCGCTGCAAGCTCCATATCCATCGCTCTCTATACCCTGGCGCTGACTCTCTGGTGGCGGCAAAGGGCCGGAGCAGAATCCTTCAAAGGCCTGCCGGCGGACGCATTCAAGCTTGCTGCCCTTTCAATCCTTGCGGCGGTACCGGCCTTTGCCGCCGTCCACACTGCTCCTTTCAGTCCGCCGCACCATCCTTACCTGTGGTCCCTTTGGACCATTGCCGCAAGCGGGATATGCTTCGGAACGGTCTTCCTGTTTCTGTCGAAGATCTTCCTGAAGGATCTCATGAGGCCTTTCGCTGTGAAAGCCGGGCCACTCGGCCGCTGGTTCACCTCATGAGGAGAGGCCTGGAAGTGCGATAATCGCATTGAAAGGCTTGACAAAATCGGCATTCATCACTAGGTTGACTTAGCACTCTTTTGGGGGGAGTGCTAACAACACCAGGGAGAATACAGTGATCGAACTCACCAAGCGGGATCAGGCTGTTTTGGAAGCGGTAGTCACCGATTACATTCAGACGGGGGAACCGGTCGGATCGAGGACGATTTCCAAGAGGTACGGCCTGAAGGTGAGTCCGGCCACCATCCGCAACGTGATGGCCGATCTCGAGGAAATGGGATTCCTGCAGCAACCCCATACGTCTGCGGGCCGTGTGCCTACGGAAAAGGGTCTGCGTTTCTACCTGGATACTCTTGTGCAGTTCAGGGCCCTGGAAAACCAGGAACGGGCACTCATACGCGAAGCATTCCGCGGGAAGGAGCAGGATGTCAAGGAGCTGCTCCAAATCACTTCCCAGATTCTTTCGAGCTTCTGCAGGCAGGCGGGAGTGGTGCTGTGGCCGCGGCTCACCATGGCGCGGTTGAGGCATATCGAGTTTATCCGGTTGAGACCGAACCAGATCATGGTTATCCTGATTTCCAAGAGCGGGCTGGTCCATCACAGCGTGCTTGTGTGGGAAGAGGACATCCCCCAGAATGAACTGGACAAGTACAGCCGGTATGTGAATGAACTGCTCGAGGACGTGCCCCTTGGCGATGTCAAACGGCGCATTCTTGAAGAAATGCGCAAGGAGAAGGTCCTGTTCGACCAGTTGTATACACGGGCTCTCGAAATCACCACCAGGGCTTTCCAGGCGAACCTGGAAAAGAGCGAATTGTTCATAGAAGGTCAGACAAACCTTCTCAACAACCCTGAATTTGCCGATGTAGATCGTCTGCGCAGGCTTCTCCATGCCTTCGAAGACAAGTCCAGGATCATCCGGCTCCTCGATATGACTCTGAAGACGTCCTCGGGAGTACGAATCATCCTGGGCACGGAAAGCGAACTGAAGGAACTGCAGGAAATAAGCCTCATATCCTCACCGTATCGGAGGGGAGACACCCTGCTTGGAGTGTTGGGCGTCATCGGTCCTGTGCGCATGGACTACTCCAGGATTATTCCCGTCGTGGAATTCACCGCTGGCCTTCTGAGTCAGATCCTGGAAGAGCCGGAGGAGGTCTGAATTCCATCCTGTCCAGGCAGGCGAGAGTATGAAGAGATCATAATGGCTTAGCGAGGAGGTCGTAGATCGATGTCTGAGGAACAGAAACGGGAAAACGGAAGTGAAGAGACTCTCGATTCCGCGGACGTTCGGGCGGAGGGACTCCGTATTCCCGAGGAGGGAGCCGAACTGAGCTGCGAAGAACGACTGGCCCGGAAGGAAGAGGAGGTCAATCAACTGAACAACCGGCTTCTGCGCATGGCTGCGGAATTGGAGAACACACGCAAGCGACTGGAGCGCGAAAAATCCGAGGGTATCACGTATGCCAACGAAGTCCTGATTCGTGAACTGCTGCCGGTTATAGACAATCTCGAACGGGCTTTGCAGCACGGAGACAGGGATGCGGATTTCCAGGGACTCGTCGAAGGCGTGCGCATGACCTTGAAGGGATTTCTCGACAGCCTCGGCAGGTTCGGATGCAGCCCGTTCGAATCGGAAGGGAAGGCCTTCGACCCCAATTATCATGAAGCGATGATGCAGCAGGAGACGGACGAGTATCCCGAAAACACGGTCGTTCAGGAGTTTCAGAAGGGCTACACGCTCAAAGACAGGCTCCTTCGCCCCGCGCTGGTCATCGTCTCGCGGGCTCCCGACCAGGCCGAATGAAGGCGGGAAGCAGGCCGGGCATCGACATGGTCTATCGACCGCATCCTGCGTTCCTGCAGACGAAGCAGGACGACACCATACTGAAATTTGTATTTGGAAGGATTAACATAAGCGCAAAGACGACTGAACGCATCAATTCAAAGGAGGCTTTAAATGGGTAAAGTCATCGGAATAGATCTTGGAACCACCAATTCGGTGGTTGCAATCATGGAGGGGAAAGAACCCAAAGTACTTACGAATGCGGAAGGCGGGCGAACCACTCCCTCCATGGTGGCGTTCACCGACAGCGGGGAGCGTCTTGTCGGGCAGGTAGCCAAGAGACAGGCGATCACAAATCCCGAGAATACCATATTCGCCGTAAAGCGGCTGATCGGCCGGAAGTTCGATACGAAGGAAGTGCAGGCGGACACCAAGATTCTCCCCTACAAGATCGTCAAGGCGTCCAATGGAGACGCGCATTTGAGGATTCGCGGGCGGGATTACAGCCCGACGGAAATATCGGCTTTCATATTGATGAAGATGAAGCAGACCGCGGAGGATTACCTTGGGGAGAAGGTGACGGAAGCGGTCATCACGGTGCCGGCCTACTTCAATGACAGCCAGCGCCAGGCCACCAAGGATGCCGGCAAGATCGCGGGGCTCGAGGTTCTGAGGATCATCAATGAACCGACGGCCGCATCCCTCGCCTATGGACTGGACAAGAAGAAGGACGAAAAGATCGCCGTATTCGACCTTGGAGGCGGGACATACGATATTTCGATCCTGGAGATCGGCGAAGGGGTTTTTGAAGTCAAGTCGACCAACGGAAACACCCATCTCGGCGGTGAAGACTTCGACCAGCGGATCATTGACTGGCTCGCCACCGAATTCAAGAAGGACTATGGCATCGACCTCAGGACGGACAAAATGGCCCTCCAGCGCCTGAAGGAAGCGGCGGAGAAGGCAAAGATCGAACTGTCCACCACCATGGAAACGGACATCAATCTTCCTTTTATCACCGCGGACGCGTCCGGGCCGAAGCACATGAATATCAAGCTTACCCGGGCAAAATTCGAAGCCCTCGTGGAAGACCTCATCGGACAGCTTCTTCCTCCCATGGAACAGGCTCTTCGTGACGCCGGACTGACCCGAGCGGTAATCGACGAGGTGATCCTGGTTGGAGGCATGACCCGCATGCCGCGCGTGCAGCAGAAGGTTCAGGAATTCTTCGGCAAGGAGCCTCACAAGGGTGTGAACCCCGACGAAGTTGTGGCCGTTGGAGCCGCCATACAGGCCGGAGTTCTCAAGGGAGACGTCAAGGACGTACTGCTCCTCGATGTCACTCCTCTTTCGCTGGGAATCGAAACCCTCGGCGGTGTCATGACGAAGCTTATTGAGCGCAACACGACGATACCCACTAGGAAGAGCCAGGTCTTCTCGACGGCCACCGACAACCAGACGGCCGTTTCGATACATGTGCTGCAGGGCGAGCGGGAAATGGCGTCGGACAACAAGACCCTGGGCAGGTTCGAACTGGTGGGCATACCTTCCGCTCCTCGAGGAATCCCCCAGATCGAGGTGACGTTTGATATCGACGCCAACGGCATCGTACATGTTTCAGCAAAGGACCTGGCGACGCAGAAGGAACAGTCCATACAGATCACGGCTTCGAGCGGCCTTTCCGACGAGGAGATCAAGAACCTGGTCAGGGAAGGCGAGATTCATGCCGAAGAAGACAGGAAGAAACGCGAACTCGTCGAAATGAGAAACCAGGCGGACACGCTCATCTACAGCACGGAGAGAACCATGCGTGAGATGGGTGAGAAAGTGGACGCTCAAACGAGGCAGAACATCGAGTCTCAGATCGAGAAGCTGCGAAAGACCATGGAGGGAGGAGACAAGGAAGCCATCAAGCGAGACATGGATGAACTGATGCAGATTTCTCACAAGGTTGCCGAGGAAGCTTACAAGCGGGCGGCCGAACAGCACGGAGCGGGGCAGGCGGGCGCGGGAGCTCAGCAGGATGAAGCGGCTTCCCGCAGGAAAACCGACGACGATGTTGTGGATGCCGACTTCGAAGAAGTCAAGGACAAGGACAAGTAAGCTTTCCGGAAGGCGTTGTTCGCAACCGGGCAATCCGCCCGTTCCCATGGGGCACACGATTTTTGTGTGCCCTGTCCTGATTTTGAAGTATAAGCTAGGCATTTTCCTTGAATCCGGTTCAGGGAAGGTTGATTCCGGATCAGAGGGGAAGGTTCGGCGTTCCGGGCGATTTGAACACCTGCCCGCGATGAATCGGAAAGCCGTCGTCTTGCAGGAGGGGCGGCGGCCGCCCGCGAATGTGGTCCTTATTAGCAGGGTCGGGAATCGAAATCGGCTGCGTGCCTGAAGGCAGGCAACTCTCTATCCTCTTGACTCTCAGAGGTTTTGCATGAAGATAAGTATCGGAAAATCCTGGATCCTGCCTGTTCTTCTGGCAGTCTTTCTCTCCGGATGCGCCCAGCCGCGCCCTCTTGAATCGACTCAGCCGCAGCCCTATTCGGATGCGGCTCCCCCGGAAGCGGAAGCTCTCTGGCAGCAGGCGGAACAGGCTCACAAAGCCGGCAAGGTTTCCACAGCCATTCCCCTTTATGAGCGCATCATCCAGAATTACCCCAACAGTGCCATAGCCGCCCGATCGCTGCACACGGTGGGCAACATCTATCTTGCCCAGGGGCAGCCGGAGCGGGCACTGCAGTATTACGATTATCTGCTTTATACCTATCCGAGATGGTCCGGTGTAAACATGGCCAGGCTTGACCGGTTTCGGGCTCTTTCGGCAACCGGCAAGAAAAGGCAGGTGATGCGCGATGCCATTCCGCTGTGGGAGGCGTCGAACGGCCAGCCGCAGGTTCGAGTGAACCTGGCGGCTTTCATGGCGGGAATCTACGGCGGCGAAGGGGATATCGATACGGGCTTCGACTGGGTGGCTGCCGGCTTTTCAGCGGCCAGGACGCCCGAAGAGAACAAACTCCTCTCACAGGCCTGCCTGGAGTTGCTGAAGAACACGAACGAAGCCGGCATACAGCGCCTGTACAGGAAGAATCCCTCCGATTTCATGAAAGTCTTCCTCGACTACCGGCTGGCTCAAATCGACATGGATAAGGGGCAGCAGGACACAGCTCGAAACCGGTACCGGGAATTGCTCAGCGCTCACCCATCGCACCCTCTCGCGCCGGAACTCCAAATGGCCCTGAGGGGCGCTCCACCGCCCGCCGCGGACACCACGCGGACGGCAGCGATCGATCCCGGGCGCATTGGAGTCCTGGTACCATTGAACGGCACTTACGCCAAGTTTGGAGACCTGGTTCTGAAAGGTCTGCAGACGGCCACGTCGGAATGGAACGCGAACTATCCCGGCAGTGACGTGACCCTGGTGGTGAAGGATGCGCAGGCGGACGAGGAATCCGCGTCGCGATCGCTGGAGGAACTGGCCGTCGACCAGGGTGTGCTTGCCGTCATCGGCCCCCTGGGGACCCAGGCATCCCGGGCCGCAGCTCCCCTTGCAGACCGGTACGGAATTCCGCTTCTTCCCCTCACTCAGAAGGAGGACGATCCGGGAGCCAGTTCATTCGCTGTCCACGTCTTTCTTGACAACCGGGAACTGCTCCGCGCACTCGTCCGTCACTGCCGCGAGAAACTCGGCTACGCGCGTTTCGCGGTTCTTTATCCGGACGACCGCTACGGGCAGAGACTGTCCAAGGCCTTTTCCGAGGTGGTGAAGGAATTCGGCGGAAGCGTGATGGCCAGTGTCTCCTATAAGGACAAGACGACGGACTTCAAGGAACCGATCCAGAAACTGCTCACCATCGCCAAGAAGAATGCTCCCCCGACGGGAGTCGACGTTACGCCGTTTGAAGCCCTGTTCATCCCGGACCAGGTCCAGGCGGTGTCCCTCATCGCTCCACAACTCCCGTACAACAACGTGGTCGGTGTCACACTGCTGGGGACCAACCTCTGGAGTGAGGCTCCCATCGTTCAAACCGGGGGCGTCTATGTTGAACACGCCATTTTTGCCACTCCCTTCAACCCGGAGAGCAAGGTACCGGCAACGCGCCGCTTCATTCAGAAGTACGAGGAGCAATACAACTCTGCACCGTCTTACCTGGAAGCCCAGGCCTACGACGCTCTCATGATGTTGCTGCGTGCCCGGGATTTGCCCCGCTCACGTGCAACGGACCGCGTCAGCCTCCTTCAGAACCTTCTGCAGTCGGGTGAATTCGAAGGAGCCGCCGGCATTTACAGGTTTTCTCCTTCCGGCGAACTGGACCGCACCTACTTCATCATGCAGGTCGAAAATGACCAGCTGATCCAGGTGGCCCCGTGAATTTTCTGTGATGGAGCCTCGGATCTTTGCGGCGACCGGGAAGAAACATTTCGGGAAAAGGATTTTTTCACCTGGCGGACAGGGCGCGCCTGACCGGATTCTCTTGACATTGAAAGTGTGACGCTTATAATTCGCATGAGGTAAAATTCGACAAACAAGCCCTGTGTGCAATGGTAGGTAGGAAACGTTTATAAGGAGGTTCTTGAAATGCCGATCTACGAGTACGAATGTTTAAAGTGTGGGAAGACGACGGAGGCCATGCAGCGATTCTCCGATCCGCCGTTGTCGGAATGCCGTCACTGCAGGGGTGAAATGCGCAAGCTCATTTCCATGAGCACTTTCCACCTTAAAGGTTCGGGCTGGTATACCACGGATTATGCAGGCAAGAACCAGAGCACCAGTTCCACGAAATGCGGGGATTCGTCGGCGGCCAAGAGTGAGTCGAAAGCGGAAACCTCCTCGAGTTCGACCGAATAGCGGGGTGATGACTGGAGCATCGCATCGATCCGGCCGTACTGCAAATTCAGCAACTTGAACAACAATGATACCGAGCGGGCTTTCAAGGCCCGCTTATTTATTACCGGTAATCCGACCGTCTCCCGTACCCGGTTCAGTCAGATGCAGGCATGCCATCCGCGCACAGGGAGGCTCCCGGTGCGGGTTTCCTTCCCGGGAAGCAACGGCTTCGGACGTTGCGGAAAGGCTCACCGTTGCACAGAGGATTGTTGATCGTGTTTACGGGGAACGGCAAGGGCAAGACCACCGCCGCCCTCGGAATGGCCCTCCGGGCGGCCGGCCATGGCATGCGCGTGCTGATTCTCCAGTTCATCAAAGGGACCTGGGCCTACGGAGAACTGGATGCCCTCTCCCGCATGGAAGAAGTAACCATCAAACCCCTGGGAACAGGATTCACCTGGAAGAAGGAGAACCTCGAGGAAGACCGGGACCTGGCGGAGGCGGGCTGGGCGCAGGCCATGACTGCCATCCGGCAGGCGACCTGGGATATGGTCATCCTGGATGAACTCAATGTCGTTCTTTCGTACGGACTGCTTCCCATCGAACCGATACTCGATTCATTCACCACACGCCCACCCGGAATCCATATTGTCGTAACCGGCCGCAACGCCCCCGAAGAACTCATCGAGGCGGCGGACCTCGTCACCGAAATGCGCCAGGTGAAACACCCTTACCCGGACCGGGGAATCAAGGCTCAGAAGGGAGTCGAGTTCTGAATGACCCGGGAGGAAAAAGCCCAGAAGCTGAGCGAACTCTATGACGCCATTGCGGCGGATTCCTCTTATCGGACGCAGGGTATGGGAAGTGTTCTTGTTCCCGGGGCCGGGAGTATCGAAGACCATCCCCTGGTTTTTGTCGGAGAAGCTCCAGGCCGCGAAGAGGAAATCGAAAAGCTGCCGTTCGTGGGGCAGGCAGGAAAGAACCTGGAAACACTTCTCGGTGAAATCGGCCTGTCCAGGCGGGATGTCTTCATCACCAACCTTGTGAAATACCGCCCGGTTGCCTCGAACGGAAACAACAGGCCCCCTTCCGCTGGGGAACGACATCACGCCCTGCCCTACCTCGTCGAAGAACTCCGGATACTCTCCCCGGAGCTGGTGGTCTGTCTCGGCCTGTCCGCCGCCAGGGCGCTGCTCGACCAGCCTGCATTGAAGATGGCAGAAGCTCATAACAGGCTGTTTGAAGGACACGGCTTGAGGATATTTGTCACGTATCATCCCTCTCCGTTCAATTTCATGATCGCTGAAAAAAAGAAGGCCCTCCACGACGCATTCAGGCACCTGTCTTCACTCTCTAAAAGGCGCTCAGGATATGAATGAAGTCGAACTGATTGAAAGAGTGGATCACTTTTCGCGTTTTCCTCATCGAGGGAAACTCAAGGTCGTCCAGGACACGTCCGAGTTCATGAATATCAAATCAGGAGACGTGCTGGAACTGGCGGGGGCCTATTATCTCGTTCGTGGAGACGAGATGGAAGGCCGGTTCGGGCTTGACGGTGAACCCAAGTTCTGGGTGAAGCGGGTTGTCGATCTTCTTGACGGAAGTCCCAAGATCATCAAGCTCGTTTTTCACGAATCCTTCATGATGCAGCTTGGAGTGGAACGGATCCGATGTTTTCGCAGCCCGCGGAAGGAAGCGAGAATCCTGGAGAAGGTCGCCGATGATCCCTATTTTATGCACGGCTTCACGGTCTTTGATGCGGCGGGAAACGAGGTGAGGATTCTCGACCGGATCAGGGGGGTGAAGTTCTATGAATTCATCAACAATCTTTCCATGGAACACGAGACCTATTTCCACACCCGTTTTCCCGATGTGTTGAGCAATATCGTGTCGGCCGTGGAAGCCATAGGCAGACTTCACGGAATGGAAGAGCTGCACGGAGATATCAGGAACGATCATATACTCGTCGAGAAGGAAACGGGAAGGTACACATGGATCGATTTCGACTATACCTACGAATGGGCGGAGAATCCGTTTGGCGTGGATCTTTTCGGCCTGGGGAACATCCTTCTTTTTGCCACGGGCATGGGATTCCATAACCTTCCGGATCTGTCCGCCTGCGCTCCCGAAGGAATGCAGGTAAAGTCCTGCGTAGCCCCGTCCGACCTCTCCCTCTTCTTCAAGCATCGGATCATCAATCTGCAGAAACTTTTCCCGTACATCCCGGACGAACTCAACCACGTGCTCATGCATTTCGCCCAGGGGGCCGAGGTTTTCTACGAAACCACGCAGGAGCTTCTCGACGACCTGGAACCCTGTGTCGAGATTTTGATTCCCTGATATCGGTCCGTTCCCCAGTGTGACGCATACCGCATCCTCACTCGACGACTGTACAAGGGGCACTCTCTTCCAGGGGGCTGAACGATCAGCGAACAGGGCGGTTCTTCCCGCCGAAACTTTCTGATGAACGGCAGCAAACGATGGGATGGACCGTTTGCCTCCGTTGGCCATCCATTGACTCCTTCAGTTTTGAAAGGTGGTTCAAGCCATGGAAAACAAAGCTCTGGTTGCCGTGGACCTGTCCGAAAACTCCCTGAAGGCCGTGGATTATCTTGCCGAGGTCATGTCCTGCCACCCGAAAGCCTGTGTGACCCTTCTTCATGTCATCATGGAACCCTCGCCGGATATCGTGATCGATGAAGAACAGCGCAAACAGCGGGTCGAGCAGCTTCGTGCCGAGAGTTTAAAGCTCATGGAAAAGGCGGGTGAGCGGCTGACATCGCGAGGTATTTCCGAAGAGCGGATCAGGCTGCTGATTCAAGTGTGTTCGAAGCCGGTGAGTGTGGCCGAATTGATCCTGCATGAGCAGAAAGACGGCGGCTACGATACGATTGTCATGGGCAAGAGGGGAATGAGCAAGAGGGAGCAGTTCCTTTTCGGCAGTGTATCGAGCAGGGTAGTGAGGGAGGCAAGGAACTGCGCGGTGTGGATTGTGGACTGAGAAGGTGATCCTCGGGCAGATCCGCTGAAGGATCCCCGCCAGGTCATGAGCCCGCGGGGAACCTTCAGCTGCAGATCCGTCTGCCTTTTCCTTCTTTCAACTGCCCGGCCGGCCCGGCTGGACGAAAGCAGCACACTCATTGAAGACCTGCTTTTCCCGGATGCCGGTGCCCACAAGCCTGCCGGAACCAATCCGCAAAGGCATGGGCACCGTCGTGCAGGTCGGCGCCGATCAATCCTTGGCCCCTTCCATGAGCTTTCTCAAGTGGTACTCCTCGGCTCCTGCCTTTCTGAGCTGCTCCTCCAGCGTCTGCCTTTCAGGGGATTCGGGAGGCAGATTCTTCAGGCTTTTCTTCAGCTCCTCGATCTGCCTCATCACCCTGTAAAGCTCGACGGCCAGCATCCTAATACTCATACTCGACGGGTCCTCTGTATTCCCGAGAAACCCGATCCGCGGGGCTTATGTGTCATGTGTCAATTCCGGAGATAATTGTTGTAGGCCACATCGAACTTGTCCCTGCCTCCGGAAGGTAAACGCAGGGCGTAGCCGGAATCGGGAGGTAGCCGATCCAAACGCAAAGACGGGTTCAGGCTCTGCAACTCATCTACTGAAACATCGATCCACCGGGCTACCTGCTGCAGCCTTAAAGGGACCTTGACCCAGATAGACTCGTAATCGAACCTGGGAAAGTGATCCGGGCACTGAAACCCGTGATTCTCGAGGTTGCGCATGATGTGCATGGCCGCAAGAACCTTCGGAACATAAGCCCTCGTTATCGAAGGCAGGCTCCGCCGCTTGGAAAGCTCCCAGAAATCTTTGGCGCGGTGCTTCTTTGCCGCGCTCCGGACGGGGCCACAGCCCGCATTGTATGCGGCAAGGGCCAGCGTCCAGGATCCGAACTGCTCGTATAACGAGCCCAGGTACTTGGCCGCAGCCTTGGTAGACTTGATGGGATCAAGCCTTTCATCGACCCAGCGGTCGACTCTGAGTCCCATGGACCTGGCTGTCGGGGCCATCAGTTGCCAATAACCCACCGCTCCCTTGTGTGACGCATGCCCTTTGAAACTGCTTTCAATGAAAACAACGGAAACCAGTTCCGCAGGCACATTGTAGGATTCAAGGATTTCGATCATGAGGGGGATGTAGAATCTTGAACGTTCAATGGATTCCATCAAGGTTCTCCTTCCCTCTCCCTCAAAGAAGCGGACGTGTTTTTGGATTTGGGGTTGATCATGGATGGGTATCTGAATTCTGTTACTCCATCGTCCAGCAGGGGAAAAACTGAACAAACTCGATGGCGGGGACGGTGGCGCCCAGGTGGCGGCTGGATCCTGAAGATTCTTTCCCGCAGAATGAAGATGAGCGGAATGCCCACTCCAGGAATCTCCGGCCGTCCTTGCGTCAGCGTTTGGCGTGGAAACAGCAAGAATGAACAAAACCGGAACGGCAGCCTTCAGCATGATTCGCCGAAGACCGGTGTCGACTTCCCCCAGCTGGTGCCTCCAGAGTCGTGAATCAGGCGCCATACTGGTTCTCCTTTGTATTTCAAAGAAAAACACATCGCCCTCGCGGATACCCGTAAGAGTTTAGGATGGGTCTTTCTAGCAGCATCCAGGATGGGGAGCAACCGCCAGATTCCGGGTTTTTTGTCCATTACGGGAGAATATGCGGAAACTGGCTCGAAATCAGGTCGATCGTTGAGCTATGCAAAGGCATGTGTACACATTCTGGCGGATTGAATCGATAAGGAACTTTCTATGATCCATTATTACCGCTTAGATGACAGGTTTCTTATAGAATCTTTTTCTTAATCGAAAAAACGCCTCCAATCAGCATTTTCTGGAATTTCGACGCACGCAGCCTGCAGATTCCTTCAAGTTACCCTCATCGGGCGGGCCGCCAGAGTAGAAGAACAGCAGGGAACCACGACGCAGAATAGAAGCTCCATCACTCCGTATTGGGCGGGACTCCTGCGGGAGTCATCCGAGGCCGGAATATTTCGGTTCATCCGGCAAACTGCCATCAGTCGTGGGCTCGCAACTATGAACACGCACAGGAGATTTCTTATCAGCTGATCTCCAGGGTTGATGCACCTCGTTTATTCCGATTCGTGGGACACTGCTGATCCGGAAAAGGCGGACCATGGTCCGCCTTTTCCGGCAGGTCTTCGCTTCTGACACGCGAGGGCGCATCCCGGGAAAGCGATGTGGCAGGCAGACGAGTTGCTCATCTGCCCGGAAGGATTCCTGCGTCTCGTGGCACAATCATCTGCGCAGCTTGACAGGCTTTCGTGAATTTCTTACATTGATGCGCTATGATTTCATGAGAAGTGCAGTCGGCACATAAAATCTCTTACCAAGGATCAGTTGAATGTCGGAAAAACGGCGGCTCAACAAATTCCGAAACATTGGGATCATCGCCCACATCGATGCCGGCAAAACGACCGTCACCGAGCGGATACTCTACTATACAGGCCGCTCTCATAAGATGGGTGAAGTGCATGATGGAACCGCCGTGATGGACTGGATGGAACAGGAACAGGAGCGGGGCATCACGATTACGTCGGCGGTGACCACGTGTCACTGGCGCGAACACGAGATTCATCTCATCGACACACCGGGACACGTGGATTTCACCATCGAGGTCGAGCGGTCGCTGCGGGTGCTCGACGGGGCCATAGCCGTGTTTTGCGGAGTGGGGGGTGTGGAGCCCCAATCTGAAACCGTCTGGCATCAGGCGGACAGGTACCATGTTCCCAAGATCGCCTTCGTGAACAAGATGGATCGACTTGGAGCCAACTTCGAGAACGTAGTCCGCCAGATCGAAGAAAAGTTCAGGACCGTTGCGCTGCCTCTCCAGATCCCTGTGGGTGCCGAAGGCGACTTTCGAGGCGTGATCGACCTGGTCGGTCTGCGGCAGATCACGTGGTACGATGAAAGTTTGGGAGCCGAATACAGTTATCATGACATCGAAGCAGGATTCCAGGCCATGGCGGCTGAAGCCAGGGATAACCTGGTTGCAGGTATTGCCGAATGGGATGACCGGCTGATGGAGCGGTACCTGGAGGGCGAAGAGATCCAGGCAGACGAACTGGTGCCCGTCATCAGGCGGCTGACCCTGGAACTGCGGGTCGTGCCTGTGTTCTGCGGTTCCGCCCTGAAGAATAAGGGGATACAACCCCTCCTGGATGCCATCGTCAGCTATCTGCCATCCCCCCTGGATGTACCGCCCATCGAGGGTGAAAACCCCCGGACCGGGGAAAGGGAGAAACGATCGAGCAGCGAACAGGAACCCCTTTCCGCTCTTGCCTTCAAGATTTTCATGGACCAGGGACGCAAGCTCACTTATGCGAGGATCTATTCCGGCAGGATGCTGGTGGGATCCGAGGTCCTGAATCCGACGAGGGGGATCCGGGAAAAGGTTTCCAGGATCTTTTCCATGCACGCCAACAAAAGAGACCGCCTCGAACAGTCCGGTGCGGGGAATATCGTGGCCCTGATGGGGCTCAAATCCGCTACGACGGGCGATACTCTTTGCGATCCGGATCATCCCATCCTGCTCGAACCCGTGGACATTTACGAACCCGTCATATCCATCGCCGTGGAGGCGCAGACGCGGGCCGACCAGGAAAGACTGCTCGACAGCCTCAACAAGCTCGCCGAAGAAGACCCCACGTTCAAATTCAATGAGAATCCCGACACGGGCCAGACAATCATCAGCGGCATGGGGGAACTGCACCTGGACATCGTGCTGACAAGGCTGGACCGCGATTATCACATCCGAGTCAACGCAGGAAAGCCCCAGGTTGTGTACCGGGAAACCATCGGCAGCAAAGCCACGGCCCAGGGCACCTTCGATCGCGAAATCGGAGGCAGCAGGCATTTCGCATCAGTCGAAATACACGTATCCCCCCGGGCCCGAGGAGAAGGGAACTCCATCCTCATCAAGGTCAGGGACGGCTCGATCCCGGAAGCCTTTTTCCCCTCGCTGGAACAGGGAGTGCAGGACGCCCTCAGCAGCGGCCCCGTTCTGGGATACCCCGTGGTAGACCTGGAGGCGGTGGTATTCGGAGGGACCTTCCAGGAAGGCGTATCCAGCGAACTGGCTTTCCGCGTGGCGGCTTCCCTGTCCTTCAGGAAGGCCTGCGAGCAGGCTTCCCCCCTGCTTCTCGAACCCTATATGTCCGCGGAAATCCTGGTCCCGGACGAATTCCTCGGAGAAGTGCTTGCCGACATCAACCTGCGCAAAGGTCGAGTGGAAAGCATCGCGGCGCGCAAGGCAATCCAGGTCGTCCATGCGGTGGTTCCCCTGTCCAGGATGTTCGGTTACTCGACGAGCCTCCGGTCCGCGACGCAGGGGCGGGCCACCTTCACGATGCATTTTTCCCATTACGATGCGGCCATACAAAACTGACATTGGGAAGAAACGGGCAACGGCGAGGGATTTTGGTTATTCTTTCCTTGAAGTCCATGCGATTATGTTCTATTATTTTTTTTTCGATTTAATGATCCGCCCGGTCATCGAATCGAAGAGCCGGCCTGTGCCGCGGCATCAGGGAGGCCGGGATAGTTGCTGACTGTTGCGTTGCCCAGGATTTGATGAAGATGTGTACGGCCACTCTGAACCTTGTTGCGGAAAGGTAGGTGAATACTGAATGTCGGAGTCGGAAACAAAGGAAAACATAGAGAAGAAGATCAGAAAGCTCCGCAAAGATTTCCAGAAGAACGTTCAACCCGTCTTACGTCGCCACAATTATTATCTCTCCAAGGGAGAACGTCGCAGGATCAAGAAGAAGAAAGCCATCAAGAGAATTCAGCGGCGTGAACGCAGGATGATGAGGTCCGCATAAAGAGAGAGCCTGTTCGGCGCTTCTGGCTTATCACACAAAACCCTGACCGGACAACCCGGTCAGGGTTTTGTGTTGCGGCTGCGGATCTCGAAAACGTGAATGTCGAGCCCTATCGTTGTTTCAGAACGTTCCTGGCGATGACGAGGCGCATGATCTCGTTGGTCCCTTCGTAGATCTGGGTGATCTTGGCATCGCGCATATGCCTTTCCATGGGGTAATCCTTGCAGAAACCGTATCCCCCGAGCACCTGGACGCCTTCCACCGCGGCCCACATGGCGGTGTCGGAAGCCAGAAGCTTCGCCATTGCCGATTCTTTTTCGTAATGCCTTCCGTTGTCTTCCAGCCAGGCGGCTCTGAGTGTGAGCAATTCCGCGGCGTCCAGTTGCGTGGCCATGTCTGCGAGCTTCCACTGAATCGCCTGAAAATTTGAAATGGGCTGGCCGAACTGCTCGCGGGTCTTGCTGTATTCGATGGCTTCTTCAAGGGCGGCGCGGCCGATGCCCAGGGCCTGCGACGCAATTCCGATGCGACCTCCGTCCAGGGTGGTCAGCATCTGCCTGAAACCTTCGCCTCTTTTCCCGAGCAGATTCTCCTTCGGGATCCTCGCATCCTCGAACACCAGTTCAGCGGTGCCGGAGGCATTGATTCCCAGCTTCTCCTCGACGGTTCCGACGCGAAAACCCGGAGTATTCTCGAAATCGACGATGAATGAACTGATCCCCTTGTATCCCATCCCCTTTTCTGTTACGGCCGCAACCACGCAGTACCGGGCGACGTTACCGTTCGTGATGAACTTCTTGGTCCCGTTGATGACCCATCCGTTTCCGTCTTCAACGGCGTTGGTGAGCATCTTCGCAGGGTCAGAACCTGCACCCGCTTCCGTCAGTCCATAGCAGCCCAGAGCTTCACCGCTTGCAACGGGGCGCAGGTACTTCTGTTTCTGCTCCTCATTTCCGTATGCATAGACGGGAAAGTTGTAAAGACTGTTGCAGACACTCATGATCACGCCACACGACGCACAGGCCTTGGATATCTCGATCATGGCCAGAACATAGGAAACATAGTCCATCCCGGCTCCACCGTATTCCTCGGGAATGGTTACTCCCATCAGGCCCAGTTCGCCCATCTTGGCGACGAGTTCCGCGGGGTGACGGTGGGTCCTGTCCAGTTCGGCCGCAACCGGTTTGATCTCGCGCTCCGCAAACTTGCGCGCCATATCCTGGATCATCTTCTGCTCTTCGGTTAACTCAAAATTCATCCGTTCTCCTTCGCCTTTCGTCTTATCCGTTGAGGATTCAGCTTGTGAGGCTTCCCTTAAACCGGGGCTGGCGCTTTTCCAGGAAAGCGGATACGCCTTCCCTCGAGTCTTCTCCGGCAAAACACGCCCCGAAGGCTTCGGCTTCGAGTGCACATCCGTTTCTCAGGTCCATGTCCATTCCCCGGTCTATCACCCGCTTGAGAGACCGCAGCACTCCCATGGACTTCAAGGAGAGCGACCGCGCGACCTTCATGGTTTCCGCCATCAGGATATCGGCAGGAAACACCCTGGATACGAGCCCCAGAGCACGTGCCTGTTCCGCGTCGATCATCTCCCCGGTCATGCACAACTCCTTCGCCCTCGCCCGGCCGATCAGACGAGCCAGCCTCTGGGTTCCTCCAAACCCGGGAATCAGGCCGAGATTCACTTCAGGCTGACCGAACCTGGCCCTGTCGGACGCATAAATGAAGTCGCAACTCATGGCCAGCTCACACCCTCCCCCCAGCGCAAAACCGTTGACACTGGCAATGACGGGTATGGGAAGCTGTTCGAGCATAAAAAAGACTTCCTGCCCCTTTTCCGCAAAAAACCTCGCCTGAAGCGGGTTCATCCTGGGGAACTCGGAAATGTCGGCTCCAGCCACAAAAGCCTTTTCGCCGGCGCCCGTCAGCACCAGGACATGGGTGTCTCCTTCCTCCCGTACGTGCTCCAGCAGGTTTCCGAGTTCCTCGAGGGTCTTCGGATTCAGAGCATTGAGGGCCTTCGGCCTGTTCATGGTCACGATTCCCACCCGGTCTTCCAACTGAAACAGAATGTTTTCATAAGTCATGGCACAAAATCCCCCAACTGCGATCGTCTCCCTTTTCGCCCTTCATCACGTACGTTCGATCAGAATCGCCGCCCCCTGCCCACCGCCGATGCACAGCGTGGCCAGGCCGCATTTCGATCCCCTCTTCTGCATTTCGTGCAGAAGAGTCGTGAGAATCCGGGCTCCCGACGCTCCAATGGGATGCCCCAGGGCTATGGCGCCGCCGTTGACATTCACCCTGGCCAGGTCCCAGCCCATCTGCCTGTTCACCGCCACAGCCTGCGCCGCAAAGGCTTCGTTGGCCTCGATCAGATCCAGATCCTGCACAGTCCACCCTGCCCTGGCAAGCGCCTTTTCACTCGCCCGGACCGGCCCTATTCCCATCACGGCAGGATCCACCCCGCTCGACGCATATGCCCGAATGGTTCCCAGGGGCTTCAACCCGAGAACCCTCGCCCTCGACTCAGCCATGACCACGATAATAGCCGCTCCGTCATTGATGCCGGAGGCATTCCCCGCCGTCACGGTGCCGTCCGGCTTGAACGCCGGCTTCAGTTTCGCCAGGGCATCGAGATTGGTTCCGAATCGAGGGTGTTCATCCGTGTCGAAAAACACGGGAGCACCCCCCCGCTGAGGAACCTGGACGGGGACAATCTCGTCCTTGAAGCGCCCGGCCAGGATGGCCGCCTCGGCCTTCCGCTGACTGTGAAAGGCAAGATCATCCTGGTCTTCGCGGCTGACATTGAACATGGACGCTACGTTTTCGGCGGTGTTCCCCATATGGTAACCATGGAATGCATCCCACAAACCGTCGAGAATCATGAGGTCCACGAGTTTGCCGTCGCCCATGCGCTGTCCCCAGCGGCAGTCCTTCAGAGCATAGGGCGCCTGGGACATGTTTTCGATTCCGCCCGCGACGACGACTTCGGCATCCCCGATCATCACCGCCTGAGCAGCCAGGAAAACAGACTTGAGGCCCGATGCGCACACCTTGTTTACAGTGTACGAAGGAACCTCCTTCGGGATTCCCGACCTGATCGCTACCTGCCGCGCCGGGTTCTGACCGAGTCCCGCCTGAAGCACATTTCCGAGTATTACCTCGTCGACCTGGTCGACTTCGAGGTGCACTCGGCGCAACGCTTCCCTGAGCGCCGTGACTCCGAGGTCGATGGCCGAAACGGATCTCAGCGATTTCCCGAAACTTCCGACGGGCGTCCTCACGGCGCTGACAATAACAGCCTGCTTCATTTCATCCTCCATTTCATCCCGGGAAACAAGATTTCAGGCTGGAACTTCTCTGTGGAGACAACCAAATCGAAGGGACAGACCTCTCCTGCTTCCCCTCTTTCCTGAATTGAGTTTGTTTATATGAAAACAATTTAGCTTTGTCAAAATGTTTGCTCGACCCACCCCGGTTTCGCGGAGGGATAGAACCTCCCTACAGGTCTGCTCCAAACCGCGACAGGTTTTCCTGCGGGCCGATGGCGATGAGGGTATCGCCGGCCTTGAGCAGTTCGCGGGGCGACGGGTTGTATATCATCTTCCCGTCGCTTCGTTTTATGGCAACGATGATCAGGTTGTACCGACTCCTGATTCCGGAGTGCATGAGTTCCTTGCCGTCGAGCGAAGCCCCTTCCGGGATGCATATCTCCTCCATGCTGAGTTCCATACCTTCACCGGACAGGGCCAGGTCGACGAAATCCGTCACCGTTGGACGAAGGATATTATGGGCAATGCGGACCGCTCCAATGGCGAAAGGCGAAACCACGCGGTCAGCTCCGGCTTTGTAGAGCCTCTTGTCGGTCCCGGGAGTCCCTGATCGAGCCAGGATCATCAGGTCCTTGTTGAGGTCCCTCGCGGTCAGGACAATGAACACGTTTTCGGTGTCTTTGCTGACGACGGAAACGAGCCCCTTCGCCCTGCGAACGCCGGCGGCGGCGAGGTTCTCTTCGTCCGTGGCATCCCCCATGAGATGGGGAATGCCTTTTTCCCGTATCTTTAACAGCAGAGCATCGTCATTCTCGATCAAGACCAAGGGAATCCCGGCTTTCTGCAGTTCCTGAACGATGATCTGCCCCATCTGGCCGTATCCGCAAACAATATAATGATTTTTCAGCTTGTCCAGTTGATGCTCCAATTTCCGCCTCCGGTAGATCTCCAACAAATCCCCATCCAGCAGAAGCTGGCTGAAGTAGGCCAGATTGAAGGCCACAAAGCCTGCCCCCATGAGGATCAGGATCATGGTAAAAATCCGTCCGCTTTCATCCAGGGGTCTTACTTCGGTGAACCCCACCGTTGCCAGGGTGATGATCGTCATGTACAGGGCCTCGATGAGAGTGAAGTCCTGGACGATCACGTACCCCAGCGAGCCGAAAGCCATCAGAAGGACGGACAGAATGATGAGCACGATGATCCGGCGGCCTGTTGTGGCCAGCCATGCATCTTCCATTGATTCTTCCATGAATCCGTTGGAACCGATAGAACCGACGGGGATACGGCGTTGCCCGGCGGACAGGAAACCTGCGCAAAGTGGGAATTCGCTCGCCAATCTCGCTCACCGTCCCCGGATCACAGGGCGGGATGTTCAGCTCCAATTCACCTCGTTCAGTCTATTCATTTCGGAAGCTTCAAACAACACAAAATTATACAATTTAAATACTGCGGAACAAACAGCCCGGAGAGAATGGAGATATGCCGACATTCCATCCGTCCCTGTTCGAATTCGACCTGACCCTTGCCACAACAAACGCAGTAATGACCACATGGATTATTAGGAATTGATATCAATAAACTAAGGTGTGGCAGGAAGTACTTCCTCCCGGGCCGCCTGCATGTCGGCAAACCTTGCTGGAGCGGAGAAAAATGGTTCTTCATCTAACGCGTACCCGGACAGTTGTCGCACGAAGGCGGAATACACGCAACAACGTCTGCCCCACAACATCGTCAGTCCCTCCATATCGTCATTCCCGCGAAGACGAGAATCCAGGGAAAGTAACTCAGCAGGGCGAAAGGGTTTCAGGAAATGGGAAAGAGCCTGGAAGATAAGATGGATAGAGCAAGGCGATCCAGGGTGGGGAGCCTCTTACCGCGCGATCTGCGCTTGGTCTGGATTCCCCCCTTCCCGGGCATGACGGTGGGGTATACGCGGGAATGACGGTGTGATGCCCATGGATCCTTTGCTTGAAAAGCACCGGAGTACTCATTTGCCGGATGAACCCGAAAGATTGACCTGTTTTCTTCACCCATCTTTTCATCTTGCATATGTTTGCGTTCCGTGCTATAGGCTTCGATTGTCGGCGATCAATCCCAGATGTCCGGCCGGAGATAAACCGGCTGCAGCTCTTTTTCGCGCTCTTGCCCCGGCGTCGCTCGTATGCTCTTCTACCTGGACCAAACCGCCTCATTTTTCCCTTGACAAGGGACATACCACAGCTATATATAATGCGCCTCGTAAAAGATTGCACAAGCACGCGCAAAGGAGAGGTGATACGAATCAATAACCATAATCCAAGGAGAGTGAAAAATGTCCAAGCTAGTTCCGCCCCATGGTAAAGACAGAAAGCTCAAACCGTTGTTGCTCGAAGGCGCGGCTTTGGCCGCCGAAAAGGAAAAGGCCAAGACCCTCAAGGCAGTCCCGATTACAAGCCGCGAAGCCTCGGATCTCATCATGCTCGGTATCGGCGCTTTCACGCCTCTCGATGGATTTATGGGCTATGACGACTGGAAGGGTGTCTGTGACAAGTACCTGATGGCTGACGGCACATTCTGGCCGATCCCCATCACGGTATCCGCCGACAAGAGCCTTGCCGACAGCATCGGTGCCAACGAAGAAGTCGCTCTTCTGGATGTCGAAAACGACGAAATCCTCGGTACCATGAAGGTTACCGAAAAGTACAAGATCGATAAGGAACACGAATGCAAGAGCGTGTTCTGGACCAACGACGCCGAGGGTCATCCGGGCGTCGCCAAGGTCATGTCTCAGAAGGAAATCAACCTTGCCGGCCCCGTCAAGGTGATCAGTGAAAGCTTCTACCCCACCCAGTTCAAAGGCATCTATCAGCGCCCCGCCGAAGCCAGGAAGATGTTCGACGAAAAGGGTTGGAAGACCGTTGCAGCCCTTCAGCTGCGCAACCCCATGCACCGCAGCCATGAATACCTTGCCAAGATTGCCGTGGAAGTCATGGACGGTCTCTACATCCACCAGCTGGTCGGGAAGCTCAAAGCAGGCGATATCCCCGCCGACGTCCGCGTAAAGGCCATCGATGTGCTCGTGGAGAACTATTTTGTGAAAGACACCGTGATCCAGGGCGGCTATCCCGCAGAGATGCGCTACGCGGGTCCCCGTGAAGCCCTGCTCCACGCCGTGTTCCGTCAGAATTATGGCTGCAGCCATCTTATCGTCGGCCGTGACCACGCCGGTGTGGGCGACTATTACGGCCCGTTTGACGCCCAGAAGATCTTCGAGGATATTCCCGAAGGCAGCCTGATCCTGCAGCCCCTCAAGATCGACTGGACCTTCCACTGCTTCAAGTGCGGCGGCATGGCATCCATGAGAACATGTCCTCACGGCAAGGAAGACCGCCTGCTCCTGTCCGGCACGATGGTGAGAAAGACTCTTTCGGAAGGTGGAGAACTGCCGAAGGAATTCTCCAGGGCCGAAGTCGTCAAAGTCCTGCAGGCATACTACGCCGGTCTCGAAGAGAAGGTCGAAATCAAGCTTCACGGCGCAGCAACCGGTGATGTCAAGAAGAAATAAGCGAAGCCTTTTGTACACTGAAACCGGAATTTCAGCCGCATCTGCTCCGGGGTCTCAGCCCGGGCAGGCGCGGCCCAGATGAGAAGGGAGGTGCGACACAGGACTTTAAAGGATCTACACAATGGGCAATAATCGGCTGGAAGCACTTAGAATGAACTTTACGGAGGTGAAGTTATGCCAAGTTATGTAATCCTTGAGAAATGCGATGGCTGCAAAGGGCAGGACAAGACAGCATGTATGTACATTTGTCCGAACGACCTGATGGTTCTGGACAAGGAAAAAATGAAAGCATGGAACAGGGCACCCGAAATGTGCTGGGAATGCTACAACTGCGTGAAGATTTGCCCCCAACAGGCAGTTGACGTGAGAGGCTATGCCGACTTCGTTCCCATGGGAGCTTCAGTGGTTCCCCTGCGCGGCTCCGAGGATATCATGTGGACCGTTAAGTTCCGCAGCGGTCAGGTAAAGCGATTCAAGTTCCCCATCCGGACCACGCAGGAAGGGAAGGCCGAACCCCTTGCAGGGTACAGTACCGGCACCGAAGACATCAAGAGCCCCGTGCTCTGTACTGAGCCCGCTTCCACCGGGGGCGCCGAGCTTCCCACACTGAAGAAATAAACCCCCTAAGGAGGTGACGATATGGCAAATTTTGAAACCGTAGTAGTCGATACCGATCTCCTGATCATCGGCGGTGGCATGTCCGCCTGTGGCGCTGCTTTCGAAGCTGCCTACTGGGCAAAGAAGCATGGCTTGAAGGTAACCGTGGTCGACAAGGCCGCCATGGATCGTTCGGGCGCCGTCGCAATGGGTCTTTCCGCCATCAACCAGTACATTGGCTATGCCAAGGGCAAGAACACCCTCGAAGATTACGTAAAGTACGTACGGCAGGATCTCATGGGCATCTCCCGTGAAGACCTGGTTTACGACATTGCCCGTCACGTTGATTCGTCAGTTCATCTTTTCGAAAAGTGGGGACTCCCCATCTGGAAAGATGCCCAGGGCGAGTACGTAAACGAAGGCCGTTGGCAGATCATGATCAACGGCGAATCCTACAAGGTGATCGTGGCCGAAGCAGCAAAGAACGCCATGGCCACCCTGGGCGACAAGGGCGAGATCCTGGAGCGTGTTTTCATTGTCGAGCCCCTCATGGACGGTGACAAGTGCATCGGCGGCGTGGGCTTCAGCGTGCGCGAGAACAAGTTTTACGTATTCAAGGCCAAGGCGACCATCGCCCTGATGGGTGGCGCTGTCCACGTATTCCGCCCCCGTTCGGTGGGTGAAGGTCTCGGCCGCGCATGGTATCCCCCCTGGAACTCCGGTTCCACCGCATACTTCACCATCCGCGCCGGCGCGGAAATGACCTGCCAGGAAGTACGGTTCATCCCCGTTCGTTTCAAGGACGGCTACGGACCGGTCGGCGCATGGTTCCTCCTGTTCAAGTCCCGTGCAGTCAATGCCATGGGTGAGGAATACATGGTGACCCGCGCCAACGAACTGCCCAAGTGGGCTCCTTACGGCCTGGCCAAGCCCATCCCCGCCAACCTGCGCAACTGGCTGGGTATGGAAGACGTCTACTCCGGCAAGGGCCCCATCTTCATGAAGACTGAAGAAGCCATTGCCAACCTGGCCGCCAAGTACAAAGACGATCCCAAGGCCTTCAAGAAGAAGATGAAGGAACTTGAGAGCGAAGCATGGGAAGACTTCCTGGATATGACCATCAGCCAGGCCATTCTCTGGGCAGGCCAGAACATTCAGCCCGAAGAGAAGCCTTCTGAAATCGCGGCAGCCGAACCTTACTTCATCGGCTCGCACTCCGGTGCCTCCGGTGCATGGGTTTGCGGTCCCGAGGATGTCATGCCTGCCGAGTACAGGAAGCAGTGGGAACCCATCGGTGTGTACAATCACATGACCACCGTCAAGGGTCTCTTCACCGCAGGCGACGGCTCCGGAGCCTCCAGCCACAAGTTCTCCTCCGGCTCCCACGCTGAAGGCCGCGTCGCCGCCAAGGGCGCCATTGCATACATCCTCGACAACAACACCGCTCCTACCGTCGATGATGCCGTAGTTGAACAGATGAAGAAGACCATCCTGGCTCCTCTCGACAGGTTCCAGGAATTCGCCAAGATGTCCAGCGATCCGGACATCAACCCCAACTTCATCAAGCCCAAGATGTTCATGTTCCGCCTCCAGAAGATCATGGATGAGTACTGCGCCGGGGTTTCCGCCTGCTTCACCACCAACAAGGCACTCCTCGACAGAGGCCTCGAGCTGCTCGCCATGCTGAAGGAAGACCATGAGAAACTGGCTGCCGAGGATCTCCATGAGCTCCTGCGCTGCTGGGAGAACACCCATCGCATGTGGATAGCCGAAAGCCATCTGCGCCACGTGATGTTCCGCGAGGAAAGCCGTTGGCCCGGCTACTACTTCCGCGCCGACTTCCCCGACATGGACGAAGCGAACTGGAAGTGCTTCGTGAACTCCGTCTGGGATCCCAAGACCGGCGAATGGACCATGAAGAAGGTTCCGGTGGTCAACATCCTGTAATGTGAGGATGTGAAGAATCCGCCTCCGGGTGCTCTTGCACCCGGAGGTTTTTTTATGCCGACTTGTCCTCTCTCCTTATATGAGTTAGCTTTCTAAGCCTTGACATGTGCCCGAAACCTGAACGCACCCTCAAAGTCTTTTTTCGGAATCCCTGAAACAGCGGGAGCAACCGCGGAGGAAATCCAATGGCCGATGCGCTGAACACGAACCGGAGCATTCTCGTTGTCGGAGGCGGTATGAGCGGGCTGACTGCCGCCATAGAAGCCGCCGAGGCGGGTTTTCAAACGTACATCGTCGAGCGGGAGCCCTACCTGGGCGGCCGGGTGGCTCGAATGAACAAGTACTTCCCAAAGCTCTGCCCTCCCAACTGCGGTCTCGAAATCAACTTCCGCCGGATTCGCAGCAATCCGCTCGTCCGCTTCTTCACCATGGCCCAGGTGGAAAGCATCGATGGGGAACCCGGGAACTTCGATGTGACCGTAAGGCTCCATCCCCGGTACGTCAACGAGAAGTGTACGGGGTGCGGTCTTTGCGCTGAGGCGGCGACAACCGAGATCCCCGATTCGTTCAACTACGGCCTGAGTTCCAGGAAGTCCGCTTACCTGCCTCATGAATTCGCCTTCCCCATGCGCTACGTCGTTGCGCCGGAGGTGGTGGGCAGCCCCGAAGCGAAGGCCATCGAGTCGGCATGTCCCTACGGTGCCGTGGACCTCGACATGCAGCCGCAGACCTTCGACCTGAAGGTCGGTGCCGTGATCTGGGCCACCGGATGGAAGCCCTATGATGCCGGCCGCATCTCTTACTACGGTTTCGGCAGGAACAGGAACGTGATCACCAACGTGATGATGGAACGCCTGGCGGCCAACAGCGGACCCACAGGCGGCCGCATCGCTCGCCCGTCGGACGGATCCGACGTCAAGAGTGTCGCCTTCGTGCAATGCGCCGGATCAAGAGACGAAAACCATCTCCCCTACTGTTCGGGAGTCTGCTGCCTCGCCTCCCTGAAGCAGACGACATACCTGCTGGACCAGGATCCCGATGCCCGCGCGACGATCTTCTATATCGATATTCGTGCGCTGGGCAAATACGAAGCCTTCTCGAACCGGGTCCAGGAAGACGAACGGGTCACCCTGATCAAGGGCAAACCCGGAGAGATCATCGAAGATCCCTCCACAGGCCTTGTAACCGTCCAGGTTGAAGACCAGGCCACGGGAAAGATTCTCAGAGAGAAGTTCGACCTGGTGGTGCTGGCCACCGGCATGGTTCCATCCACCGCCGAAGATCCACTTCCTTCCCGGACCGCATGCGACGATAACGGATTTGTTCTTCCCGACCGGGCCGGACCGGGCATCATCCCCGCCGGGTGCGTCAGGAAGCCGGTTGATGTTGCTTCAAGTGTTCAGGATGCCACGGCTGCAGCTCTCAAGGCCATTCAGGCGACGTTCAGGAGGTAGTCTCATGGAAAAACGAATCGGAGTCTATATATGTACCGGATGCGGCATTGGAGACGCTCTTGACGTGAATGCGCTGGAAGCCGTGGCTGCAGACGAGTTTTCCGTTGCCGCCTGCAGGCGGCATCCCTTTTTGTGCAGCGACGAGGGTGTTTCGATCATACGCCGGGACCTGGACCAGGGCATGGACACCATCGTCATCGCGGCCTGCTCGCCCCGCGTGATGATCGATTCCTTCACCTTTCCCGCCGACAGGGTCATGGAGCGGGTCAACCTGAGAGAACAGGTCGCCTGGTGCCATCCCGCGGGGGAAGAAGACACCCGGATGCTGGCCGAGGACGCCCTGCGCATGGGGCTTGTCAAGGCCGTGGAAATGCTTCCTCCGGATCCGTTCCTTGCCGACGATCTCAGCAGAAAGGTCCTGGTGGTCGGGGGAGGCCTTGCAGGCATGACGGCGGCCCGTGAGACAGCCAGGGCAGGATATGAGGTGGTTCTGGTGGAAAAAGAGGAGCAGTTGGGCGGCTATCTCAAGGACGTCCATAAGCTGCCTGCCGTTCGTCCCCCGTACACTGAACTCGAGGATCCGAACCTCGATGCCCTCACCTCCGAAGTCACCGGGGATCCCTCCATCAGGGTCTACACCGGCTCCCGGGTGGCATCCATTGCCGGGGCGCCCTGCATGTTCGACGTCACGATTCGCCAAAACGGAAGCGAGGCCATGGAACGTGTGGGAGCCGTTGTGCTTGCGGCGGGTTCTGTCCCCTACAGCCCGGAGAAGCTCGATTCCCTCGGCTTCGGCAAATATCCCGACGTGGTCACGGCTTCCCAGATCGAGATCATGTTCAAATCCGGAAAGGTCGAAAGACCGTCCAACGGGCAGCCGGTGGGCAGTGTGGCCTTTTTGCTCTGTGCGGGCTCCAGGGACGCCCGGCATCTGCCCTACTGTTCTTCGGCCTGCTGCGTGGAATCGCTCAAACAGGCCATGTACTTCAAATCTGAAAATCCACAGACTCCCGTCTATATCTTCTACCGGGACATGCGTGCCCACGGCACCTACGAATTCCTGTACAAGGAACTCCAGAAAGAAGGAGTCTTTTTTATAAGAGGCGACATCGAAGGGATCGAGGATGACGGCTCCGGCGGCCTGGTGGTTGCCGCCAATGACGTCCTCACCGGCTCCTCCGTCCTCACGGAAAGCCTCGACCTGGTCGTTCTGGCCAACGGTATGGTGCCCGTCACTTCTTTCGGTGAACCTTTCAAGGCGCAGTCACCCAAGGAAGGCGAGGAAGAAGCCGCTTATGCTCCAGACACGATTCTTGTTTCCGATATCCTCAATCTTCAATACAGGCAGGGCCCCGAACTGCCGGCTTTAAGCCATGGTTTTCCGGATTCCCATTTTATCTGCTTTCCTTACGAATCCCGACGTACGGGCATATACCCCGCTGGATCCGTACGGGCTCCGATGGATTATTCGCAGGCGGTTGAAGATGCCACGGGCGCGGCGCTGAAGGCGATTCAGTGCATCGAAATGCTTTCGGCAGGCAAGGCGGTCCATCCTCGATCCGGAGACCTGAGCTACCCGGAATTTTTCATGCAGCGCTGCACACAGTGCAAGAGGTGCACCGAGGAATGTCCCTTTGGAGCCATCAACGAAGACGAGAAGGCAAATCCGCTGCCCAACCCGACACGATGCAGGCGATGTGGAGTCTGCATGGGGGCTTGCCCCGAGAGGATCATTTCGTTCAGGAACTATTCCGTCGGTATGATCGGCAACGTGATCAAGAAGATCAACGTGCCCGACGAGTACGAAGAGAAGCCCAGAATACTGGTGCTGGCTTGTGAGAACGATGCCTATCCCGCCCTGGACATGGCCGGTATCAGGCGCCTTTCCTATAATCCCTGGGTGCGTATCATACCTGTGAGGTGCCTCGGGTCCATGAACCTGGTGTGGATCGCCGACGCCCTTTCCAAGGGGATCGACGGGATTCTGCTCCTCGGCTGCAAACACGGTGACGATTACCAGTGCCACTTCATCAAGGGAAGTGAGCTGGCCAGCGTAAGAATGTCCAAGATACAGGAAACCCTGAACCGGCTCGTGCTCGAATCCGACCGCGTGCGCCTCGAACAGGTCTCCATCACCGATTATCATCGTCTTCCGGAGATACTCGACGGCTTTGCAGCCCGGATCGAAGAGTTGGGGCCCAACCCATATAAAGGATACTGAGATTCGACTCTCTCGACGCATCCCGACGACGAAAGCATGCGGGATTTCGACCCTACCTCAAGGAGTGGCGGCTTATGGAACCGAAGAATGTTTCTCTTGAAATGAGAGATTACATTGCCGAAATGGGTGCGGAGACCATCAACTGGTGCATGCAGTGCGGTCTGTGCACGAATCTCTGTCCGTGGCGCCTGGTTCCCGGTGAAACCAGTGAACACTTCAACATCCGGCACATGCAGCGCCTCGGGCAGATGGGCATGGAAGGCTTCGAAGACGAAAAGTCCCTGTTCGCCTGCTCCACCTGCGGCATGTGCCAGTCCAACTGCCCTCGTGGCGTGAAAATCATCGACAACGTCAGGGCTATGCGTTCGAGCATTGTCGGAGCGGGAATGCCCCCGGCAAACCTCAGGCCCGTCCTCGGCGGAGCTCACGCCAACGGCAATCCCTGGTCCGGACCGCGGGAAAAGCGCGTGGACTGGCAGCAGGGCCTGGACGTTCCTTCATTCGGACCGGACAAGGAATACTTCCTCTTTGTCTGCTGTCATTCCTGTTACGATCCGCGCAGTACCAAAATCGCACGGAGCATAATCCGGCTGCTGAACCATGCCGGAGTGAGCTACGGGGTGATTGGAGCCGAGGAGAGCTGCTGTGCGGAGAGCGTGCGCAAGGTGGGAGACGAGGAGCTGTTCCAGAAGCTCGCGCAGTCGAACATCGACCTCTTTAACGCAAAAGGGGTAGCGAAGATCATCACCACATCCCCACACTGTCTCTGGACTTTCCAGAACGAATATCCCGAAATGGGCGGCGAATGGGAAGTTGTTCACTATGCGCAGCTGCTGGCGCAGCTGATCGAGGATGGAAGGCTTTCCTTCCCCGCGGGGACGGAACAGAACGTCGCTTTTCATGATCCCTGTTACCTGGGAAGACACTCCGGAATCTACGACGCTCCGAGGGAACTTCTGGAAAAGGCCTGCGGCGGCGCGGTCAACGAACTGGAGCGCACCAGGGAGCGCAGCCTCTGCTGTGCGGGAGGAGGCGGACGGATCTGGGCCGAAATTCCCATGGGGGAGAGGTTTGCTGAACTTCGTATCGTCGATGCCTGCAATCGCGGAGCCCAGGTCCTGGCCACCTCATGCCCTTACTGCGTCAATATGCTGACGGATGCATGCAAGAGCCTGGACAGGCAGGAAGTGCTCGACATCAAGGACATCGCCGAACTCCTGGCCGCGGCTCTCCCATGATTCGAGCACCGCGGTTACGCCGGGAACGAGGATAAAGAGCCCTGTCCCACCGGAAGCGAGAGGCTCACATAAAACAACGAAAGGAAAAGACGCTTGGAAACCATTACGATCGACAAATTGAAAAGCCGTGGGCAGGACTATCTGCTGGCTCACTGGGAGGGCGAAGAACTGGTCATGGAGCCTTTCTGCTCCTGCGGGGCTTTGCTCGAGGAGGACTATCACTGCAGCCGATGCAATCGAGACTGCATGTGCACCTTCATTGCCTGCAACGATTCGCAGTCTTTCTCCATCGTTCAGAAGCTGATTTTCGGCAACCCGAATTTCAGGAAGTTCACCGCATCCATGGTGGAGGAATAACAGGAAGAGGAATGGACATGAGTTCGAACCAGCCGGACAATGAACAGCAGGTGCTGACGGAAGATTCGCGGTTCCGTTTTGCCTGCCACGATACCCTGCCCTGCTTCACTCAGTGCTGCAGGGACGTGAATATCTATCTCACCCCCTACGACATTCTGAGACTTCGCAGGGCCTTGAAGATCAGTTCCACTGAAGTGCTCGAGCGATATACTCGGCATTTTCTGGCCCGGGTAACCCATATCCCCGTTGTGCAGCTCGAAATGGACCCCGAGACGCTCAACTGCAGGTTCGTATCGGATTCAGGATGCCGTGTGTACGACAACCGCCCATGGGCATGCCGCATGTATCCGCTCGACGTGGCTTCACGGAGCGGGGAATACACGCCCATTGCAGGAAAAGAGAGGTGCCTGGGCCTGAACGAACCCGCTTTTCATACGGTGGGCGCATGGCTGGAAAGCCAGGGAGTCAGGCCTTACGAGGAGATGGAACGGGCGTTTCTGCAGGTCGTCCCGCCTGACTTTCAGCCGTCATCGCAGATGAACCCCGGCTTGGGCAGAGTCCTGTTCCTTGCCTACGACATCGACCGTTTCATCGAAATCGTGAACGATCCTCGATTCCAGACCTTCTACGACGTGGACGACGAAACACTGCGCCGCGTAAGAGAAGACGATGAAGCCCTGCTCCACCTTGCTTTTCGTTATATTCGAAGCCAGATGGAAGAATTGTACAAGGTTGTCTGAGAACCGGGGATGCGGCGACATGCCGATTTGCTTTCTGTGAGAAAACAATGAAGATCGAAGAAACCGCTCCTGAATCCATCCAGGACATGCTGCAGCCGCTTGTCGACGGGCGCTTCACCTTTGCATGCCATCCTGGAGTCCCCTGTTTCACCGAATGCTGCCGGGATTTGAGGCTTATGCTGACCCCTTACGATATCCTGCGCCTCAAGAACCACCTGCAGATCCAGTCCGGCGAATTCCTGGACCGGTACACGGAGACCTCCTGCGATGAGCGGCGCAACCTGCCCGTTGTCTACCTGAGAATGACGGACAACGAGCGCAGGACCTGCCCGTTTGTTTCCTCTTCGGGTTGTCAGGTCTATGCCGACCGCCCCGCGGCTTGCAGGATCTATCCCATAGCCAGGGCGTCCAGGATGCATCGTCTTCACGGGAAAGTCATCGAAGATTTTTTCGTTTTGAAGGAAGACCACTGCCTGGGATTTCGGGAAGACCGCGCATGGTCGACGGCCGAATGGCTCGAAGACCAGGGCCTTGAATCTTACGATGGTTTCAACAACCTGTGGATGGAGATCGTCACCCATCCCGCACTGAGAAACGGGGCTCCCCTTTCATCCAAACAACAGCAGATGTTTTTCATGTCCGCCTACAACCTGGACAGGCTCAGGGATTTTGTCCTGGGCAGCCGTTTTCTGCAGCTTTTTGAATTCGACCGCGAAGAACTCGATTCCCTGGCAGACGATGAATCACTGTTGACGCTCGGCTTCAAGTGGCTCCGGTTCTTTCTGTTCAACGAACCGGCACTCAAACTGCGCAGGGAAAAATAAACCAGGCCTTCGAGCCTGGTTTATTTACCGCTGAACTTCTTTCGCGCATGGGGCCGCCAGCAGCGTGAAAGCCTAATCCGGGAGGATATCCGACTTGCAGGCATCCGGCGACCAGACAGGCAGCGGGCCTGTCGCCCCAGTTTCCGGGTCCAGACGATGCCTGTAGGAACAGCCCACTTCCATGGATTCCTTCATGTGCTTCCATCCCCGCACATAATAGGAACATTCGTCGTTAAAACAGACATAAAAGTATTCGGCCGTCCATGTCGAATACGCCGGCGTTCTCCACTTGTTCATCTTCTTTCCGCAATGCGGACATATGGTTTTGTCTTCCTGCATTCTCGTCTCCTGAACCTGTTCCCGCAGTACTCTAACCTTCCCGCTCCCCCAGCGGCTCGCCACATACCTGTTCTCCGATCACGCCGCGGAGGCGGAACATTCAATTCCTGGACTATTTAACCATTCGGGATCGGGAAGACAAGGGAGGCTCGCGGCATGCACCGGGATTGGACAACCCGGTCTCTGTAAATCGAGCTCGGTACATCCGGCCCCTGTTACGAAGAGGTCGTTTCCAGGGCAACCGGGTAGTCCGCGATATTGAACACCTTGTTCTTCATGAAGATCTCGGCAAACTGCCTCATGGTCTTCTTCATGATCTCTTCATAATGAGGAATGTTCTTGTCGAATATTTCCGCGATTCTTTCATAGCTCAGCTTGCCGAGGTCATTGCAGAGTTCGAGGTATTCCTTGCGCAGTTCCTCGGGGAGAGCATCGATCATGTTCTGCCCCAGCATGTTTTCGAAAAGACGATACATATCGTTCAGGAGTTGCTTGAGTTCGTCGCCCTGAACGTTTTCGTTCTTCTTTTCCACAAGCACCTTACAGAAGTTCACGATGTAGGGGTTCTTCATCGGTTCGGCGGCCGGCGCGTGTTGCTCGACTGCCTGAGTTTCCTTCTCGGACATAAAACACTTCCTCTCTTCCTGTTCCGTAAAAGTGATCGTCGCCTGAAAATCGCCCGCGACCTTCCGGCTTTCTCTTTCCTGTTGGAGACTTATCGTTCAGAGCTTGAAATATGGCTTTATATCATTTACGTTCCATGTGAGCCATCTTTTTCTGCAGGTTTCAGACCGGCCACGAGTGGACCTCATGCCGCCGGACGAACCTCTTCCAATGAATTCGAGCAGGGAGGCGGCGGCAGTTGCGCTCCCGGCCGCAAACGAGCATCCGAGGCCATTCTCGACTGGAACGGAAGCAAAGGAGCCGCCGCATGCCACATCCGGTTGCGGGCTGCTGTCAGATCGCGATTTCCCCGGGGGATATCGACAGCAATGTTGCAAAGGTTGAAAGAGCACTGGACAATCTTGCAGCCAAGAACTGCACGATCGCCGTTCTTCCCGAAATGTGGTCCTGCGGTTTCCCGTACCGTTCTCTGGCCGCGATGGCTCGGCAGACTCCTCTTCTCCTCGAAAAGGTCCGGCAGTGGGCGGTGGAGCGCCGGATGGTCATCGTGGGGAGCCTGCCGGAAGCGGATGGAGGCAGAATTTTCAACACCAGCTACGTCATGGATCACACGGGGGACCTCCGCGGAGCCTACCGCAAGGTTCACCTTTTTTCCCTGCACGGAGAGCACAAGCATTTCGCTCACGGCAACACTCCTGTGGTTGCCTCGACGAGTCTCGGGCACCTGGGTGTGATGATCTGCTATGACTTGCGGTTTCCCGAGCTTTCCAGGAGACTGGCACTCGATGGCGCGGACATCCTCTGCTTTTCCGCTCTCTGGCCCGAGACGAGAATCGATCACTGGTCCCTGCTGCTGATGGCCAGGGCCATCGAAAATCAGCTGTTCGTTCTCGGCTGCAACGGGTGCGGCAGGGAGGGAAACCTGCGTTACGGAGGATCATCCCTGATCGTCTCGCCGATGGGAACCGTTCTTGCGCGGGCTGGAGAAGGGGAAGAAGTCATCACGGCGGAGGTTGACATGGAGGAGATCCGGAACTTCCGCAGCCACATCGACTGTTTTGGAGATCGGGTCCCTGGGGCTTACGAGCCGGATCGAGCCGAAGGGAAGTAAGTCCGGTTCCATTGCTTTCCACTATATGGAGGCTCAACGATATGAACGACGCTGACCCAGTATACCGGGATCTTGCCCGGTATCTCGATCGGCTGCCCGCAGGATTTCCAGGAACATCGACGGGAGTTGAAATGCGGATCCTGCGCAGGCTGTTCACTCCCGAGGAGGCGGCTCTTGCGGTGCACCTGAACATGAAACCCGAAAGCCCCGAAGACATTGCCTCCCGCATCGGACGGGATCCCCTGGAGACCGCACAACATCTCGAAACCCTTTCCAGAAAAGGGCTCATCTTCCGAATCCGCAAGGGAAATCAGGCCCGATACATGGCCGCACAATTCGTTGTCGGCATATGGGAATACCATGTGAACGACCTCGACCCGGAATTGATTCGCGACACCAACGAATACCTGCCCTATTTTTTCAAAAAGAACTATCTGTCAGGGACACCACAGCTTCGCACCATTCCGATATCGAGGGCACTGCCCGCGGAAGAGGCGGTTATGCCTTATGAACAGGCCATGCAGATCGTGATGGAACAGGACAAGATCGTCGTGGCTCCCTGTATCTGCAGAAAAGAACAGCTCATTACGGGGCGGGGATGCGGCAGACCACTGGAAACGTGCCTTGTCTTCGGCATCGGCGCCCAATATTATGAAGAGAACGGGCTGGGAAGGGCCATCAGCCGCGAAGACGCCGTGGCGATACTCGATGAAGCCGAGAAGACCGGACTGGTGCTCCAGCCATCCAATTCCCAAAAGGTCGTCAACATCTGCGTCTGCTGCGGATGCTGCTGCCAGATCCTCAAGAACCTGAAGAGCCTCCCTCACCCCTCGCGATACGTTGCCTCCGGCTACTTTGCGATGGTGGATGCAGAGCTTTGCTCCGGTTGTGGCGTCTGCTCGGAACGCTGCCAGATGGATGCCGTTGAAATGTCGGGGGAATCCGCGAGGATTCTCCGAGACCGATGCATCGGCTGCGGACTTTGCGTGCCCACCTGCCCGGCAAAGGCCGTTCGCCTTCAGTTGAAGCCCGATGACGAGAGGTCCGCTCCGCCGTCTCACATGATGGAAACTTACAGGAAGATCGCCATGGAGCGCATCGAGAGACTCAGGGCGGGAGGAGGCCGGACATGACGAGACTGTCGAGGCATTTGCTCACCGTTGCGGCAGACAGACAAGAAGGAGGACAATATGAGCTTTTTCCCTGAAGCACCTCCGGCAAAATACGTGGAAGTCCCGATCGTGGTGCGTTTTGGAGACACGGATCCTTTCGGAGTCGTCTTCTTCGCTTCCTACTTCCGCTACTGTCACCAGGGAATTGAAGAGTTCTTCCGCAACCTCGGGCTCCAGCCCCGAGATGTTTTTCGCAACTATGAAAAAGGCTTCGGACTTCCGATTGTCAGCGCCTCCTGCGACTTTTTCCACCCCTTGAGATATGGAGATACGCTGAACCTGGCCGTATTCATCATCCAGGCCAAGAGCAAGGCCCTGACATTCGGATTTCATTTCTACCATGTCGAAAAGGAAAAGCTGGTGGCGAAGGGACATGTCACGCTGGTGACCATCGATGAAGACTGGCATTCCAGGTCTGTGCCCGATTATCTGCGCAGCGCCCTCGAGCCCTTCCTGCCTCCCGTGCAGACGTCATGAAGCTCCCGCCTGTGGGGAAGGAACCTTTCACCTAATATGAATTCCTGCCGCTTCAATACTGTGGTAGAGTTCATGTCGGCATGGAACGGGGGTGCCCGGGAGTTCATCCTGGAGACTTCCCGGGCGATTTCGGCGTCTTCAGTTTCCAGGTGCAGGAACACCTTCCGGGAGGGCGTTCGTCCTTCAGGCGGTCCGGATGCGGTCCACCCAATGCAGAAGAGGGTTCAGGAGACTATGGGAGCAGTACAGAAAAGTTACCAGGAAATCAACGAGAAGATACGAAAAGGCCAGGCTGTCGTCGTCACGGCGGAAGAGATGGTCGGTATTCTGAGAAAGAAAGGACCGGCTCGTGCGGCAAGGGAAGTGGATGTGGTCACCACGGGAACCTTCGCTCCCATGTGTTCTTCCGGAGTCTTCCTCAACTTCGGCCACACTCAGCCACCCATCAAGGCCGGCAAGGTCTGGTTGAACGACGTTCCGGTATTTGCGGGACTGGCCGCCGTGGATATCTATCTCGGGGTAACCGAGCCAAGCCTCGACGACCCTCTGAACAAGGTCCGCCCCGGCACATTCGAATACGGAGGCGGTCATGTCGTTCAGGACCTGGTGGCCGGCAAAACGGTCGTCTTGAGAGCGGAAGGTTACGGGACGGACTGCTATCCCAACCGCAGCGTCGAAATGACCATGACTCTCGACGACTTCAATTATGCCGTACTCTGCAATCCGAGGAACGGCTATCAGAACTACAACTGCGCGGTCAACCTTTCCGAAAAGACCATTTACACATACATGGGGACCCTCAAACCCCGCATGGGCAACGCGAATTATTCAACGTCCGGACAATTGAGCCCGCTTCTGAACGACCCGTACTACCGAACGATGGGTCTTGGAACGCGGATATTTTTGGGCGGCGCCCAGGGATACGTCGTCTGGCACGGGTCCCAGCACAACCCCGGTGTCGCACGATTGCCCAACGGCATACCGAGAGCTCCCGCGGGAACCCTCATGGTTCTGGGAGACCTGAAACAGATGTCTCCGCGCTGGCTCGTGGGCGTGAGCATTCTCGGCTACGGCTGCTCCCTGTCTGTCGGACTGGGAATACCTATCCCTGTCCTGGACGAGGAAATGGCCGTCCAGGCAGGAGTATCCGACGAAGATATCGTAACGCAGGTGAAGGACTACAGCTTCACACGCACGGAACCGCTTTGCGAGGTGACCTACGCTCAGCTCAAGTCGGGTACGATCACCGTGGAAGGCAGGGAAATACCGACCGTTCCTTTATCGAGTTACGTCCGTGCCAGGGAAATCGCCGGGCTGCTGAAGGAGTGGATCCTCAAAGGGGAATTCCTGCTGGGAGAACCTCAGCACATGCTGCCCACGGCCTCCCGGAGAAACAAGGCGGTCGAGGAAACCGCCGACGAGGTTCCTCTTGCCTGATTGTGTCCTATGATTCCATCTGATCTGCCGGAAGCACTCAAGACGAGGTGCGCCGCCCTCGATGAACTGCTCTCGAACCACCGCCGCATCGGTATCGCCTTCTCGGGCGGCGTAGACAGTACCCTGCTGGCCTGGTACGTACACGTGGTCCTGGAACGGGAGGTCCATCTTTTTCTTGTTGCCGGCACCCTGTTGCCAAACAGGGAACGTGGCCGGGCCGTGGAAGCCGCCCTCGAAACCGGGCTGAATCCGGAGGTGATTTCCCTTGATCCTCTGGCGTCACCGTCCATTGTCGAGAACTCCCCGGAGCGCTGCTACCACTGCAAGAAGCTGCTCATGTCAGCCGTAAGAACGCAAGGCATCCAACGCGGGTGTTCGATCCTCTGTGACGGGACACACGCAGAGGACCACCTTTCCCACAGGCCGGGGCGGAAGGCATTGGATGAACTGGGCTTTGTGAGCCCGCTTGGCCGGGCCGGCTTTTCAAAAGAGCATATCCGGGAGCTCAGCCGCCTTGCGGGTCTTTCCACCTGGAACCGGCCCTCCCAATCCTGCCTCGCCACCCGGGTCCCCTACGGGACCCGTCTCACCACCGACCTTCTGCAGCGCATCGACCTGGCCGAATCCATACTGCTGGATATGGGGATCGGGCAGGTGAGAGTTCGCGTCCACGGCGACCTGGCCCGCATCGAGATCCCCGCTGCATCGTTCCACGCTGTGCTGCGGGAAGAAGACAGGTCCAGGATCAGCGAGAGCTTCCGCCGGCTGGGTTTCATCCATACGACCCTCGATATCCTGGGGTTCCGCAGCGGAAGCTGGGATGAGAGTACCAGGGCCGATTCCCGGGCAAAACGGGATCCACAATGAAAATGCAAGGTCGTTTCATAGCCCCGTAAAGAATTGAGGTGATCATCGTCATGACCCAAAGAAAAGCCAGGGGAATCGGCCTGCTCTCCGGAGGCCTGGACAGTCTGCTCGCCGTTAAGGTACTCCAGGAACAGGACCTGGAACTCCTGGGCATTACCTTTACGACCCCTTTTTTTGGCAGGAACATGGCTTCCAGGACAGGCCGTCTGCTGGGCATCCCGGTCCTGTCCGTGGACCTGAGTGAAAAGCACCTGGAGATGCTTCGAAAGCCTGTCTATGGTTACGGCAGCCGCATGAACCCGTGCATCGACTGTCATGCACTGATGCTTCGCGAAGCCGGACGGGTGATGGAAAGGGAAAACGCCGATTTTCTGTTCACGGGGGAAGTGCTCGGGCAGCGCCCCATGAGCCAGCGTCGGGATTCCCTGCGCAGCGTCGAAAAGCTTTCAGGATACCCCGGACGCGTCCTTCGGCCTCTCAGCGCCAGGCTGCTCCCGCCCACCATCGTCGAGATGGAGGGGCTCGTGGACCGCGAAAAACTGCTCGACATCCACGGGCGCTCGCGAAAACGCCAGGAAGCTCTCGCCGCTCATTACGGCATTACGGAATATCCCCAGCCGGGCGGCGGCTGCCTTCTCACCAAGGATGGCTTCGTCAGGAAGCTCAAGGAACTGCTGGCCCGTTACCCGGAAGCCACTCCCCGCGAAGTGGAGCTGCTCAAGTGGGGACGCCATTTCGCCCTGCCTGGCGGAGGCATGTGCCTTGTGGGCCGCAATCGTTCCGACAATGAAAAGCTGGAGTTCCTTGCCGGCAAACACCTGATGATCCTTCGGGCCGCGGACTTTCCCAGCCCGACGGGGGTGATGCTGGGAACCGTCGAATCGGAGGAGGATCTGGCCCTGGCGGCACGGATCGTCGCTTCCTACAGCGACGCGCCCCGCTTCGGAACCGTGCGCGTTGCCTGGAAAAAGGGAGAAGAGTCCGGATTCCTTGCCGAACAATTGGACGAAAAAGAAGACTACCGCGGATTCCTCATCTAGCTCGACACGCCAACTGCATACTAGCGTCTCCGCGCCAGCCTCCCTATCCCGAAATTTCCGCACACTCCAGATCTCCCCTGCCGCGCGGACTCCTCCTCTCCGTTCGCAGGAGGAGTCAAGACCTGTCATCCAACTAGGTCGTTCGGCATCAGAACGTCATTCATACGAAAATCAAACGTCCTTGCCGCGCGGGCGGAAGTCCGGTCCAGGCGCAGACCGCGCCATAAGAATCTGTCCATCCGGGATTGCCTTGCTCTATCCATCTGTCTTCCAGGCTCTTTCCTTGATGTATATCATTGGCCCCGATTTTCAGACCATGCCCTTCCTGGATTCCCGCCTTCGAGACCGTGTCGTATCGATTTATAACAATTCGAGTTGGTGCGACGGCTATCCAATAGATGCCCAAGGGGGTGAGTTCGTTGATTGCCAAATCCAACCACCGGCAGGCGAGGAGAAGGTGTATGAGGCAAGATGCTTACGTAGATCAGAGGCGGTTGTGTGTCATACCATCCTTGTGGTTGCCTATCCCTTTTCTTAGATGGCTTGAATGGCGGCTATGAATCCGGCT
>Ga0334884_1001172_pt1 | contig 40964 bp, 32 predicted proteins | sample GraSluR1_MG_7_FD_207215 | JGI IMG/M metagenome (GOLD analysis project Ga0334884, IMG submission 207215) | Sludge microbial communities from methane-producing bioreactor in Wageningen University, Netherlands - Granular Sludge_12_05 R1 | ecosystem: Engineered > Bioreactor > Anaerobic >... | reverse complement strand
AAGCATGCAGATCACTCTTGGACTTCTATCCGAAGGATTGGAGTTCAAGCAGCAAGCATGCAGATCACTCTTGGACTTCTATCCGAAGGATTGGAGTTCAAGCAGCAAGCATGCAGATCACTCTTTACTCCCCCAATCCCGCTGCTCGAAGTCCATGCTGCCCGAAGTTCCCGAGCTTGCTTGAGATTATCGTAGCCCTCAAATTATGCAAGCATTCAGACCATTGTTAGCAGCATGAACTCCGAGGGAGGAGCCCCTAACCCGCTGTTTGAAGTCATTGCCGCCCGAAGATCGAGGGCTGTTCTGAACAGACCGGTAGCTGCAAAACTCATTGGCTTGCCTGAACGAATAAAGCGGCAATAAACCAAAGTATCCTCCCTCGGAGTTGTAAGCGCTATCCCAATTGACTGAAGCCAAACCAATATCGGCCACCTTTTGAGTCCTGTAGCGAAGACGAGGATTACAAAGCGCTTTCGACTTCGAGCAGCGGGATCGCCTTTACCCTTCATCCTTCGCTACCTTAACCCGCTGTTTGAAGTCATTGCCGCCCGAAGATCGAGGGCTGTTCTGAACAGACCGGTAGCTGCAAAACTCATTGGCTTGCCTGAACGAATAAAGTGGCAATAAACGGCAATAAAAACGGCAATAAACCAAAGGAGGCAGTGCTTTACGCTTTTCCTCCTCATTTAAGGGCGTTAATCAAGTCTTAATCAAGCGTTAATCAAGCGTTAATAGTTAACGCTTGATTAAGGGGGGATGATCGCTTGATTAAGAGACACAGGTGAGGGACAATCAACAATTTACAATTTACAATTTACGATTTACAATTTACAATTTACGATTTACGATTTACGATCCAGTTTGCCCAGTTTGCCCTCGCTGTGCTGCAGAACCTCCAACACCAAGACCAATCCCATGCCCACTCCTTCATCCCTTAGCATAAGGTGCAACATCTCCTGGTCTGAGATGGCTTTCAAATGAATAGTGGAACCGGGATGATACTTCATAGAGCCATAGGATTCGACACGTCCCCGTGTCGAAACGGAACGCAGTTACGTAACAGGTAAATGACTCTGTCACTTTCTGGAGTTTGGACATTTTGCCACTGTAGGTATTCTTAAGTGATGATTCCCTCAGAAACATAGCAGAAGATTCTTGAGAGATAAGTCCCAGCGGGACGTCATTTTAGATAGCCCTCACGTCGTCGCTATACTCTCTTCTGAGTCTCAGCGGGACGGCATTTCAAATCGTCTTTCCGGCAGGAGTCTATGTCGTCCCTACAGGACTCAGACATCACTTTTTTGTTTCACATAGCTATCTAAACCCCAATGAAAGGGCTTTCACCACAGTGAATGAAAACCGGGTGAGGATTGCAGACGTCCTCGTCTGCACAAGCAGCGAAGCTGCTTTCTTTTCTCGGCCTGCGGCCTCGCTCGACACGACCGGGGTCCCCAAGGCAGAGCGAAGCGAAGTCTTGGGGTGGAACAGACGTGTCGAATCCTCTGGTTTTCATGTAAAATGCCGTCCCGCTTGGACTATAAATCATTCTGAGCCGTAGCTATACGAGATTTATATGTTGCTGTAATGCAAACAGTGCGGTACCAGTAGTAGCTGGTATTTACTATGTGAGTTTCCTGTCGCATGGAAATGTCCAAACTCCAGGTAAGCGACTCCGTCGCTTTTGCAGACGAGATCTCTGCAATCTCAACCCCGCTTTAATGAAAAATACCATGCCTTTGGCAATCAGAAGCAGCCCAAAGCTACGACATAGGCGCTACAGCGACCGCCTGTACTGTAGGGGCGCTCGCCGTAGCGCCCAATCACAAACTGATTTTTTTATTGACAGCATCTCCGCTTCTGTACATACTGCACTTGGAATGAAAATAGCTGTCAGTAGGACGATTATCTGCCTTAGCTGTGTACTGAAGAATAGCTAAGCCTTTGTCTGATCATCCTGCTAAACACTCACAGCGATATGGAGGAAAGATGAAAAGTGCTATTATGCTACTTTTCTTATGCGCAAGTCTTGGCTTCGCCTACGGCCTGATCGGCTCCGGCGAGACGGACTACTTTATTTTGGATACCCAGCCGCCCGCTTTGGATCTGCTCAGCCCCAATGGTGGCGAAGCCTGGTATATCGGGGACACCAATGATATTCTCTGGACTGCTGCCGATACAAACCTTGATCCGCAAAGCGTTTACCTGTGGTACAGCCTCAGCGGCAGCGCGGAATACACATCTCTGGCTGAAGCCATCGCCAATAGCGGCAGCTACGCCTGGTCCATGCCGGACATTCAATCCTACAACAGCAGAGTGAGTATCCGGGTAAGTGACAGCTTCGGCAATAGCAGCACCCGCACTTCTCTGAGTACTTTTACCATTACTTATGTCCCTCCGGCCGCGCCCGACAGCGTGGTGGTGGATACTACGAACAATATCGATGCCATCCTCACCTGGCCCGCGGTCACCAGCACCATCTACGATACCCCCATCGAGCCGGACGGCTACATCGTGCTGTACAACGAAACTCCTTATGAGGATGATCAGTTCTATTACTATCATGGCGAAACCACCGGCACCACCTACACCCATCACAATGTGGTGCGCCGACGGGATCAGATGTTCTACAAAATAGTGGCCTTCAAGGATTACGATGGCAGAATCAGCAATGTGCTCAGCCGCTTGCGTGAGGGTGATAATCCCCGGCTTTGGAAAGACATACTAAATGAATTGCGCTGTGATGGAGGTGCCAAATGAAACGGATATTTTTAACACTCTTCCTCGTTAGCCTGTGCCTGCTGCTTTCTGCTGAAATCTACCACTATCAGGGCTTTGAAGAAACATCTTCCGATACCTGGAACTACAGTGCCAATCCCCTGCCCAATCGCTTGATCTACTGGGGCATGGTAAACACCACTATCGGCTCTGCCTCTGCTTATGATGGAGATTGGTACTGGGCGGGCTGGGATCTGGATAATATCCCTTCTTCTCTCACTTTTGATAATGTGCTGCTGCCGGAGGGCTACAGCTATGCCCTCAGTTTTTATTACTACACGGCGGGATTGAACCCTGTCACCGAGTATTCCCGCTATGCCATATCCCTTGATGGCGGGATCTCCTGGCTGCCTTGGGTGCAGCTTCTTCCCGATAGCAATGCCTGGATTTTGGAAAATGTAGACCTACCCGAATCTGCCAGCCAAGTGATGCTGAAGGTGGAAGCCCTGCAGGATGGCATCGCCAAATTCAGCCATTGGGATCACTTTCTTTTAGAGCGCACGCCAATTGAGCCCACCCCACCTGTAGTCTATGACCTTAATGCTACCCAACGCATGGATGGCAGTGGATTGGTGGATATTGCTTACAGCCTCTTTGATGCCAATGGTGATATATGCAACGTATCCTTAGCGCTGGCAGATGGCATTGACGCGGACTATAGCTACAATCCCGATCCCGCCAATCTCAGCGGAGATATCGGGGAAGGCATAACCCTGGGTACGGATAAAGCGATTATCTGGAACGCCCTGGCCGAAGGGATCACTTTCGATGGCAGCCAATATCGTCTGAAAGTGATCGCCGATGATGGGACAAACCCCCAAGTTGCCACACCGCTGATCAATCCAGCCGGTGGTACTTTCTACAGCCCGATTGAGGTATCAATCAGCTGCGCTACAAGCAATGCTGAAATCCGCTATACGACAGATGGCAGTGAGCCCGGCCCAAGCTCTACATTATATATACAACATCAATCCCGATCAGCAGCCCCACAACCATCAAAGCCAAAGCGTTCCGTCAGGATTGGCAGCCCAGCGAGACTGCTGTAGCGGGGTATGAATGGTTTGCACCGGATGGTTTTGTGTATGTCCCCGGCGGCACTTTCACGATGGGCGACACCAGAGGTGGAGGAAGTAGCGATGAACTCCCCACGCACAGTGTAACCTTGAACTCATTTTACATGGGCACGTATGAAGTAACACAGGCAGAATACTCCCAGTATATGCAACCCAGCTCAAGCTGGACAAGCAACTATGGTCTTGGGGACTCTTATCCTGCCTATTATGTTTCCTGGTATGCGATTCTGAAGTATTGCAATCTACGTAGTATGGCAGAGGGTCTTACACCGGTATATAGTATCTCTGGTTCTACCAATCCAGCGAATTGGGGTAATGTCCCGACATCAAACAACAGCACTTGGAATGCGGCGATATGCAATTGGAACGCAAATGGCTATCGCTTACCCACAGAGGCGGAGTGGGAATATGCAGCCAGGGGATCCACGAATACACCGGATTATCTCTATAGTGGCTCAGACGACATCAATTCCGTGGCTTGGTATTCAGGAAACAACTCACCCTATGGCAGCAAACCCATCGGCACGAAAGCACCCAATGGCTTGGGTCTTTACGATATGAGCGGTAATGTCTGGGAATGGTGTTGGGACTGGTATGGAAGCAGCTATTACAGCAGCAGTCCCAGCAGCAATCCGACGGGTCCTGCGAGCGGGTCGTACCGTGTGCAGCGGGGCGGTAGCTGGTACCTTAGTGCCGCCGGCTGCCGGGTTGCGGCTCGGGACGGCTACTACCCGGACTATAGCGGCAGCGACATCGGCTTCCGGCTCTGCAGGGCTGTCCCTTGATTTTTAGGTTTCTTACCTTTTTACCTTAAGAAAATGTATGAAGTGAACACCGAGTTAAGCATAGCCACCGCAGCTCCCCCCAGCGAAGCAAGGGAGCGTAGGTGGGATGTACAGGCGGTCGCTGTACGGCCTAATCTCGCAGCTTTGGAATGTTAGGTAACGAAAAGGGCGCTACGGCGAGCGCCCGTACGAACGAGGGAACTCATATGAATAGCCACAACATGCTATCCAGCGAGAACATGAAGCAGTACTTCAATTCAAGACATCTACCTCATGTCTTTGCTGAGGATAAACCCATCTTTATCACTTACAGACTGAATTTTACCCTTCCTAAAAAGGTCATGGACCAATACAAAAAACAGATTGAGGACTGGAATAAAGAGCTATTGGCTTTGCCCCAAGCTGAGAGGGTCATCAGACTTCAGACCAGGGACAATAGATTCTTTGATTGGTTTGACAGGCTTATTGCCATATCACAGGATGTTCCGTCTTTACTTCATAAAGATGGCATCCGAGAGATTGTCGAAGAATCATTCAAGCATTTCGACGGTTTGCGCTATACACTGCTTTGCTACTGCATCATGCCAAATCACGTTCATGTATTGATTTTGCCCCGGCTGCAGGAAGACGGGAAGATTTATTCCATCTCACATATAGTTTATACTTGGAAGAAATACACAGCGGCGTTGATAAACAAGATTTTGGGAAAGCAAGGTAGCTTGTGGCAGAAGGAAAGCTATGATAGCCTGGTGAAGGATAACAATGGATTGGGGAAGGTGCTGGAGTATATTGTAAACAATCCAGTGAAAGCTAAGCTGGTGGATGATTGGCAGCAGTGGAAGGGGACTTATGTGAAGTCGGGATTGTTCTAAGTACAGGCGGTCGCCGTACCGCCTAAGGTTTTTTTTATCATTGGGTGCTACGGTGAGCGCCCGTACAAGCATACTGTGTTCTCATTATCTTCAAGGCAAGAATCTGTCCTGGTTTCACGGCAGATCATAAAAGGGATATCCAGATTTCTATCCTGCTCCCGATAAGGGACAAAGAGAACCGACAAGCCCGGCTTGGTAGGCATTTTGCTCGAAGAGCCGGGTTTACATTGGGACTATATTGATATATATAATAATGCATTAGCTATCTAAACCCCAATGAAAGGGCTTTCACCATAGTGAATGAAAACTGGGTGAGGATTGCAGACGTCCTCGTCTGCACATGCAGCGAGCTGCTTTCTTTTCTCGGCCTGCGGCCTCGCTCGACACGAGACGTGTCGAATCCTTTGGTGTTCATGTAAAACCCCAATGAAAGGGCTTTCGCAACAGTGAATGAAAACCGGGTGAGGATTGCAGACGTCCTCGTCTGCACAAGCAGCGAAACTGCTTTCTTTTCTCGGCCTGCGGCCTCGCTCGACACGAGACGTGTCGAATCCTTTGGTTTCCATGTAAAATGCCATCTCTGCGGGATTCAGAAATGAGTGTCGCAGATGAATGGCTCTAGTGATTAGATACTTTATCAACAGTCTGAGCCCTGGAATGTCGCTCCTGCCAGGGCTGGGAAAAAGCCTTTTTTTATGCGGGACTGCCCACGCATATTGTGGTTGACAATTCTAAGGCGATGAAAATAGGTGTACCAAAAGAAATTGATATTATCCAAAGGAGCATACGAACATGAAAAATATCCTGGTAATCGGCGCTGCCGGTCAGATCGGATCCGAACTCGTACCTTACATGAGAAAGATTTATGGCGATAGCCATGTAATCGCTACCTACAACCATACTCCGCTTCCCGCAGAATTGATGGAAGGCGGCCCAAGTGCCAAGATGGATGCCATCGATGGTCAGGCCATGCAAGAGATAGTGAGCAAATACAATATCGATGCTATCTTCAACCTGGTAGCCGTGCTCTCCGCCAAAGGCGAAGCGAACCCCACCTTTTCATGGAAGATCAATATGGATACCACCTTCAACTGTCTGGAAGTGATGAAAGACGTGAAAGGCGCAGTGTTTACCCCTTCCTCGATCGGTGCATTTGGCCCCACCACACCGCAGGATCAGACTCCCCAGGATACCGTGATGCGGCCCACCACGATCTATGGTATCTCCAAAGTAGCGGGTGAGCTCCTGGCTGATTATTATCATCTGAAGTTTGGCGTGGACGCCCGTGGTTTGAGATATCCCGGTATCATCTCCAATGTTACTCTCCCTGGTGGCGGAACCACTGATTACGCTGTGGAAATCTATTATGAAGCGATCAAAAACAAAGCCTATACCTGCAACCTTTCTGCCGGCACCTTCCTTGATATGATGTATATGCCGGATGCTCTGCGCAGCGCTGTGGAGCTGATGGAAGCGGATCCTGCCAAACTCGTGCACCGCAATTGCTTCAACGTGACGGCCATGAGCTTTGATCCCGAAATCATCGCTGCTGCCATCCGCAAACACATGCCTGACTTCCGTTTGGAATACAAAGTGGATCCCATCAAACAAGCCATTGCCAATAGCTGGCCCAATAGCATGGACGACAGCGCTGCCCGCGATGAATGGGGCTGGAAGCCTGAGTTTGACCTGGATTCCATGACTAGCGATATGTTGGAAAAAGTGGGCGCCAAGCTCGGCAAATAAGGAATTTTAGCAATGATAAAGATCGGCGTCGTTGGCGTTGGGCATTTGGGGCAACACCATGCCAGAAAGTTTCAGGGCATGGAAGACGCGTGCCTTGCGGGAATTTATGACCAGGACGCAAAGCGCGCTAAAGAGATTTCAGAGAAATTGGGCACAGTTAACTTTGAATCTTACGAAGCCTTGCTCAAGGCCTGCGACGCCGTCGATATTGCGGCCACCACTTCCGCTCATTATGATCTGGCAAAGCCCGCTCTGGAAGCCGGCAAACACATCTTTTTGGAAAAGCCCATCACCAGTGAATTGTGGCAAGCTTACGATCTGCTGGATTTGGCGGACAAGAAGAAGCTGAAAATCCAGGTGGGACACATAGAACGTTTTAATCCGGTGATCCTCAAGGTTGAGAACGAGATCAAAGATCCGCTCTTCATCGAATCCACCCGCATTTCCACCTTTCATAAAAGGGGAACGGATGTGCCGGTGGTGCTGGATGTGATGATCCACGATATTGATCTGATCCTTAGTTTTGTGAATAGCCCCATCAAGAATATCCACGCCAGCGGCATCGGACTCTTTACCAAAAGCATCGATATTGCCAACGCGCGGCTGGAATTTGAAAACGGAGCCATTGCGAATGTGACATCATCCCGGGTATCGCTGAAGCTCGAACGCAAGATCAGATTTTTCCAAAAAGACAGCTACATCAGCCTGGATTTTGGGGCTAAAGAAGCGCGGGTAGTCAAAAAGAGCCCTAAGCTTATGCTGTATCTGCCCAAAATCATGATGGGAGCCACGGATATAGATCCTGAGAAATTGGTGGATCAACAGCTATATCAGTGCGCGGATGATACGAAAGACGCGCTGACGATGGAGCTGGAATCCTGGGTTAACGCCATTTTAACCGACACCAAACCTGTGGTGGACGGTCATGCCGGAACTCATGCCCTCGAAGTGGCCACAAAGATCATCAAGATCATCGATGATCAGCTACATAACACTAAAATCAAGGTTTAATACATGCAAGACATCATAGTAAAAGACATCGCTACACACTTGGGTGAGGAGATTCGCCTTAGAGGTTGGGTGCGCAATATCCGTAGCAGCGGGAAGCTGCTCTTCATCATCTTCCGGGATGGGAGTGGGGAAGTGCAAGCTGTGGCTTTCAAGCCGGATTTAGGTGAAGAAGCCTTTGAAGAAGCCAAACGCCTGAGCCTGGAATCCAGTGTGATTATCACCGGAATTCCCAAGGAACACCAGAAGATATCAGGGCAGTATGAATTGGCTGTCACCAGTGTGCAAGCGGTGCAGATAGCTGAGGATTATCCCATCAGCAAAAAAGAACATGGGCCGGACTTCCTGCTTTCAAACCGGCATCTGTGGATTCGTTCTCCCAAACAGTGGGCTGTGCTCCGCATCCGACATACCGTATATTTCGCCATCTGTGAGTATTTGAACGATAACGATTTCTTCCGCTTTGATTCTCCGATCCTTACGCCAAATGCCTGCGAGGGCACCACTACGCTCTTTGAACTGGATTACTTCGACGAAGGTAAAGCCTATCTCTCCCAATCCGGACAACTGTATCTGGAAACGGGGATCATGAGTTTGGGCAGAGTATATGATTTTGGCCCTGTCTTCCGCGCGGAACGCTCCAAGACCCGTAAACATCTTACCGAGTTTTGGATGATGGACGCCGAAGCAGCTTATGTGGAACACGATGAGAATATGGCCATCCAGGAAGGTCTGATCCGCCATGTGATCCGGACTGTACTTACTAAGTGTGACAAAGAACTGGATATCCTGGAACGTGATAAGGATGCCCTCAAAGCAGCTGACGCCCCATTTAGAAAGATGACTCACTATGAAGCGATCGAATATCTGCGCAGCAAAGGCAGTGAAATCGATCATGGCAGTGATTTGGGTGCCGCAGATGAAGTCTTGCTTACCGAAGGTTCACCGGTGCCGGTATTCATCGAGAAATGGCCCAAAGCGATCAAAGCCTTTTATATGAAGCGAGACGCGGAAAATGACGACTTGGTGCTTGGTAGCGATCTTATTGCTCCGGAAGGATTTGGCGAGATCATCGGTGGCAGTCAGCGTGAGGATGATCACGATGTGCTATTGGCCAGAATGCAAGCTGAAAAGATGCCCATTGAAGACTATCAGTGGTTTTTGGATCTCAGAAAATACGGATCAGTGCCGCATAGCGGATTCGGGATCGGGCTGGAACGCCTGGTGACCTGGATGAGTGGGATTCATCATATCCGGGAAACTATACCCTTCCCCAGGATGATCTATCGCATCTACCCCTGATGAGTTTCAAATGAGATTGTTAGGATTCGACACGTCTCGTGTCGAAATGGAGCGTAGTTCCGTAACAGAAAGCGGCTCTGTCGCTTGTGCAGACGAAACGTCTGCAATCCTAAGGGAGGATGCTCTTTGCCTCTGAGCCAGGCCACTTAATTTTGATATTAAATAACAAGATAAAGGACCAAAAGATGATCAAATCTCTATTGTCTGAAACAAGCAGAACGATGAAGTCATCCATGATCCGGGAATTGGTGGCCTCCACGCGCGACATCCCGGGCTTGATCTCGTTTGCGGGTGGTTTTCCATCCCCCAAGACCTTTCCCAAAGATACTCTTAGCAAACTCTATGCCGATGTGGTGGCAACTGAGGGAGCGGGGGTCTTGCAATATGGAGCCAGCGAGGGAGACAATTTCCTGAAGAAAGAACTCCTGGCCTGGGAAGGTTATGATTTGCCATTGGATCAAATGCTGATCACGGTCGGCGCGACCAACGCTATTTACTATATGACCAAGGCACTCGTGGATCCGGGTGATGTGGTGATCTGCGAAGCACCCAGTTTTTTGGGAAGCCTGGTGGCTTTTGAGGCTTTGGGTGCAGATTTGCAAGGCATTCCTCTGGATCTGGAAGGCCTTGATATCAACAAGTTACAGGCCAAAGTGGACGAGCTGACGAAAGCCGGCAAGAAAGTGAAGATGATCTATACGATTCCGGATTTCCATAATCCGGCCGGACTCACGATGAGTTACGCGCGTCGTAAAGCCTTGATCGAGTATGCCCTGGCCATGGATATCCCCATCTTGGAAGATAATCCCTATTCCCGGTTGAGATTCAGTGGTGAAGCCTTACCCACGCTATTTAGAATAGCTCATGATGAGTACCATAATACCGAGATCGTCACCGAGATCGTTTCATTCTCAAAGATCTTGGGGCCTGGCATGCGTTTGGCCTTTGTGAAGGGAAGTGAAGTGTTGATCGAACGGATGTGTTCCTGGCAACAAAAGGTCAATGTTACTCCAGATTGCGTCTCACAACGTGTGGCCGCGCACTTTCTGAAAGAAGGATACATGAATCCGCATCTGAGTATGGTCTGCGATTTTTACCGTCCATATCTGGAGAGAATGCTGGCTGCGATGTCCCAATATCTGCCACCCTATATCCAATACTCCAAGCCTGAGGGAGGAATCTTTACCTGGCTGTGGTTACCGGAAGACATGAATGCCGACCTCTTGTTTGAACAAGCCAAAAAGCATAAGGTGACCTTTATCCCCGGTAGTAAGTTCTATCCCAGCGGTCAGGAAAAGCATAATTGCTTGCGACTGAACTTCAGTTTTTCCTCGCTGGAGCAAATCGATACCGGGATCGCGGCCCTGGGCAGCCTCATGCACGAGTTTTATGCTTGACGTGATAAGCCCCTAGCATTATCTTGTAAACAGGATCAATCCAAAGGAGTATCCAATGAAGAAATTACTGCTGATCACTGCCCTGAGCCTGATGCTCTTGCCGCTCTTAGCTCAGATAAATATGCCACGCCCGGATTTTAATCCGTACTCGCTGAAAAGCTCTTTGCCAAATCTGAACATGTCCCATTCCATGGGCTTTCAAGTCGGCACGAGCAGTAGAGGCAGCGGATATTACCTTTCTCGCTATACCAATCATCTATCCTACAAACTAAGCACAAAGATGGATCTGGATGTGGACCTGAACTTCGTCAATTTCGGTTCCATGAATACCGGAAGCAGCTTCAGCTTGAACGATGATAATGACACCAAGCTATTGCCCGAGTTTTCACTGCGCTACCAACCCAAAGAAAACATGAGCTTCGAGCTCAGAATGGGGCAGGGCTTCATGAATCAAACTACATTCAACCGATGGTAAGAGGAGGCGTAATACCTTGACTGCCATAATCATAATCATCCTTGCTGTCCTGGGCGCTGCCCTGGGCAGCTTTTTTAACGTCCTGATCTGGCGTTTGCCGCGTAAGGAATCGATAGTTTTCCCCTCCTCTCATTGTGGTGAATGCGGGAAGCCCATTCCCTTCTATCTGAACGTGCCGATCATCAGCTTCATCCTGCTGAAAGGGAAATGTAAGTACTGTTCAGCCAAGATCCACTGGCATCATCTATTGGTGGAGATCATCACTCCGTTAATCCTGATTGGAGTATTCTTACAGTACGGCCTCTTCAATGTGCTGTTTCTCAAATATGCTCTCTTGGCTCTGTGGATGATTCCCATCTTCTTTATCGACGGCTTCCATCAGATCATCCCACATAAACTGTCTATTCCCTTGATCCCGATCGGGCTGATCTTTGCTCTGGTTCCCCAAAACGACGTGGGAATTGTTAACTCGTTGCTGGCCGCGGTGATCATCTTCAGCTTTTTACTGCTTTTGGCCTACCTGTATCGCTTTGCCCGCAAGGCAGACGGCTTAGGTGGCGGAGATATCTGGCTGCTAACCGGAATATCCACCTTCTTCGGTCTCATCAGTTTGCCCTTTTTGGTGCTCCTGGCTTCGCTTTTGGGCATCCTTTACTTCCTGATCTTCGTGCGGGATAAAGAGAAGGGTTTTGCCTTTGGCACCTTCATCTCTTTCACTGTAGTATTCTGGATCCTGATGGGTGGGGAAAGGCTGCTAAACTATCTGCCAATATAAGTTTGAGCTATATAAGACAACGCCGGAAGGGTAAGTGTCCCATCCGGCGTTACTTACGTTTAACTGAAAAATAGACTTGCTGATCACATACCGGCAAGGCTGCTCATCAGTCCGATCATCGTGCTGGCCAATACTAGCCAGAGAACTACTCCGATGGCCATAAAAATCAGCTGAGCGATAGCCCAGTTTTTCTTATTGGGGTTTTCCCCTGAACTGGCAGCCCATACGATGAGGAGAATGATGTTGACGATGGGAATGATCAGAAGGAGCATGGTAACGATCCAATTGCCCACGGTCATGACTGGGGCCAATTGTCCCTGATTTGTGAATTGACGTGGTTCTTGTTCCATTGGGAACCTCCAGATAATTTTGCAAACAATTCAGAGAGGGGAGAGGGATATGTCAAGCAAAACAAAAGCATTGACACTTAACAAGCTATGAAAATCCTTGTTCATCACACTTAAAATGTCTATAAAAATCGAGATAAACACACGAGGAAGAACATGAAAGAATACTCAATGAAGAAGTTACGCAACCTGATGCTGATGGGTGCCAGCGGCGCCGGCAAGACCACATTGGCAGAACAAATCTTTTTTCTGACTAAAAGCACAAATAGACTGGGAAAGATCGACGAAGGCAACACAGTAATGGATTTTGATCCGGAAGAGACCGCTAAAAAGATGTCTCTTGGCCTTTCCATCGGTTATGCCAATTACAACGACCACAAGATCAATATCCTTGATGCTCCCGGGTATCCGGACTTTGTGGGCGATCCCATCGTGGCGATGCCCGCGGTAGAGAACGTGGTGATCGTGGCCAACGCTGCCGGCGGCTTCGAAGTAGGCTTGGAATTGGCCTTGGAGCAACTGGAAGACAAAAAGAAAGGTAAGATCGTTCTGGTCAATCGCATGGACAACGAACATGCTGACTACGACAAGACATTGGAAGGTATTCACGAAAATACCGGCATCAACCCAGTCAAGATCCACATCCCCATCGGCAAAGAAGGCTCCTTTGAGGGTGTGGTGGACATCATCCGTCAAAAAGCTATCAAAGCCGGAGTCGAGAGCGATGTTCCAGCCAATATGACAGACGCAGTGGAAGAAGCCCGCATGCAACTGATGGAAGCCGTAGCGGAGACTTCGGAAGATTTGCTCAATGAGTTTTTGGAGAACATGGAACTTCCTGATGATAAGCTGATTGCCGGACTCAAAGCCGCCATCGCTACCGGTGAAGTAGTACCTGCTTTTGTTTGCTCTGCCGCTACCGGCGTGGGTGTGCTTGCCTTCATGCAAGGGATTATCAACTATCTGCCTTCACCCGCTGATAGCACCGAAATCGAACTCGTCGAAGGCGACAATGTGAAAAGCCTCATCGCTGCTCCCGATGGCGAGCTTTTGGGCTATATCTTCAAACTCTATGCCGATCCCAGTATGGGTGACTTTGCCTATGTAAGGATGTTTTCCGGCAATCTGAAGACCGGAACCGAGTTTTATACCCCCGAAAAAGAAGCTAAGGATAAAGCCGGAAACATGTACTTCATGCTCGGTAAAAACCGTCATGACTGTTCCGAAATCCGTGCCGGAGAGATCGGCGCGCTGGTGAAGCTGAAAAATGCCAAAGTGATGAATAGCATCGTGGCCACCAATGCCCGCCATGCCATGAAGCCAATCGTGCTGCCCACCGCCACTACCTGGCAGGCCATCAAAGCCGTAAATCAATCCGACGAAGATAAGATCGGCAGCTCTCTGCAAAGAGTGATCGCCGAAGATCCCACCATTCGCTATGAACTCAATGCCGAAACTCACGAAAACGTGCTTTCCGGAATGGGTGATCAACAGCTGCAATTGGTGCTCAAAAAACTGAAAAATCGCTATAAAGTAGAAGCCGAACTCAAGGCTCCCCGCATTCAATACAAAGAAACCATCACTGCCGGCGCAGAAAGCAACTACAAACACAAAAAGCAATCCGGTGGCCGCGGTCAGTATGGTGACGTCTATTTTCGCATCAAGCCCACCGAGCGCGGTGAAGGATTTCAATTCATCAATGCCATCGTGGGCGGTGTGATCCCTTCAAACTTCGTGCCTGCCATAGAGAAAGGTTTGGTGGAAACCATGGAAAAGGGCATCATCGCCGGTTACCAGGTGGTGGACGTATCTGTGGAAGTGTACTATGGCAGTTATCACGATGTGGATAGCTCGGAAATGGCGTTCAAGATCGCTTCATCCATGGCGCTCAAAGAAGGTTTTAAAAAGTGCAAACCTATCCTGCTGGAGCCTATTCACAATCTCGTGATCATCGTTCCCAGCGAATACATGGGTGACGTGATGGGCGATATTTCTACCCGTCGCGGACGCATCATGGGCATGGAACAGCGCGGCAAAAAGCAGTATCTCAATGCTCAGATGCCTGTAGCTGAGATGTTCAACTATTTCCCTGCGCTGAAGTCATTTACCCAGGGGCGTGGTCGCTTTACCCAGGAATTCTCTCACTACGAAAGAGTACCGGAAGATATTACGCAGAAAGTAGTAGCTGCATGGCAGGATAATGACGCTCAATAAATAAAGAGGTATGTATGTCCGGACACAATAAGTGGAGCTCGATTAAGCACAAAAAAGCCGCGACCGACGCGAAGCGTGGCAAGATCTACACCCGTATCGTAAAAGAAATCATCCTTGCTGCCAAAGGCGGTGGCGGGGATCCGGAGACCAATCCCAGATTGAGAACCGCTATTCTTTCTGCTAAAGCTGCCAATATGCCACGTGAGAACATCGAACGTGCCATCAAACGCGGTACCGGCGAGATTGAAGGCGCTGCCTATGAAGAAATCACTTACGAAGGCTACGGTCACAATGGCGTAGGCATTGTAGTGGATGTGATGACGGATAACAAAAACCGCACCGTGGCCGATTTGCGTCACACTTTTTCCAAGTATGGCGGAAATCTGGCCGAGACTGGAGCAGTTTCCTGGAACTTTGATCTGAAGGGATTTTTTAACGTTCCTATTGCCGGCATGGATGAAGAGGATTTCATGATGCAAGCCCTGGAAGCCGGAGCTGACGACGTGGAGATGGGCGAGGAATACTTTGATGTATACACCAATCCCACCGAGTTTCACGCCGTGTTGGTCAATATGGAAGCTCTGGGCTTTCCCATCGAGAATGCCGAGCTTACCAGAGTGCCTAAAAACACGGTAAACGCAGACGATGTGGCAAGCAAGCTAATGCGCTTGATCGAGATGCTGGAAGATCTGGACGACGTGCAAAAGGTCTATGCCAATTTTGAATTCTCCGATGAGGTGATGGCTCAGTTAGCTCAGGAATAGCACCCATGATGATTGTGGGTATTGATCCCGGCAGCCGCTACTGCGGTTATGGGCTCATTCAAACCGAAAGGAACAAAGTAATAGCCGCGGGTTGCGACGTGATAGACGTAGCCCGCGAGCAAACTTTAGGGGCCAGATTGTGCGCTTTGTATAGCAGGCTGAGTGATGTGCTCACGGAATACAAACCTGATTACGCGGCGGTGGAATCCATGTTTTTTCAAAAGCATATCAAGAGCGTATTCACCCTTGGGCATGCCCGGGGAGTGATTCTTTTAGCCTTGTCGCAACACGAGATCCCCATCGTGGAATACAGCCCTCGTGAAGTCAAAAAAGCCGTCGTGGGCACAGGAAACGCCACCAAAGCGCAGGTGCGCTATATGATCAATCAGCTTTATGAGCTCAATCAACCTCAGATCCGTGACGATGCCTATGACGCCCTGGCCATTGCCACTGCTCACTTTAATCGTGTAAAATGGAATAAAACAATATGATCCAATATCTAAAAGGCACTTTGACTTATAAGAGCCCGATGCTGGCCGTGATCGAGACCGGAGGCATTGGCTGGGAGATCAAGATCCCTGTGTCCACCTACGAAGTCTTGCCCGCTGTCAACAGCGATTACAGTCTTTATACCTATCTCAGTATCTCGCAAGACGACGTGCGCATCTATGGATTTGCCACGGAAGCGGAGCGCGTGCTCTTCCAGATTCTCACCAAGATCAGCGGGATTGGCCCCAAGATCGCCATCTCCGTGCTTTCCACCCTTACTGTGTCTGCTTTTGTGAAGAGTGTGCGCAGTGGGGAAGAAGCCATGCTCACCCGCGTGCCGGGCATTGGCAAAAAGAGCGCGCAGCGCATGATCGTGGAGCTCAAAGACCGCATTCATACCTTGATGGACTATGTGGGTGATGTGGAACACAGCGACAGCGCCTTGACGGAAGTTGAGAATGCGCTTTTAGCCCTGGGCTTTAACACCGCTTTGATCCAAAGAGAGCTGAAACTGATGACGGAAGAGGACATGGCTTTGCCCACAGAGCAATTGATCAAAGAGGTCATCAAACGTCTATATCAGAGGGCGAAATGAACTTCCGCTCCGAAGCTTACAGCACCATCTTAAAAGTCCTCAAGAATGGCGAGTTTTCGGATTCCATGCTGCAACAGCGAGGCAAAAAGCTGAAATCCGGTGGCGAAGACATCGCTTTGTTCTATACCACCGTGAAGGGCGTGATCAAGATGAGGCAACACCTGGACTTCGTGCTTTCGCACTACACAGACCCCAGGAAGTATGCCGCCACCGATCTCAAGATCAAGATTCTGCTCTATCTGGGCTTGTATCAGATCAAGTATCTGGATTCCATCCCCCCTCATGCAGCGGTGAATGAAACGGTGGAACTGGCCAAGAGCATTCTTTCGCCCCAGGTCGCCGACTTTGTCAATGCCGTATTGCGAAACTACCTGCGCGGCGAAGAGCCGGAGTATCCCGCGGACCCAGCTTTGCATATAGCTTATGAACATTCCTACCCTCCGGAGCTGATCAAAGTCTGGATTTCGCTGTGGGGAGTGGAAGATACCGAGATGATGGCTTTGTATTTCAATGAAAACCCCGCCTTACACATTCGAGTGAATCAGACAGCTACCAATCCAGGGAAGCTGATGGCTTATTTCCAGCGTCGCGGAATAGATATTATTCCCTCTGTGGCCTCAGCGATGATGTTTCATACTACTCAAAGCAGTGAGGTTTTGAACGAAGTAGCCTTTTCGGAAGGATATTTCTCAGTGCAAGACACTTCTGCGGCTTTGGTGGTGGAGCTTCTGGATCCGAAGCCGGAGCAATCCGTTCTCGATCTCTTTGCCGCACCGGGTGGCAAATGCACTTACATCGCGGAGAAACTGAACAATACCGGGGAAGTGATCGCGGTGGACAAAATCCCCAATAAGATGAAGCTGCTCAAGCAAGCCGCAGACCGTCTGCAACTGACGAACATCGTGCAGATCACCACCGATGCCCTCAAATATGGCCCGGTGGCTCCCGCCTATGATCGCGTGTTGGTGGACGCTCCCTGCTCCGGTTGGGGTGTATTCTCGCGCAAGGCGGATCTGCGCTGGCAGGCTCATAACGACATCCCGGAGCTGATCAAACTGCAAGAAAAAGCCTTGGAGCATGCCGCGAACTTCGTGAAACCCGAGGGCTATCTGGTCTATTCCACTTGCACGATGAATCCCGATGAAAACGAAAAGCAGATCGAGAAGTTTCTTCGGCGCAATCCCAAATTCACCCTGGTCAGGGCTGAGAACACCATCTCGTCGGACTTCACCGAAAACGGCTTTCTCAAGACCATCCCCTTCCGTCATTTTATGGATGGCGCGTTTGGGGCAAAACTGCAAAGGACAAAATAAGGAAGCACTCACATGGCACACATCAATTGGAAAAAAAGCTGGTATATGGCCGGGATCGGCCTGGGAATCATCTTTGTCACGGCATTCCTCTTTTCGCAGATTCTGTTTCCCATGATCCTGGGGCGTCCCTCAGTGGTAGAAACTCCGGATGTTGTGGGCATGGGACTGGTGCAGGCCAAAAGGCTTTTGCAAGCCGAAAAGCTGCATGTGGTGGTGAAAGATTCCCTTTACAGCGAAACGGCCAAGCTGGATCAGGTCTTGGAACAAGCGCCCAAGCCGGGCACGGAACTCAAAGAGGACGGAACGGTGTATCTGGTGGTCAGTAAAGGCAGCAAAATGGTCAAAGTGCCAAGCTTGATCGGCCTCAGCTATCAGGAAGCGCTCATCACTCTGCGCAATTATGATCTGCGCTTCAGTGTGGTGGATTCTCTATATAGCGATACCGAGCCGCGTAACACCGTGATGCGTTCCACGCCAATGTCCGGCTCTAAGGTCGAGAAACGCACAACAGTCAAGCTGACCCTTTCCAAAGGCCCTGAGGCTGTGCCTGATTCCAGCTATTTCGATATCTACGACTATTGATGAGTTCATGCCGCTTACCTCTTTCGAGTTAATGCCGCTATGTTTGTTTATACATGCCGATGAATTCTGAACGTACAGATATGTTCAGAGTAGCCATCGATCTTCGGGCGGCATTGACTTCAAACAGCGGGGTCGCTGCTTGAACTCCTCCGCTTCGCTACGAAGTCCAAGGGTGGTCTCTTTGGAGTTAATGCCGCTTGATTGGTTCATTCACGCCGATGAATCTTGAAGTTACAACTCGGATCATATAAGCCATCGATCATCGGGCGGCATTGACTTCAAACAGCGGGGATGGGTGAAGTGAAGAGTGAAGAGAGAACAGGGGAGGCATACACGCTGCTTGAACTCCTCCGCTTCGCTACGAAGTCCAAGGGTGGTGGAGGCGATCCCGATCAATTTTGTGGCACAAAGCTGCCAAGGCATTTATACTTTCTTTAAAAGAAGAAACAGGAGGTATCCATGAAAGTGCAACACTTTGACAACGTGGAACTCGAAGACGTAGATGTGGAAGGTGCCAAAGGTGCCAAAATCCGCTGGCTGATCAGTCAACAAGACGGCGCTCCAAACTTTGCCATGCGCATGTTTGAAGTGGCTCCCGGCGGTCACACTCCCTATCATCAACACGATTGGGAGCATGAACTCTATTGCCTCTCCGGTAAAGGTGCTCTGATCACCGAGCGTGGGGACATTCCCTTTGCCGAACATGATATAATGTATGTGGATCCGGGCATGATGCATGCCTTCAAGAATGTGGGAGATGACACCCTGAAATTTCTGTGTCTGATTCCTCACGAAAAACCCATAGTCAAAAAAGCCCTCAATCCCTTTGCCGACGAAGAAGCCAACAACTGTTAGGAAGCCCTGATGAAAGCAAAGAACAAAGAATATCTCTACGAACTGCTCGCTGTGCCCAGTCCTTCTGGTTTTGAAGCTCCCGCGCAGGAAATCACGAGAAAGTTCCTAAAAGGCAGTTGTGATGACATTTCCAGCGATATCAACGGCAACCTGATCGCCTTCAAACGCGGTAGCGGAGAGAAGAAGATCATGATCGTCGGCCATGCCGATGAGATTGGTTTTATGGTAAACTACATCGATGAGAGCGGATATATTTATCTCAAGACTCTGGGTGGTTTTGACGTCAATCTCCTGCCCGGCTTGCGCCTGGATATCCATCACGAAGGCTCTGTGGTGCGTGGCATCATCGGTAAAAAAGCCGTGCACATGATGCGCGGTGAGGGAGATGCCCCAAAACTCAAGCTGGAAGACCTCTGGGTGGACATCGGTGCCAAAGACAAAGCAGATGCCGAAAGCAAGGTAAGCATAGGTGACATAGTAACATATAATAGCCAAATTGAAGAGCTTTCTGATGATCGCATCGTTAGCAAGGCTACAGACAATAAAGTAGGAGTTTATGTGGCCGCTGCTGTGATGAAGGAACTGGCCAAGACCCAGCTCAAGGCCCACTATTTTGCCGTGGCCTCCGTGGGTGAAGAAACCACGATGAAAGGCGCCATCACCAGCTCATACACGATCCGCCCCGATATCGCCATCGCCGTGGACGTTACCTTCACTTCCGATATCCCCGGCGTGGATAAACGGGCCTTTGGCGACGTGAGCCTGGGCAAAGGCCCCACCCTGGCCCTCGGCGCGGCTGTGCACCCCAAAGTAAACGCCTTGCTGCGTGATCTGGCCAAGAAACACAAGATTCCGCTTCAGATTGAGATCGCAGCCGGCCGCACAGGCACCGACGCGGATGGCATCCATGCCCAACGCGGAGGAGTGGCCACCACCGTGCTCAGTATTCCCAATCGCTATATGCACTCGCCCAACGAAGTGATCAGCCTCAGCGACCTCGATCACGCGGTGAAACTACTGGTAGAATTTGTCAAAGCCATCGATGATAAAACGGATCTGAGCAGATAATACGCTTGCCACCCTCTGAGTTCATGCTGCTTATTATGGTTTGAATGGCGACTGAACTTAAGAGCTACGATATACTACAGGAAGCTCGAGAACTTCGGGCAGCATGGACTTAGAGCAGCGAGATCGGGGAACAATGAAAGGTTGATCTGCATTCTCGCTGCTTGAACTCCTCCGCTTCGCTACGAAGTCCAAGGGAGGCTCCTTTGGAGTTAATGCCGCTTGATTGATTCGGGCAAGCCGATGAATCTTGAAGCTACGGCTCGGATCAGAGTAGCCCTAGATCTTTGGGCGGCATTGACTTCAAACAGCGGGAATGGGGAAGTGAAGGGTGAAGAGTGAACAGAGAACAGGGAACAGGGAACAGGGAACAGGGAACAGGGAACAGGGAACAGAGAACATAGAAGGCATGCACGCTGCTCGAAGTCGAAAGCGCCGGACATTTTCAGCTCCGATGTGGATTGGGAGATAAGCGGAGTTGGCTTGGCTTCACGAAATTGGGATAGCGCTTACAACTCCGAGGGAGGCTCCTTTGGAGTTAATGCCTCTTGATTGATTCAGGCAAGCCGATGAATCTTGAAGCTACGGCTCGGATCAGAGTAGCCCTTGATCTTTGGGCGGCATTGACTTCAAACAGCGGGAATGGGGGGAGTGAAGAGTGAACAGGGAACAGGGAAGCATGCCTGCTGCTTGAACTCCTTCGCTTCGCTACGAAGTCCAAGGGTGGTTCGCTACGAAGTCCAAGGGGGGGGCGATCCCACACTTTTTCTTGACACTCAAAGGCACTTCAAATCTTTATAGCTTGGAAGCCATGGATTGGCTTCATTCAGCGCTAATATACACTCATACAAGGAGTTTTGATAATGGAGCAATTTCGCATTGCCGAACATCCCATTCTTGAAGTACCGGAATCGAAGATGATAGGGTTCTACTTCAATGGCAAGCACTTAGAGGCTCGCGAAGGGGAAATGATCTCCTCCGCGCTGATCGCCAATGGCATCGACGTCTTTGGCCATCACCACAAAGATGGCAGCGCGCAGGGCATTTTCTGTGCCAATGGTCAGTGCGCCAAATGCACCGTGATCGCCAATGGCGTGGCGGTAAAATCCTGCATGACCGAAGTGCATGAAAACATGATAGTCGAGAGTGCCGAGGGCTTGCCCAAGCTCCCGGAAGATTCTGAACCGGTAGAGTTTAGCCCTCTGGAAGAAGTAGCCTGTGATGTCCTCATCATCGGTGGCGGTCCCGCGGGGATTTCAGCGGCAATCGAGCTGGGCAAACACGATGTGGACACCCTGTTGATCGATGACAAGAACCATCTGGGCGGTAAACTGGTCTTGCAGACTCATAAGTTTTTTGGCTCGGAGGAAGATAGCCGCGCGGGCACCCGGGGACATCATATCGGGCAGATATTGGCCGACGATCTGGCAAAATATCCCTCGGTGAAGACCTGGCTGAGCAGCACCGCGCTCTTTGTCTTTAGCGATCAAAAGGTGGGCATCCTCAAAGATGGCGTGTATAAATTGGTGAGCCCCAAACGCATTCTTAACGCGGCCGGAGCTCGCGAGAAATTTTTGAGGTTCCCCGGCAATAAACTTTCCCGTATCTATGGCGCAGGCGCGTTTCAGACCCTGGTCAATCGTGATTTGGTGCGCCCCACCCGCAGACTCTTCATCATCGGAGGCGGAAACGTGGGCCTGATCGCGGCTTATCACGCCTTGCAAGCAGGCATCGAAGTGGTGGGATTGGCGGAAGCCATGCCCGCTTGCGGTGGATACAAAGTTCACGCGGACAAGCTGATGCGCTTCGGTGTTCCGATCTATACCTCGCATAGCATTCTCAGCGCGAACGGCAATGAAACGGTAGAGAGCATCACCATCGCCCAAATCGACAGCAAGTTCCGGCCCATAGCCGGCACGGAAAAGAGTTTTAGCTGCGATACCATCCTCATCGCTGTGGGTCTGGATTCCTTGAGTGAATTTACCCTCGAAGCCCAAGCAGCCGGCATCCCTGTGGATTCAGCCGGTGACGCTCTGGAGATTGCCGAAGCCAGCTCGGCCATGTTCAATGGCAAGATCGCGGGACTCAAGATCGCTAAGGCATTGAAAGGCAGCTCTGTGGAAGATATTCCCGATAGCTGGTATGCCAAAGCAGATGTGCTCAAAGCCCATCCCGGAGCGATCAAAGGCTATCAGGAAATCGATGAGAGCAAGGAAGAGGTGTTCCCGGTGATCCACTGTTTGCAAGAGATTCCCTGCAATCCCTGCACCACAGTGTGTCCCACGCATTCGATCAATACCGAAGACGGCAGCCTCATGGCCTTGCCGCGCTATACCAAAAAGTGCATCGGTTGTGGCAAATGCCTGCTCATCTGCCCCGGCCTGGCCATCACCCTGGTGGATTACCGAAATGACCGCCAAAACCCTACCGTGACAATCGCTTATGAGATCATGAACATGCCCGTGAAGGTGGGGGACAGGCGCGAAATATGCGACCTGGAAGCCCGGTCTTTGGGCGAGTATGAAGTCACCGCCGTGCAGAGCTATCCCAAGCAGCAGATGCAACTTATCCGTATTCAGGTTCCCGCCGCGATTGCCAAGCAAGTGGCAGGTTTCAGAGTGCAAGCAGCCAGCGTAAGTGAAGCCCTTGAAAAAGCCATTGTGCCAGAGCGAAAAGCTGATGACGCAATGATATGCCTATGTGAACGTGTGACAGTGGGTCAAGTGAGAGAGCTTATCCGCAAAGGCATCAATGACTTGAACCAGATCAAAGCGATCACCAGAGCGGGAATGGGACCTTGCGGAGCCAAGACCTGCGAGGTTTTGATCAAAGGACTGCTCCGGGAAGAAGGAATTCCCACCACCGACGTGGTGCCAAATACCAAACGACCGGTGTTCATCGAAGTCCCCCTGGCAAAGTTTCCCGATGGAGGTAAGTGAAGATGGCTTATGACGTAATCATCATCGGTGCCGGCTCAATCGGCATTCCCGCTGCCTTGTATCTGGCCGAGCAAAATCAGAAAGTATTGGTGATCGACGGCGAACACGGACCGGGGCAACAAAACAATAAAAAAGCCATCGGCGGAGTGCGCGCCACGCATTCAGACTTTGGCAAGATCTCCGTGTGCCTGCGTTCTATCGAGATCTTCAGAACCTGGCAGGAAGCACGGGGTGACGATATCGGCTGGATGAGCAATGGCTATTCATATCCCGCTTATCGCCCAGAAGACGCGCAAGCCTTGCAGGATCTGATGAAGATTCAACACTCTTTTGGCCTTAATATCCGCTGGCTGAGCCCTGAGGAATACAATGAGATCGTGCCCGGGATCAATATGGACGGTCTTTTGGGCAGTACTTATTCTCCGGAAGACGGCAGCTGTTCACCCCTGCTCATCACTTCTGCTCTATATTTCCATGCCCTCAAAGCCGGAGCAGAGTTTCGCTTCAATGAAGAGGTGACAGGCTTTAGTCAGGCCGGGGATAAGATCACGGAAGTGATTACCAATAAAGGCAGATACAGCTGCAATCAGGTGATCAACGCCGCGGGGAATCACGCTCGTGAGATCGGCGCTATGCTCAATCTGGACATCCCCGTCTATCCCGATAACCACGAAGCGGGAATCACCGAACCGGTCGCTCCCTTCTTTGGCCCGATGGTGATCGATATGCGCAAGGAGCCGGGCAGCGCGAACTTCTATTTCTATCAAAACAATGAAGGGCAGGTGGTCTTTTGCATCACGCCCGATCCGCCCATTTTAGGGATTGACAATCGCAGCACCTCGGAGTTTTTGCCGCTTTGCAGCAAACGCATGCTAAAGGTATATCCGCGCTTGCGCCATCTCAAGGTGAGACGCACCTGGCGCGGGCAATATCCGATGACGCCGGATGGCTTCCCCATCGTGGGACGCAGCCGGGAAATCCCCAATCTGATCCAGGCAGTGGGCATGTGTGGCCAGGGCTTCATGTTGGGGCCGGGCATGGGTGAGCTGATCAGCCGGATCTGTTTGGAGCAGTTAACCGCGGATGATCTGCGCGAACTTCAGAGCTTTGACCCCTATCGCGATTTTAGCGGGGAAGAGAAGTTTAAATAATGCGTTTGACAGGAATGGCCTGCCCGATAGAGTTGAATCAGTTAGAAACAAGCGGAGATTGCAAATGCTAAAGCGACTACTTGGCGTGTGTCTGATCCTGCTCTGTGCCTTTGCCCTTTGGGGCAGATCGCCGAGCAATCAGGAACGCTATGCCTACAGATACATAATACTGCTCTACGAAAAGGGTGACCGTAGCGTCCTGGCATCCGAGATTGAGAACTTCAAAGCTGAGTATCCACAAAGTGAGTATTCTGCCTATGTGCGATTCTTGGGGGCAAATCTCAAGCTGGAAAAGGGAGCATTCGCGCCCGCCCTGGAAGATTATGACGCTTTGCTCTTTTCCAATCTGGAATTGGCGGTGAAGCAGCAATTGTATCTGAATCGGGCTATCACTCTGTATCAACTGAAGGATTACTCCGCCGCGATGACGCAAATCCAAGTCTTGGAAAGCAGCAGCAGAGATCCCCGCGTGTTGGCTGATGCCTATATCCTGAAGGCACGGATCTACTCTGCCTTGTCCCAACATTTTAGTGCCATGCGCTCCTATCAATATGCCCTGGGTAGAGCGCGCACACCGGAGATCCTCTATGAATATATGCAAGTGCTGCTAAAACAGCATAAGGCCGACGAGGCTGAAGAAATCTTGCAAGAGCTGAGAGAGGATGAAAACTACTATATCCCGGCTCATATCAGCTACGCGGAGTACCTGTTAAACGCGGGACTCTATATCGATTTTGAGCATCTTCTGGCGGAGCATCCGAGCCTGACAACCGAGCTGAATATGCAAATCCTGATCCTGCGTAAGGCATTTTTGGATGAGGACTATGCCCGGGCTCAAGACATTCTCTCGCAAAGCAATATCGAGCAAGAGTATTTTACTTACTATCGGGCTCTGATGGCCACGCAAGAGGGAAAAAATAGCATAGCGGACGGGCTCTTTGCCGAATTGGTGAGAACCGGATCTCCGGAGCTAAGAATTCTCAGCTATCTGGGACGACTCAAGATCCTGTATCAAAGCGAGCCGGTGGCTGCTATGTTACAATTGGGTCAATTTGTCCAAAACCCCGATAACAATGTTGCCAAAGCAGAGCAGTATCTCACCCTGGGCTTCTTTGCCTATCAAAAGGCAGACTATCTGGAAGCTTTGAAGCAATTTAACCTGGCTCGGGCACAAAGCCGAAACACCAGGAAACTGGCGGAGATCGACATCTTCATCGCCAAAAGCTGGCTCAAAGCCAAGCAAAACGACAGTGCATTGAGAGCATTTAACCGCTATCTGAACCTTTATCCTCAGGGCAGGGACAGGGACGCAGCATATTTCTATCTGGGCTTTATCCATCATGAGAAAAAGGATTATCCCCTGGCTAAATCCGCCTTCACGCAACTGATCGCCAATCATCCCCAATCCGCTCATGTGCCTCCGGCAAAGTTTTATCTGGCGGAGATGGACTATTATCTGGCCAATTACAACCTGGCGCTCAAGGCCTTTCTCGAGATAATGCGGGCTGAGCCGGAGAATAGCGACGCTGCCCTGCGTGTGGCGCAGATCTATTACTACATGGAAAACTATGATGAGACCGAGCGCTGGCTGGAAAAGATCAGCCCCGGCTATGACTCCCTGATCCTGCAAGGGCATGTGAACTTCATCAAGCGGGATTACAACATGGCTTTGCAATTCTTTAGCCTGGCCGAACGCTCTACGCAAAACCCGCTGCAAATCACCGAAGCCCAGAGCTACAGAGCCCTCTGCCTGTATCAGATGAAACGCTATCAAGAAGCCACAGACCTGTATCTGAAGCTCTTTAAGGGCAGTGAAAGCCCGGATACCTATCTCTATCTGGGAGCCAAATCCGCCTATGCCGCCGGAGATTATCACCAGGCACTCAGGCTCTATGACCAGTTTGTGGACACCTATCCATCCTCGCAATACTTCCTGCCCGTCCTGGCCGATATCGCCAACAGCTATTACAATATGGGCAATTTCACGCAGGCTGTGCAGGACTATAAAAACATCCTCAGCCGCTATCGCAACATCCGTGAATTCAGCGATGCCGACCGGGCTCTTTTGGCAGAAGTGTTTACCGGTTTGGAGCTTTCCCTGAAGCGAGCCGATGATGACGATATGCTTGCCGATCTGGCCGAACTATCCGGGACCTTCCAGAGCCTTTACATCAGCTTTGAACTGTCTTATATGTTGATCAGGCTTTATGCCGAAGGTGAAATGTGGGACGATGTGCTCTTGGGCGCAGAGGACTTACGCAGCCAGTTCCCGCAGGTGAAACGCAATGAAGTGGAGATGTTGATGGCGGAGAGCCTGATCCGTTTGGGAGAGTTTTCCCAGGCAGACAGCCTTTTGGCCTCGCTGTATCAGGATACTCAGGATCTTGACGCGCTTACTCGCTGGGCCGAGATTGATTACCTATCCGGAAACTATGCCGCAGCTTTGCAAAAATACCGTCAGGCCTACGCCGCCCAACCTTCAGCGGAGCTCTGGTTCAATATGTTGAAGGCCTCCATCGCCGCTGAGCATCAGGATTTTGATGAGTTTTGGAGCATGGGCGCGCACTATCAGGATGAGATTCCTTCTGCCCGGCTATTCCGTCTGGAATACCTGGTGGATTATGCCGAATTTGCCCAAGCTATGCAGCTTACGGATACGATCATAAACGAAAGCCTGAGTAGTCACGATCACGCTACAGCCTTCCTCTACAAAGGGATCATCGCTTTTACTCAAGGGCGCTATGAGGCTGCAATCACGGAGTTTAACCGGACAATCCTGCTCTTCCAGGATATGGATGATATCCAGGATCAGGCTTTGTTCTATCTCATTCGCAGCTATCTGGAATTGGGCGAACGCTCTGAAGCTGAATTGATCCTCTGGGATGCCGGCCAAAAACTTTCGGACGAGCACCTGTCCATCATCAACACTTTGATGGAGGATGCCCGGTGAGACGCTGTAGCCTGTTCCTGCTTATGTGCCTGGCCTCTGGCCTTTTCGCTCAAATCCAGGTTTTGCCTGATCTCGAAGTTACCGGCGAGAGCAATGTGCGCATATTCTTGTATAAGAAAGCTTTGCCTTATAGTTATGATAGCACACTGGCCGATAGTTCGGCTTACTTTTTGCCGATGAGCCTGCCCGCGGCTGAAAAGAGCGAAGTATTGCTGCACGTGCCCACCCTGAGGCACTATCTGCATCTGGAAGCCGGCAGCCGTTTTGACGCAGATGCTCACTATCGCTATCATCCCGCTCATCAATCGATTAACGCTCTTGGGATACGGGGCAGCTTCAAGGCTCCGAAGAGCAAACTGCTATCCCGTCACACATCCCTTTTGGCCGATCTTAGCCGGCAAGAGGATTTTAGCCTCAGGACGCAAGCCCATTACTTCATCAATGAAGCCACCGCTTCTCGCAGTGAATATCTGATGGGGCAGATGCTGCTAAGTACCGACGGCATCAGGGTCTCCGGCATGGAAATCCCTGAAATGACGAATGAGATACGGCTGCATCAGCTGAAGCAAAATAACCTCAATATCGAATACAGTTCTGATGGTTTGGCCTGGTATCATAACAGCAAGCTGGATCTGGGCAGAATCGCGCTTACCAACGCCATTCATCTTTATAGCCCACGAGCAGTCATTCACTCCGGCATCTCACTGCCATCAGGTTTCTTTGATAGCAGCAGCGTGCATGTGATCTACGATGGCTATCACCTGATGCCCAGCTTGGGCTTTAGCTATCACACAGTTCCCGGCTTTGATCAGATGTTCACAATTGCCAATGAGCCCATTAGCATTCCCAACGATTACCACGAGATGTTAGAGCGTTACCGCTGGGTTGACCAGCAACAAAGCCGCCGTAACACCAGCCTGCCTCTGAACCTGTCCTTGCGCTACGAACTTGTCAATCCCGAAGGGCAGAGCTTTCAATTCTCCGGGCTTGAGCTGATCAACCGCAGCCGTTACTATAAGTATCGCCCTCTGCTCAGAGACGGCATTGCCAATGATGTGCCTGAGCTCTATTTTGGCGATGTCTTTGAAAACAGTAGCCTGGTCAGTGCCCAATTTACCGAAGCATCATTTAGCCTCAAGCAGACTATTGAAGTATCTTTGGCCTATCTGCCAAATCAGAGCTGGATCAGGCAAGCTTACAATCCCCTTTTGAATGTTGCAACGACTGCCGTCCTGGATAAGGCTCCCTTTCATGCCAGCCTCAGCCTGGAACAGCGCTTTTCCAGCCGGGATGAGCAGCTGCGCAATATGCCGGAAATCCTTGATTTGAAACTGAGATTGGCCTACGATATTGGTCACTATAGTGAAGCCTATCTGGTGGCAGATAACATCCTGAACAGCCCGATTCGTGAACACAGAGCTTTGCCTAAAAAGGGTTCGGCCGTCTTTGTGGGCTTGGTTCACAGGTTTTAGGGGAATAGGTGACCAAAGCTTCCTCTCTGTTGCGCGGATTCCTCAAAGCTATGTTCTCGGACTACAACGGGATTCAGGTGTTCTTGTATCCGGGCACGATCTTTTACTGGATCTCAAATGCCAGCATCGTGTTGGCGCTATCCACGCTTCTGAGTGTACGCCTGCACTATCTGCCGCTTTCCTTTTTGGGCGTCTTAGTGATCTATATCTCCTTCATAATGATGAAGATATACACCATTCTGTTTCAGGGTCCGCATCGGGAAAACCCACATTTGGTGTCTGAATTTTGGGATGCTGTTATCCGCTTGCACACCAGATTCTTTGTGGTGCTGTTGGCCGCGATGATCTTTTTTGTGTTCACGGAGTTTATGTCCTACTTCTATGGCATCAAGATCCCGCTGAAACATGGGATAATGCTCTTCTTCAGACTCTTTACCATCCTTTTGATCATTGCCTATTACATCCCGGCAATGTGGCTTAAGCCCTATCGTAAAAGACGATACGGCAAAAAGCGTAGTGAGTTGCTCTGTTATGCCTGGATCATCAAGAACCCCTTGCAAGCCGTGAAATACAGCGGCATGCTGTTTTTGGTGATGTTGGCAGCTGTCCGCGTCTATGTGATCGTAATAGCCTATGCCTATGACCCTCTGCTCTATGCTTTGAACGACTTTCTGGGGGTAAACCTGCATGTGGAACTGCTGCCGATCACCAAGCTCTGGACTGTGGTTTACAACCTTTTCATGTTAGCTGTGGCATTTATGCTGTCAAATCTGTGTTTCTTTCCCATCATCAAGCTGGCTCAGCTCTTGGCTGATGCCCTGCATCCAATCAAGCTAGGCCAGGTGTCTCATGCCAAAAGTTAGAACCCCCGTTCGCAAAGCCCGTAAAGCATCACCCAAGAAGAAGATCAGGCGCAGGCAGAGCCGTCCCCGCCTGGGCTTGTTCCTTCTTGCAGGATTATTCACCGTGTTTCTCATGTGGGTGCTTATCCGTGAACCGCAGATAGCGCCATTGGATCTGGAGGTTCAGACTGAGCAAAGCCGTCCGTCTGTTTCGGACAAGAAGGTCGAGAAGAAAACCAAGCCGGAAACCGTGCAATCAACCACGCCAACCCCTACCCCGATTAGTGAGCCCATTGCTAAACCCAAGCCGGTAAGTCCCGAAAGCCCCAAAAAGGGAGAGACCGAGCTGGATCTGGCCATCCGTAGAGCTGCTCTCAGCCTGGGCGTGCCTGAAAACGCTGTCAGACGCCGCAAGACCGGAGATACCGTCCGCTTCAGCGTGCCCCTGGACCGCAGTCAGATGGATCTCACCTATGGCAATATGGTCTTCAAGGGCAATATGGAGTTGGCCGGAGCAAGACTGGAAAAGGGTGAGGACAGCCGCAATAAACAAGTATTGTTCTTCAATCACAAAGACTTTCCGGATAGCTATCAGATCGAGTTGTTCTATGACTCACGGCATTATCAGGACAGGAAACCGGGTAAGAAGATCACCATCGTGATTGATGACTTCGGGGTCATAGGCGGAAGTTTACTGGATGGATTTTTCGACCTGGATCGGGAGCTTTGCTTTGCGATATTCCCCGGGGAGCCTTATAGCGTCCAGACCATGCAACGTGCCACTGCTCAGCGCCGTGAGACGCTCATCCACGTTCCCATGGAGCCCATCGGCTATCCCAGCGTGAATCCCGGCAAAAATCCCATCCTTCTTCAACATACCGAAAATCAGATCGATAGAATGCTCAGTTCTTTCATCGCCGAGTTGCCCGATGCCATCGGCATCAATAACCATATGGGAAGTTTGGCAACCACCGATTCAGATGTAATGCAGGCTGTGATGAACACCCTGAAAAAGCACAACAAAGCCTTTTTGGATAGCCGTACCACCAATGTCTCAGTGGGCTTTCAGACCGCGCAGAAAGCGCATATCAGAGCTTTTCGAAACGACATCTTCCTGGATTCCCCCAATATCAGCCAATCCACCATGGATGCCAAGCTGAATCAGATCATCCAGATGTCCGGCTCCAAAAACCACATAATCGCCATCACGCATTGTCATAACAAGGAAAAGCTGGATTACTTGAAAACCTTTATCAGCCGCCTCAAAAAGGCCGGCTTCACTTTGGTTCCCCTCTCCGAATATGGGAGCCATGAAGTACCGGAGATATTATGAATCTACTTCAAGCCATATTTTTGGGAATCGTTCAGGGGCTCACGGAGTTTATCCCCGTCAGCTCATCAGGTCATTTGGTCCTGGCTCAGTACTTTTTTGGGATCAACACCGGAGATAACATCACCTTTGAAGTCTTTGTGCATTTGGGCACTCTTTTTGCCGTGCTGATCTTCTTTCGCAAACAGATTTGGGAGTTGTTCCTGGCGCTATTTTGCTGGTCTCCCAAACTGGGAGGTGAAGCGCATCGAAAGAATCGTAGCCTGATCCTGTATATGATCATCGCCACAGCTGCCACGGGGCTCTTCTATGTGATCTTTAAGGACATGCTGGAAGGCGCTTACGGCAATCCGTTGCTGGTGTCTATGATGTTGATCATCACCGGGCTGATCATCTTTCTATCGGACTATGCGCATAACACGGCCATTCCCGCCACCAATATGGGCTTCATCAAGTCCACCCTGATCGGTCTGGCTCAGGGCCTGGCCATCCTTCCCGGCATCAGCAGATCAGGCAGTACCATTGGCGCGTCACTATTCTGCGGGATCAAGCGTAAGGATGCTGCCCACTTCTCTTTTCTGCTTTCCATCCCCGCCATTTTGGCTGCCAATGTGAAGGAGTTTCCCCAGCTCATGGCCTTGGATTCTGCAATGCTGCATATCTATCTGGCCGGCTTTGCCGCTTCCTTCATCTCCGGATACTTGGTGATAGCCCTTTTGATCCGCCTTATTCAAGCCGGAAACCTCAAGTATTTCGCGTTTTACCTGTGGTTTATCGCCTCGTTCGCGATCACTTTTTTACTGCTCAGATAGCATGGCAGATAGCACTCTTAGCGCGCCCCTTAGCTCAGTACCGGCCTTCAGCCTGGGCCAGAACTACCTTCTGGTCGGTAGCGATGCCTTCTTGATCGATACCGTGATCCGCCAAATCAAGGATCAGTTAATAACCAAAGGAGATTTGGATATTACAGTGGTCTATGCCGATGAGGTCAGGAACAAACCCGGTGAATTGGCCGAGCATCTGGATACATTCACCATCTTCTCCACTGATAAATTGGTGATTTTGAAGAACTGTGAGCAGCTTCTGAAAAAAGAACTGGAAGTGCTCTCTGCTTATTTTGACGCTCCGGCTGATACTCAAAGCCTGATCGTGGTGGTGGAGAAGTTCGACGCGCGCCTGACTACCTGGAAAAAGATCGTGGCGGGGTCTCTGCGAATCAATTGCGATCCGCCTAAATGGGGCAGCGAAATCCGTAATTGGCTGATGACAGAATTGAAACGAATGGGGAAGACCATGAGTCCCAAGGCCATCGAAGAATTTAGCTCTCGCATCGATCTGGATTACTTCAGCGCGGCCAATGAATTGATCAAGCTTGATCTCTTGGCCGGAGATCGCAAAAGCATCAGTGAAGCTGACGTGGTGGCCAGTTTGGGCACCACCCGTCCCGGCACCAAGATTGATTTCTTGAGGGCCTTGGGCAAGAAGAATCCCAAAGCTGCCATCGAAGCCGTGGAACTGATGCTGGAAGCGGATTGGGAACCCCTGCAAGTCTTCTTTCAAGTCTATAGCTTCTATCTGTCTCTCTATCGCATAAACCTGTTGCGCAAAAAGCACATCAGCGATAGCGAGATCAGCGCCAAGCACCTGACCGATATCTACTTTAACCAACGTAAAGAATATCTGGATTTTGCTCGTGCTTATAGCTGCAACGCTTTGGAGACCATTATGGATATCCTGCTGGATACGGATACCAAGCTTAAGAGCAGCACTATTGAGAAGAACACTCAATTAAATCTGGCCATCCTGGCCATCTTGGAGCAACAATGAAGAAGAGTGGCATCTTGTTACACATCAGTAGTTTGGCTACTGAGTATGGTATCGGGGATCTGGGTCCGGCTGCTTACCGCTTTGCCGATTATCTGGAAAACAATGCTCACAGCTATTGGCAGGTTTTACCGCTAAATCACTGCGGTTATGGCAATTCACCATACAACCCCATCTCGGCTTTTGCCTTCGATAAGTTCCTCATCAGTCCGGAGCTGCTCTTTGCCGAAGGCTATCTCAGCGAGCAAGAGCTTTCTGATGCTAAGCTTCCGGCAGGCAACATGATCGATGTGCAAGCCGTGATTAAAAGCAAGGGCAAGGTTCTGGAGCTGGCTGCAGAACGCATGCTGCAAGATACAGATATTGATCAATATATCGAAGCTAATGCCTGGCATCTGAAGCCCTATCTGGCTTTTTGCATCATCAGTGAAGTGCAGCAAAGCTCGGAGTGGTATCTCTGGCCAAAGCCCTATCGCCAATATAGCGATGAGCTGTTTCTTAAACTGGGTCAGGATTACAAGGACAGGCTACGCATTCTCGCCATGCTGCAAAAAGTCTGTGAGGATCAATTGACCCGCCTGAAAAGCTATCTTAGCCAATCCGGAATTGCCCTGTTTGGGGATATCCCCATCTATCTCAGCTATGAAAGCGCTGAAGTTTGGGCGCATCAGGAGCTCTTTGAACTGGATCAGGACGGACGGCGACTCAGCGTTGCCGGTGTCCCTCCGGATGCTTTTTCGGTGACCGGCCAACTCTGGGGAAATCCCATCTACCGTTGGGATCGTATGCAAGAAAACGGTTTCGAGCTCTTCGTCCGGCGCTTTGCCCATATTTTGAAGTATATCGACCTGATCAGGCTGGATCACTTCATCGGCTATGTGAATTATTGGAAAGTACCCTGCCCCGAAGCCAGAATGCCGGAAAACGCTGAGGGCGGTTCCTGGGTTCGGGCTTGTCCGGAAGCCTTCTTTGATACCATTCTTTCCCATTTTCCTTTAGAAGCCTTCATCGCAGAAGACTTAGGGATTCTCAATGAGGATGTGTGTCGCATTCGGGATAGCTACGGTTTTCCGGGGATGATCATTTTGCAGTTTTGCTTCGAAGATAGTGTCCCGGAGGTGCAAAGCTATCCCTCAGAACGCTTTATCTATACGGGCACTCATGACAATCAAACCACTCGTGGCTGGTGGGAGAGTTTGCCGGAGAACTCTCCATCCCGTCTCAACCTGGCAGTATTCTGCAAGCGCTTCTTGCCTCAATGTGGCTTGCCAAACGCGGATAATGTCCACCAAATCCTCATTGAAATCGCCCGTATCTCCGCTTGTGAACGATACATAGTACCCATGCAGGATGTTCTGGGTTTGGACGATGACGCCCGCATGAACATCCCCGGTACAGCTTTGGGAAATTGGCAGTGGAGATTACTCCATAGAGCAGAAAGTAAAATACTAATCGATGAAGTCAGCGGCCATTAAGCAAAAGTCCTTGACAGATAAACTCAGCTTTTAAACTCTGCCGGAGGTGTTTCTTTACCCAATAACGTCTTTAGGAAACTGTTTTGGAAACTCTTCGTTCAAAGGCCTTGGCCGAAAACCTTGCTTTAACCCGAGTAGCTGAGATTGAGCTGGATGAGCAGTCCTTATGGCTGCTCAAGATCTGTGATTCCCATTTTGGCATAGCGCAGCGTGCCCGCCTGTTTTTGGATGAATTGTATCATCCCTTTTCCAATCCCGAGATATCGCTCACACTCATGCGGCAAAGCCTTTTAGCAGATTTGTGGTTCTATGCCGGCCACACCGAGCACGAAAAGATCATGCAAAGCATCGTCTATTACTATGCCAAAGTGAAGACTCACTGCCAAAAAGATGCCTCCAGGAAAAAGCTATTGAATGACTTCCTTGAGATGGGCATCGGCATGACCGATTATCCTCAGCTCAGCGCTTCCGTCTTTGATGGCTATCTGGATGTCTTGCGGCTATGGCAGAGTGACATGAGCGAAGTCTTTGTGCGATGCAGCAGCCTGTGCCGCAAGGCCTTGCTGAAGATATCCCCACGCTGCACGCAAGCGCAACGGGGCACTGACTTTCTGCGTAAAGTGCTTACCGATAACCTTCTTTTTTGGGAAGCCACCGCGGATATCTCTCAGTGGCGTTCCCGCATCCCGGATAATGCTCCTTCCGAGAGCTTTTATCAGTATTGGCTTGAGCGCGTGAACGATGATGATCTCAGTCCGATTCCCGCCTTTAGCGAGATCGCCATCTTGCACCGGGATCTGATCCGCGAGATTGCCGATCTCTCACACCGTGTGCACTATATCTTCTTCTTGCTGGCTCTGCCGGGCATGGTGGAGCTGATGGATCATCTGCTCTGGGATCTCAACCGTCAGCTATCTGATATCAATAAACTTCTGGGTGACGAAGAACTCAGCCTTTTGATCGCGTCTGTGTTTGAAACTCTGCGGATTTTCGAAAGCAGCCATCCCAGCATCGTGTTGGATTGCCTGGGTACCATCAGCAAATCCATTCTGAAGAGCGACAATGAAGCCATGAAAAAGCAGCTGTTACGGCATATCAGTGATTTAGGATTCACTGCTCCGGGAGAAGTGAAGATTGCCGGAGACTGGCAGATGGTGGTGGATAAAAGCCACGTGAAGCACCTACGCATCCTATTGGAACTGATTGCCATCGATCCCCGGCAACACAAAGACCTGCTTGCCTTTACCGTGATCAATCTCACTCGTCACGGAGTGTTCATCGCCGATACTGATCTCTTCCAAAAAGATGTCTCTACTTTTCTCAATTCTCAGATCAAACCCGTCTTTGTGCAATGCAAACACCTTCTGAAACTCTTTCCGGTGTTTTACCACGAGATCGGAGCTGAAGGCGAGATCCGCGATGCCAGTACGACGTTGGACGAGATGTGCCAGCGTAAAGACCGGCTCATCCACTTCCTGCGCAAACAGATCCATACCGAGAGCAACAACACCCACATCATTCTCATCCAGCGTATACTCAGCTATTGGGTTTCTCTGGATCCCGCTCCCCTGCAAGCCATTATCCCTCTGGATGTGTGGCGTGATCTGCAAACTACAGCTGAGCGCGACATCGAGCAAAGCGCTGCGCTCAACCGCTTCCTGAGCGAAGTGGGTTTGACCGACACCGAACTGCTGGCGCTATCCTGGCAAAGGGTGGAACAGCTCTTTGCGTCTCAGGATGATTCCTTTTATAACAAGCGTCTGAAGTTGCTCTGCTATTGCCATTTTCTGCTTAAAGACAAATACAACCTTGATCCCTATGACATCGTGAAGTTTCTGGCTCCCTACAGTTTCTTCAATACCAAGGAGCAAAACCGTCTGCGCACCAGCCTCACCCGCAGGGATTATGAGAGTTCCATCCGTCAGATGCTCAGCTACATCGGCCTTCTAAACTCCACCATCCTTGATCCTAAACCCACCAATGCCTGGGAAAACATCTATTACAAACGGCACATTGCCGCCGGCATTCCGTCCATGTATGGCACCTACCGCGAGCCAAAGTTGGAAGCGATGGGAATGGTGTTCAGATTGGAAAACGTGATAAGAAGGCTCTTTGAACGCTGCATTGGCCAACTCAATCTCGAATATATCAATGGTAAAACCCTGCGCCGGATTATCCGCATCCTGGAGCTCTATGACTATGCCATGAAGCAGGAAATGGTCACCAGCGATGCCTTCGGCTCGGCCCTGGGCATGTTGAGCACTTTGCAACACCGCCTGACCGTTTCCCTGGATCAATATCTGGATATCTTCAAATTGCTCAAGGACAGCGTGAACGAGATCATCAGCGAGTACTACTACCGCTTTTATGATAGCGCCTTACAACAATCCTTCGGGACGGATTCAAACCGCCAAAAGCAGGAAATGTTTGCTGAAGAGTTCTACCGCGATCTGCTCTACAAATCCTTCCTGGTGCAAGGTCTGGATGGCTTTATCACCCGTATCCTCGAAGCGCTGGCTCGCATGAAGGTGCTGTTTCTGCCCTCTGATGTGCAAAAACTGATGGCTTATGACCCGGATACGCTGTTCTTCCATCTTTACAGCAAGAATTCACGCATCGAAAATCAGGTGCTATTGGGCTCCAAGGCCTTCTTCCTCAAACGCATGTATCAATATGAGTTTCCCATTCCCCCCGGCTTCGTGATCACCACCGATCTCTTTGCCAATCGCGAGATCATCAATACTCATCCGGATATCTCAGCGGAGTTTGATCGTTTACTAATGGAAAACTTGCGGCGCATGGAAGCCCATACCGGGCTCAGCTTCGGAGACCCTCAAAAACCCTTACTGCTTTCTGTAAGATCCGGAGCGCCAATGAGTTTGCCCGGTGCCATGGATACCTTTCTGAATATCGGGCTTACGGATGAGATCACTCTCCGGCTCTCGCAGCGGCCAAACTATGGCTGGACTGCCTGGGATTGCTATCGCAGGCTGATCCAAAGCTGGGGCATGGCCTATGGTATTCCCCGCGACGAATTTGATAAGATCATGGTGGATTTCAAAACTCGCTATGATGTGCAGCAAAAGACCCAATTTTCGCCTCTTCAGATGCGCGAGATGGTGACGGAATACAAAGCCGTGTTAAAGGCGCACAAAGTGCACCTCGAGCAAGATCCCTTCCGGCAACTCTACACTTCTATCGGACACGTATTGGACAGCTGGAACACGGAGCGGGCCAAGTTATATCGCGCCAAACTGCATATTGCTCAGGAGTGGGGGACAGCCGTCATCATCCAAAAGATGGTGTTGGGCAATATCTCACTGGATAGCGGCAGTGGCGTGCTCTTTACTTACGCGGATTGGCATCGCGAAAGCGGAATCTGCCTCAATGGGGATTTTACTCTATGCTCTCAGGGAGAGGACGTTGTGGCCGGTTTGGTGCACACTCTGCCCATCTCCGAAGCCCAACGCAAGCAGGGACACAGCAGCCCCGAGATATCTCTGGAAAAGGATTTCCCTGCCATCTACCAAAGGCTGCTGCGCTATGCCGGACAGCTGATCCATGAACGCAATTATCCTCATCAGGAGATCGAGTTTACCTTTGAGGGCAGCGCGGAAGACCAGCTGTTTATCTTGCAAACCAGAAACCAGGTGATCCATAAAAGCCCGGATTACAAGGTGCTGGGCAGTTCACAGTGCAAAATGCAAGCCTTGGGCACCGGCATCGGCATCGGCAAGGGTGCCATCAATGGCATCCTGGTGATCACAGAGTCAGATATTGCTCGCTATCAAGAAGCCGATCAAGCCCTGATTCTGGTGCGCCCTGATACTGTTCCGGACGATATGCCTCTGCTTTTTGAATGCCAGGGCTTACTAACCTCGCGTGGGGGAGTAACCTCCCATGCCGCGGTTACTGCCACGCGTTTGGGTCTGATCGGTGTGGTAAACTGCCATGAACTGGTGGTAAACGAGAAGGATTCCACCTGCAGCATCGGAAAAACTCTTCTCAAGGCCGGAGATAAAATCTCTCTGGATGCCACCGGTGGGACAATATATAAAGGGCATTATCCACTGCAAAGCGCGCATAACTTGATGTAATACAAAGAAATATGATAAGGAGATCAGAATCATGAATCTGAGCTTAAGAAACAAGAAGCTTTTGGGCATCAACGGTCTGGGACGCATCGGCAAACTGCTGCTCTGGAACCAATTGCATCTCAAACACTTTGAAGGCATCGTGGTCAATTGCGGTCGGGAGATCGGCAATGGCCTGGATGACTTGATGCAAGTGATCGAAACTGACAGCACCTACGGCTCCCTGCACAAATTCCTCTTTGGTGTAGTGGGGGGGAAGGCCGAGATCAAGGTACTGGATCCCGCCGTGCCACTCTTACAAATCAATGGAGTTTATGTAAAAATCCTGCGCAAAGCTCGTGATCCCAAGGATATTAACTGGTTGGACGAAGGGGTAAAAGTGGTGGTGGATTGCACCGGCAACTTCCTGGACCCCACTGTCAGCTCTGAATCCGGCAAGTCCTGTCTGCGCGGTCACCTCGATGCCGGAGCTTTGAAGGTGATCTGCAGTGCTCCCTTCAAAATGAAAACTCAGACCCCGGATGATTCTAAAACCATGATCTATGGCATTAACCATCTGGACTTTGAGCCAAATCTTCACCACATCATCTCTGCTGCCAGCTGCACCACCACCGGCCTTTCCCACATGATGAAGCCGCTATTGGAAAACGAGGCTACTTCGCGCATCGTTACAGCCTCCATGAGCACCATCCATGCCGCCACAAACACCCAGTCAATCCTGGATAGCGTGCCCAAAGCCGCAGCGAGCGATCTGCGCAAAACCCGCAGCGTGCTCAATAACATCATCCTCTCCACTTCCGGAGTGAGCAAAGCCCTGGAGCTCGTGATGCCTCAGATCAAACACATCGGCTTCATGGCGGATAGCGTCCGCATCCCGGTCAATACGGTATCTCTGATCAATCTCAATGTTACCTTTTATACCCAGTTGGACGCGAAGGGCGAACCACTGATTAATCGCAAAGTGATCAATGACGTCTTTGCTCAAGCCGCTCGTGGACAGCAAATAGACCTTCTGGTCTATAGCGAAAGACAAAACGTCTCGGCCGATCTCATCGGCAGCATGGCCGCCATCACCATCGAAGCCCACGAAACGCATACCCGCACCGGCTTCATCAGCTTCCCTTCCGAAGCCCTTGCCCAACAAGGCATTACCACCGATAAACAGCTGGAAATGCCCGTAACCCATGCGAAAATCTTTGGCTGGTACGACAACGAGCTGGGCTCATACGTGAACTCACTGTCCAGATTGTGCAACTACATCGAAGAGAAGACAGTATAGTATAGACTTACGATCAACAAGCAATTGTATAAGCTCAATCGCTGCCATTGGAGTCTAAACTGCTTGGCCAAGAGCATGTTGGCCTGCTTCGGCAGTTTAGACTTCACATGGAACTTAACTGAAAGCCAGCTTTCGCCACCGACAATGAAAGCCGAGGGGATAGGATTGCAGACGAGAGGTCTGCGATCCCAGCCGCCATCTTTCTCACCCCTCATACCTGAAAATCTTCCCCTGCTTCAGATTGTGCCGGATGATGCCCACAGCATCCTGATGACCGTCTTTTTCCGCGCGGATCAAGAAGCGCTTGATGGCCTTGTTCATGCGGTAGTAGGCCTGTTTATCGTGATCAAGAAAGTTCTTGATATGGCCTCCGGGGCGCAAGCATTCCTTGCGATATTGGGTGAGAGCGGCGATTTCGGAATCAAGATCAGCGCAATCATTTCCGTCATTGAGAGCGCTTGCTTTTAGCTCAATCAGGCGTTTTAAGCGCGCGTCCAGCTCGTGCAAAGTGCGGTAATCCGTCATGGGGATGCAAGATTCATGAAAAGTGGCATCCCTGGCTTCATCCACCGTCTGACCGCGGCTGAGCGCGTTTTGAAGCACGCTGGCATAGATGGGCTGATGCGGATGCGCCAGCAATAGATCCAGCACCTTCGCCCCCTCCATGTACGAATAGGTATCAATGATGTTTTTCACGCTTACCATGACACTCAACTCCTTGTTATATATTAGTTTACACTACAATATCAGGGCTTGGATGTCAAGCCCATTCTACAGATAGTGGAAACGTCTTCCAGACCTTTGCATGCGTCTGCAAGACGCGTCGAGCTCCCACCTTTGGAGTTAATGCCGCTTGAAAGATTCAGGTTAGCCGATGAATCTTGAAGCTACAGCTCAGTTCAGAGTAGCCCTCAATCTTTGGGCGGCATTGACTTCAAACAGCGGGAAAGGGGATCGTAGATGCTTCATCCTGAAGCATACAAGCGTCAAGATGACGCTTCTACTATCAAACGTCAAGATGTCGTTTCCACATTAGCGATCCTGCTGCTTGAACTTAACTGAAAGCCAGCTTTCGCTACCGACCATGAAAGCCAGAACAAGCACCAGCGAAAGTAAGCAAGATGCTCAAAATGCAAGTGACTTATTTGCAGTATATTAGAAACGTCTTTCATGTAA
>Ga0334884_1001159_pt1 | contig 41230 bp, 39 predicted proteins | sample GraSluR1_MG_7_FD_207215 | JGI IMG/M metagenome (GOLD analysis project Ga0334884, IMG submission 207215) | Sludge microbial communities from methane-producing bioreactor in Wageningen University, Netherlands - Granular Sludge_12_05 R1 | ecosystem: Engineered > Bioreactor > Anaerobic >... | reverse complement strand
AAAGCAAAATTAATTATTGTTTAAAGATAGTTTATTCAAAAACAAAATGTGCAAAAATAGGTGCGAATGTACTTGTTTTTGCACATTTTGTTTTTAATCAAATGCACATTTTGTTTTTTCGATTATACGTTAAACAATTACAATTATCTGATGAAAAAAATTATTCTAATGTTGATGCTGGTACTGAGTACCGGCCTTTCGGCCCAGTTTTACACCATTAGCGGCTATCTTACCGACGGGAAAAGCGGCGAATCGCTTATTAATGCTTCCGTTTTCGATCACCGATCCCGCAAAGGAACCGTCAGTAACGAATATGGCTTTTTTTCCATTACATTGCCGGCCGGCGAAACCCAATTGCAATTCACTTATGTAGGTTTTCAAACCGAACAACGAAACTTTACGCTCCGCAAAGATACGGTGATCAATATCCGGTTTCAGGAATCCATTACCTTACAGGAAATTACAGTAACCGGTCACCAAAAAATCACCGGTGTTCAATCCACCCAGATGAGTGCGGTGGAAGTGCCGATCGCGCAGATTAAAACCGTTCCGACCTTATTCGGAGAAGCCGATCTGATCAAAGCCTTGCAATTGCTTCCGGGAGTGCAGGCCGGCTCCGAAGGCTCTACGGGTATGTATGTGCGCGGCGGAGGTCCCGACGAAAACCTGTTTCTGCTCGACGGTATTCCCGTGTACAACATCAACCACATGGCCGGATTCTTCTCGGTATTCAATCCCGATGCAGTGAAAAACGTCACGCTGTATAAAGGCAACTTCCCGGCACGTTTCGGCGGACGGTTGTCGTCGGTGATCGATGTGCGGATGAACGATGGTAACAACAAAGAAATCCGGGGAAACCTGAGCGTAGGGATCATCTCTTCGAAATTGAATATTGAAGGTCCGCTCTTCAGCGAGAAAACCACCTTTAATGTTTCAGCGCGACGCACCTATTTCGATATTCTGGCACAACCGATTCTGGCGGCGGTTGCCAAAGCGGAACAAGGCGATGGCTACGACGGAAGCCTGTCGGCCGGATATTATTTTTACGATTTGAATGGAAAAATAAGTCATAAATTCTCGGACACCGACCGCTTGTACCTTAGTTTATACATGGGCGACGATGCTATTTATGCCAAGTTCAGGTCGCGTTACCGCGAAACCGATCAATTGAAATCGACCGAACACGGCAAACTGGACTGGGACTGGGGTAATATCGTCACTTCGGCGCGGTGGAATCATGTAATCAACAACCGATTGTTTATGAATTCCACGCTGGCCTATACCCGGTACAGGTTCAACTTATACGTGGGCAGCCGGTCGGAGGAAATCAGGAAAAACCCGCCTTCGAACACCTATACCGACTATATGGTGGGCTATAAATCGGGGATCGAAGATTATACGGCAAAAGTGGATTTCGACTATGCTCCACACCCCGATCATGATGTCAAATTCGGGGCGAACTATACCTACCATACGTTCCGGCCGGGGGTTTCGGTGGCCCGTAACGAAATCAAATACAACAACGAAATCATCAAAACCGACACCATGATTGGTGATAAAAATGTATTTTCGCACGAAACCATGGCTTATGCCGAAGATAATATCTCGCTGGGCTATGCACTTAAGTTAAATGTAGGACTACACTATTCGGTATTCAATGTGCAGCGGGAAACCTACCATTCGTTGCAGCCACGGATCAGCATGCGCTGGTTGCTCAACGACCGGCTGTCGGTCAAGGCCGGCTACGCGGCAATGAGCCAATATGTACATTTGCTGTCGAATTCGAGTGTCAGCTTACCTACCGACTTGTGGGTACCCGTCACCAAACGCATCGAGCCCATGCGTTCGCACCAGTATTCGGCCGGAATTTTCTACAACTTCAGGGATTTGATCGATTTTTCGGTGGAAGGTTATTACAAAAGTATGCATAACCTGATCGAGTACCGCGATGGGGCTTCGTTTCTCGGCTCCACTACCGGATGGGAAGATAAAGTAGCCATGGGCGACGGATGGGCGTATGGCCTGGAGGTTCTGGCGCAAAAATCGTTTGGAAAAACAACGGGCTGGATTGGTTATACCTGGGCGAAAGCCGAACGTAAATTCGACCGACCGGGACAGGAAATCAATTATGGAAGGGTTTTTCCTGCCAAATACGATCGCAGGCACGATTTCAGCCTGGTATTGTCGCACAAATTCAGCGACCGGTTCGACCTCTCGGGAACCTGGGTGATTTCGTCGGGGAACACCGGAACCCTGGCACTGCAGCAATTCGAGGGGACTTCGGTACCCGGCGATGATTATACCTGGCAGTCGGACCTCAATCACATCAGCAGCCGCAACAATTACCGTTTCAATCCGTATCATCGTATGGATATCGGGATGAATTTCCACAAACAAAAAACCAACGGAGTACGAACCTGGAATATCAGTATCTACAACCTTTATAACAACAACAATCCGTTCATGGTATACCCGAGCGAGACCTGGGAGCCTGTTCCCTCTACCAATCCCGGTCAGTATACCGAATACACCAGTCGAAAAGTATTCAAACAGATTTCTATTTTCCCCATTATGCCTTCGCTCACCTACAGTTACAAATGGTAAAACGCAACACAATGAAAAATATAATATTTCCCCTGCTTGCATTAGCGATGCTCGTATTGGCATCCTGCGAAAAAGAAATTGAGTTCAACGGTGAAATCACCAAACCTCTGGTCACCGTCAACAGCTACCTGATACCCGACTCCACTGTTCGGGTGATCGTATCGAAAAGCCGTTTCTTCCTCGATTCAAAGAATTATTTTGAACGGATTGAAAATGCCACGATGAATATTGTGGTAAACGACGGATACACCGAAACCCTGAAACTGTCGGCCGGAACTTACGTCGGCAACTATAAGCCTCAACCGGGCGATTCGGTAGCACTACTTATAAAAGTACCCGGAGAGGACGAAGTCCGCAGTTCGGCGGTTGTGCCCATGCCTTCGAACATCATTTCGATCGACACCTTATCGCGTAAAGAAATAGAACGCTATCCGGCCGAGATGTACAACGACTCGGTGATATCGTGGATGACCCATTACGAATTGGAAATGGGACTCAGAATAAAAGATCCTGCACAGCAAAAGAATTTCTACCGGCTATCGATCTTATTCAACGAAGAGTATACGAATTTCGATTTCAGCAACCGGTATTACCTGTATTTCAATTTACAGGGAGTGACCAATGAAACTTCGGGAGGAAGTCTGTTAGGGCTCATAGGAGAAGAAAACCAGAAGGCCTTTCACCTGTTTTCCGACGATGTGTTTGATGGGAAAGATGTTATCATACGATTTAAAGTAAACGAATACAAAATGGAAAGAAAACCCGGAAGTGAAGACCCGACTCCTTCCCAAATAAGCTATATCATCAACTTACAGAGTCTGAACCGGGCTACCTATTTGTATCTGAAATCGAAAGATGCTTCGGGAGATGTGGTGAGCGATTTTTTCACCGAACCCGTACAGATCTACACCAATATTTCAAATGGAATCGGCATATTCGGGGCCATTACCAACAACACTAAAACCCTGTATATGAACCGGTAAATACGATCATTTTCGCTTATTCCATACCTCTTTATCGTAGCGCTCCTGTTTGAGCGCTACGATTTTTTTTTGCTCTTCAATCGTCAGCACCCGGTCTGTTTCGAGCTGCATAATCTGTTTCAGTTCTCCGATCAGTTGTTTAAAAAACACGGACGCACTTTCAACCCCTACATACTGGCTCGCCGATTTGTCGATCTTATAACGGATAATATTTTTCACAGGACTCGGTACCGAAGCAATCCCCTTCACCGGACTCAGATTCCGGGGAGGATTAAGCGCTCCCTGCAACATTTCAAGGTTGGCATCGTACAACAAGGTGCCATGCTGCAACACCCTGTTCATGGTAACATGCGAAGCCGTTCCCGAAATCTTATACCCTCCGTGCAACCACAAATCCTTTCGATGACCGATGATCGACATCACGCCGAGCCGGGCCAGGGCTTCGACCACAGGATGTAAAAACTCCGAAGTCGTTCCCGGATTCAGCGGCGATTTGCGGGTGATAAAAGAATAGTTCAGATTTCCTCTGTCGTGGTACACCGCTCCCCCACCCGATAACCGGCGAAATACAGGGATCTGGTTTTCGTCGCAAAACAATGCATCTACTTCATTTTGCCATACCTGATTACACCCGATAACCACACAAGGATTATTACAGTAAAAAAATGCAAATTCTTCGTCATACGTACTGAAAAGATACTCTTCAGTGGCCAGGTTATAAGCCGGATCGTTGGAGGTGGAAACTATAAGCTGCATGGATATGCTATTTCAATTGGCTGTAATACAATAGTTGGTGATCAGGCAAAAGTTCGGGATGAAGAATGCTGATGAGATCCTTCAACAACCAATCGGGACGCACTACTGCACTTTCCCAATAATCGTTGGCACCTGAAGGCAATAAACGTTTGTTGTAGTTATACACCTGGCGCAAACCTACTGCCTGAAAGAGGGCATGCTTTCCATCACCGGCAATCAGTTCGCTCAAACTGCTATAATTGCAGTTGAGCCACACATCGGCGGTAGCAAAATTTTGCAAAACCGATTCTACATTCAACGGCAGACTTCCTTTTGTACTATCGTTGGCATAGTAGTACCGTGCTCCGGCATCTTCCAGTATATGCGCCATGTAACTCTGGCCTCCAGGCATATACCAGGTTCCCCTGAAGTTGGAACCGGTGAGTACCGTCGGCCAATGCATCTGCTCCTGCACCCTGCTTTTCAAACTGTTGTATTCGGCTACAATACCCTTAAAAATACTATCGGCAGCTTCCTCGCCGGCGGTAAAAAGAGCCATAAATTTCAACCATTCGGCACGGCCTAATGCAGTCTCTTCCATCCACTCGTTGTTGTACACCACAGGGATACCTGCCTGCTGCACCCGTTGGGCATAGGGATCGTCCTGCTTGTAACCGCTCATCACCAGCACCGAAGGTTTCAGCAACATGGTTCGTTCCACATTGATACTAAACGCATCGCCCAGATTCACCACCTTCCCTTTAGCGATATTTTCCTGAACACGCCCGTTGTAAACCAGTTCCGGCGAAGCAATCCCCGAGATCAATCCGGTTGCATCCAAAGCATCCAGAAATCCGACTTGCGTTACCGAACTCACCGCAATGGACTCGACCGGCACTTTCACTTTCATCCCATCGGACGGTGTACGAACCGAATCGTGCTCTACCAGGTAATACACTGCCAGCGGGACTGCGGGCTGCCAGGGATTGTTGACCACCACTTTGCGGAAATGTTCCATCTGCTCAATCGTAAACCCTTTGGCATAAAGCAGTTCCACCGGCTGGGCAACAAAAACAGCTTCCGAAGCCGTAGGCTTACCTTTACAGGCAGCCAGCATCAGCATCGGAAGCAGAATGTAAACTAAATTTTTTAACATCATGTCTATTTATCGTTTTTAACAAATAACCAGAATACACCTGAAATGGTCAGAGTAATAGCCGCAATTATAAATACAATCGATTTGTCGGCTGCTGTATTCACAATTTCACCGACCTTGAAGCTGGCCACCAATTGGGGCAATACGACGGCAAGATTGAAAATACCCATATACAAGCCCATTTTCTTTTGATCGACTTTCTCGCTCATGATCGCAAACGGCAGCGACACCACCGACGCCCAGCCAACACCCACAACGGCCAATGCCAGGTAATACGTAAGTATGCTATGCCCCACGGCAAGTACTCCGGCATATCCCAATGCCATGATAAAAATGCAAATGAGGTGCGTGCGTACCATCCCGATTCGTTTCGCAAAACCATTGAGCACCAGTACCGGCAATACGGCACTTACCAGGCTTAAAATGAAAAAAGCAATGGAATTCACTTTACCGGCCTGCTCACCCAACCCCAACTCATCGGTCAGGTAGAAAAAGGCATAGATAAACATCGTTTGTACCCCAATCCAGGTAAATGAATGCGCGAGCAGCACTTTTTGGAATTCGTTGCTTCGTACATTACTCCGCAACAGATTGGGCACTACCACAACAGCACTCAACACAACGAGTACCAACGCAATAAATTCGATTAACCCCAGATCGTACCCTCCAAGGGCTACTGTGGTGTCGACATGAATCCCAAACAGCTTCGATAAAATCACATAAAAACCATAGAGCAAAAAACCCGACAACGGAAGCAACGATTCCACCAGATCGCGGGTCGACGTTTTTGCTTTGCCGGTCTGCTGATCGGAAGCCGGTTCGTCCAGTTCGCGGGGTTCGCTAATGAGCAGAGCCGGTATCACCGATGCCAGCAACGCTATCGCCACCCCAACGTAGATAAGAACAATATTCCCCAACGTACCTCCTATCAGATAGGCCAGCACTCCAAAAGTCCCCGAAACAGTCTGCATCCAGGTATACCCTTTACTTCGCTCGCTGTGAGGCGTACAATCGGCTACCAGCGAACGTGTGGGATTAAAACTTACATTGATCGACAAATCGAGCGTCAGCGCTACGATTACGGCAATCGCCATCAGTCCGGCCTGCGGATCGTCGCCACCCACGACAATTTTCTGTATAATCTCGAGATTCGGTAATGCCAGCATCATAATGGCCGCCAGTATACCTCCGATAATAATCCACGGACGACGGCGCCCTCCCATAAACCACATCTTATCCGACAACACACCTACCAGGGGCTGGGCGATAATTCCGGCAATGGGCCCGGCTGCCCATACGATGCCAATTTCGTGAATATCGAGCCCGTATTTGGTCGACAGAATCCAACTAAGGGCCGATATCTGCACCGAAAGGGCAAAACCCATGGCTGTGGCAGGTAAACTAAGCAATGCAAAAAATGCATTGGACATTTTTTTCTGTATGTTTAACATATTATTGGGATTTGTGATATTTGCTTGCAAGTTTAGTTATTTCAACGCACTTATCCACTTCCTCACCCTGAATGTTGAACGGAAAGAAATCTCAAACGTTTGCAGTATTTTTTAGCGAGTGGTTTATATCGGTAATATACTTCAACAATTCGTCGCGCCCTTCGGCTTTTTCCGACGAGGTAACAAACACCGGAGGCAACTCCTCCCAGCTTTCCGACAGTTTTTCACGATAAACCGCAAGGTTCTCATTCAACCTGCTTTTCGATAGCTTATCGGATTTCGTAAACACGATGGAAAACGGGATAGCACTGACTCCCAACCATTCCATAAATTCGAGATCGATGGCTTGCGGTTCGTGCCGGCAATCGAGCAATACGAACAAACAGGTTAATTCGGCGCGAAACAATACATAGCCCTCGATAATCTTCTTTAATTTATCGCGAGTCGACTTGCCTGCAGTGGCATACCCATAACCGGGTAAATCGACCAGATACCACTCGTCGTTGATAATGAAATGATTGATCAGCAAAGTCTTACCCGGTTTCTGGGAGGTTTTGGCCAGTCCCTTGCGATTGGTGAGCATATTGATGAGCGACGACTTTCCCACATTCGAACGGCCAATAAAGGCATATTCGGGCAAACCATTCATGGGACACAGTTTCACATCGGTATTACTGATCACAAATTCAGCTTTTTTTATTTCCATATTTTGATGATATATAAAGTCCGGTAAACATTAAGAATCCATTCAACAATAACAGTTCGTATCCGAAAGCATAACCGGTGAAACGGATGGAAAGTTCATTGCCGAAATAGCAGATCACAGGTGCGGCAACAGACAGGAAAGGTACATGACGGTCGTTCGGTTTCAGGCGGGTGAATAATCCGAAAGCAAACATCCCCAGCAAAGGCCCGTAGGTATACGACACCAGCACATAAATGGTGTCGATTATACTCCGGTCGTTCATCTGTCGTATAATGAGAACTATCATTACAAACAGCAGCGAAATCGCAGCATGAATCGACATTCGCAGGCTTTTACGCCGGTCGGCGGATCCGACTTTCAGAATATCGACCATAAAAGAGGTGGTAAGGGCCGTAAGGGCCGAATCGGCGCTTGAAAAAGCCGCCGCAATGATGCCGGTCACAAACATCAGCATCACGGCTGTGCCAAAAAAATGCTGTGCAAAATAGGGCAACAGCTGATCGCCTGCCGCCGGCAGTGTAATCCCGTTGGTTTGGGCAAAAGTGAGCATCAGCCAACCCAACATCAGAAACAATAGATTGAAAGGGATAAAAGCGATGCCGTACCAATACATATTTTTTTGCGCATCCTTCAGGTTACGGCAGGTCAGATTTTTCTGCATCATATCCTGATCGAGTCCCGTCATCACAACTGCAATAAAAATTCCGCTGAAAAATTGTTTGACAAAATGTTGTTTACTGATCCAATCGTCGAACACAAAAATGCGGCTTTTAGCATCGGTACTTAGCTCATCGATAAATGAACCGGCACTGAGTCCATTCATTTCGAGCATTTTGTGAACCATAATTACCAAAGCCGCCAGCATCACGATGGTTTGCAACGTATCGGTCCAAACAATACTTTTTATACCGCTCCGATAGGTATACAACCATATCATCAGTAAGATGACAGTAATTGTAAGCCAGAAAGGCACCTTCCAGGTATCGAACACCATGGTTTGCAGAATCAGTGCCACTACATACAGGCGGGCCGCAGCCCCCAAGGTTTTGGAAAGCAGAAAAAATGAAGCTCCTGTGGTATAACTCCGGTTCCCAAACCGCTGTCCGAGATAGGTATAAATACTGGTCAGCTGAAGCCGGTAATAAAGGGGCAGCAATACATTGGCAATCAGAAGATAACCGATAAAAAATCCGAACACGGTTTGCATATACGAGAACTGAATGCCGCCTACCATACCCGGCACCGATACAAAGCTTACACCGGAAATAGACGCACCAACCATGCCGATGGCCACCACCCACCAGGGCGAACTGTGGCGGGCCGTGAAAAATGCTTCATTGTCGGTTGCCTTCCTGCCGGTGATGTACGATACCAGCAAGAGCAAAGCAAAATAACCGATGAGAACGAATAAGATCAGGTAACTATTCACGTTGTAGGATTTTGAAACTGCAAAACGGCTCCAAAATTAGTGAAAAATACCCAAAAAACGCATAATCGGCTATAAAATAGCATGATCAGGAAAATTTTCGTAAATTTGTGACTGAATTTTTTGGAACCAATGAGTCATCAACATTATCCTTCTTCGTTGCTTGAAAATGCAGTAAACGAGTTTTCCCGCCTGCCGGGCATCGGACGTAAAACAGCCCTGAGGCTGGCCTTGCACCTGCTCCGTCAGCCCGAAACAGAAGCCGAGAAATTTGGGAATGCGGTGATCCAGCTTCGCAAAGAAATTCATTATTGCACGGTTTGTCACAATATCTCCGACACCGATATCTGTCAGATTTGTGCCCATCCCGGCAGAGATGCTTCCACGGTATGTGTGGTGGAGAACATCAGGGATGTGATGTCGATCGAAAACACGCAACAATTCAGAGGATTGTATCACGTGTTGGGTGGAATTATTTCGCCCATGGACGGAATAGGTCCTTCCGACCTTCAAATTGCAAGCCTCGTGGAACGGGTGCGGGCAGGGGGCGTGAAAGAGGTTATTTTAGCTCTTAGTACGACCATGGAAGGCGACACTACCAACTTCTACCTTTTTCGTAAGTTGGCTCCTTTCGAAGTAAAAGTAACCACCATTGCCCGGGGGGTAGCCGTGGGCGACGAGCTGGAATATGCCGATGAAGTAACGCTCGGGAGATCGATTCTGAACCGTGTGGAATTTTCGAATTCGTATAAATAATAAAAACAATATGATAGAAAAAGTAGTTAAGCGACTCAATCTGGTGTATTACCTGTTTTATATAGCTGCCCTGCTGGTGGCTGCCGGCGGCTATCAGCTCTACCGCTCCGGAGCGAGTATCGACCCCGCATCCCAGGCCGGAATTGCCGTCAATTCGGTACTGATCATCTACATCATCGGATCTATTCCGATTGCATTGAGCTTATTCAATAAAAAAACAAAAAGCTGGGCCGAGTTGCCTTCACTCAAAGAAAAGCTGGTCCTATACGAAAAAGGAGCCACGATTCGTATACTCGTGATAGGTAGCGGATTTATATTGGGCGTGCTGTTTTTCTTCCTGATGAACTCCCAATCGATGATTTTCAGTGCCGGAATTGCCGCTATCGGCTTGTTTTTCTGCAAGCCTGCCGAAGTGAAAATTATAAGCGAATTAAAAATAGAGGACCCCGAACAAAACGACTAAGATGAAGAAAGCCAAATTCAACATCAGCATGTTAATAGTTGCCGTCGATTTCGACGGCACTATCGTGACCCACGAGTATCCTCGTATTGGGCGTGAAATTCCATTTGCCATCGAAACCCTGCGGAAATTGCAGGACGACCTCCATTTAAGACTGATCCTATGGACTGTACGCGAAGGGAAAGAGCTGGAAGAAGCGGTGGAATACTGCCGCAACCGTGGCCTGGAATTTTATGCGGTTAACTCCAATTATCCGGAGGAATCGCCCGAAAGCCGCGAACCCCGTAAGCTGAAAGCCGATTTGTTTATCGACGACCGCAACCTGGGCGGCCTGCCCGATTGGGGAGTAGTATACAAAATGATTTCGGAAGGAAAGCACCTCTCGCAGGAAGCCATGCTGGAACATTATTCGAGCGATAATTATACCGACTCGCAAAAAAAGAAAAGTTTTTTGAAATCGTTGTTTGGCGGATGACCACCACCCGACAAGTAGTACCGAACCATGCTGTTAAGCGATTCTCTCATCCGTCTGCGTGCTCCCGAACCCGAAGATCTCGAACTTCTGTACGAATGGGAAAACCTCACGCAATTCTGGGAAACGGGCAACTCCCGTCAACCCTGGTCGCGCTATGCACTCAAGCAATACATCAGCGATTGTCAACGCGATATCTACGAATCGCGGCAACTCCGGCTCATGATGGTGGCCAACGAAACTGCCGAAGTAGTGGGCACTGTGGATTTGTTTGATTTCGACCTGCATCACAGCCGCATAGCCCTCGGCTTATTTGTAGCTCCCGGACATAAAGGTAAAAAATATGCCTCGGCAGCCTTACATCTTACCGAGGCATATGTATTCGATTTTCTGAAAATCAATCAGCTGTATTGCCACATTGCCACTACCAACACGGCCAGCATACGCATGTTTACCAACGAAAACTTCGAAGCCGTGGTCCTACGCAACTGGATCCGCACCCGCGACGGGTTTGAAGACATCGTTCTGTTTCAGCAATTTGCCGACGATTACCGCCGGTATCAGCTGGCCAAAACAGAGACCGCTGCTGCCGGGCAATAAATCAGGCTTCCGGAACAAACACCTCGAGCAACACGGTTTCGCCTTCAGGCAGTAATTGGACTTCGTCGATCAGAGCCGGAACCAGTACCGTATCGCCCGCTTTTACCCGCACGCTGCCCTGGTCCGAAACCAGTTCCAAAGCGCCTTCAAGACACATATACGCTACAAACGAACCGATGTTCCCGTAATTACGGTGCAGCGGTTCATCGAGCTTTATGATACCGGTATTGAAATATTCACAGCTCACCAGCGGAGTCAGGGTATTGAGCCGGGCATCGTACCTGGTTTTAGGCGAACGAGCCGCCGTAAAATCGATCACATCCAATGCCTCATCGGTGTGAAGTTCCCGTTCGTTACCCTCAGCATCTTTCCGCTTATAATCGTAAATACGATAGGTAACATCGCTGCTTTGCTGAATTTCGGCCACCACCACTCCCTTACCGATGGCATGAACCAGTCCGGCAGGAATAAAAAACACATCGCCTTTCGTTACCGGCACATGCTGGAGCAACTCCTCCACGGTACCCGCATCGAGCGCGTCGAGATACGTATCGCGCGAACAATCCTCTTTGAAACCGATAATAAGCTCGGCGCCGGGATCGGCATCCACCACATACCACATCTCGGTTTTACCATAGGAATGATGCCGGTCGGAGGCAACCTCATCGCCCGGATGTACCTGGATCGACAGGTTCTCGTTGGCATCGATGAGTTTGAACAGCAGCGGAAACGAATGACCGTGCAGGTCGAACACCTCGTCGCCTACCAGGTCGCCCATATACACTTCAATGAGTTCACGGAGATTATTTCCGGCAAGCGGCCCGTTGACAACCACCGATTCGTCACCCTCATACCCCGACAACTCCCAGCTTTCTCCCACCATGGTACCGGTAGCCGGTTTATCGAATAAGCTTTTCAGCTTCGACCCGCCCCATATTTTATCCTTGAGGCGGGGAGCAAATAATAATGGAGTCAACACCGGCAATCAGTTGGTGGTTTGAGTGCGGAGTTTCTGCTCCCAGGCCCAGGCGCTGCGAAGCGTTTCTTCCACTGTTTCAGTAGCTTTCCATCCCAGTACTTCGTTGGCAATGGTAGGATCGGCCCACACTTTTTCAATATCCCCCTCGCGACGGCCCACGATTTTATACGGTACCTTCACCTCATTCACTTTTTCGAACGTAGTGAGGATTTCGAGTACCGAAAGCCCGCGACCCGTACCTAAATTGAAGGTTTCGACATTCGACAGCGACTTGCCCTGCAACATCCGTTTCACGGCTACCACATGCGCCTTCGCCAGATCCACCACGTGTATGTAATCGCGGATACACGATCCGTCGGGGGTGTCGTAATCGTCGCCGAACACCTGCAACTGCTTCCGGATCCCAATGGCTGTCTGGGTCACAAAAGGCAGCAGATTATTGGGCACTCCGTTGGGAAGTTCGCCGATTTCCGCCGTACTGTGAGCCCCAATCGGGTTGAAGTAGCGAAGAATAATGCTTTGGTAACTGGCCGGTGCAGCATGAATGGTATCTCTTATGATTTCTTCGCCAATCTGCTTCGTATTCCCGTAAGGCGACATGGCAGGTTTAATCGGGGCATCCTCGGTTACCGGAAGAACATCGGGCTGACCATAAACAGTACACGACGACGAAAACACAAAATTCCTCACCTTGTGAATCGGCATCAGTTGTAATATATTGATGAGCGATACCAGGTTGTTGCGATAATACATCAGAGGCTTCTCGACCGACTCGCCCACAGCCTTACTGGCAGCAAAATGAATGATGGAATCGATGTTTTCATATTTAGCAAACATACGGTCCATACTTACGTAGTCCACACAGTCGATATTTTCAAAGGCGGGACGAACACCGGTAATCTTCTCGATTCCATCGAGTACCGCTACATTCGAATTCGAAAGGTTATCGACAATTACTACTTCGAAGCCTTCGTTGATAAGCTCCACCACCGTGTGGGAGCCAATATACCCGGTACCACCGGTCACTAATACTTTCGACATATGCTTAAGCTTTATATAATTGAGCAGGATATACCCCTTTGCGAACCAATTCATTGAGTTTCAACACCACTTGCGGACGGTCTTCGGCATAGGTAACCCCAAACCATTTAGAGCTCGTATCCAGCACCTTGCAGGTAGCTTTACCCGTCACGATCAACTCGTTCACTGCCAGCGGAATATAATACTCCGATTTGAGCTCCTGACCTCTTTCTTTCAGGAAGGATTTGAAAATCTCTTCCGAATACTCAAAATAATCGGGTGTGAATCCCCACATATTCATCGACACCGGTGTATTGGCCGGTATGGAAACTTCTTCTCCTTTTTCGTCGAGGTAAATAATATCGCCCGATTTCTCCTCGATATGCGTACGTTCGACTACCGTCTGCAACAAATTGTTTTCGTCGACCACACATACACCGCGACTTACGGCACCACTTTCCGACAAGGTATTCCCAACATGATAACCCACCATGCAATACTCATTCTGCTTGCCGGTTACCCCCGTCAGAAAATCGGCCAATACCTTGAACGATTCCTGTCCGTAAAAATCATCGGCATTAATCACAGCAAACGGCTCTTTAATCACGTCCTTACCCATTAGCACCGCATGGTTGGTTCCCCATGGCTTTTCGCGGGCCGGATTGTAACTAAATCCTTCAGGAATATTGGCAAGATCCTGAAATACAACTTCTACATCGATCAGGTTTTTGTATTTATTAATGACGATCGCGCGGAAATCCTTTTCAAAACTTTCACGGATCACAAACACTACTTTTCCGAAACCGGCGCGAATGGCGTCGTAAATCGAATAATCCATGATGGTTTCTCCACTGGGTCCCAGACCGTCGAGCTGCTTTAAACCGCCGTAACGACTACCCATTCCGGCTGCAAGTACAAATAAAGTTGGCTTCATTCTGACTATTTTTAATTCGTGCTGCAAAAATACTCATTTTTTTTGAATCAAAACAGCTTTTTTCCGGAATAAAAGCTCGTGTGGGCAAACAGTTTTCAGCTTATTGACAATTTAATAACGCTCCTGGAGAAGGGCTTCCGGCACTCATCATATTTTTTTAATAGCATTTGTTAATTTTTCAGGAAACACACTTTGACATAAATTAAATTTACCGTATATTTGCATCTATTTACTAATTTAATAAATATTTTACAAAAAATAGTTGTACGAAACAGGCGGTCTATACTTCTTACCAAAGAACAGAAAAACAAGGCCTGCGTGTGGAGTACACCATAAAAAAGTATCCAATGAAAAAAGTATTCTTCTTCGTAGCGCTGGCAGGTATGCTATTTACATCCTGTGAAAAAGAGGTTGATTTGCGCGATGCGTATGTAGGCGATTGGACTGCCGAAGCCTCGGGCGCTATTGTGATGAACATGGACAATGAACCGATGGGTGAATCGCCGATCAGCATGCAGGAGCAAATGTCCGTTTCGAAAGTGACAACTTCCGGCGACGAACTCAGCATCAACGGATTGATCTGTAAATTGAAGGGTAAAGAGCTGATTTTTGAAGACGAAACCAGCACTGCTTCTATGAATGGCGTAGACACACACATCACCGTCAAACGCACCGGCAGTGCCGAAAAAGACAAAATCGTCATCAATGAGACCTACGAAGGCACCTGGACCATGACGATGCTGATGATGAGCGGCACCATCAGCGGCTCCAATGTAATTACACTTACACGATAACCACAGCAAGGGAAGTTGAAACTAACCGGCTATCAATTAAGTTTTTACGCCATTTAAGCTCATAATCTCGTTATTTTTTTCAGAAAAAGTTAGCGCGATTGGCTTCTGGAGAAGAAAAAAATTTATATCTTTGCAGCCGGTTTTTCAAACTAAAACCCGGCCGACTCCGTAGCTCAGCTGGTAGAGCAACAGACTCTTAATCTGTGGGCCGTGGGTTCGAACCCCACTGGGGTCACTAAAAAAAATGCTAATCTACTGAATATCAGCGATTAGCATTTTTTATTTCATTCTCCGTGTCCACCAAATGTCCACCAAAGCTTTTTTAACATATATGTGGTACTTCAAAGATGGCCCACAATAACCCTCGTTTTTGGTCCTCCGAAGATAGAAAAAACTTTTTGCTCGTACAAGATTTACCGTAAATCAAAATCTGACTGCCTTTGCAATGTGTGCCCCAAAGCACTTATTTTTCATAGTTAAGGTATAGGTTAAATGTACAATGGGTGGCTGTGAAGTTACCCAATGTTTTTTTACTCCACCTCCAACTTTCTAAGTGATCTCAAACGAACTATTCCAATAATCCAAAGTGCATATATTAACTTAAAGGGATAGGGAGAATTGTCCGCCAACCATATTTCAATATGTAATCATACTTTGCCTTGAAGTAATAGTTAGAAAAGATGTATATTCCGGTTTCAAATTGAAAAACAATTTCATCAACCGAATAACACATCTCCCCTGTTTCACTTAAACGTCAAAAAACCTTTCGTCTTCCTACCAGAAAACTTCGAACCTTAAAAGACCGAATAGCTGGTAGTAATCTAGTATAATAGTTTTTTAATGCAAGGTGAAAGGTAAGCCCTCGATAAAGTACATGTTGTAGGATTTGAAATTTACCGAGACCTTTGCAGGCAAAGTTTACATTATGATTCCAATCAGCAAATAAGAATTCAAGGCGATTGTGGATCGCAAGCAGCAAAGCGGATTAAGCATTAGTGTTTTTTTCAAATGAAACATACCGCGTTTCGAGTTTTCATTTTTGGAAAAGTATGTTTGGATTTGCAAGACCCTACCGATCGCAAAGTTGTAAAGAGCTTGCCCCTCTTGCTATCGCACCGGTTAGGTTGAATTCGGCACTTCCCGGTACAGCTTGTTCATCACAACCTGAGGATGTCACTCCGGGTGAAATTAACATCAAGTTCCCGGGTGGTGTGGAAGTTTGTTTTCAGGTCAGCAACAAACGGAGATTGCCCTTCAGATGCTTAACCAACGTTACCCGGTGTATGTTCTCGCTAAATGATATAATTCGTTATTTTTAAGTCCCGGCAAAACCTATTTGCAAAAAGGAATCCACCTTGTGTGGTGATGTTCAAAAACAAATGGGTTATGAAGTCCGTATGGGCGCGATATTTTATTTTCATCAGTCGCAACCGCACCACCATCAAGCTTCTTCATGCCGAAAATGGCGGATTGGTTCTGTATATGAAACGGCTCGAAGAAGGTAACCTTGAGTAAGCTTGCTTACGATCTCGAATACCGATAGTACCTAATGGACTGTCGGGATCTGGTGATGATGCTAAAGGGCATTCGTGAAGACCCGGTTACCAGACTTAAACGCCTGAAAGCGTTGCGAAAACAGTTATGATTTAATTATTTCAAGAATCAATTCAACTTTATCCATTATTTGATATTATTCCAATTAAGTTTTACTTAATCTGAAGCCCCTAGAATTTCAAATTTTTTACTATTGATACTTCCATAATTTTCACCAATTATTGTATGCACAAAGTTATCTCATTTTCTATATTGAACTAAGACAACCGAGCATCGTCCGTATCCGCCGCTACAACGTGCATTACAAACCTCTTTCCGGCATAATCGACCTGGCACTGGATGCTAAAATGTACATGAAGTCGGTCAAAGGTAGCGGAATCGTACGCTATAAAAAATCTCTAAACTGGCTATGCAAATTAAATATTAATTTTTGCGAAAAGAGGGTTCAGTTCAATGTGATTTCACCCTCTTTTTATTCGGATACCTATCCGGGAACAAATCCGGATATTCAATTCTCAAAGACTTTACATCTATTTTGAGACAGCCTCTTTGTTACTGCTCTACACCCAACCAATTATTTTAACAAAGTAGCAACAACTATCACAATAGGTTATCGTCACGCCATAATTCAAGCTGTTCGTATGCCAATTTTAGAGGGTCAGCTTGTAAAAAATCGTTCATCATTTCGAGTTTGCCGTTGTCAAGCCATTCTTTTTCAGCCTTGGGGTTTATTATTACGGGCATTCGTTTTTTAGAGTTATGTACAACCGACATGAGCGCATTGGCTTCGGTGGTAAGTATGGTGTATGTGTGAAATGTTTCACCTGTAACATTATCTTTCCACACATTCCAAAGTCCGGCAAATGAAAATAACTCATCACCGGGTAGGTGAATAAGATATTTTAGTTTTTTCTTGCCTTTGGGGTCGAGCCATTCCCATTCGTAAAAACCATCGGCAGGGATTAAACAACGCTGCGATGTGCTTTTTTTAAATGATGGTTTTTTGTGAATAGTCTCAATTTTAGCATTCAGAGTACTGTTTTGTATGCTTTTATCTTTTGCCCAATCGGGCAGTAAGCCCCATTGTGCAAACTGAATAATCTCTTGCTTGTCGTTTGTAATAATGGCGCAAAAAGGATGTTCGAAGCCGTTTACATCTCCTGTTCTAAACAGTTCGGGATTTTCGAGTTTCGCCTTGTAGCGTTTTTCGAGTGTTTGCGCATCTTTCGATTGTTTGGAGTGGAAACACATATTCACATACAAACTATGAATTAATCAGGTTTTTACGGTAATTATTTCGTCTAAGTTGGTGGTATAGCGTGGCGATAGGCGTTCCTGTTTCATTTTCCATACACGACCCGTATCCTGTACAGCTAACCGTACTTTTTGTTGTCCTAACGAATGATTGATTTTATCGATCGCTTTCATTACTGCAATATGCTTTACATTGCGGTTATCGAACAAGTTTAATTGCTGATTATCTTCAGGGGTGAAATCTCCTACAATAACCCCTGCTTTTTTATATCCATACCCCTTTACGAAAATATGTTCAAGCCCAATTACAGCAAATTTTACTAACTCGATGGATGAATTGGTGGCGTAAGGAAGTTTGATAACTATGTTTTTGCTGTATTGGGGTTGGTCTTCTCTGAAACCATTGGTGTGAATAAAAACCATAATGCTGTTGCAGCAGGAGTGTTGACGGCGTAGTTTTTCGGCACATGAAACCGCAAAACTGGCTACCCTTTCTTTTATTGATGCAAAATCGCTGTAATTATGGTCGAAAGTACGTGTTGTCGCAATGTTCTTTTTGTCTTTTACTTCTTCGAGTAGTAGAGTGGGCTTTCCTTCCAGATCGTGTTTCAGGCGTAATCCCATTACGGTCATTTTGTCGCGCACCCAACTATCCGATAATTGTGTAAACTGATAGGCGGTTAGCACATTCATTTCCTGCAATCGTCGGGCATGTCGTCGTCCTATTCCCCAGACATCTGCAATTTTTAACCACTTCAATGCTTTTATGCGCTGTTCCTCGGTTTCAATTTTGTAAACGCCATCTGTTCGTTCTGTAAATTTTTTGGCTATGCGGTTGGCAACTTTAGCCAATGCTTTAGTAGGGGCAAAACCAACCGAAACAGGAATTCCTGTCCACTGCAAAACACGTTTGCGCATTTCGCGGCCTATCGCTTCGAGGTCGTGGAGCTCGAAACCCGAAAAATCCAAAAAAGCTTCGTCGATGCTGTAAATTTCCATATTTGGACAAAAAGCACCCAGAATAGTCATTACACGATTACTCATATCTCCATACAGCGCAAAATTCGAGGAGAAAACATGAACTTCGCCTGATTCCATAAGATCTTTAAACTTAAAAGCGGGTGCGCCCATGGGTACTCCTAATTCTTTGGCTTCGTTGCTACGTGCAATAACGCACCCATCGTTGTTCGAGAGAACCACAACTGGTTTGCCATTGAGCGAAGGATTAAAAACCCGTTCGCACGAGGCATAAAAATTATTGCAATCAATCAGGGCGAACATAAAGTTAGAAATTAGAAGTCAGAGTGATTTTATTACGTGCGTTACAATTCCCCAAATCATCAGGTTATTGCCTTCTTTCAGTTGAATGGGTTGATAGGCTTTGTTGGCTGGCATTAGCCAGAGTTCATCATTTTGTTTTTTTATGCGCTTCACCATAAATTCGCCATCGATATAGCAAATAGCAATTTTATTATCCACAGGGTCGATACTTTTATCAACAATCAGCAAATCGCCATCGAAAATACCTGCGTCTTTCATCGAATCGCCTTTAGCACGTGCATAATAAGTTGCTGAGGGATGTTTGATTAAATGCTTGTTGAGGTCGATGCTAATGTCAATAAAGTCTGCGGCAGGGGAGGGAAAACCGGCTTGAATTCCTTCGAGCAACGGCAACACATGCTCGGTATCGGTTTGAGCCGAATATATATCTAAATATTTTGAACAGTGTAGTTGTAAAGCTGACATAATCAGTGATAAAACTAATTTTGTGTGTTTAATTATTAATGGCTGTAAAGATAGAATTTAATATGTAATTCACTCTCTACTGGGCATTGTTTTTTTTTAAAATTGCTAATTAACTTTCACAGTCAGTAAAAAAACTTGGCAATAACCATTTTTTATAATGTAGATGAACTTTGATAACCTATCGCTGTACTTATGTTCCCCTTTTCACTGCATTCTTGATTCCTGTTTACAGAAGCAGGTCTGTTGTCTATACCTTTTGGCTAAAGCGTCTCATCGTCGTTCGCTTTTCTGTTTTGCATATATTCAATTAAGTGGCGTAATGTACGTAGATGTACCTCTACAGTAACAGGCATTAGTTGGAAATCACCAACAAAACCGTTTCTACAGAAATGATTCAAATCATCTCTTTCAATTCGAATAGTTTTCATAAGCAATCATTTATAAATGTAACGAAATATATTCATCTCACTTTTACAACAAATGATTATCTACGAAATATCATTAAAAGTGATGTTCAATATCAGACACTTAGATAGTTGACTTATACTTCACTAATGATAATAATAGCCTTTTGATATTTGTCCCGGCGAGGCTACTTATTATTTTTACATATTGCTGATTTTCTGATGTTTATAAGCTAATACCGAAACATTTTGTGCACCAATTGTCCACCTAACAAATCTTAACACTTTTGACAGGTATTTTCAGCTTGGACAACGCCCGATAAAAAACCCATATTTTGCAAGGGAAAAATTCCTCCTAATTACTCGCAAAGTTATACAAATACTATCAATTCACAATATTTTGTTCAAACTTAAAATTTTACTACTTTTGTTGAGTGCGTCTTAAAAACACACAAATAATAGTTAATAATATAAACCACATTACTAATGGGTGGCTGTGAAGCTACCCATTGTTTTTATGCCTTAATACAAATAAAGATGAATCGTATCGTAGTCTCTATTCTTTTAGACGTAATAACCGAAAGCAAATATAAGAATTCAATTGTGTCTGTTAATGGAGCTACCCAGCCTTTCTCTAAAAGATAATCGTATGATTCCTTTAAATACGGATCATCTAACAAATACACCCCGGTTTCGATTTTGGATGCTACACTTATCAGGCTTTCATTCTTGGTTAGCTTGTCAAGCATTCCAGCAAGTTTAGTTCTGGTATTATCGTCCAGTTCACATATGTCCTCGATTTCAAGATAATCATAATAGTTTGGTAACATAGTTTTTTTCGACAAACATACAAAAAGGTTTGGGTCAATTCGTAAAATTCTGATTTTGGTGAAAAATTTATACGATTTGGATTGTTTTGAGATGAATCACTTTTACATTTGAAATAACGAACAATGATTTTGATTCCGGCACACTGAGCCATATGTTAATGTTTAAGGCTGTAGCTTATACTGAACACCTTTTCAAGAAAGACCAAATAACTACTGGCTTGCAATCTATTGAAATTTAACTAATTTTTTTTATAACATTTGATATGGCTTATTAATACTTGTTTGTATATTTGCGTAATTAAAAATAGTATAAATCTAAAATATGAATTTCTTCTCTTATGATAACAAATTCAACGTAGTCATACTAAATAAATCGCTTACAATTTTTCCTGTATAGTGAATAAGGATAAAAATCTAATTCAAAACAGTTATTAGACCTGGAATGTATTAGGGTTTTTAAAGAATGATAAGGCTGAAATATAAACATTTAGTATGTAAACACAATAAATCTTGTAGAAGTTAATAACTTGTTACAGGCAATCAAAAAGACGACACAAAATCAAGGCAACCAATTAACTAAAATGACAAAATGAGTAACATTCTTAAAGGAAATATTATATATTGGAATCCAACCTTAAGTTATGGCTTTATTGAGTGTTCAGAGCTTTCAAGTAGTATTTTCTTTCATAAAAGTAACTGCACATATGAAAGCATGCAACTTTTTGACAAGGTATCATTTAAAACTTCGATAGCAAATTCAAAAAAGCACAGAGGAAAAAGGATAGCAATAGAAATAATTCTGATTGAAAGAGGCAATTTCAAAAACTACGATTTACGAATTGGAACAATTCAAAATTGGAACGGAAAATATGGCTATATAGACTATCCCACAGAAGGTAAAAAAATTTTTCTTTATCACACAAGGCTGTTAAATTCAAACAGCATACAAGATGCAGATTTAGTTATTTTTAATCCTATTATTTCATCTAAAGACACAACGCAATTGTTTGCTTTTTTCGCATATCCTATTTCTATTGAGAGGGACGTTGTATTTTTAAAATCACAGTATGAAAAATATCAAATACCTGCTCTAAAGGATTACATTTTAAGTATTTCTACTCAAAATGAATTATCCCAGACTGAAAGATTTGAATTAGAATTAATGAACTTAGGGTTAATTTCTACAATTGCAAACTACTTGAAATTAGTAGACATTTTAAAAAGATATAGTAAAGATTTGTCCTTTACTGCAGACTACGATTTATTATCAAAATATGTTTCAGCAACATATTTAATTCAACTATGGGAATCAGATATTATACACTCATACGACATCGATATAATTAAGGAATATTTTATTAGAGCAAATGCTGACACGAAAAGAGTAATCATTCAAAAACTAATTGAAAAGGACAGAGATGTAATAATTGACAAATATTTCCTTCACTTACAAAACACAAACAAACTTGAACGCATAAATAATGATTTAAAAACGTTTTTAGACATAATATACCGAAATGAAAAAACAAGAAGAAAATCTATATATGAAAAGGCAAAACAATATTTGCTTTCAACTTTATCACCTGATGAGTTAATTGATTTATGGCTAAACAACTATATTGACGGATTAAGTGAAAGTTTTGTTGTGAAAAATTTCAACATAGGTGATAAGAATTCCATCAAACTACTTCTTCAAAGAAAAGATGAAAATGGAGAAGCAATATTTGCAGAACTAATTTCGAAAATTTACGAGCAATATTTTATTGATATAGCAAAAGGTAATTTAGACTTTGAGGAAGAGTATCCAAATTTAGTTAAGTATTTAAGAATTTTTGAAAACGAGTTTACAGACCGTTACGTAGAAATAATCAACATTCTTCAAAAAACATTAAGGACATATCAGCAATTTGTATTATGGGTTTTAGGGATTAATATTGAAATAGAGGCGTACTCTTTTGTTCTGCAAAATATTAATGAAATAAACCATTATTTAAGATTAAAATTTATTTTACGTTTTTTGAATGAAAACGAAGATGTTGACATTCAATGTCTTTTAGATTTAATTCATGTAGACCTATATGGTTTAAAAAGTTTTGCAATCAATTATAAATGGAATGACATAATATATCCAACTAAAATTATCGAAAGAGAAGAAACTCATAGTTTTCTAAGTGATGTAATTAATTACAATTCTAAATGTAAAAAAGATTTAGAATTTCGTGTTCTGGCTGATACCATTTACAATTCAATTGAAAAATACAACGAAGTTCACATTAGATTGTGGCTTTACGATTATCTGACTGATAAAAAATATTATAGTTATGTTGGCTTTAGAGGACACTTTAAATATTTAACAAATAGTGAGCGGGAATATTTTAGAAATAAAACAAATGAAAAAGAGTTTTATGATATAACTGAACAAGAAATGTCAGAAGTAAAACCATGTAAAGATTTTGAACAGAAAAATGAAAAAGCAAAGTTATACAACGCCTTTGTTGAAAATATTTACTTCGGTAATGGGTATATTAAACTACGTTTAGAAAATAGAGATTATACAGCGCAATTTCCCCAAGAGTATTCAAGTACAGGTTTAAACAGAATACCATCTGGCCATTTTTTGAATAAAATACCGTTGAAAATAGTTGTTGAGGTAAATAAAATTATTGAAGTAACAGGCTTAGACAATTTATTTACTGAAATCCACACAGGTGAAATAGAAAAAGCATTAGGGACAGTTCTTGAAGGGAAAGAACGAAATAGCCAGAATTATTCATACACCGAAGACTGGCAACTTAGAAAACAAGTTATAGATTATCTAAATGCTAATCAAACGAAAAATATAGAAATCACCATAGTGAACGAGCCAAAAAACATGTATAGACGATTAGATGAAAGTTCGGGAATTGATGATTTTGAAAAAACAGAACTATTCACTATACAGATTGAAAATAAAAATGAATTTGCTATTGTTTGGGAAAATGTAGACTTGTCTGAAGATAGAGCAACATACATCTTTAAATGTTTACAAGATAATTACTCTGTACAAATACGAAAAATTACGGATGCCATTGTGTCACTTGCACAGTTTAGATCGACATTGTCAAGTGCAAAAGATGAAAATGAACTTTCTATTTTCAAAAACAATTTAGGTTTCATTACATCAATAAGAAAGCAACGTGGAAAGAACAAACCATTTTCTAATTGGTTAGGAAAATTACAAAATGCGTTAACACAGCATATTCCTCAATTACCTACCACCTATGAATTGGAAAAATTAAAAAATTGGACACCCAACATACCACATACAGCGAGAATAAATAAATCATCACAAATAAATTTCAAATCATCTGCCGTCATCAGGGAACAAGATTTGGCAAGAACAGACATTTTTACAATTCAAGAGCAAAATAATAATTATGAAAAAATGAAAGAAGCTACCAACATTCATAATGACAATAAAATTTCATTATTGAAAGTCTTAAAAAAATTCAATCAACATTTTACTGAAAATTTAAATTCACAAATACTATGAACGAAGAAATGAACATAGAACAAGAGTTGCAGGCAGAACTATCTCGCTTGAAAAAAGCAATTGAATATATTGAACAGGCTGAAAACAATGTTCAAAAGGTTCAATTACTTAACAATAAAACTCAATCTAAATGTGTGGAAATGCTAAAATCAAATGAATATTTGAAAAGCGAGATTAATGCTAATAAATCTGCAATTAATAATAAATTTGAACAAATTATCAGTGATTTGGACAAAATTTCACAAACTGTTGCTATGCAAAGTAAGAAAATTGAACAAAATCAAAAAGAAATTGAGCGACTAAAAAGCTTAAAATGGTATCAATTACTATTTAGATAAAAACAATACCAGTATATAATCGATTGGACTGCCCTGCCGGTAGTTAACCGACAGGTTAAGACCTTCGCATGCACCGAAAAGCTTTCCAATTGAAAACACTTGAAATAATACAAATTGAAAATCAATATATTTTATTGACTCAATACCATTAATCTGAAATAACGAAAACATTTATCGTACAACCTATGAATCACTATGATACATACAACAGAGAAGAACGAGCCATCTGCGCTCATCTTTTCCGGTTGTTGCATGAACAACTCCCCCTAAAAGAAAAAAGCCCACTAGGGCAATTTCTGAGCTTTCTTTCAAAGGCAAAATTAAAGTACACCAACGGCACACCGGACTTCAGCTCGTTGAAGTTTAATAACGTAGCGATTTACTGTGAAGCTGCAATCATCAGAGATAAGTATTACAACTCCAAACTAAATGTAAACGGCTTTATGGATGAACTCACTAAGTTATTGATGAAGCAAGAGGAGGTGGAAGAATGCACTTTATACTCACAACTACCTTCAGCATTAAACGATATCCGCTCTACTCATCCAAAGCAAATCCGGCAGAAAGCTTATGAAAAAGGTATTTCTCTAACAAAGGGTGAGGAAAAAATATATGGTGCTATGCAGAGTATGTTTAACGCAAAGCCAGACTTAGTAATTACCATCGACAACCTACTGCTGGTATGCGAAGCAAAATTCACTGAAAAATTCGATGACAAACAAATAACAAGGACCGAAAAAATCGCTCAGGTTTGGGCTGAACTGCTTTACGAGGATTTGGGATTTACTGAACAGCCAATATACACTGTATTTAAACTGGGAGCTGCTAAATCCAATCCGGATATAAGCTGGGAGGACGTATCGAAAATTGCTGAGAGGACTTACCCTGAAGGTGATAGGACGAGGAAAGCGATAATGTCGGGAGTTGAAATTACAAATACCAAACCCGACTGGATAACTCCGGAACAGTGGGCACTGATTCCCAACGAGTATCATTGGAAACGATCGCAGGAAGCGAGACAGTCTCTCGAACAATCACAGAAGTTGCCTCCGGTTACACACGAACAGGCGATATAGCAGGCAATACAACGACGTCAAAGCGTTGGGCTTCCTCCATTGAGCTTTCAGATACAAGATAAAACAAAAAAGAATAAGATTTAAAAATTTTGTAGAAGATAATAAAAACGAATCTTTTCAGACTTGAAACCAATTAAACACACCACAAAATGAGAGCAATTCAAACAGAACGTGCAAAACAGGCACTTTGGATGTGGGCGGAAAACAATCCGAATCTTTTACTTCAATGGTTCAAGAACGACCCGGCATCGTTGTTGGAGGTAGTGGAGTCCAAAGTTCATCAGTCGTTCAACCAGAAAACACTGCTGGAGGAACGTGGAGTTCCTTCAGACATAGCCCAGGAGATGGCAATGCAGATGTTGATGCCGGACGAGATACCAGACGAGTGGCAGGAAGTGGAAGTAACAGAACAACAGATGAAAAAAATACTCAACCGTCTAAAAACATTGGCAAAAACAATACCTGAATCTTTCTAATTTCAGCAATGAAGGTTATAATACTCTACCATGTTCAAGGTGGTGAAAGTGACTAATTTGAATAATTCACTTCAACCCTAAACAATACTCCTTATACTTCATAGCCTGTTCAACAGTCAAGCCAAAATTAGTACAATGCCTGGCAAAATCCGGGTCGGTATCATTCGCTTTCCATAAGCACCAAAGAGATATGCAACGATGAATGGTGTCTGTTACTTCATCGACTTCGAATTCGGAATGCATTTCTGATGTGAGTTCGTCTTGCATGGTATTAGTGTTTATACTATTGGCAAATGTACAAAATTGTTTATTCAACCGGTACAAGCTACCGGTATTATTTGTATTTTTGGGGAGTTAAAGAAATAAAAATAGAATGATGAATCGAAACTGTTGCAATAAAGGTTCAGTAATTTGAGTAGAGGCTATAAACACAGTGACAACATGTGTAAAAAGACGACAACACAACGACAAACAGACCATAAATGAACATAGAAAGAAGTAAACAATTTTTGACAGGTTACTTTGGTAGAAACTATTTATGATGAATATGAAATATTAAAATTAACTCCCAATTTTCAACTAATTATGAAATCTTGTATACGAAATGATAATTTCAAACTAAATTTATACATCATATTAATTTACAAAAGTTTGCACTTTCAGGCTCGACTCATAAGGCCAATATACCCGAAATCGAGCTTCGCATATAAAATTTGATACTTCGCATACAGAGATGTTAGGGCACATGCTAAAAAACCCACCGCACAAATGGCACATTTGGTTTTGCCCGAAACACAAGCCGACCCTTCGCAAAACCAAAAGAGCCATTTTTTGCCAACGCACCGACAAACAGACCGACAATAATTCAAACAGTTTTTATATTGAAATACGAGATAGACAAAATATTAAATCTATCTTTGCGGACACATTTCAAAATGACATGAACAGAATAAAAGAAGTGTTGGAAAAAAAAGGAGTAAAACAAACTTGGTTGGCTGAACAACTGGGGAAAAGCTACAACATGGTGAACGGCTATGTGCAAAACCGACAACAGCCAAGACTTGAAGTCCTTTTTGAAATCGCCAAAATATTGGGAGTTAAACCACAAGAATTATTAAAAGAGAAGAAATGACAAGCATAGCACAACGACAAGAATTACAAGCCAAAATATGGAGAATAGCCAACGATGTTCGTGGCTCAGTAGATGGATGGGACTTTAAACAGTTTGTCTTAGGTACGCTGTTCTATCGCTTTATTAGTGAAAACTTCACCAACTACATTGAAGGTGGTGACGATAGCGTAAACTATGCAAACTATCCTGACAAAGACATTACACCCGAAATAAAAGACGATGCGATAAAAACAAAAGGTTACTTTATTTATCCAAGCCAACTTTTTGTGAATGTTGCCAAAACAGCAAACACCAACCCAAACCTGAACACAGACCTAAAAGCAATTTTTGATGCTATTGAAAGTTCTGCAAATGGCTATCCATCTGAACCAGACATTAAAGGTTTATTTGCCGACTTTGACACAACAAGCACACGATTAGGGAATACCGTTGAAAGCAAGAACAGTACTTTGGCTAAAGTCTTGAAAGGAATTGAAGAACTTGACTTTGGAAATTTTGAAGACAATCAAATTGACCTTTTTGGTGATGCTTATGAGTTTTTGATTTCCAATTATGCTGCCAATGCTGGTAAATCGGGCGGTGAGTTTTTTACGCCTCAGCATGTATCTAAACTTATTGCTCAACTTGCAATGCATAAGCAGACAGCTGTAAATAAAATCTATGACCCTGCTTGTGGTTCAGGCTCGTTATTGTTACAAGCTAAAAAACATTTCGACAACCATATTATTGAAGAAGGCTTTTATGGGCAGGAAGTAAACCACACAACTTACAACCTTGCTCGTATGAACATGTTTTTGCACAACATCAACTACGACAAGTTTAATATTGTCCTTGGCAATACACTTATTGACCCGCACTATGGCGATGAAAAGCCTTTTGATGCCATTGTTTCTAATCCTCCTTACTCAATAAAATGGATTGGGGACGATGACCCAACGCTAATTAATGACGACCGTTTTGCACCTGCTGGTGTTTTGGCTCCTAAATCAAAAGCAGATTTTGCCTTTGTGTTACATGCCCTAAGTTATCTTTCAAGTAAAGGCAGGGCAGCAATTGTTTGTTTCCCTGGAATCTTTTATCGTGGAGGTGCAGAGCAGAAAATAAGAAAGTATTTAGTAGATAATAACTTCATTGAAACCATTATTTCATTAGCTCCGAACTTATTCTATGGAACTCCAATAGCTGTTAATATTCTTGTGCTATCGAAGCATAAAACCGAAAATAAAACGCAGTTTATTGATGCAAGTAGTGAAGATTTCTTTAAGAAAGTAACCAACAACAATGAGCTTACTGATGCTCATATCAAGAAGATTATGGATATGTTCGACAGCAAACAAGATGTTGAACATTTGGCAAAATCTATTGATAACGACAAAATTGCAGAGAACGATTACAACCTCTCTGTAAGCGAATATGTTGCAACAAAAGACACTCGAAAGAAAATTAATATTATTGAATTAAATGAAGAAGTATCAGAGAAGGTAATAAAGATAAATACTCTTCGAGGTAAAATAGATTTACTATTAAATGATATCGGCACCAATAACAATTTGGAATTAATGTCTAAAATACTAAATGGTGCGAATATTGTCTGGATGCCTTTAGGGGAAGTTGCGGACTATGAACAACCAACTAATTATCTTGTAAGTTCAACAGAATATAAGAATGATTATTTAACTCCCGTGTTGACAGCAGGTAAAACTTTTATACTTGGATATACGGATGAAACTAATGGTATTTATAAAGCATCAGAAAACCCTGTAATAATTTTTGACGATTTTACTACTGCTAATAAATGGGTTGATTTTGATTTTAAAGCGAAATCTTCCGCAATGAAGATGATTACATCTAAAGATGAAACTAAAGTTTTATTGAAATACATTTATTATTGGTTAAATACTTTACCAAGTGGGTTAGTTGAAGGTGACCACAAACGACAATGGATTAGTAATTATGCTTATAAAGAGATTCCAATCCCATGTCCTGACAATCCAGAAAAATCAATCGAAATACAAAATGAAATAGTAAGAATAATAGACACTTTTACAGAGCTTACAGCAGAGCTTACAGCAGAGCTTACAGCAGAGCTTACAGCTCGTGAAAAACAGTATGAATATTACCGTGATTTGTTGCTAACCTTTCCAAAAAATAATATAGAATCGTAAAATGGGACAGTCTTTAATTCAAATATCTGAAACACTTAAGAATTCTGATAAAAAAGCTCAGTTAATCTATGCATTTAATGGCATTGGTAAAACTAGACTATCACGTGAGTTCAGGCTTTTGGTTGCTCCAAAAGATGCAGAAGCAGCAGAAGCAGCAGAAGCAGGAGGCATAAAAGTTCTTTATTATAATGCATTTACGGAAGACCTTTTTTATTGGGACAATGACTTGGATGCTGATGTAAACAGAAAACTGCTTATTCGCCCCAACGGTTTTACAATTATGGTTCTTAAGTTCCTTAAAGACCAAGGGCTGGACGGAAACATTATATCAAATTTTCAGCACTTTACAAGTGACAAAGTAACGCCTCGATTTAATGAGGAATATTCAATAAAAGATGAGAATGATAGGGATATTACTGTAAAGGCTTACTCTGAAATTACATTCTCAATAGAAGGAGGTAATCAAGCGAGCATCCCAAATATAAAGATTTCAAAGGCAGAAGAAAGCAACCTAATTTGGTGTGTATTTTATAGTTTGCTTGAACAGGTTGTTGAGCAATTAAATATTCCAGAACCTGAAAATCGTTCAACAGACAAGTTTAATGATTTGAAATATGTTTTTATTGACGACCCTGTAAGTTCATTAGATGATAATCATTTGATTGAATTAGCAGTTAACTTGGCTTTAATTATTAAGAAATCTAATGGATTGAAATTTATCATTTCAACACATAGCCCACTATTTTATAATGTTCTCTATAATGAACTGGGGCTTAAAGCTGGATATATTCTCAATAAACTTAATGACGGAACTTTTGAGCTACTTGAAAAGAAAGGTGACTCCAATAAGAGTTTTTCATACCACCTTTTTCTAAAACAAACCATTCAGGATGCCATCGACAATAATGCAATTCAAAAATACCACTTTACTCTTCTTAGAAATCTTTATGAGAAAACTGCAAATTTCTTAGGTTATCCAAGATGGTCGGAGTTATTACCCGATGATAAGCAAACATATTACAATCGTGTAATTCAGTTTACAAGCCATTCCACATTATCAAATGAAGTAGTTGCTGAACCAACTGAACCTGAAAAGCAAACAGTTGCTTTTTTATTAAAACATCTTACAGATAATTACAATTTTTGGAAAGAAGCTCAAAATGTCACAGTATAAAACCATAGCAGAATCAAATAATTTCATTGTACTTGATAAATTTACCAAGTATTTTGAAGTAAATGAAGCACCTGCTGTTTATCAAACAGAGGCGGCACTTGAGAAGGAATTTATTCAAGACCTAATCAATCAAGGTTATGAAAATCCGATAAACCTAAATACACCAGAATCAATGTTGGCGAATGTACGAGCACAACTACAATCGCTTAACAATGTGGTATTTTCTGATGGAGAATGGTCTCGTTTTGTGGAAGAATATTTGGATAAACCAAGCGATAACCTTGTTGAGAAAACCAGAAAAATACATGACAACTATATCTACGATTTTGTTTTTGATGATGGTCATATCCAAAACATCTACTTGGTTGACAAAAAGAATACCAACCGAAACAAAGTACAAGTAATTTCACAATTTGAACAGAAAGGCACCCATGCCAACCGCTACGATGTGACCATTTTGGTAAATGGATTGCCATTGGTTCAAGTTGAATTAAAAAAACGTGGTGTTGCCATTCGTGAAGCATTCAATCAAGTTCACAGATACTCAAAAGAAAGTTTTAATAGTAAAAATTCACTTTTCAAATACATTCAGATTTTTGTCATTTCAAACGGTACTGACAGCCGATATTTTGCAAATACGGTGGAGCGAAACAAAAACAGTTTCGACTTTACCATGAATTGGGCAAAGGCAGACAATACGCTGATTAAAGACCTCAAAGATTTTACAAGTACGTTTTTTCAAAGAAAAACACTTTTAGAAGTTTTATTAAAGTATTCCGTATTTGATACAAGCGATACGCTACTTGTAATGCGACCGTATCAAATTGCAGCAACAGAGAGAATCTTATGGAAAATTGAAAGTTCGTATCTAGCTAAAAAATGGTCAACCAATGAAGGAGGCGGATATATTTGGCACACCACAGGTTCAGGAAAAACGCTTACCAGTTTTAAAGCGGCACGTTTAGCAACGCAATTGGATTTTATTGACAAAGTATTTTTTGTGGTTGACCGTAAGGATTTGGACTTTCAGACTATGAAGGAGTACCAGCGTTTTTCTCCCGATAGTGTAAATGGTTCAGACAGTACAGCAGGTTTAAAACGAAATATTGAAAAGGACGATAACAAGATTATTGTAACTACAATACAAAAATTGAATAACCTTATGAAAACTGAGGGTGACCTGCCGATTTATCAAAAGCAAGTCGTTTTCATTTTTGATGAAGCACACCGTTCTCAATTTGGTGAAGCACAAAAAAACCTGAATAAGAAGTTTAAAAAGTTCTATCAATTCGGTTTCACAGGTACACCAATCTTCGTTCAAAATGCTTTAGGTTCTGAAACTACGGCAAGTGTTTTTGGTCGTGAGTTGCACTCTTATGTTATTACGGATGCTATAAGAGATGAAAAAGTTCTAAAATTCAAGGTTGACTACAATGATGTTCGACCACAGTTTAAGAACATAGAAAGCGAACAAGACGAGAAAAAACTAAGTGCAGCAGAAAACAAAACTGCTTTGCTCCACCCTGCTCGTATTAAAGAAATTTCGCAATACATCTTGAATAATTTCAGGGTAAAAACCCATAGAAACCAAGGAAGCAACAAAGGCTTTAATGCCATGTTTGCCGTAAGCAGTGTTGATGCTGCCAAATGCTATTATGAGGAATTAAACAACTTGCAAAAAGAGAGTGACAAGCCTTTAAAAATTGCAACAATCTTTTCTTTTGCAGCAAACGAAGAACAGAGTGCCATTGGCGAAATTGTTGACGAAACTTTTGAGCCTTCGGCAATGGATGTTACAGCCAAAGAGTTTTTAACCAAAGCTATCAATGACTATAACGCCATGTTCAGAACAAGTTATGGCGTTGACAGTAATGAGTTTCAGAATTATTACCGTGACCTTGCCAAACGTGTAAAGAACAAAGAGATTGACTTAATTATAGTAGTCGGAATGTTCTTAACTGGTTTTGATGCTCCAACACTCAACACATTATTTGTTGACAAGAATTTACGTTATCACGGTTTAATTCAAGCCTTTTCAAGAACAAACAGAATATATGATGCTACTAAGACCTTTGGAAACATTGTAACATTCCGTGATTTAGAAAAAGCAACCATTGACGCAATTACGCTTTTCGGAGACAGCAATACCAAAAATGTGGTTCTTGAAAAGAGTTACAAAGCATATTTGGAAGGCTTTACGGACATTGTTACAGGTGAAGCACGTAGAGGTTATGTTGAAGTAGTAAAAGAGTTAAATGAGAAATTCCCTAACCCTGACGAAATCGTAAAAGAGAAAGACAAAAAGGAATTTGCAAAACTATTCGGAGAGTATTTGAGAGTAGAAAACATACTCCAGAACTACGATGAGTTTAACCACCTTAAAGCACTTCAAGCAATTGACTTAAATAATCCTGAAGCAGTTGAAGAATTTAAAAAAGCCCATTTTGTAACTGATGAGGACATTGCGGCAATGCAAAAAATTGAATTGCTCAAAGAAAGGACAGTTCAGGATTACCGTTCAACATACAATGATATTCGTGACTGGTTAAGACGAGAGAAAAGCGGTAAAGAATCTGAGGAATCTACAATTGACTGGGACGATGTTGTTTTTGAAGTTGACTTGTTAAAATCGCAAGAAATAAACCTTGACTACATTCTTGAATTGATTTTTGAGCATAACAAGAAAACCAAAGACAAAGACACTTTGATTACTGAAATACGCAGGGTTATTCGTGCAAGTGTAGGTAATAGAGCAAAAGAGAGTTTGGTTGTTGACTTCATCAATGAGACAGACCTTGATACCTTGCAAGACAAAGCGAATGTTATTGATTCATTTTTCGTATTTGCTCAAATCAAACAGAAAGCGGAAGCATTGGAATTAATCAATGAGGAAAATCTAAATGAAGAAGCAGCGAAGCGTTACATAACAAATTCCTTGAAGCGAGAATACGCAAGTGAAAACGGTACAGAACTGAATGCACTCTTACCAAAAATGAGTCCTTTAAATCCTCAATATTTGACTAAGAAGCAAAGTGTATTTCAAAAGATAGTTTCGTTTGTAGAGAAGTTTAAAGGAGTTGGAGGACAATTATAAATAATGACAAAGGAAGAAAATGAATAGCCAGCCCAACAGTCACACACATTGCCAAGCCGCACAAGCCAACGCTAAAGCCAAGGCTTGAAAAAGATTAAAATTTTTTAAGAATCAATCAATTAGCCAATAACAACCATGTCCGAACTCACTTGGAAAGAAGCCATAATCAAAGTGCTTGAAGAAGAAAAGAAAGCTCTTCATTACACTGAGATAGCTGAGCTTATAGCCGAAAGGAACTATAGAAAATCATTTGGTGCAACCCCTAATGATACAGTAAGTGCACAGCTAACAACTGACATTAAAAGCCGGAAAGAAGAATCGGTTTTTGCCCGTGTAGGTAAAGGTGTTTATATACTTAGAAAATACTTTCAAGAGAACGCAAATCATACAGATGACGAATCTCCTACCGGTAATTCTCAAACCACCGAATCCCCAAAAACGAGAATCGTAAATGCTTTTGGTATTTACTGGAACAGAAATCTCGTACATTGGAAATCAACACCGGATTTATTGGGTATTCAACAGCTGGGAGCCTCACAAGTGAATTTCAAAGACCAAATCGGCATTTACCTACTTCACGATGGTAGAGAAACCATTTATGTCGGGCAAGCGATAGAACAACCCCTTGGTCAAAGATTACGCAATCACACTTCTGATCGGTTAAGTGGTCGTTGGGATAGGTTCTCATGGTTCGGTTTTTATCCAGTAAAAGAAGACGGCCAGTTGAATAAAGAGCTGAACTACGTCAACATAACAGTTCAGGATTTAGGGAATATTCTGGAAGCTATTCTGATTGAAAGCATAGAGCCCAGGCAGAACCGGAAACAAGGTAATCTTTTTTCCGGGATTGAGTTTTTGCAACAGGAAGCACCGGAGATAAAGAAAAAACTGAAGGCGGAATTGCTGAAAGATGTTGCAGAGCGCTTAAACCTCTAACTATCTGACAAAGAGACTCCTTATCTATGTCTATTTTATTCATTCTTGAACTTAAAAAGTAACTGCAAGAACCCAAATTAAATGGAAACTAAAAAATATTTTGATTTGGATTATTATAAAGGTCAACAAACAGGTATACCTTTGACTCTTTATCCATTAAAGCTTGAACCTCATTATAAGTATAAAGGAGATGTGATGGATTATCATATAAACTATGGGGAAAGCAAGTTTGGTAAGCTTATTTACTCAAAATTACACATAGAAGATGATTATTACCTTTTATTCAACTATGCTAAACAACACGGAAGATACTTAGAGAAATTCCTTTTTCGAGATTTAAGCTACAGAATAAGAAGGCAGTTGTTAGATAACAAAAATTGTTTTGAGGAGATAATACCTGCATATTCAGAATTTTTCCATAAAGATATTGACAATATTGTTTATAAGCATTTTGTTAGTGATTTGATTTTTAGCTTTGTAAAAGTGTCTATTTATCATCTGCTAGATTTCAAAATATTTGATGAAATACTCCGTTTTGATGAAAAATACTCAGAAGTTAGAAAATGTAGTATATGTGGCAACACATTTAATCTGTTAAAACACCCGGATTGGATGTATTATGGTTCAAATGGCAACACCACAATTTGTTTTGAATGCCCAGTTCCAACTGCATTGGACAAAACAGTAGTAAACGAATTAATTCCGGTATTTGTGAGTAAATGCGGGTTTATACCTGAATCAAACTTTAGTTTGTTAAATAATACTTTTACATCGAAAGTACCTCAACACAATTGGATTGAAATTGCGAGAATTGTAATGCAAATGGGCGTTTCTGGCTATTATAATGAATTAATAAAGCAAACCTATGGTAGTTGGTTTAAAGCTTTGGTAGAAGCTAAAGTACTAGATCAGGGTATATTAAAAACCAGTCGGGGAGTGAGATGTATTGCGAAAAGTGGTAACGAATGTAATTCATTAGATGAAATGTTCATTGATAACTGGTTATTTGAGAATGGTTTTGATATGATTAAGGAACCACGTTATCCAATACATGAAAAATTTAATCCTAAAGGATTAAGACGTGCAGACTGGTTAGTTTCTGGATATTACATTGAATACTTTGGTTTAGCCGGTGATGAAAAATATGACCAGAAAACAATTGAGAAAATCGAATTGCTTAAAGAGCTTAATTTGAATTACATTGCACTATTTAAAGAAGACCTAAAATACCTTGCATTGAAATTTGAGGATATAAAAAAATGAATTGAATTAGCTTTGATTTATGGCAAGCCCCCCGATAAACTACACTAAACTTTGCAACTTTTCAGCCGATTTTTTCTAATTTCGGCTCAAAAGTTAATAAATCGCTGGAGTTTCGTTGGTTATGGCATATTAAAATATTGTTTATGTATTCACTTTACTTCATATTAATTGACAGTTAGCCAACTTCTTACTTGGATACTTGATGGGCACTATGATTTCTCCTTTTAGGGATGCTATACCCCACTTGTCATCAAGTTGAATATATAAATATCCATTAGAATTTTCTATTTCATTGAAAATTAATGGTAAAACCTCCTGAAATTGAATATCAAACATACCACATTTATCATCCTTTCTTACTATAAAAAACTCAATATCCTTAGAATTATTTTTAATATATTTTAACTCTTTGTATGTTGGTAATTCTATTACTATTCCATCTGAGTTCATAATTCCATAATTTTGATTTAGTTCTGATCGCAATAATTTTTCGCCTATTTCTGTTAAGTCATCATAAATTATTGGCACTATAATATTGCCATACTTATTAATAACTCCATACTTGCGCTGTTTACATACAATTATATTTTTGTTTTTCAGTATAGAAAATCGATAATATTCCATTGGAACAATCTCTGTTCCATCCATTTTAATAATTCCACAATTTCGATAATTATAACAATAAAGATATTCATTCTCAATAATGGTTAGATCATCATATTTCTGTGTGAGTCTTTCATCAAATTTATTTACAACAAAGTATTTATTATCTTTTTTAACTATAAAGTGAAGGTTCTTAACATGCTCAATATACGAGTAATTATTTAACAATTCAATTCCATTATCTCCATCTATTACTTCGTAATTACCATTTATACATTCGTAATTACCATGTATATATTCGTAATTACCATAATCGCGTATGCAAATAAATATATCAACTTCTACTTCATAAATATATTCATAAGTAAGAGGGATTATTATTTCACCCTTAATGTTAATTACTCCATATTTTTTACCTTTTGAACATCTTACGATTGCCTTGCCCTTTTTATTAAAATTATTAAATTCCGAATAAATAAAAGGGATTATTTCATTACCAGAAACATCAATCATCCCCAACTTCTGTCCCGACATATTTTCATATGCCTGTCTGCAAATTGCGTATTTACCGACAAAATCCCTAATTTCATCATATATAAAAGGAACTACAATTTGGCCTTTAGTATTAATACAACCGTAAACGAAATGACTTTCATAATTATCGTTTATATCAATAACTTTTGCAATACCATTTTTACAAACAATTGGTGTTCCCTCAAATTTTAAAAATATATATCTAAAATTTCGATTGTAACAAAAATGTTGATAACTGCTATCATAACAATCTTGCATTGTGTAAACATACCCACCCTCACCGTCTACTAGGTATTCTTTCCTTATTAAATTAATACCATCTATAATTAAGTTTCCAATTTCGTCATAAATATCATCACAAATATTAGTGACAGTATTTTCATACCCCAAATATCTATCCAAAATAAAAGTTTTTTCTATTGATGCAATAAAATAATCATTTTCAATTCTTTTTATTGTCTTATATTTTGTTTTAATAATTTCATGTCCATATTCATTTATTACCCCCCATCCATTTTTACTTACATAAGTGAATCTTTGATCACATATTTCAACATCATTATAAATTGGATCAACAACAATTTCACCTTGGGCATTCAAGAAACCCCACTTTTTTTGGATTTTATATGGATTCAATCTAGAATTCGATAGGTTCATAAATCTTCTTATTTTACATTCGTAAAGTGAGTCTATGTTACCATTGCTCGCAGTTAAATTTAATTTTTGATGTTCAAATAATTTATCGGCATCAATGAAATATGGCTTAAAATTACTATCATCCAATTTTAAGTCACTTAAACTAATATACTCAACTTTTTTTATGCTCTTTTTCGGATTTATAAAACCATTCTCGAATTTAGGCTCAAACCACAAACACTTTAAGACAAGCTCTGCCTTAGCCTTTGACAATTCTATAGATTGATCATCAAGTATAAAAGCATTTCTTTTGTTATTGTAATATATGTCTTTACACATCATATTTTCAAGGTTTACATACTGAGTGTTATCTGAAAAATTAAACACCCAAATTATAAAAATTTTATGGAGCTTATAAAAATAATCTCTTTCCACAATTACGCTGAGGAATGTTGTAGACAACTGCAACTCGATTACAAATTGTAATCCTTTATAAGTAAATGAAATATCAGGCTGTTTCCAATTCAGTTCTGGAACCTGTGACTTAATTCGTTTTTCCATTGCAACACTTTTGACTCCTTTAGCTACACTTGAACTTGACTCTAAAAAAGAAAAGATTTGCAGTTTTAAATTTTTATGGCGTTCACTTTCATTTTGATGTATGTATTTATAAACTTCAATTTCTTTCTTTGTAAGCTTATTTAGATTATCAGTCTTAACTTCACATTCTTCACTATCATATAGGTGTGAAAAATAAGACACCTTTCCTCTTCTTGTTGATTTTCCAGTTATTTTGACTAAATGATGACAATAAATACAAACAAATCTAGGTTTGGTATAACCTTTTATAGCTGATTCCAATAATCTCCGATAATGAAATATTTCTGATTCTGGTTTTTTAAAAAATTCTTTAGAATTGATTATTTCACCAGTCTCCATGTCGAATACTTCCTCAATTGTGCGTTTTGTTTCGTAGACTTCAGACATTGTTCAAGATTGATTTAAGGGATTTATAAAAACTGAATAAGAGATTGGTGTAAATTATATTTTCTACCTCAACATTCATACATACAATTACAAAAATACAAAAATCCCCGACTTATACAATCGGGGATTTTATATTTGTTTAAAATTTCTTTAGAATTTGCCTATAACCCACTATCTGCATCCGAATACGACATATATTCACAAATATCATCCGGGCTCATTTCCTCGTATTCCTCACAATCCGGACAGATCCTTGTTTCGAGAAGTCCTTCATCAAAAAGGGCTTTTTCTTCAGGGGTAAGAATGTATAAATCCCGGCAAATTTCACAACGTACTTTCATGTTTTTCAGATTTAATAGATTCAACTACTTGATTTATGTTCGCTTCAAACCGGATAATATGGTTTTCAGTTCCACCCCGGAACTCCCGTTGAAGCATTTCTTTAGTGGGTTGAGAAAGTCCGGTGTAGGCTGACCGAAGTTTTCCTGCCATTCCGGAGATTGATTTTAGTTTGCGAAGGTCTCGTCTGTTTGCTAACATAACTATTTAATGATTGATTAGATTCAGCTTTTTCACCAGTTGCAGAACTGTGGTTCCGTAGGTTCGCTTTTCATCTTTGACAGCTACTGCCAGTTTCTTTCCTTTGGGAGAGATTACATATTCGATGCTGTAACCGTTGCTGAATAGCTTAATTTCAGCTTGTCTTGTCTTTGTCATGATTACCAGCTCCTCATATTACGTTGATAGTTCAAATTGCTTCTCAGGGCATCAACACAAGCACTTTTTATTTCCTCATCGAGAATGTCCATTACTGCCTTGTAGGTTCCATATCGATTGCCATAGGTTGAGTAACTTATCACCGGGTCGGTTTTGATGTATTCCAACACCTGTTCGGTTTTATCTCCGAATAATCCTTTAAGTCCGAAGTTAAACTTTGCAACCTGACCGAATTGGTCAGTAGTACAGGTTGAGTACATTTCAACCAGCTTTTCTTTGATGAATTCTTTCATAAATGTAGTGCTTCTAGTACGTTTTCTTTAAGAGTGTTTGGGAAAATCCAACCAGCTCCACATGTAAGCCGGAAGTTAAACTTACCACCGAGGGCTTTCAATTTGTCTTTTAGTGGCTTTGTATCACCGATTACAGCGAAGCTTTTTGGTGAGTATTCAACGACTTGTATTCCTTCAGAAGAAGCAGCAGAAATATGCTTTTCCGGAATATCGTACTGAAAAGTGAATAAATCATCGACACCTTTGGCATCCGGGTTTTCTACTACCCTTATGTTGGTAGCATTGAAGGGAAAATCGGTTTTTGACCAGTATTCCCGAAGTAGCTGCTGGTCGACTGCCTTATACCTGTCAGGAAGGATTTCTTCAACTTGTTTGGTGAGTTTCATCACTTCATCCGACATGTACCGATTAATGAATACGAACTTCATTCCTCCGAAAACAGTATTGAAACAGGAAGGTGAAAAATCCCAATAGTCGCCCGTAACATCACTTTTATGGCTTTCAAACTTGCGCATTACATCATCTACCTTTTCGCTCACTAATCCATCGTACCAGCTAATTCTGACAGACCTGTCACCATCTTTGTTCACTGAAAACTTATGGTCGGGAAAGTGATGCTTCAACTCAGCGACAATGTTTGCCTTGACTGCCCTGTACCAATCCTTACAATCGTTTGGTATCGGTGTTAAGTGAGGATAACGACCCGGTAGTTCTGCAAGCTCATTCTGCTCTGCCTGTCGTTTTTCTTCATTCATTTTGGCAATCTTCCTCTCTATCCATTCAGCACGCCTGATAGCTGCTTTTACTCGTGATTCAGGGAAGATATGGTTATCGACATCATCCCAGTAGAAACCAATTCCAAACTTTTTTGAAACAGGCTTACTATAAGTATCAAGATAATTTTTGGGGCTGGCAAAGTAAGCGTTCGGACTCCAGCGGGAAATCAAACACATCTCCTGACCACGTTTTGTCATTGGGCCTGTAATGCAGTAAATACTTTCTGAACCGTATGCTCCATAAGCATATACTTTCATTCCGATAGGAAGTTCATTTAAGGGCTGCGCTTTTTGCAGCCCGTTTGGTGTGAAATTGTGAACTATAAGTTTCATAACCTGATATTTTATTGATTAGATTTTTCCTTCGTCGCAAAATGAATAATAACCGTTTAAATCTCCCGGGACTATGATATGATCCAGTAATCGCATTTGCATGAAATCACATGCTGCTTTAAGTTTCTGAGTGATTCTTTCATCCTCTTTGCTGGGAAACAACTGGCCTGAAGGATGATTATGGCTGATTGCAATGGTGGTAGCTCCGCAAAGGAGTGCTTCTGTCATAATCATCCGCACATCTACTACCGTGTGACAGGTTCCACCCGATGAATGCCTTGTCCAGCCTATTGTTTTGTTA
>Ga0334884_1001154_pt1 | contig 41355 bp, 27 predicted proteins | sample GraSluR1_MG_7_FD_207215 | JGI IMG/M metagenome (GOLD analysis project Ga0334884, IMG submission 207215) | Sludge microbial communities from methane-producing bioreactor in Wageningen University, Netherlands - Granular Sludge_12_05 R1 | ecosystem: Engineered > Bioreactor > Anaerobic >... | reverse complement strand
ACACACGCAAATTGCAGTCTTAATGAGCGTTAGCGAAGAACCGGGCCACCAGGGGCGGTGAGCTCACCGAAAGGTAATCTCATGCTTTTCCCCGGACAATAGTGATAATTAATCATAAATATTTGCACGCATGGTACTTTTTAAGTCAACACACCGGAAAAGCAGGAAAAGTTTTCAACAATCCGGCCCGATCTGTTGATTAATTCTTAGAAAAGCCGGCAAATAATTCAATATATTTGCCCGGATAACTCATTCTGAAACTCCCGATGACAGGTGGTATTTGTTACCTTTCGCTTGTAGCCGTAAGATCAGCGCCTTCTGATACATCAGGATTGGTTAACCAACTTTTATTCGGCGATCTGGTTGATACCGGCGAGCGCCATGAAGGCTGGATAAAAATTACTTCAAGGCATGACGCTTACGAGGGCTGGTGTGATGAAAAACAGATTACATTGTTAAGCCCTGAAACGATGGAGGTTCTCGTACACAGCAGCAGAAAAGTTGTTACAGGCACTACCGCTACCCTTACCTCTCCCGGCTCACCTTCCCTCACTGTTGTTCAGGGAAGTCTGCTTTTTCAGCTTTCAAACGGCAGGATTGCCGGGCCAGGAGGAGAATACTTTCTGTCGGAAGGGGATAGCACAAACCCTGTTTTACATCAACCTGAAGAGATTGTTGAAACAGCGGCCTCCTACCTTAAAGCACCATATTTATGGGGCGGACGTTCGCCCTTCGGTATCGACTGCTCAGGACTAACCCAGATCGTTTTCAAGCAAAAAGGTATCAAAATCAAAAGAGATGCATGGCAGCAGGCAGCACAGGGCCAGCTGATCAACCTCATCGAAGAGGTTATTCCCGGCGATGCTGCATTCTTCGATAATGATGAAGGCAGGATTACACACACCGGAATTCTCACCGGCCGCGGAACCATCATCCACGCATCGGGAGAGGTTCGGATTGATCAGGTTGACCACCACGGCATTTTCAACAGATCAAAAGGCAAGTACACGCACAAACTCAGGCTGATCCGGCGTTTTACCGGCATCAGTCAATCAGTATAAACTAAAATTACCGGGACCGAAGGAACAATTAACGATAACTTAACCTGACGACTGCTGAGAATGAACGCGCGATCAATAATTTTGCAGTTCTTTTCCGGGGAAAGGCTTCACAGCACAAACCTTTTAGTTCTCTCCCCGGAAGATATTCAATAAAAGCAGTTTATCACCATACATAAAGAATATCACAACCAAATTCTGAAATTTTTCAGTTTACTAACCAAAACAACAAACAATGAGAAAAACAGACAAATTGTTGCGTAAAATCGGAAAGCAACTCCTTTTAGTGGCTGCATTCCTGATGAGTACAGCCATTGCATTCGGACAGGTAACTACCTCGGGGATGAATGGCAAAGTAACGGGGAGTAACGGGGAGAGCTTACCCGGAGCAACCGTGGTAGCTGTTCATACGCCTTCAGGTTCCCGGTATGGAACCACTACCGACATCGACGGAAATTACCGCATCCCCAACATGAACGTTGGCGGGCCTTACAAAATTACCGTTTCTTACGTTGGCTTTGAAAGTTATGTGAATAACGAGGTGTACCTTAACCTTGGCCAGACATTCAGGCTGAATGTGAAACTTAGCGAAAAAGCTGCTACCATTGAAGGCGTGGAGGTTGTGGGAGCCCGCTACGATATTTTTGACGGTAACCGTACCGGGGCAGAAACAAATGTCAGTTTGCAGACCATTGAGCGTATGCCAACGGTTGGTCGTAATTTTTCCGACTACACCCGTCTTACTCCGCAAGCCAGGGTTACCCAGTATGGTGGTATTGAGATTGCCGGAACCAATAACAGATATAACTCTATCTACATTGACGGAGCTGTCAATAACGATGTATTTGGTCTTAGTGATATGGGAACCAACGGTGGTCAGACCGGCATTTCACCTTTTTCCATGGACATTCTTGAGCAGGTTTCCATTCAACTGGCCCCCTACGACATTAAACTGGGCGGCTTTGCCGGAGCCGGAATCAATGCTGTAACCCGTCGTGGTAACAATGAATTCCAGGGATCAGCTTATTACGTTACACGCAACGAAGGCTTTGCCGGCAAGACCCCTACCGACAGAGAAGATGCCGAGCGCACAAAATTAAACCCGTTCACATCAAATACTTACGGTTTCCGCTTAGGCGGTCCGATCATTAAGGACAAACTGTTCTTCTTTATAAATGCGGAAATTCAGAATGACGAAACTCCCCAGCCGTTTGATTTCGGAACCTTCCAGGGATCTGTTACCCAGGAAGAACTCGGACAACTGGTCAGTAAACTTCAGGGATATGGTTATGATCCGGGTGGATATACCAATGTGACCCGCACCCTCGACGGAACCAAATTCTTCGGAAGGCTTGACTGGAACATCAACAACGTGCACAAACTGATGGTGCGTCACCAGTACACCAAAGCCGAGCAGACCAGTCCGTCAAACTCCAGCACTACCAACCTCAGGTTTGCCAATTCAGGTATCTATTTCCCCTCAACCACCAACTCATCGGCCATCGAACTGAAAAGTAACATCAACAGCCAGATGAGCAACAGCCTCATCCTGGGGCTGACTTTTGTCCGTGATGACCGCGATCCCATGGGAAGCAACTTTCCCTATGTCAGGATTAAAGATGGCAACTCGAACATTTACTTTGGCTCCGAAGAGTTCTCAACCGGTAACCAGCTGAACCAGGACATCATCACCCTGACCAACAACTTTGAACTTTACAAAGGAAAACATACCTTTACTTTCGGAACACACAATGAGTTCTACAAAATGTACAACCTGTTTGTTCGTCAGACTTTCGGATCATATCAGTTCAACAGTCTAAGTGATTTTCTCTCGGGAGCACCTGCTTACCAGTTTGATCGTACTTTCTCAGCAGTTGACGATGTAACCGGCGATGGTTCAAAAGCAGCGGCCGAATTCAATGCGCTTCAGATAGGTTTCTATGCCCAGGATGAGGTCCAGGTAAATGAGAGGCTGAAAGTAACCGTTGGTCTGCGCGCCGATATACCGATGTTCCTTGATAAGCCCAGAGTTAATGAAGATTTTAACAACAATGTAGTACCTCAGTTGGAACAAGCATGGTTGACGCTCGACATTCCCAAAACCGGAGAAATGCCTAAGCCAACTGTAATGTTAAATCCAAGATTTGGATTTAATTATGATGTGAATGGCGATCAGACCCTGCAGATCCGGGGAGGGGCAGGACTGTTTACCAGCCGCATCCCTTATGTATGGCCGGGTGCTTCGTTCCAGAATAACGCCGTGATGACCGGTGGTATGCGGGTAACCGCTGCAGGTTCCCCTGAGCTTATATTCAACCCTGACTGGAACAATCAGCCATCATTACCACCTACTCAGCCTTCAGGCCAGGTAGATATCTTTGCCAAAAACTTCAAGTTCCCGAAAGTTTTCCGCGCCAGCGTAGCTGTTGACAAAAAACTGCCCTGGGGCATGGTTGGGACTTTAGACTTCACATATACCAAAAATATAAACAATGTCTTGTACTATAATTTAGGATATGTTAAGAATGGTGCCCTTACCGGAACTGGTGATAAAAGGCCAATCTGGAGTAAAGTTGATTTAAGTGATACTACTGTCTCAAAAGTAAGAGGCAAATACACCGACATCATTTTTGGTACAAATACCAACAAAGGATACTCTTATAACATCACTGCCCAGTTGCAGAAAAACTTCGACAAAGGCTTTGCAGGCAGTATTGCATACACATACGGACATGCCAAAACCATGAACGATGGTATTTCTTCCCAGAATTCCTCACAATGGAGGGTGCCCAATGTACGTGGTAAAAACGATCTCGACTACGCTGTTTCAAACTTCAGCCCCGGATCACGTATCGTTGGTTTCCTCTCCTACAGGAAAGAGTATCTGAAACATACTGCTACCACTGTTACACTGTTCTACACCGGACAGTCAGGTGAGCTATATTCATACGGATATGCAGACGGATCATCCAAGTTCCTCGGAGAAGACAATCAGTCACTTGAGTTGATTTACGTACCTAAAAACCGTAACGACATTAACCTGGTGGATATCACCGTTGGGGAATCCACTCTTACGGCAGACCAGCAGTGGGAAGACCTGAACGCATTTATCGAAGCCGACGATTACCTCAGCGGCCGCCGTGGTCAGTATGCCGAAAGGAACAGCTCACGCACACCTTTCACCAACCTGTTCGACCTTCGCATTGCACAGGATTTCTATGTAAATGTTGGCGGAAAACGCAATACCCTCCAGGTTGCATTTGATGTATTCAACATCGGCAACCTGATCAACAAAGACTGGGGACGCATTTATTATTCTTCCGGTGCATATTACAGCAACTACCCCCTTATCAAGATGGAAGGATTTGAGTCGGACAACACCACTCCCAAATTCTCCTTCAAGAAACCTACCGGCGAGATCTGGTCGATCGACGATTCAGGCATCCTCAGCTCAAGGTGGCAGGGACAGTTGACCATCAGGTACATTTTTAACTAGAAATAATACCTGTTTTCAAAAGGAGTCCCGTATTCCGGGACTCCTTTTTTATCATTAATCTTAAAAATAAGCTTACCATGAAGTTTTCCCGTTGTTTATCCCTTACACTTCTCATCACACTCCTGTTGCCGGTTCCGTTTACCACCCGGGCACAGTGCAAGGATAAGCAAATTACCGTAATCCTCTCGCTGGACGGATTCCGCTGGGATTACCCTGAAAAAACAGCTACACCCACCCTCAACCGTATAGCTTCCGAAGGCGTTAAAGCCGAATCGCTCATCCCTTCATTTCCTTCTAAAACATTTCCCAATCACTACACCCTGGCCACCGGCCTGGTGCCAGACCATCACGGACTGGTCAATAACTCATTCTATGACCGCGAAATGGGAAAATCCTATGCCATCGGCAATAAAGAGGCCCGTTTCAACGGCGATTTCTATGGCGGAGAGCCTATTTGGATTACTGCAGGGAAACAAGGCGTCATCACGGCCTCTTTTTTCTGGGTTGGTAGTGATGTCAGCATTCAGGGCATGCAACCTGATTACTGGAAAACATATAACGGTGCCATTCCTTTCACCCAGCGCATTGATACAATTATTAAATGGCTTTTGATGCCTGAACAGGCCCGCCCCCGACTTATTATGGCCTATTATCATGAGCCTGACGGGATTGGACATGAATTTGGGCCTGACCACCCGGAAACATTAAAAGCAGTACGGGAGCTTGACAGCCTGACCGGCATACTGTATAACCGCATAAAACAACTGCCCGATGGCGACTGCATTAACTTCATAGTGGTTTCAGACCACGGTATGGGAGCCATCTCATCAGAACGCAATATAGCACTTAAAGAGTACATTCCTTCACACTGGGAAGTAAGGTTCGAAGGGGGCAATCCCAATTTCAACCTCTACACCAAAGATATTTTTGCTGACTCGGTATACAACCGTTTAAAAAAACTCACCGGGTTGCATGTATGGAAACCTACAGAAGTACCGGCACACCTGAACTATGGCAAAAACTCCAGGGTTGGCGACTTAATCCTTGTTGCTGATTCCGCCTGGAGTGTTACCCTCAATAAACCAAAAAGGGATTTTACAGGCGGGACGCACGGTTATGACATTAATAACAAGGATATGCATGCAATTTTTTATGCAAGCGGCCCGGCTTTCAAGCAGGGTTATCTGCACCCATCTTTCAGCAATGTCCATATCTATGCATTGCTTGCCAGACTGCTTGGGATCACCCCGGCCAAGACAGATGGAAGCCCGGATGCGACTGAGAAAATGTTAAAAGAATAGAAAAACGTTGAAGCTTCATAAACTTTCGCTGAACAAACCTGACAAGCCTGCGTTAAAATTCTGCATCTATTGCTTTTGCTATGGAAACCAAAAAAAACTTCACCCTAATCACCGGCTCCTCCGGCGGCATTGGTTTCGACCTGGCAGTATTAATGGCTTCCAGAGGTCATAACCTGTTCCTGACTGCCCGTTCAGAAGAGAAGATTACCAATCTGGCACGACAGTTATCGAAAACCCACAGCATTGAGGCCGTTGCATTCGCCGCTGACCTTTCTGTTGAAAATGACAGGGAAAAGCTGCTGGAATTTATCCGGAACAACAATTATCACATTGAGATACTTATTAATAATGCCGGCTATGGCGATCTGGGGCCTTTCGAACATGCCGACTGGGATAAGACCCATCAGATGATACAACTGAACATCACGGCACTTACACATCTGACCAGAGTGTTGGTCCCCGGAATGCGGAAGGTTAAAAGCGGCAGGATCCTGAACGTCGCCTCTGTCGCAGCATTTATGCCGGGCCCGCTGATGTCGGTGTATTACGCCAGCAAAGCCTATGTGCTTTCGTTTTCCGAAGCACTGGCCGAAGAACTCAGGGGCAGTGGCATTACTGTAACAACCCTTTGCCCGGGCCCTGTAGCTACCGGTTTTCAGGACAGGGCAGCATTTAAAGATCCGGCATTAATGAAAATATTAAAACCGGCCACTCCGGCGGAAGTTGCGGAATATGGTTACAAAGCGCTGATAAAAGGCAAACGGCTGGCTATACATGGTTTGATGAACCGGTTTATGATTTTCAGCCTGCGGTTTTCTCCACGCCGGATGGTTTTGGAAATGGTAAAGAGACTTCATCAGTAAACCAGTTTCCTGGTTTTTCTTAAAAATTAATTGTTGTCAGGGGAAATGATTATAATTTGTCCGGAATGCTTTATGGATGTTGGTTTCAGAAGTTTGTAACTGCATACAACTTACCGTTAAATATTTCGCAACTAAGCGATGCACTGTGCCTGCCGAAGTGGTACAAAGGCACCAGGTTACACAAAACCAGTTTTTCTCATTTAGTGATATTTAGTGTCTTCGTGTCTTTGTGGCAAATTCTTTCTTCATTTTATCCTGACAATGGTAAAAAAATGTAATCTTTCTGAATCTTTTTCGTCTAACTTCATAACAATTTACAACATCAGGCAAACTGTGTTGTTCTTTGATAATCTTTCCGGTATTAATCAAACAATATCTTATGAAAAAGATCAGTGTTCTGGTAATTGTCATGATCATGACCGCAACTTCATTTTCACTCCTTGCACAGGAGAGCAAACTTCCGCCGCTGCTCGACCGCGAGCTTTTCTTCGACAATCCCGAAATCTCAGGCGGGCAGTTATCGCCTGACGGGAAGTTCATTTCATTTGTAAAGCCATACAATGGTGTAATGAATATCTGGGTAAAGACGCTTGAGGAGCCATTTGCTGCGGCGCGCCCCCTTACCGCCGATAAACAGCGGCCGGTACGTTCCTATTTCTGGTCGAGAGACGGGAAGTACATCCTTTACGTTCAGGATAAAGGCGGTGATGAAAACTTCAACATCTACGCCGTTAACCCGGCTGAAAAAGCCCCTGCCGGTGCTGAGGTTCCTGAAAACCGTGACCTAACCAACCTCAAAGGCGTGAGAGTGCAGATCTATTCGGTCCCCAAAACCGATCCGGATGCTATTTATATTGGTCTTAATGACCGTGATCCGGCCTGGCATGATTTATACAGGATGAAACTTTCGACAGGCAAGCGTACCTTAATCCGTCAGAATTCGGGCGAAGACCGCATTACCGGATGGATATTTGACTGGGACGACCAGTTGCGCCTTGCCATGCGGGCCAATGCCGACGGAAGCAACGACATCCTGAGGGTTGACGACAACGGGTTTACCCCGATCTACACTACCAATGTATTTGAAACCGCCTACCCGCTTGCCTTTGACAAAAACAACCAAAAGGTTTACCTGATCACCAACAAAGGGGATGATGTGGACCTTACCCGGCTGATCCTGCTGGATCCGAAGACCCTGAATGAAGAATTCGTTGAAGCAGACCCCCGGCAACGTGTTGATCTGGGGGATGTGGCATTCTCGGATCTCAGGCGTGAAATTATTTATACTTCCTATGAAGATGACCGCAACAGGCTTTACTGGAAAGACAAGGATTTTGAAGCTGACTACAAACGCATCAGTGAGGAGTTGCCGGGCGTTGAACCTTATTTTGCGCGTACCACAGCCGATGAGCGGTTCTGGATTATCGGCTCATACAGCGATGTGGATCCGGGAACAACTTATCTATTTGACCGCGTTACCAAAAAACTCACCTTCCAGTACCGGCCGCGGCCCAATATCCCGGTTGAACACATGGCAAACATGCAGGCCATCCGCTATCCCTCTTCCGACGGATTGGAAATACCAGCCTACCTGACACTTCCCAAAGGCGTTGATCCCAAAAATCTCCCCCTGATCGTGATGCCTCACGGCGGCCCATGGGCCCGAAGCGGATGGGGATTTAATTCGTATGCCCAGTTTCTGGCCAACCGGGGCTATGCCGTACTTGACCCGAACTTCAGGGCTTCGACCGGATACGGCAAAAAGTTTATCAATGCAGGAAACAATGAATGGGGACGCAAGATGCAGGATGACATTACCTGGGGGATTAAGTACCTTGTAAAGCAAGGCATCGCCGACCCTGCCAAAGTAGCCATTATGGGCGGTTCATACGGAGGATATGCCACCCTGGCGGGACTTGCATTCACTCCGGATGTATACGCCTGTGGGGTTTCCATCGTCGGGCCTTCAAACCTGATCACCCTGCTGAACTCTATTCCTCCTTACTGGGAATCCATCCGAACCGTATTTCACAAACGCATGGGCGATCCTTCCACTGTTGAAGGCGAAGCTGACCTGAAAAAAATGTCACCCCTCTTCTCGGCCGATAAAATAAAATCGCCGTTGCTGGTGGTTCAGGGTGCTAACGACCCAAGGGTAAAACAACATGAATCGGACCAGATTGTGATTGCATTGCGCGACCGTGGCTTCCCTGTTGAATATATTGTAGCACCCGACGAAGGACATGGTTTCGCCCGCCCGGTTAACAACATGGCCATGCTGGCAGCAGCTGAGAAGTTTCTTGCCCGCCATCTGGGAGGCAGGTATCAGGAAGGCATGAAACCGGAAGTTGCAGAAAGGCTTAAGGAAATTACTGTTGACCCGAAAACGGTAATGTTGAAGACGCCTGAAAAATAAATCTCCCGGATTGTTATACGTAAAAGCCTGCGCCCGTTAGCAAAACCGGGCGCAGGCTTTTTTTTTTATATTCGCATAAGGCATAAGTTTACCATCAGGCCTAATCGGGATGAAAATTCAGCAGGCAGAAAATATAAAAAAAAATTTGCGGGCATATAGCTTTAAGTCAAGTCTTTGATTAATTTCATGCCGTCAAACTGCGAAGGCCTGACTTGATGATGTTATGATGAAATTTAATTCCATCCAACACCTTTTTCAACTTACACATTGCTTTATATCAAGCAATTACAACAGACATCCTCTGTCAGATTTTTGTGATCCTGCCGCAAATGATCTTTCGAGAAACCAGTATTTCTGCACCCGGAACGCTGTCAGTAATGTAAGTGTTACGTCCGGCATTCACCAAAAGACCGATGCATACCCGGTAAACTGCATCTGAGTTTCCCCTCCCTGACATTTTTAAAATTTCCCATGGCGGATGTAAATATTTACACCCTGAGAACTAATAATATAACATAACCAAAAAATGAGCACCACCCGAATGCAAGTGAAGAGAGAAAATGTGTTGTTTTCAAAGCACGAGATAGAAGAAATTCTGAATTCCGGAAAGTATCCTGCGGAAATCCTTGAAGTTGTCAGGAAAGAAAATCTGCTGCCTGCCGGGCTGCTCAACAGGCTTCAGGCAGCCTACCCTGCCTGTTCGGCTTTCCGCAACAAGGCACTTTTCACGTTAAAAGACAAAAAGCAGTACTCCGGATTGAAAGGCTTTCGCGAAATCCTGGCCAGACTGGAAGAGAGCGGTATTCATATCGGACACTACGAAGAAAGGGAACTATTTATCAAAGTTTACCGCTTTATGGCAACCCGTCATGTACTCAATGCCATTAACTGGGAGAACTTTAATGAAGATTCCATTTTCCAGCTTGTTTTTCCGCAGCCCGGAATGATCCGGAAAGATGTGGCCAACGCCTATCTGAATGCCGGCAATGATGAAGAAAAACAGAAGATTGTCAAAGATTACATCAGGGAAACAAACCCCCACGACGGCAAACAACAACTGAACAAACCCTCATTCATCAACGACGAGGGAGAACTGGAAATTGTAGAAGGCAGTCAGCACAAGTATCCTCAGTGCCAGCTTATTTTCGATATACAGACACAGAACTGTTTTGCATTCTGCAACTACTGTTTCCGTCATGCCCAGGTAAGGGGCGATGAAGACATGTTCCTTCAGCGCGATATCGGACAGATTCACCATTACCTCAGGCGACATCACGAAGTTACCGACGTGCTGATCACCGGTGGCGACGGGGGCTACATCAGTGCCGAACGTTTCGACGCCTATGTCAGGCCGGTTATTGAAGATCCTGCGCTGGGCCATATTAAAACCATCAGGCTTGGCACCAGGGTATTAACGTTTAACCCGGAAATAATCCTTATGCCGGACTATCAGCGCATGCTGGATATTTTCAGAGAACTGACCGACAATGGCATACAGATGGTCCTGATGTCTCATTTTTCAACCCCGCGCGAACTGATGAATCCCGTAACGGTAGCCGCCATCCGCAGGCTCAGGGCACATGGCGTAACGCTCAAGAGTCAGAGTCCCATCATGAACTACATCAGTCTGTACTCAAATGAAGACGGCGTTGTGGATATTGACCGCTCGGCACAGAACTGGATTGACCTTGGCAACCTGCTTGCGATGCTGGGTATAGGATTTCATTCAATGTACATGGCGAGGCCAACGGGCGAACACCATTATTTTACACAGCCGCTGGCAGTTGTCAATGAAGTTTTCAGCAAGGTATACCGCTCTCTCTCTTCCATCAACAGACCTTCGAGGTATATCACCATGACCTCTTCGGCCGGTAAAATTTCGATGCTTGGCACACTTGAACTGCACGGTGAGAAGCTCTTCGCGCTTAAATTCAATGAAGCCCGGAACATGGAATGGATGGATAAGGTGTACCTTGCCAGATACGATGATACTGAGAACACCATCGCCAACCTGAAACCATATGGCAGCGACCGTCATTTCTTTGAGGCTGAACTTGAACAGATTGAGTCAAAGCTGGAACAAACCATTGAACTCACCAGAAGTAAAAAGGTTTAATCAAGGTTATTATGATCAATAAAATTATCGGAACTGCCAAAGAAGCCGTTGCTGAAATCTTCGACGGATCCACGGTGATGATCAGTGGTTTCGGGGAAGCCGGAAGCCCGATTGAGCTTATCCACGCCCTGATAGACCACGGTGCACGCAATTTAACCATTGTCAGCAACAATACAGGGAACGGGCACATCGGCCTCGCCGCCCTGATTGAAAACAAGCAGGTAAAGAAAATGATCTGCTCTTTTCCCCGGACTGCCAATTCGGTAGTTTTTCCGGAGTTATACCGTCGCGGAGAGATAGAGCTTGAACTGGTACCCCAGGGTACGCTTGCTGAGAGAATCAGGGCCGGAGGCGCCGGTATTCCGGCATTCTATACCCCGACCTCTGTAAACACGCCCCTTGCTGAAGGTAAGGAAACCCGGATATTTAACGGCAAGCCTTATGTGATGGAATACGGCCTGAAAGCTGATTTTGCAATGGTTAAGTGTAAAATTGCCGACCGTTACGGGAATCTGCTTTACAATAAAACCGCCCGGAATTTCGGACCTGTGATGTGCATGGGCGCCCACCGGTCCATTGTGCAGGCTTCCCGGGTGGTGGAACCGGGTGCGCTCGATCCGGAAGCGATTGTAACCCCGGGTATTTTTGTCGACAAAGTGGTTGAAATTTCAAATCCGCTCAGCGAAAATCAGCTGATCAAAGAGAACAGGAGGTATCCATGGACCTGAATGAACACAAAGGATGGAGCCGCGACCAGATTGCCGCCCGCATCGCCGCCGATATTCCCGACGGAGCATATGTCAATCTGGGCATTGGCCTGCCCGAGCTTGTGGCCAACTACATTCCACAGGGCAGGGAAGTTATTTTCCACACCGAAAACGGACTGCTCGGCGTTGGACCTTCTCCGGCAAAGGAAGAAGAAGATGATGAACTGATCAACGCAGGCAAAAAACCGGTTACTGCCATTCCGGGGGCCTGTTTCTTCCACCATGCCGACAGTTTTACCATGGTTCGCGGCGGACATATCGACATCTGCGTGCTCGGGGCTTTTCAGGTTTCGCGCGAAGGAGACCTGGCCAACTGGTCGACCGGCGAATCCGATGCCATTCCCGCTGTCGGCGGCGCGATGGACCTGGTACAGGGCGTAAAGACGATCATCGTATTCACCCAGCATACCACCAAGTCCGGAGAACCGAAAATCGTGGAATCATGCTCCTATCCGCTGACTGGCAAAGGCGTGGTAAGCCACATTTATACTGATTACGCCGTTATTGATGTAAAAAATGAAGGCCTTTTCGTACGCGAAATGGCTCCCGGCATCGACTTTGATTTTCTGAGAAGCTGCACCGGCACTGAAATAAAGCTATACGAATAAGTAAACCGTCACTCAATCACATCATGACACACCAGGAAGAATCAATGCCTGCTCATGGCAAAAAGGAAGAACAGTTGTATCAGAAAGCCTGCAAAGTGCTTCCGGGCGGAATAAGCCGGAATGTTGTATACAGGAAACCCCACCCCTATTACGTCTCGGAGGCTTCAGGATGCTATGTTACCGATATTAACGGCGTGAAGCGGATTGACTTTGCCAACAACATCGCTTCGCTGATCCACGGGCATGCGCATCCGCGCATAGTAGAGGCAGTTACACGACAGATAAGCAGAGGTACAGCTTTTACCATAGGCACTGAAACTGAGATTGAGCTTGCAGAACTCATGTGTAACCGGGTTCCCGGATTCGACAAGATAAGGTTTGTGAATTCAGGTACAGAAGCGGTGATGGGTATGATAAAAACGGCCAGGGCGTATACCGGTAAACCGAAAATCGCCAAGGCTGAAGGAGGATACCACGGCAGTTTCGATGCCGCGGAAGTAAGCCAGAGTGCCAACCCTTCAAACTGGGGAGAAATTGACAACCCCAGCAGCGTTCCGCATGTTCCCGGAACCCCTCAGGGTGTGCTTGACAATGTAGTAGTATATCCTTTTAACGATGTGGAACGGACCATCAATATCCTGAACCGCCACGCCGGCGAAATTGCCTGCGTCATCACAGACCCCGTTCCTCACCGGATCGGCATGGTGCAGGCGGCTCCTGAATTTATCGAAGCCCTGTATAACTGGACACGGCAGAACAATGCCCTGTTGTGCTTTGATGAAGTAATCTGTTTCAGAGTTGATTACGAAGGTGCTCAATCAGGTTATAACGTAACCCCCGATCTGACTTCCCTGGGAAAGATTATCGGCGGGGGCTTCCCCATCGGGGCATTCGCCGGAAGAGATGAAATCATGAACATCCTTGATCCGGGTGGCAGTGATTTCAGGTTCCCGCTTTCAGGAACCTTCTCGGCCAATCCTGTATCAATGACAGCAGGAAAGATTGCCATGGAGATGCTGGATCGTGAAGCTATGAAAAAGTTGAATGATAATTCCGCCATCGCTGTCAGGCAGATTCAGGAAGCCGGCAAAATTGCCGGCATTCCGCTCAGTATTACGGGGAAGGGATCAATGTTCAAGGTTCACTTCCGTGAAGTTGCCCCTACCACTTACAGGGAAAGCTATGAAGATGTTGCCCTGAAGAAAATTATGAGCCTCTTCCTCGACAAAATGTACGAGGAGGGTGTCATCATGATCAATTCATGTTCGTGTGTACTTTCAACGGTTATCACACAAAAGGAGATAGACATCCTGAGCGAAGCAATGCTGAACAGCTTCAGGCACATAAAGCCATTCCTGAATTCCTGAACTTTAAAAGACCTTCCAAAACCAAGAAATCATGCATAAGGAAGTATTTATCTGCGATGCCATACGAACCCCGGTCGGCAAATACGGAGGTTCACTCTCAGCTGTTCGTGCCGATGACCTGGCTGCCATTCCGCTCGAAAACCTTTTAAGAAGAAATCCCGGGTTGAATCCGGGCGCCATCGATGATGTGATGCTTGGCTGCGCCAACCAGGCCGGTGAAGACAACCGGAACGTAGCGCGAATGGCGCTCTTGCTGGCCGGCCTGCCGGTTGAGGTGCCGGGGGTAACTGTAAACCGCTTATGCGGCTCGGGGATGGAAGCTGCCGGCGCCGCTGCACGGGCCATCAGAGCCGGTGAAGCACGCCTGATTATTGCCGGAGGTGTGGAAAGCATGACCCGGGCGCCTTTTGTAATGGGCAAAGCCGGCGAAGCTTTCTCGCGACAGGGCGAGCTTTACGATACAACCATTGGCTGGAGGTTTATCAATAAAAAGCTGGATAAAATCTATGGCACCGACTCCATGATCGAAACCGCCGAAAATCTTGCCGAAGCTTATAATATCAGCCGTAAAGACCAGGACCTGTTTGCTTTCAGAAGCCAGCAGAAAACCGCGCATGCCATCAGGGAAGGCCTTTTTGGTGATGAAATCGTGCCTGTTACCATTACCGGATCCAAAGGCGGGTCAAGCATTTTTGATACCGATGAACATCCGCGGCTGACTCCCACAGACAAGCTTGCCACACTGAAAGTTATCTCCCGCCCGGGCGGTACGGTGACGGCCGGCAATGCTTCTGGTGTTAACGATGGCGCTGCAGCGCTCATCATCGCTTCGGAAGAGGCAGTTAAAGAATTTAACCTCACGCCCCTGGCAAAGATACTGGGGATGCAAAGTGCAGGCGTCCCGCCGCGTATCATGGGCATAGGACCAGTACCGGCAACGCATAAGTTACTGAAATTGACCGGCCTCAGACTCGAAGAATTTGATGTGATCGAACTTAACGAGGCATTTGCCGCACAATCGCTGGCCTGCATCCGCGAACTCGGCCTTGCTGACGATGATCCCAGAATTAACCCGCTGGGGGGCGCAATCGCCATTGGCCATCCGTTGGGCATGAGCGGTGCCCGCCTTATCACTACCGCTGTTCATCAGCTGCGCCGCAATAACCTGAACAAAGCCCTTTGCACCATGTGTATCGGGGTTGGACAGGGAATAGCAATGGCGATCGAAAGAGTTTAACCGGAGAATGGAGCTAAGCGCTTGTTGCTATGATTCTTAGTCAATAACCTTATCAACCCGGAACCGTTCCCGAAATACCGGTTCCGGTTGTTCATTACCCATTTCTCTTAATAGATGGGATAGGATAAATGAAATAAGCTTAACAATTACGCCAATATTCCCGAGGCTTATTTCCGGAAAACGAAAATTCACATAACAGCCGAATCGCAATAATTAAAAATATACATACACCAAAGCAAGCGTTATTACACAAAATGATTAACTTAGCAAGGCCGGTACAATAGAATATCCGGCATTTATCCCGCCTAATTAAACCCTGATAACCGGCAACCAAAAAAAATGAAAAATGGATCAGGATAATGAAAATGTGCCGGTCAGAATCTACTCAGGTTCCCCCTGGCACGCGGCCCTGCTTAAGAGTGTACTTGAAGACGCTGGCATTCCTGCATTTCTGAAAGACGAATATATCGCCACCATTGCCCCCTGGTATGCATCGCCCGGAGGATACAACACCACCGATGTAATGGTTGCAGGTCATGATTATGAGGAGGCGAAAGCCATTGCGGAAACATTTGATCAAAACCTGAAGAATGACGGATAATGCCTCGCAAACAAAAGGTTTTTTCAGGTGTTGAATTGAAAGGTTTTATCAATTGTCACCCATGACCCGTCTAAAACATTTTATCCTGATTTTTCTGTTTTTATCCGGTTTCAACCTTTCGGCCCAAAGCTGGAAAACCTATCCGTACCATGAGGAAGGCACTCTGGTTTTTTTTCCGCAGGACGAGGGCCGTCATCCTTCAGAGCCTACCGAGTGGTGGTACGCAAATGGTTTCCTCAACGGCCTGAATTCCGGAAAGGAATACTCATTTATGGTTTCCTATTTCTATTATCCGGCTTTTGGCTTTGATGGTTTCCGGATATTTAATATTGCCGATGAAACCGATGGGCAATTTTATCCTGAAACACTGCCTTGCACTTATCCGGCAATTTCGCAGGATATGCTTCATCTTCAGGCCCTGACCTGGGGCGGAGGAAGCGAACAATGGGTAACCCTTACAGATAGCCAGGGAGAACTTATTCCTTTCGAATACCAGCTCAATGCCCAATCCGCATACGGAAGCATTAACCTTGACTTCGCGGCAGTTAAAAAACCTCTGATGATCAACGATTCGGGTTTTGTCTACCAGGGCGCAACCGCATACTCTTACTATTACTCGCTTACAACCCTTGAGGTAAGCGGCAGCATCACACTCAACGGATTCACCGAACCGGTTTCGGGCGTCTCCTGGCTTGACAGACAATATGGCACCTTCAACCCCAGCACCGGCGAAAACTATGAATGGTTCTCGGTACAACTCTCCAATGGCATGGATCTCAATATCTGGGAATTGTTTACCCCTGAGAACAGCATTCCCGACACGCCTGCCTACCGGCATTTCAGCATCTACATCAATGACTCCACGGCAGTTTCAAGTTCAGATTTCACACTTGAGCGTCTGCAGTTTGTATTCACACCTGACCAGGAACAATGTTACGCGAAACAATGGCACTTTGTTCACGATACCATAGACCTGACTTTTACAATCCGCCACGATAACCAGGAAGTCATGCTGCCTTTCAGGTTTTACGAGGGTTCCTTTAATGTTTCAGGTTTTGCAGGTGCAACGCCTGTTACCGGCAAAGGATTTGCTGAATTGCTGCACAGGTATCAGCATCCCGAAATCCGGATCGACCAGCCAGCCAGATATTTTACTGAAGGAGGCTTCTATCCCGTTACCTGGCAACTGTTAAACCCTGACGACGGAAGACCGGTTTATTACGATGTGGAGGTCAGCCTTAATGACAACCCTGACTACGAGATTGTAGCCCAGCACATTACAGACACATTCTTTTTCTGGGACAACACTGGCATTGAACCGGGAACTCCATTCCGGATAAGAGTAAAAGGAACCTCCATTGACTCAACGCTTTATGGCAGTGATTCAACCTCCCAGGCATTGTACACAGGCATTTCCGGCGGCCGCACCGGACATTCAGCTAAACAGGCTGTGATTTATCCCAATCCGGCCGATGACCACTTCATTATCGGTTTGAGTATGCCAGCAGTCGGAGTGACACTTACACTGACCAACAGCCGGGGTCGGACTGTAAGAATCATTGAAAATATTAACGGTACCTCTCTAAGGATAAAAAGAGGAAACCTGCCTCCCGGTATCTATTTTTATCAGATTGCCACAGGCGACACCGAAGTTGCAGGCGGAAAACTGATCCTGCGTTAATCAGGTCAGATTCCTATTAACTTGCCGACTCAGGCGCTGTTTTTACCTTTTCAGATAAAAATTGATCGGATCCGGCCTTTATATTGAAAAAATCTATATCTTTAAACATCGTTTGACAGTCACTTAATCTGCTATCACATGAAAACAAGGTTCCTCGTTATGCTGATCATGTCAGCACTAATTTCTTATTCTGCATCAGGACAGGAAAAATGCGAAGTGATGAAATCTTCTATTTCAGGAAGCTACACGGGTGGTTGTAAAAAAGGCCTTGCCGAAGGGAAAGGAACCGCCCAGGGCATAGATCACTATACCGGACAATTCAAAAAGGGCCTGCCCGATGGCAAAGGAACCTATACCTGGGCCACAGGCGAAACATATACCGGAAACTGGAAAAAAGGGAAGCGTCACGGGATCGGCACCTACACCTGGTTTTATCAGGGTCGTGACACCCTATCGGAAGGACAATGGATAGAAGACAGGTATGCCGGGCCTGTCGTAAAAAAGCCAAGAATAATCAACAGTTCATCTGTTGAACGTTACACCATCAGGAAAGAAGGCACTAATTTTAACCGTGTGATGATACATTTTAGTCAGAACGGGACAACAAACAATTCAATTTCCAATCTGATGATCGTTTCAAGCAGCGGTTACCAGTCCAGCCTTGGCCCGATGACCGGTTTTGAAGGAGTTGTATTCCCGGTAACAATCAATATCAGCTATACAACCCTCAACAAAATGAAAACAGCCTCATATCCAGTAAGATTTGAATTCGAGATTTCGGAACCGGGAGACTGGAAAGTAGAGCTTTTTAACTGAAAATGACCTGCTGAATCCATTTTAGTTTCTGTTCAGGTGCTCTTTGGAAGCAGGAAAATACGGCAACCGGTTAATCCGGCTTCTACTAAAGTTTCCTGAAGTAAATCCTGACAAAGACAACAGCATTATGTGGCCATAACCAGCGCAGGGAAGATTTTACACCTCTTACCCGGGTATAATCCGGACAATCGCATCAGCAGCAGTTATATCCGCGTTCTGCCTCATTACCCGCCGTTCTCATGACAGGCATTTTTTCGTAACTTTACCGCTTACTATCAGTCGCTTCTGAAATTAACCGGTATGCAACTTTCAGCCCGCATCATTTTGTTGGTCATCATACTTTTAGTGGCCTCATGCCACGAAGGTGACCGGCATTCAATACCGGAACGCGGCGCCATTGATTCCGTTACTCAAACAGAGACAATCAATCAACCATTGATCCTGTTGATTTATCCTGACAAGCAAAAGACTGACAAACTCAAAAACAGCATCGGGCCGGATAATTTCTACCGGACTGCCGATCTTAATGGCAAATACTTTACCGAAATCAGAAACTTTCTGGCAGGTTCCGGGATCAGCGTATCCACCAGCGAAAGAGTTAAATTCAGGTTTATCTCCGGCAATGGGGCGATCACCACAACCGATCTCACTCAGGTGGATTCACCCTGGCAGGTAATTATCTTTAATGGAACAGATAGCCCGGTATTGGTTTCTCCGGGGATGGCAATTCAGAAAATCAGAAATCAGTTCTCCCTGCCGGCAATTGAAAAGCATTCATCAGCTTATAAAACCCGGAAAAAATCATCCGGACACCCGCCGGCAGAGCAAAACCACGCAAAAAGACAAGACTCCTTGTTACAAAGTGAAATTCCTCCGACCAAGGGAACCACTATCAGGTTGATACTTACGCCGGGCCAGCAGCCTCCTTCAAGCCGGGCGGAGGCCTCTGACCTCAGGGTTGTGACCAGCTATATCAGCCCTGTGCACCGGTTCCGGCTGATATTCGAAAATGATATTTTCTCCAACACCGACCGTTATTATACCAACGGGGTAATACTTGGCTACACGGCCCCCGGCCTGATCAACCTTCCGGCTAACCGGCTGATGCTCCCGTCAGGGCAAAACAGCATTGTGCACGCCTCACTCAGTCTGCACCATGCAATGTACACACCTTTTACCACCAAGAATCCACCGCTGCTTGACGGTGACCGCCCCTACGCTTCAACACTGTTTCTGCGTTACAGCCAGACTTCCGAATGCGCTGAGCAGGGACTGATTTTAACCTCAGCCATCGAGGCAGGTGTTATCGGTGATGCTGCGCTGGGCAGGTATTTCCAGAAATCGGTACATGCCACAGTGCCTACCAATGACGAACCCCTTGGCTGGGAAACACAAATCCGGAATGACATTATTCTCAGCTATTCCGCCAATATCAGCAAATTATTGATACAAAAAAGGAATGCAGAGGTTTTTGCCACCGCTTCAGCAAAAGCCGGAACACTGCATACTTATGCGGCTTTGGGTATTGATGCCATAGCAGGGAAATTTACATCCGGCCTTACTCCGTTGCCATATAGCTATCCTGAACTCTGTCAGAAGCCGGTGAAATGGGAATACGGGATCAGGGGAGGACTGGAATTCAGGATGATCGGTTATGATGCCAGCCTTCAGGGTGGAATCACCAATAAAAATAACATCTACACCCTGAATCCGGAAGAAATTGAAAGGTTGGTTGCCGCCCTGCATTTAGGTATATTTGCACGTTACCGTAAAATCGGAATTAACATTTCGCAATACTACCTCAGCCGTGAAATCAGGGAAGGCCGGCAACATTTCTGGGGGCTGATAGGCTTGGATTACACATGGTGATGAAATAAAAGAGTACCCTGAAACAGGCGAAAGAATAGTTCAGTTAAATCTAATAAAAACGGCGGCTGTCAAAATCTCTAAACCCATCATGATTTCGGAATACATAAAATATGCTTTACTTACCGCGACAATTTTCCTTGGAACTAAAACAGAGGAACTCCCCCTGCCCGACCCGGTAACGGCTCCTGATTCGGTTACCCTCACCCTGATTTTTGCCGGTGATATCATGCAGCACGGTCCGCAAATTGAAGCAGCATGGAGCGAGCATGACACTGCCTACAACTATCATCCCTGTTTCAGTTATGTTAAACCCCTGGTCAGCAGCTTTGATCTTGCCGTCGCCAATCTTGAAGTCACCCTGGCCGGAGCGCCCTATACAGGATATCCTCAGTTCAGCGCACCGGATGAGCTGGCTGTTGCTGCCCGCGATGCCGGATTTGATGTCCTGGCCACAGCAAACAACCATTCGTGCGACCGCGGCAACAACGGTTTGATCCGCACACTGCACGTACTCGACAGCCTGGGAATAGCGCGCACCGGCACTTTCGGCGACAGCATCGATTATCATAAACACCACCCGCTCACGCTGACAAAGAACAACATTACTTTCACGCTGTTCAACTATACATATGGCACAAATGGCCTCCCCTTTTACCCGCCTGCGATCGTTAATATAACCGATACCAGTCAAATTATCAGCGACCTGGCCGCTGTAGACAAAGAAAAGACCGACTTTATTATTGTCTTTTTTCACTGGGGCAACGAGTATCAGTCCCAGCCATCGCAAACACAGATTAATCTGGCCGGTCTTTGCAGAAAACACGGAGCAGACGTAATCATAGGCTCTCATCCGCATGTGTTGCAGCGGATGGAATATGACGAACCTTCAGATTCGCTGCCGGGAGGTTTTCTGCTTGCTTATTCCCTGGGTAATTACGTTTCAAACCAGCGAGACCGCTACCGCGACGGAGGCGCCATGATCAGCTTTACCCTGTCCAAAACATGGAACAAAAAGTCTGTAATCAATCCGGAATACCACCTAACATGGGTATATACTCCCATCAGGGACGGGAAAAAGCAATATTTTATACTTCCTGCCAGACAATTCGAAAATGACTCAACAATGGATGCAAACGCGTCCGGAAAACTCAGGCTCTTCATAGCTGATTCTGACAAACTCCTCGGGAAGGAAAACCGCCGGGTTCCGGAGTACAAGCCAGAACTGTCAAAATAAACACCCTATTTTATATCCGGGCTTTCACAGGCTGCTGCCAAATCGTCACCCAAAACACAACGTGTCAGTCAGCGTATCATAGTTGAATTTATAAATCGCTTATTTATCACCATTTTAATCGTGGCATCTGCCAAAAATAAGTGCTGTGGCATAAAAGTTGAAAGCATGCTTCAAAATTGAAAACCATGAAAGTAAAATCCATAAACTCACTTGCCGAACTCAGATCAATGCTGACAGCACAGAAACGCACTTTCTTGCTTCTGTACAAAAGCAATTCTGCCACTTCCGGTTGCGCTGAAAGTTACCTTGAGGAAACCGCCTCCCGTTTGAGTGAGGCGGTAATACTGAAAGCCGACGTAGTAAATGTGCGTGACATTCATCCTGCTTTTAACGTTGATACAGTTCCTTCATTGCTGATATTTGAAAATGACACCATGAAAAACATTATAAAAGGTTGTCAGACAGCTGATTATTATATAAACCTCATTAAAAACCAGCTTTATCAGGCTGCTGCCGTTGGAGAAACCGGAGGGCCCGACGTTACGGTCTACTCCACTTCATCATGCCCGTGGTGCACCACGCTGAAGAATTACCTGAGGCAGCACAGGGTGGCTTTTACCGATATTGATGTATCAGCAGATCCCGCGGCCGCCAGGGAACTGGTAAACAGTACAGGACAAACCGGCGTTCCCCAGGCCCGGATCAACGGCGATTGGGTGATTGGCTTTGATAAATCAAAGATTAACCGCCTGCTCAACATCAACGGATAAAAACCGGCTAATCACCGGTATCATTGCCATTAAATGTTTTATATCTGTTAAAAACCAAAATATAAAAACAATGAAAGAATTACAGCCCCTCAACCAGAATGTATTGCTTGATATGACTCAGCCCGCTGGAGAGCAGCGAACTGCCGGCGGTATCATTATCCCTGACACTGCAAAAGAGAAACCGCAGATGGCAAAAGTAATCGCGACAGGAAATATCGAAAACAGTGAGATTTCGGCAGGAGATACAGTCCTGTTCAGGAAGTTCTCGGGAACTGATATAGAGTTTGAAGGCAGGAAATACCTGATTGTTCCTTACAGTGACCTGCTTGCCAGGATAGTGGATACGGAAATCATCTGACATCGTGCAAGTGATAAAACTGCCTGACAAACCATAGCAGTCTGTCAGGCAGTTTTCTTTTTTAAGTCAAAATAAAATTACGGGCCCTGATTGCCTTCGGCTTTGATCCTGGCATCATTAACTACCTTGTCTGATTCGAGCCGGGCTTTAGCCATAATATTGCCTGATTGTTTTTGAGCTTCCATAACAAGCTTATCCGCCTTTTCAGCAGCCTCCGACTTAACTTTTTCCGCAGCTTTCTTTGCAGCCATTTCAGCGATAGGCCCCTTTTTCCGGCCTTCGGCAATCAATTGTTCAGCCTGTTTGTCAGCTTCAGATCGTATTTTAGCTGCTGATTCATCAGCCAGCCTGACCACTTCATCGGCTCGTTTCTGTGCGTCAGACAAAATCTTTTGCGCCTGCAGGTTGGCCTCCTCAACAAGTTTACCTGCCTCTTCACGGGCTTTCGCCACCACTTCCTCCTTTTTCTGCTGAATGGTTTCGGTGATCTGCTGTTTCATCTGATCAACGGCGTTTCCGGCGGCTGTTTTCAGGCTGGTGGTAATGGTCGGATCTGATATGGTACCGCCAATCAGCACAGCTACCGGAATCATCTCTCCGATACTGAAATTTGCCCCTTTCCTGTTCGCTTCGCTCACCAGATTGTTGAGTATGTTGTTTGCAGCACCACCAAATTCGGAGCGCGGAATATTCAACTGCATGACATATTCAAGGGTTTGGTCGAAGGAGTTCCATCCTGAAATCTCCGCTTTTGTATTTCCAAGAGCCGTTGTAAATGGTTTGACAAATACCTTTCCGTCAACCATTTCGAATGACAGATTTACTTTTTCGATGACCCATTGCCTGAACTTATCGATTTTAAGTGTCTCGGCAAGCTTATTGAAACTGTTCACATTGCTGATGGTTAATGCTTGTGACATCAAACGGCCATCGCCATTGACAGAAGAAAACACCGGCATCATATTGCCGTCCAGGTCGGTTTTGATGCTGAGCAGGGTACTGATCTTCCCGGAAGCCAGTCCGGCAATGGGGGCCAGCATTTCCATGGTATTGAAAGTCTGAAACGCCTGCCTCACATCAACATCACGAATATCCAACCTGAAATCAACAGCCGGCTTCCCATCGACAACGGTTGAATATGTACCGTTAATTCCAAGCGCGCCCTCCAGGGTATTCATGTTGAGATTTTCCAGGGAGAGCACTTTATCTTTAATTTTCATCACCCCTTTTACGTTCTTCAGGTCCATATTGTCATATATCACCTGATCAAATGCGGCTGTCAGGACGAAATCAATTCCTCCCGGAATTTCGATGATGCCGATAGAGGCAGTATCACTTACCGAAGATGCGTCATCAGAATCTGACGCAAAATCATTCACATTAAAATATTTTGAACTCAGGTTAAGGGATCCTTTCAGGTCACTTTTTCCGAAAGCGTATGCCAGCATATTTTCCAGTCTTCCACTGGCAGACAGGTTATTTTTACCGATTTCAGCTTTCAGCACAGGCAACTCAGCCAATGACGGCGTAAGATTCAACCGGGCTTCGCTCACCGTCAGGCCCTGGGGCAGCGAAGCCGTTTTGTAACGCACTCCACTCATAATCAAACGCCCTCCGGCTTCAAAGTGCTGATAACGCTTGCTTTCGATGGCCGACAAATTACCCTTCGCCATGATATCTGCATCCAGCATTCCGGCAAGTTCATCGCCCTCTTCAAGCGGGTAGAATCTGCCCACATCGCCAAGGTTAAGCTTTCCGGTAATCTTTGCGTCCACATATGGATCGCTTACGGGCGTCCTAGCATAGAGCCGGATATCCACAGGGTTTCCTGCAGTTTCCAGGTGCAATCTGCGCACATCAATTATAGTGGCATCCGCATCGCCGACGGTGTTGGTAATATCGGCAGACACCGATATATTCTTCACGGCTTCAGGCAAACCGGGATAGCGGAACATGGCTTCGCCGATTTGAATATTAACTCCGAATCCCGGCATGGTTTCTTCGCTGTAGAGGCCTTTTACAAACCCTTTCAGTGCAAGGGAGCCTTCGGCCTGCAATGAGGCAAAGTCTTTAGAATAAATGGCCGGTACCAGCGATAAAAAGCTTTTAAAATCATTTCTGATCGCTTCAAAACTGATATCCATATCATATCCTTCATCGGGCATGGCAAAAAAACCGGAAGCGAGCAAATCCAACTCGTTTACCCTGAGTTTTGCATCAGGAAAGGTAAATTTCCACGCGTTAAGATCGGCACCGATTTTGGATTCAAGGCTTGCAGTTGCTTTGTTGAGATAGCGGATCCCGTCGTAATCCACAACGATGGCCGCAGCAGAGGCTCTTGCCGCTAACTCCGAATAGCCGGTCGAAAGATCACCTTTCACCAGCATTTCCAGCCCGCCGGCATCCAGGAACATGGGAAATGTAATATCGTCGTAAATCAGGCGGCCGTTGCTAACTTCCATAATCCGCAGGGCAGCCCGAAAAGGTGCGGATGGTTCCACTTCGCCTTCAGGGACTTTGACTGTATCAGGCTTCATAATATCCCAGTTTACCCGGCCATCAGCCAGCACCTTAAGTTTAACGGCAGGGTTTCTCAGCCTCAGCGCCTTTATTTCGTATTGTTCTCCCCTCAGCACACTCATCAGGTCGATGGTAACCCTGAGATTGGGGACACCGACAAGCGTATCTCTTTCAAAATCACCGACGCCTGAAAGCGATAGATTTTTAACCCCCACTGAGAGATCTGGAAAGCTCCGCAAAAGTGAAATGCTGACGCCCTCAAAATCAAGTCTGGCATTGAGGTTTTTATTTGCCTCGTATTTGATGGCTTCCATAATCTTTCCCCGGAAGGCATAAGGCAGCACTATCAATGCCAGCATCAACGCCAGCAAGGTCACAACGATAATCTTAGCAACTTTCTTCATATAAAGAAATTTAAGACGAACAAGGGTGAACAACGCAGACAGAAAACTCCACGTTATAAAAACTCAGTAAACTAAAGAATATTGCGGGGAATCTTGCCTGAAATCAGCATATGATCAGCGATAACAAGTGCAGCCATTGCTTCAACGACCGGCACGGCCCTTGGGACAATACATACATCGTGACGTCCTTCGATAGTCAGTTGCTGCATCTGGCCGGACTTGTCCGCAGTGAGTTGGGGCCTCGCAATGGACGAAACCGGCTTGAATGCCACCCGGAAGAAAATATCCTCACCTGTTGAGATACCTCCCAATATTCCTCCGGCATGGTTGGAAACCGGCCTGAGCCTGCCTTTCTTTTCTTCGTATGGGTCATTATGTTCTGACCCCTTTTTTGAAGCGGCGGCAAAACCATCTCCGTATTCAAACCCTTTCGAAGCATTGATGCTCATCATTGCTTTTGCCAGATCAGCCTGAAGCCGGTCAAAAACCGGTTCACCGATTCCGGCCGGGACCCCCCGGATCACACAGCCGATTACGCCTCCTGTGGAATCACCTTCAGCCTTCAAACCGGTGAGCAATGTTTTCATTTCGGCTTCAGCAAGGGGATCGGGGCAACGCAATGGCGAATCCATAACAATGGCAGGGTTTATATCCCCCGGACTAAGATGAGACACTACACTTCCGATCTGCCGCGTAAAAGCGGTCAGGCGTATACCAAATATTTCGAGCAACTGCAGGGCGAGTGCACCGGCGGCAACCCTCACGGCTGTTTCACGGGCTGATGACCGCCCACCTCCCCTGTGATCATGTAAACCAAATTTTGCATCCCATGCATAGCCCGCGTGCGATGGGCGGTAAAACTCCTCCATTTTTTTGTAGTCCGCCGGTCGCTGATCGTTGTTGCGTATCAGAAAGGCCAGGGGGGCGCCTGTGGTCTTCCCCTGAAAAATTCCGGAAATAAATTCCGGAAGGTCGGCCTCATTCCGGGCAGTCTGGAATTCGCCATGCCCGGGTCTTCGCTTCTCCATGGCAGCCCTGAGTGCTTCCATATCAATGGTCATTCCGGAAGGGAAACCATCGAGTACCCCGCCAACCGCGGGTCCGTGAGATTCACCGAATGATGTCAGGCAAAGCAGATGTCCAAAAGTATTTCCAGCCATGAAGCTAAATTACAAAAGAAAAGGAAAGATTGTCAAACAAAAACCGCCGGAAATTCCGGCGGCTGATTCGCTTTACTGATTGGCTTCGCGAAGCATCTTCAGCTTTGTTTCAAGCATCTGTAACTCCTCACGTGCTTTTTCAATTTTTTTCTCGAACTCCTGCTTTAACAGGTTGGCTGTTTTGGAATTGGCAAAGAATCCAATATTGTTCTCCCACAGTTTGATATCTTCCTGCAGTTGCTGAATTTTGCCCTGAACAAAACTCCTTTCCTTACTGATGACCCTTCCGGCATCCGGAGCATCTTTCGCCATGCGTTCGATGCGGCTCTTATAATTCAGGGCTCCCATTGAGATGGATTCCATCTTCAGCTTTTCGAAATGCTTGTTGATCAGTGTACGGAATTCCGTCTGCAGTTTTTCTTTTTCCTTAATGGGCACATGACCGATCTCCATCCACTGACGCTGAAAATCCTTCAGGGTTTCAACAGCCTCGTTACGGTTATCGCCTATTTCAAAAACTTTAACCTTTTCTATCAGTTCAAGCTTCAGTTTCAGGTTTTCCTCCTCATGTCCGGATACATTCTTAAAATATTCAGATTTTGAGGCAAAAAATTCATCACATGCCGCCCTGAACCGTTTCCATATCCTGTCGCTCTGTTTGCGGGGCACCGGTCCGATCTTTTTCCATTCATTCTGGAGGTTGATCAATTCACGGGTCGTATTGCGCCAGTCTGTATTGCTTCTCAGTGCTTCTGCCTGAACACAGAGGTCAATTTTCAGGTTATAATTATGCATCTGCTGCTCCTTCAGCTTGTTGTAGAAGTCCTTCTTTGCATTGAAGAAAGCATCAAGCGAACCCTTAAAACGGGCCCAGATTTCATTATTCTGCTTTTTGGGAGCCGGCCCTATGGTTTTCCACACCTGCAGCAGTTCAGTGATCTGGCTGGTAGAATCCTGCCATCCCTTTATGGAATCCGGCTCTGCAGAAACCACCTGCTCAGCCTTTTCACACAGGATGTTCTTTGCGGCCAGGTTCTGCTCCAGACCTTCCTGCATCTGGTTGTAATACTCCCGCCTGCGTTCATTTATTTTATCAGTAGCACTACGGAAACGCTCCCACAATTCATCCTTTTTATCCTGGGGAACAGGGCCAATCTCCTTCCACTCCTCGTGGTATTGCTGAAGCTGTTTGAAGGATTTGATGATTGAACTCTCAAGCAGCAATTCTTCAGCTTTTTCGCACAAATGAATCTTAGCTTCAAGGTTCTTCCTGAGATCCAGATCCTTTAACTCTTTATTTATTTTAACCTTATCAAAGAACTTTTCAACCAGGAAATGATAATTCTGCCAGAGTGTATTAATTTCTGCCTTAGGCACCATCCCGATCGCTTTCCAGCGCTCCTGAAGTATCTTGAACTCATCGTAGGTTTTCTTGAGTGTCTCTTCAGAATTGATCAGCACTTTTAGTTCTTCGAGGATATGATTTTTCGCTTCAAGATTCTGAATTTTAATCTTTTCCTGCTGCTCGTTGTATTTACCTTTATTCTGTTTGTATATCTGGAAAGCGGCTTTGAACCGCTCTTCAATCTCATCATCAGGAATCACCAGGGATTCGTCACTCTCACTTTCCCCTTCAACTTCAGCAGTAGCAGCCAGTTTCTGATATGCTTCATGCTTAAACTCTTTGTTCAGCTTCAGAAAAGCAACCTTAATCTGCGAGACCTCGGCCTTAATTTTATTGACGTCATCCTGTTTCACCAGCTCTTCCAACCTGACAACCAGTTCCTCACGGGACTTTCCTTCAAGTTCTGCCGGTTGCTCGGCATCTTCTCCTTCTGCCGTTTCGTCACTTTCGTCCTGTTCATCCTCATCGGGATTTTCATCAGGCAAAACAGCAACCATGTCTTCTTCAGCAACAGCAGGAACAACTTCCGGTTCATTGGCCACTACGGTTTCCATTGGGATTTCCGGTTCAGCTTCTGTCACGGTTTCAGTTTCAGCAGGAGCAAGCGGAATTTCATCAGTTTCAGTTTCAACTTTAGCTTCAGTCTCAGCTTCAGTTTCAGCTACCGGCTCAGGAACTTCTGTAATGGTTGAATCAGAAGTTTCTTCAACAGGAACCTCGCCTGAGGGCACTTCAGTTTCAGACGTCATTACGGCATCGCTCAGTTCTTTTTCCTGTTCTTCCATCACTGGTTCGGTGGTTTCATTCTCAGTAATTTCTGCTTCAACTTCAGCAGAAACAGCATTCAGTTCCTGATCGTTGATTACTTCATCAGGGATCTGATCGGATTGCGGTTTAGTTTCCATGGAGAATTCAAATGAATGATTAATAATGAGTTGACTACGTACTCCTCTGTAATCTGTTGATAGATGGCCCTTTTCGGATCATTCAGCAAAACACCGTATTTGATTGAAAAAGACGCGGAATCGCGGATACAGAGGTGGGATTGGTAACTGCTCTTTTTTCAGTTCTTTAGGTTCAAGATTGATTTTTGAAATGCAAAAGTAAGAATTTAATTTTGCAAATACAGCAAAATGCGGCTCATAACTTGAAAAATGGCGAAAGGCAATCAGAAGGGCCTGTCATTGAAGATCAGATAACCGAACTTAAAGAAAAAAGAGAAAGGCTTGTCCTCTCCATAGTAATAGTTCAGGTTTAAGCTTAAAGGACCAATTGGAGAGTGATATACCAACGCGGCGGTGCCGGTTGTATAAGCATATATCATGTCAGCCCTTACTGCTTTCCGGGTATAATAATCCTGTTCAATTGCCCGCAGGGGCAGAAACATATAGGCTTCCGCCCTGAAATCAATGTTTTTCCTGAGTTCCACTACATTCTTTGTACCGGCTGCAAGAAAACGGTTGGCCCTGAACTGGGGCAAAAAACGCGTAAGTGCTTCCTGAAACGGCTGAAACGGCTTTGCCGCCAATATACTTGAAGTATAATTACTGAAGTAATTCTGCGAAGAGAAGTAACCCTGGAGATACAATCCCAGGTGAATCCGGCTCCGTGAGTAGTAGAAATTCTCATACGATACATTCATTTGTACCCAGGTATGGTTATCTTCATAACGCAAAGGGAACGGCGAAGTGCTGCCTGGTGTATAAATTTCCCTTCCTTTAACAAATCTGAATTCAGCATTAAGCCTTGCTCCTCTGCTTGCATACATCTTCCTGTTCAATGAGTTGTATTCAACGGCGATTCCGGGTGAGATAAAATTAAACGCAGTACGGTCAAGTGTATCTATCCTGGTATAAAAGTTTGTCTGAAAATAATCATCGCGGTTGTGGCCACTTGATAGTTCTAAGGTTCCCACACCCTTGTCTGACAATGGAATCCCGGCTGAGAAAGTAAAAAAATGCTCTCTTTCGACCAGATAGAAAGGATCCTCATCCTCAAAAAAGTAAGTATTTGTTTTGAAATAATTAAATTTGTTATAGATATACCTGGCCTTCAGAAAAAACGGAGTCTCCCGTGCGTAATCAATCCGGCCCTCGAACTTGCCCGAATTGTAAAACCTTCCGAAATATGCATTGGCCTTGGCCTGATAGGCCACCCGGGTCCAGTAGTTATATTGCAATTGCAGGAAAAGTTCATTCACCGCACTGGAGGTAACAGCGCCTCCGATATTTGCTATCATCTGGTTTTCACGTTGCACGTCAAGTAATAGGTCAAAAACGCGCGCTTCCCTGTCGTAAACCAATCGCGGATATATGTGCTCTATTTTATCTTCTAAAATAAGCTTGAAATACTGTGGCTTGATCGATTCAAGCGTGACACCCGCAGGTTCCCCTGCATCCGCGCCAGGTTCGTTTCGCCTTGACACGGCAGCACGGATTCCCAAAAGGCTATTCACATAGTCATATTGACCGCTTTTGAGTCCGCTCACTTTCAGTTCGCCTATCAGTAAGGGAGGCTTTCTGTCTTTGAATTCATCACGCCGCAAATCAATCTGTTGCTGGCTGACTTTGTCAACAACAAACTGCCTGATTGCAGGAATCATCCTCTTAGTCATTACATAACCGGAATCAATAAAAGCATTGGTGTATCTGAAATCAATGACGTTCACCTCCGGTACCGCGGGCCGGATCAGTACCCCGTTGTCACAAATTACAGAATACTCCTGTTTTTGCATCAGCATATTCTGAAGTTGTGAAAGCACATTGTCATCTTTCGGATCAGCATAATTTGAAGCGACCTGACTACCGATAATGATATCCGGAAAAAACTCATCGTACATAACATCTGCCGGGAAATTATTGTACATCCCTCCGTCAAAAAGCAGTTTCCCGTCAATACGTATCGGTCTGAAATAAAACGGGAATGTCATTGACGCCCTGACGGCACTGGCAAGGTCACCCTTCCTAAGCATTACCGCTTCGGCCCGTGCAACATCTGAGGCCATGCACCGGAAAGGGACCATCAGGCTGTCAAAGTCATAACCGGCAGCTGCAATGGCTGATGAAAAAAGTTCAAGAAAGGCAAAATCCATTAAAATGGGAGACACGATATTCGAAGGCAGAGAAGGGGATATCAGGGAATCAATTTTAAACTTGAAATCTACCCAAGAAGGATCCGGAACAGACTTCTTAAAAAGGTAACGGTAGTGTTCATCTATGTTTCCCGATATCCAACCCCTGAATTCATCAGAGTGCAGAATTTTCTGCATTTCATCGGGAGAATAACCCGATGCATAAAGGGCCCCGATAATCGCGCCCATGGAGGTTCCTGTTACGTAATCAATCGGAATGCCTTCCTCTTCGAGCGCCCTGATCACGCCGATGTGGGCCACCCCCTTGGCCCCGCCACCGCTCAGTACCAGCCCGACTTTCTGGGCATTCCCCTCAAAACCTGTTACCAGCAAAAAAATTACTGAAAACAAAAACGCCCGGTAACAATTCAAAAAATTCATGATCAGATAACAAGGGAGGGTAAATTAAAACCTGTGTCAACAAAGTTCCGGACTCCGGGATCAGACTGAAGAATTAAAAACATATGCATATCAGGTTATTATTAAATACGCTCTTAGTGATGCATAACTGACCTTTTCTGACAGGCCGTGTTTCAGGAGTTATATAATTGCCAAACCAATAACTACCGGTTTATAAACGTCCATCAAACGCCAATGTTACACTTCCCGCTTCAAATATTTTCCAGGCCTTCCTTCAGGTCATCAATCAGATCTTCAACATCTTCAATACCAACCGAATACCTAACCAACCCATCAGTAATTCCGGCTTTAAGCTTGGCTTCGTGCGACACTTTTGAGTGGGTCATAGAGGCCGGATGCTGAATCAGGGTTTCCACACCTCCAAGTGATACAGCCAGAATAGCCACCTTCACATTGTTCATGAGAACCTTCCCGGCTTCGAGACCACCTTTCAGTTCAAAACTGATCATAGAACCGAATCCCTGCATCTGTGTTTTGGCTAGTTCATGCTGGGGATGCGATTCCAGACCAGGATACTTTACCCAGGCCACTTTGGGATGCGATTCCAGAAAACTGGCAATCTTCATGGCATTCTGTTGCGAGCGTTCAATCCTTATGCCAAGGGTTTTTATTCCCCTGATCACTAAATAGGCCTGATGCGGATCCATGTTACAACCCATGTTTACCATCATGCCCCGCAGTTTTTTTCCGAGTTCCTTGTCTTTGGTAACAATCATTCCCGCAACAATATCGGCATGACCATTCAGAAACTTGGTCATGGAATGAAATACCGCATCAGCGCCCAATTCAAGCGGCCGTTGAAGATATGGACTGCAAAAGGTATTGTCAACCACCAGCAATGCGCCACGATCATGGGCTATTTTAGCACATAACCGGAGATCGGTAATATCCATGGTTGGGTTTGCAGGGGTTTCAACATACAGCATACGAGTATTGGGTTTGAAAGCGGCCAGTATTTCATCAGGATTTTCCGTATTCACGTATGTTGACTCCACCCCAAACCTGGCCCAGTGCTGCTCCATAACAACTCTTGAAGGCCCATAGACTGCTGCGGAACTGAGCATGTGATCTCCCTGACTCAGCAATGCCATATACAAAGTATTGACGGCAGCCATACCAGAACTTGTGGCAATACCTTCCGATCCGCCTTCAAGATCTGCAACCAGGGTTTCCAACGCATGAATGGTCGGATTTCCGATACGGGTGTATATATAACCATCGTCGTCGCCCGAAAAGCACCTAGCTCCGTGATCAGCGCTCTCAAAAATAAACGTGGAGGTCTGATAGATCGGAACCGTAGCGCTTCCCAGAGGATTGTCAAATTCCCCGCCATGTATCATCCGTGAATTTAATCCGAGTTGACTCCTTTTCATATAGCATTGATTTACATGTTAATAAATTAATATTTCCAAAATCCTGATGATCAGTTTTTAAGATTAAGGGCTCACCGGGTGATGCTCACGAATCATGGGTGTGCTGCATACAGGGCAAACCAGGCTGCGGCAGGGAATTCCTGCCTGATGGGAAACCTTCAGCCCGCATCTTGAGCACACACAGAAACCTGTCTGATGAATGGCCGGCCGGGGGAGCAGATCCGGAACTGATTCCCTGCCGTTCTTCCTGATATCCGAAAGGTCACTGCTTCTGCAAACCGGGCAAACAACAAAAGTAGTTTTTCCTGAAGGGCTGAAAGCAGTTTGACAGTTGTTACATCTGTACCAGTCTTCATCAAATAAAATACTTCCGCCTTCAATAGTCAGGGTAAGGCCCTCAACAAGGGCTTTGGCAAGTTTTTGCCTTGCCAGGTCATAAATTCTGGAAAATGTCGGACGCGACACCTCCATTCTGCCGGCGGCTTCCTGCTGTGTCAGGCCCTCATAATCTGCAAGACGCATTGCCTCGTATTCTTCATAAAGCAAGGATATTCCACCTGAGGAACCTGCGGAAGACCCAAAAGGCAGGAAACCTGAAATCAACGGAGGTCTGAAAACCTTACGGCTGCGCTTTGGTCTGGGCATTTAAACTAATTTCATTGTTAAACATGAATAAACATTGAATCATTCCGACCAATTATTTATTCTTTTTGATTCCGAACGACAAGCTGTCAAAAATAGTTTTCTTCCGGGACTTTTTGAATATCCCTTCGTTGATGGCTTTAACATCCTCAATCGTATAGAAAGCATTCGGATTAAACTGATTGATGATGCCAACTACATTTTCTATGTCCTTACGTTTGATAATCGTAAACACAATGTCAACCTGGCCTTTGCTTCCCTCTGCTTTTACCGATGTCACACCAAAGTTGTTATCCCTCAGGTAACTGATCAGCTCGCTGGTGTCCTTACGGGGAATAATCCTGATCAGCACATTCCCGAGCGATAGCTTTTCTTCTATCACCATCCCGATATAATTGCCCATGGCAAAACCTCCTCCATAAGCAATATAACAGAGTACATTATCCAGATGTTTCATGATCTGACTGACAGCAATCAGCCATATAATTACTTCAAAAAAACCAAGGAAGGGAGCCAGCAACTTATGGCCTTTCGAAAGAAAAATCAATCTCATCGTGCCAATTGTCTGATCTCCGATGCGCGCAAGGAAAATCAGTAATGGCAATACTACCCATGTAAACACCGGTGAATCGGCCTGGAATAAAAATGACAAATCCATAATTACAGGTTTATTTCTTTGCAAAGTTAAGTTAAAACACGCTGTAAGCTCATATAACAACCTTATTATCGCATTATCACAAACAATGCCGGTCGCATGAACACACAAAAATTCAAATCAGGAAATTTTCAGTAAAAGTTGAGTATATTTGAATGAATCAATCACTAAACTATAGATATGGAAACAAATGAGCACAGCCCTGCCCCGGATATTTCCGTCGGCGATTGGATGATCACCCTGCTGATAGCAGCAATTCCCCTGGTAAATATTATAATGCTGTTCGTCTGGGCCTTTGGGAGTGGTTACCACACCAGCAAAGCAAACTGGGCGAAAGCGACGCTGATATGGGCGTTAATTTCTATCGTTATCATAGTCATACTGACCATTCTGTTCGGAGCGGTATTGTTCAGCTTTATGAATTCAGGGCCGGATTTCTATGAAAACCCACAATTCTGAAGCACGGCAAATGATATTATAGCCTGCTGTTAGCCTGCGTGCGATTGCTGAATTTCCGGTATCTCTTTTTCAGATCCTGGTATAAACTCCGGAAACGCAAAAAGGGAGCACCCGGACCTGTCCGGCTATTCCCTTTCTATAAAACAGATTTCTTCTTCTAAGCCTGTGCGGTAGGCCCTCCGAGTGAGAAGGGCATGGTGGCATCGCTTTCTTTGATATTGCCATGAACGGCTTCATATTTGGCAATATTCTCGCGTAAGGCGCCCATCAGCCGTTTCGCATGCTGAGGAGTCAGAATAATTCTTGACTTGACTTTTGCCTTTGGAACGCCAGGCATCATTTTCACAAAATCAATGATAAATTCTGCATTGGAATGGGTAATGATGGCCAGGTTAGAATAGATTCCTTCAGCGGTTTCGTCACTCAGCTCAATGTTGATCTGGTTTTGTTTATTGTCGCTCATGGTTATGTATTTAAACGATGAATTGCAGATTAAAAAAGGGCGGCAGGCTATATTACCGGCCGCCCTGCTTGTCAGATTGTTAAAATCAGAAATCCTCGGCCTTTGAAGCCATCAGTTTCTCATACTCATCCTTCGATCCGACGATCAGATCATCGTATTCACGAAGTCCGGTACCGGCAGGGATAAGATGTCCGACAATCACATTTTCCTTAAGACCGAGCAGGTCATCACTCTTGGCATTGATGGATGCAACCGTAAGTACTTTGGTTGTCTCCTGGAATGAAGCCGCTGAAATAAAGCTCTTGGTCTGCAGCGAGGCTCGGGTAATCCCCTGAAGCACCTGTTTTGCTGTGGCCGGCTGTGCATCGCGGGCTTCAACCAGTTTTTTATCACGCCGTTTCAGCAGAGAGTTTTCATCACGCAGTTTGCGTGCTGTAACTATCTGACCAGGCTTCAATGTTGTGGAATCGCCCGGATTAATGACAACCTTCTTGCCGAATATCCAGTCATTCTCGTCATGAAAATCTATCTTGTTAACAAGTTCGCCTTCAAGGAATTTAGTATCTCCCGGATCAGCAACCTCAACTTTACGCATCATCTGGCGAACAATCACTTCGTAATGCTTATCGTTGATCTTAACCCCCTGAAGCCGGTAAACCTCCTGGATTTCATTGACAATGTATTCCTGAACTTTCATGGGCCCTTTGATTGCCAGAATATCGCTGGGGGTCATGGCGCCTTCCGAAAGTGGCGTACCGGCTTTTACATAGTCATTCTCCTGGGCAAGTATCTGCTTCGAGGTAGGAATCAGGTAACTCTTCTCTTCACCTGTTTTTGAGGTAATGATGACCTCGCGGTTGCCACGTTTAAGTTTCTTTCCGAAAGAAACAACCCCGTCGATTTCAGCAACAACGGCAGGATCAGAAGGATTACGGGCTTCAAACAACTCGGTTACCCTGGGAAGACCTCCCGTGATGTCACCGGATTTTCCAACGGCACGCGGAATCTTGACAAGGATTTCTCCTGCTTTGATCATACGACCTTCTTCCACGATGATGTGCGATCCGACCGGGATATCATAAACCCTGAGGTCAGATCCATCTCCTGAAACAATGCGGATACTCGGATTCTTGGCTTTCTGCCTGGATTCAATGATAACTTTATCATGATAACCTGTCTGCTCATCCGATTCCACCCGATAGGTTGTGCCTTCCACGATATTGTCGAAAACAACTTTTCCGGAAACTTCCGATAAAATTACGGCGTTGTACGGATCCCAGTCGCTGACCAGACTTCCCTTGGTTACATCGTCACCCTGGCGGAAATAAAGGTTAGCTCCGTAAGGGATATGGGCCGATGAAAGAATGATGCCTGTTTTCCTGTCAACGATACGCATTTCAGCGGAACGACCGATCACGATATCATACTTCTTTCCTTCAGCGTTTTCGTATTCAACAAATCTGAGCTCATCAATCTCCAGGATACCATCATACTTTGCCTCAATGCGTGAAGCAACAGAGATGTTGGAAGCAGTACCCCCGACATGGAATGTACGCAGGGTAAGCTGTGTTCCCGGCTCCCCGATCGACTGTGCGGCAATCACACCTACAGCCTCTCCCTTCTGAACCATCTTACCTGAAGCCAGGTTACGTCCGTAGCATTTGGCACAAACGCCCTGTTTTGATTCACAGGTAAGTACCGAACGGATTTCAACAGCCTCAATCGGCGAATCTTCAATAATGCGGCAGATATCCTCTGTAAGTTCCTCGCCGGCTTCCACGATCAGTTCGCCGGTCTGGGGATGATAAATGTCGTGCAGGGTTACACGGCCAAGGATCCGGTCGTAGAGGGTCTCCACGATTTCCTCATTTTTCTTGAGGGCAGTGGTTGTAAGTCCGCGCAAGGTACCGCAGTCGGGCTCCGTAATTACCACATCCTGGGCCACATCAACCAGCCTTCGGGTAAGATATCCGGCGTCAGCAGTCTTCAGCGCGGTATCGGCAAGACCTTTACGGGCACCGTGGGTAGAGATAAAGTACTCAAGAACCGAAAGGCCTTCCTTAAAGTTCGAAAGAATCGGGTTTTCGATAATCTCACCACCGGTAGCACCTGATTTCTGTGGCTTGGCCATAAGACCCCTCATCCCTGAAAGCTGACGGATCTGTTCCTTCGATCCGCGGGCACCTGAATCAAGCATCATATAAACAGGGTTGAAACCCTGCTTGTCTTTTGCCAGATTCTCCATCAAAGTATAAGTAAGCCTTGAATTGGTATGTGTCCAGATATCGATGATCTGGTTGTATCGCTCATTGTTGGTGATGAAACCCATGTTGTAGTTACCCACAACTTCTTCCACCTCCTCATTGGCCTGACTGACCAGTTCTTCCTTAACTTCGGGTACGATTACATCGCTCAGCGTAAAGGAAAGACCCCCTTTGAAAGCCATGGTATATCCGAGATTCTTGATATCATCAAGAAACTGGGCTGTTTTGGCCGTTCCGGTTTTCTTCAGTACATCACCGATGATGTCGCGGAGCGCCTTTTTGGTAAGCAACTGGTTGATATATCCGTATTCCTCCGGCACAACCTGGTTGAACAGGACGCGTCCGACGGTTGTCTCAATCAGTTTTTCAACAGCAACGCCCTTAGTATTTTCAGTGATCCTGACTTTAATGTAGGCATGCAGATCAACCACGCGCTCGTTGTAGGCAATAATCACTTCTTCAGGAGAATAAAAACTCATCCCCTCGCCTTTCACGGGATTCTCGGGAATTGATTTCCTTCCTTTGGTCATGTAATACAACCCAAGTACCATGTCCTGCGAAGGAACGGTAATAGGCGCACCGTTGGCGGGATTCAGAATATTATGCGAAGCGAGCATCAGCAGCTGGGCTTCCAGTACTGCGGCATTTCCAAGGGGTACGTGCACAGCCATCTGGTCACCGTCGAAGTCGGCGTTGAAAGCGGTACATACCAGGGGATGCAGCTGAATGGCCTTTCCTTCGATCAGTTTCGGCTGGAAAGCCTGGATACCCAAACGATGAAGTGTAGGAGCACGGTTAAGCATCACAGGATGCCCCTTCAGGATATTTTCGAGGATATCCCATACGACAGGATCCTTGCGGTCAACAATTTTCTTTGCCGATTTCACGGTCTTTACAATTCCCCGCTCAAGCATCTTCCTGATAATGAATGGCTTGAATAGCTCAGAAGCCATATCCTTAGGCAGACCACACTCATTGAGCTTCAGCTCGGGACCAACAACGATCACCGAACGGCCGGAGTAGTCAACACGTTTACCGAGCAGGTTCTGACGGAAACGACCCTGCTTGCCTTTCAGGCTGTCGCTGAGCGATTTCAGGGCACGGTTCGATTCGGTCTTAACTGAATTAGCCTTGCGTGAATTATCAAACAAAGAATCAACGGCTTCCTGGAGCATACGCTTTTCATTGCGCATGATCACATCGGGAGCCTTGATCTCAATAAGCCTCTTAAGCCGGTTATTACGGATAATCACCCTGCGATAGAGGTCATTCAGGTCGCTGGTGGCAAATCGTCCGCCATCCAGGGGCACCAGCGGGCGCAGTTCAGGCGGAATCACAGGAACCACCTTCACGATCATCCATTCAGGACGGTTTTCAATACGTGTCTGGGCATCGCGGAAAGCCTCAAATACCTGAAGGCGTTTCAGCGCGTCAGCCTTACGCTGCTGCGAAGTCTCATTATTTGCCTTGTGCCTGAGTTCGTACGATTCGAAATCAAGGTCCAGGTTCTTCAGCAGTTCAAACAATGCCTCAGCACCCATTTTAGCAACAAATTTGTTTGGATCGCTGTCATCAAGATACTGGTTCTCCTTCGGAAGTGAATCAAGCACTTCGAAATACTGCTCTTCGGTAAGCAGGGCAAGCTTTTCGACCTTAACATCTTCCTTGAGCATCACCCCATCCATAACTCCCGGCTGAACAACAACATACCGTTCGTAATAGATGATTGAATCAAGTCTTTTGGTATTCAGGTTAAGCAATGCGCCGATTTTGTTGGGTAATGACCTGAAAAACCAGATATGTGCAACCGGAACTACAAGCTGAATGTGGCCCATACGTTCACGGCGTACTTTCTTTTCTGTAACTTCAACGCCACAGCGGTCGCAAACGATCCCCTTGTAGCGTATCCTTTTATATTTTCCGCAATGACATTCCCAATCCTTCACCGGGCCAAAAATCCTTTCGCAGAATAAACCATCGCGTTCGGGTTTATAGGTGCGGTAATTAATCGTTTCGGGCTTCAGCACTTCACCGCTCGAGCGTTCGAGGATCATTTCCGGTGAAGCCAGGCTGATGGTAATCTTGGAAAAATTGCTGGAAATGGTGCTGTCTTTTCTGAAAGCCATATGCTGTTTGATAAGGTATGAAAGAGTAAAAAACAAACAAGCGGTAAATGTCTGCCATTTAGCAAATCATGCAAAATGGCAGACACTTCCGTAAATATTAATCGAAAGAGATGTTAAGTCCGAGACCCCTGAGCTCATGCACAAGCACATTAAACGATTCCGGAATACCCGGGATCGGCATGTTATCTCCTTTTACCAGCGCCTCATAAGCCTTGGCCCTGCCCATTACATCATCTGATTTCACGGTAAGGATTTCCTGCAGAATATGGGATGCCCCGAATGCTTCAAGTGCCCAGACCTCCATTTCTCCGAAACGCTGCCCCCCGAACTGAGCTTTACCTCCGAGAGGCTGCTGCGTAATGAGGGAGTAAGGTCCGATAGAACGGGCGTGCATCTTGTCATCCACCATGTGGTGAAGTTTAAGCATGTATATGTAACCTACGGTAGCAGGCTGGTGGAAACGTTCACCGGTACCTCCGTCGTAAAGGTAAACCCTGCCGTTCTCCGGAAGACCTGCCTGACGCATATACTCATTGATCTGCTCATCAGTGGCACCGTCAAAAATCGGAGTGGCAAAATGCAGTCCCAGCTTTTTACCTGCCCAGCCCAACACGGTTTCATAAATCTGTCCAAGGTTCATACGTGATGGCACTCCCAAAGGATTCAGAACTATATCTACCGGTGTTCCGTCAGGAAGGAAAGGCATATCCTCTTCGCGAACGATACGGGCAACAATACCCTTGTTACCGTGACGGCCTGCCATTTTATCGCCCACCTTCAGTTTGCGTTTCTTGGCAACATATACCTTGGCCATTTGAACAATGCCGTTTGGCAGGTCATCACCGACAGTAGCAACAAACTTTCTGCGGTTATAAACACCAAGGATCTCCTTGTACTTAATGATGTAGTTATTGATCAGCGTTTTTACCAGTTCGTTTACATCCTTATCTGTTGTCCACTTACCAGGGTTAACACTCAGGTAATCAATACCCATCAACATTTTTTGGGTGAATTTGATCTTTTTAGGTACAATCTCCTCCTTGAAATTATTGTAGACACCTTGAGAAGTTTTCCCTGAAACCAGCACTGTAAGCTTATCAACAAGTTTGGTTTTCAGTTCCTGCGAATGCTTTGCAAATTCATCATCAAGCACCTTCACCATGTCCTTTTCTTTGGCTTTCACCTTGCGGTCCTTGATCATGCGCGAAAAGAGCTTTTTATCAACTACCACACCCTTCATCGAAGGTGGCGCTTTAAGTGAGGCATCCTTCACATCTCCGGCCTTGTCACCAAAAATTGCCCTGAGGAGTTTTTCTTCCGGGGTGGGATCGCTTTCACCTTTAGGGGTGATTTTTCCGATAAGAATATCGCCTTCATTTACTTCGGCACCGATGCGGATCAATCCGTTTTCGTCAAGGTCCTTAGTGGCTTCTGTGCTTACATTCGGAATGTCATTGGTCAGTTCCTCAACACCACGTTTGGTGTCACGAACTTCCAGTACAAATTCCTCGATATGGATAGAGGTGAAAATATCCTCCTTAACAACCTTTTCAGAGATTACAATAGCATCCTCAAAGTTATAACCCTTCCAGGGCATGAAAGCCACCATGAGGTTACGTCCGAGCGCGAGATCACCCTTGCTGGTTGCATATCCTTCGCAGAGAACCTGACCTTTTTTCACCCGGTCACCTTTACGCACCACCGGGCGGAGGTTCATACAGGTGTTCTGATTGGTTCTCGAGAACTTGGTAAGTCTGTAATGTTTTACATCATCGT